>Ga0207684_10003106_pt1 | contig 16382 bp, 14 predicted proteins | sample KBSK5501metaG_FD_184342 | JGI IMG/M metagenome (GOLD analysis project Ga0207684, IMG submission 184342) | Corn, switchgrass and miscanthus rhizosphere microbial communities from Kellogg Biological Station, Michigan, USA - KBS K5-50-1 metaG... | ecosystem: Host-associated > Plants > Roots >...
CCAGAAGTAGAGCGGCGGCTTGTTGAGGTAGATCACCCCCCGGACGCGGGGGAGGAGCCAGTGGCCGGACTCCACGCCTTCCCGCGCGAGCAGGGCGAAGCGAGCCTCGTCCTGATTCGCGAGTGGTCGGCGCCCGATCGGCAGGCTCCACACTGCGAGTGCCGACAACAGCAGCGCCACGAGCGCCACCGCGCGGGCGCGGCTCAGAGCACCCCCGCCCGCCGCGCGCGCTCGGCGATCTTACGCGCCCGCGTCAGGTGTGGCATGTCCATCATCTGGCCCTTCCACGCGAAGGCTCCGGCGCCGCGCCGCGCCTGCTCCTCGAAGGCGGCGATGAGCGCGACCGCCTCCTCCGCGTCCTCCTTCGACGGCGTGAACTCCGCGTTGATGACCTCGATCTGTCCGGGGTGGATGGAGATCTTGCCGCTGAAGCCCATGGCCACGCCCTCCCGGCATTCGCGGCGGAGGCCCTCCAGATCGGGGATGTCGGTGTAGACGGTGTCGAGAGCCTCCACCCCCGCCGCCGCCGCCGCCACCGCGCACATCACGCGCGCGTAGCGCGGGATGTCGAGATAGCGGCCCGCCTCGTCACGCGTCCGGGGCAGGCCCATGGCCGCGGACAGGTCCTCGATGCCCCAGGACAGGGCGGCGACACGCGGGCTGGCCGCCGCGATTTCCTTGACGTTCAGCAATCCCTCCGGCGTCTCGGTGGCGATCAAGACCAGGCGCGTCGAGCCGAAGGGCACCCCGTGGCGCTGCTCGAGCCGGTCCAGCATGCCCACGACACGGCGGACGTCCTCGGCCCGCCGCGGCTTCGGCACCACGTAACCGTCGGGGCGCCCGGCGATCGTCTCCGCGAGGTCGGCCTCCGCGTAGTCGGTGAAGACGGGATTCATGCGCACCCAGCGCTCGCGCCCGCCGAAGTCGAGCGTCTCCAGCCATCGCCGCACGATGGGCCGGGTGGCCGCCTTGAGCGGAGGCGTCACCGCGTCCTCCAGGTCCAGGATCAGGCCGTCCGCGGGCAGGGTGAGCGCCTTCGCGATCATCTTCTCGTTCCCGCCCGGCACGAAGTGCAGCGATCGCCGCACGCGGCCGGGCCTCAGGCGCCCCGCCGCCGCATCATGGCGGCGCGGCGACAGCGCATCACCACCTCGCCGTGCTGGTTGCGCGCGCGGTGCTCGAAGATCACGACGCCCCACTGCGGCCGCGACTTCGACTCGCGCTTCTCCACGACTTCCGTTTCGGAATAGATCGTGTCGCCGTGGAACACCGGCTTGGGGAACTCCACTTTCTCGAAGCCCAGATTCCCGACGGTGGTGCCGAGCGTGGTCTCGCCGACGCTCAGCCCCACCGCGATGCCGAGGGTGAGCAGGCTGTTCACGAGTGGCTTGCCGAACTCGGCCTTCTTGGCCGCGTGGAAGTCGAGGTGCAGCGGCTGCGGGTTCATGGTGAGGCAGGTGAAGAACACGTTGTCCGACTCGGTGATGGTACGACCGGGCTGGTGCTGGAACGTCTGGCCCGGCTCGAGCTCCTCGAACAGCTTACCGGCCATCGGCGGCCTCCTCCTCTGGTTGGGCAGTCGAGCGGGCCCGCGAGACCTTGTCTAGCAGACCGGACGGCGGAGGATGACCGGGTCGATCCGCCGCGACACCCATTGGCCGTCGCTCGAGCCGCCGAGCAGCTTTCCCCGCTCGGCGATGACCTTGCCGCGGAGGAGAGTCATGACCGGCCAGCCCGACACCGCCCAGCCCTCCCAGGGGCTGTAGTCGGTCACGTGGAAGTCTTCGCGGGTGAGCGTCTTGCGGATGCTGGGATCGATCAGCACGAGATCGGCGTCGCTTCCGGGGGCGATGACGCCTTTCTTCGGGTAGAGGCCGAGGATCCGGGCCGCGTTGGTGGCGGTGACGTCGGCGAAGCGTGGGAGCGACATGCCCCGCTTGATCACGCCCTCGCTGAAGCAGATGCCGATGCGGGCCTCGGCCCCGACATTGCCGCCGGTGACATCCTCGACGGTACGGCCCTTGAGCTTGAGGGCCAGGCTCGTGGGATATTCGTCGGTGGCGAGCGTCGAGAGCCCGTCGTGCACGAGGCCGTTCCAGAGGGCCTGCTGATCCTCGGGAAACTTGAGCGAGGGGTACGTGTGGGAGCAGAAGCCGCGGGGCGTCTTGTAGTACTCGGCGTTGAAGCAGGCGTACTGGTGCAGGGTCTCGCCGTAGACGGGCAGGCCCTGCGCGCGCGCCTCCGCCACGGTTTCCACCCCCTCGCGCGCCGAGACGTGCACGAAATACACGGCGGCCCCGCTCGCCTTCGCCAGCGCGACGGTTCGCCGGAACGCGAGCAGCTCCGAGAGCTTGCTGTGGACGAGATGGAGGTTGCTCCCGTCCATCCGCCCTTCCTCGCGGAAGCGCTCGTAGTTGAACTGGACGAGGTCCTCGTCCTCGCCGTGCACGACCATGATGCCGCCCGCCTTCGCTACTTTCTCCATCGCGAAGTGGATGCGGCCGAAGTCGATCCGGTTGCCCGCCCGTTTCGGGTGGGGCGGGAGCACGTTGGTGGTGAAGACCTTGAAGCTCGGATGGCCGGCCTGGATCGCTTCCGGGAGCTGGTCGAACACCCGCAGGGGCAGCGGGCCCGCCAGCGTGAGGTGGAACGCATAGTCGACGTAGGAATTGCCCTTCCACCGCGCCGCCCGCTGCTCGATCACGGGCTGGACATCGCCGCCCGGCCGCACGTAGGCGAAGTCGACGTGGGTGGTGGTCCCGCCGCACGCCATGCCTCTCGTGTCGTCCTCGGGACCGAGGGTGACCGCGGGCTCCTCGGGATGCGACATGATCCCGTGGGCCAGATGCGCGTGGGGCTCGACTCCGCCGGGGGCGACGATCTGGCCCGCCGCGTCGATGACGCGGGCCCCGTCGGCGGCCAGCGTGCCGGGCGCCGCCACCACCGCGATCTGCTCGCCGGAAACCCCGACGTCCCAAAGGCCAACGCCCTGCGCCGTGATGACCTGCCCGTTGCGGATCAGAAGATCGAGCACGAACGGAGCCTAGCCCAGGTCACGCGGGCCGTCAACGACCGCCCGCGCGATCCGCCCGGAAAAACCGCCTGCGCGATCAGATAGACGCTCCCGTCACATGCCGAGGTAGGCGCGCTGGACGTGCGCGTTGTCGAGCAGGGCGCGGCCCGGTCCCGCAAGCACGACTCGTCCGTTCTCGAGGACGTAGCCACGCCCGGCCAGGGCCAGCGCCTGGCGCGTGTTCTGCTCGACCAGTAGCACGGTGGTACCCGCGCGGTTGATCTCGCCGATGATCCGGAAGATCTCCTGCACGATCCGGGGCGCGAGCCCGAGCGAAGGCTCGTCGAGCATCAGGAGCCGGGGCCGCGCCATCAGCGCGCGGCCGATGGCCAGCATCTGCTGCTGGCCGCCCGACATCGTGCCGGCGGCCTGGCGCCGGCGCTCGCCCAGGATCGGGAACAGGCCGAGCACGCGCTCGATGCTCTCGCGCCGGTGGGCCCGGGCCGCCTGCGGGTAGGATCCAAGCTCGAGATTCTCGAGCACGGTGAGGCCCGGGAAGATTTTGCGGCCCTCGGGCACCTGCACGACCCCGCGCTCCACGATCGCGTGGCTCGGCAGCCGATCGAGGCGGGCGCCATCGAACACGATCTCCCCCGCCCGCGGGCGTAGCAGGCCCGAGATCGCGCGCAACATGGTCGTCTTGCCGGCCCCGTTGGCGCCGACCACCGAGAGAATCTCCCCCGGCTCGATGACGAGGTCGACGCCGGTGAGCGCGGGCAGATCGCCGTAGGCCACGTCCACGCCGCGGAGCGTGAGGAGACTCATGGAGGGGCCGCGAGCCTAGCACCCGCTCCGGAGCCCGTCAATGCGACGGGCCGGGGCGGCCGCGTGGAGCCCGACAATCCGGCCGGCCTCGCCCGCGAGATCCACGACGCCCGCGGCGGCCACCCGGCTTTCCCGGCGTGGTGGACGCCCATACTCACGTGGGCATCTACGCGCCGCTCCGCGTTGACGCGGTCACCGAGAGCCAGGCCGCGGTCACCGGCGGCGTGACCACCGCGCTCACCTACGTCCGCACCGGTCAGTACTACCTCGACCGGGGCGGGCCGTACGGGCGTCGTCAGCGAGGGCAGCCGGCGCAGGATGATCGACGGGCAGCGCGTGGTGGGGCCGGCCCGCGGGCGTTGCCTTTCGTGTCCGGGTTAATCCACAGCCATCCACAGGATTTCCCCTATCCCCAGCCTACCCACATCTTGGGGATAACGTCCCGAGGTGCCCCAACTCCTGGGGGTCATATCGCGAACGCTGGAGGCCGAAAAAGTACATGTTGACAAGGGTTTAAGCATCGACTAGAGTGGCGGAGTTTCCCTCACTGCAGCGACCGTTCCCACGGAGGCGGAGCATCTGATGATCACGGTTCCTGCGCACCGGGTGAAGCAGTTCGGGGTCGAATTCTTCCAGGCGTCGTTCTCCGCCAAGGATATCGACCGGCTCGTCAAGTTCGAGGTGCTCGGCTACGGCGGTGAGAGCAATCCGCCCGTCAAGGGCAAGCAGCGCGCGAATCGAGCGCGCGTGAATTGGGAAGCGCTCGAGAAGCGGATCGGCGAGAGCGAGGTCGCCTACCAGCGGCCGGTGATTCGCCGCAAGATCGACGAGCTGGTCAACTACTACCGCGACTGCAAGGACGCGGGCACCCTGCCCGCGATCCCGGGCGCGGTCATCATCACCTCCGAGAAACGCTTCACCTTCACCCCGATGGCGAGCCAACACGACCTCGGCCTGCTCCAGATCCCGGAGGAGCACGGGGTACTGCGCGTGCTGGACGGGCAGCACCGCCTTCTCGCTCTGCACGCGCTCACCCAGGCGGGCGAAAACCTCGGTATCGAGGTGCCGGCGGTGCTCTTCGATCGGCTCGACGCGCGCCAGATCGTGGAGCTGTTCGTCACGATCAACGCCAAGCACACGCGGCTCAACCCCTCGCACATCGTGAGCCTGGCCGGTCGCAAGCTCTACCCCGATCCCAACCAGGCGTTGGCCCACGACGTGATCCGATCGCTCAACGAGGACGAAACCTCCCCGCTCGCGGGCGACATCAAGATGCTCGGGACCGGGCGCGGGCGTGTCTCCCAGGCCCCGCTGGCCGAGGAGATCGTCGATTTCCTGGAGGCGGTCGAGAAGATCGGCGGCGGGGCCCGCATGAACGAGGTGCGCCAGCACGCCAAGCGCTTCTTCCTGAACTACGTGAAGGCGGTCGCGGGGGTGTTCCCCACCGCGTGGGCCGGGCGCAAGTACTCGATCAAGACCGGCGCCGCCCTGCGCGCCTTCATCCGGGTGGCCCCCGACGTGATGGCGCGCGCCCGGGAGCTGAAGCGCGACGCGTTCGATTTCCACGCCATCCGCGAGGCGGTGAAGCCCTGGGGCGACCGCCTCAAGGACCGCCGCTTCGACACCGAGGGTGAGTGGAAGAACAAGCTCCAGGGCGGCACCCGCGGCACCGTCGAGGCTTTGACCAGAGAACTCCGGGAAGCGTTGCGCAGCTAGCGGTCCGTGTCCGCCGGAACGAAGGTCCGCGGCTCCACCACGAGCGTCCGCGGACTGGGGGAGTGCGGGGGCCATTTCTGGGCCCCCGCAGATGAAGAGCAGCTAAGGATTCACTGGGAAGTTCGCGGCAAGAATTTCGAAAGTCTTTTTCCCGGAGGGCAGCTGCGCGGTCACGCGGTCACCGACCTTCTTACTGATCAGGGTGCGGGCGAGCGGTGACATGACCGAGATCAGGCCTCGCTTCGGCTCGGCCTCATCCGACCCCACGATCTGATAGACGATCTCCTTCCCGTCCTCGTCCTCCATCTTCACGGTGGAGCCGAAGGTGACGCGATCGCCCGAGGTCGGCGGATCGATCACCTCGGCGGTCCCGACCTTGCTCTCCAGATCGGTGATGCGCGCCTCGACGAACCCCTGCCGCTCGCGCGCCGCGTGGTATTCCGCGTTCTCGCTGAGGTCGCCGTGGGCGCGCGCCTCCGCGATCGCCCGGACGATGGCGGGCCGCTCTTTCTTGAGCCGATCCACTTCCTCCCGCAGCCGGTCATAGCCTGCGCGCGTCATCGGCGTGCGCTGAATGCTCATGGTCGGGTCAGCGCGTCATGGTGGCGGGCTGGCCGCCGACTTCGACCTTGGCCGACGCGAGCCGGCCCCGGAGCCAGTTGTCCCACGCCAGCGCGCGCTTCTGGTCCAGCACCTGCTTCTCCAGCTCGGCTCGCTCCCGGTCAAAGCCCTCGGACGCGGCGGGCTGGCGCTCCAGCGTCTTGACCACATAGACGCCGCCTTCGGCGCGCACCGGCTCCGCGACCTGGCCCGCCGGGGTCTGCAGGGCGGCCAGGAGCACGCCGCCCGGCAGGCTGGCCCGCTCCTTGGGCGGGTCCGCGCGTGAGAAGAGCGGAATGCTGCCGGTGGTGAAGCCGTCACCCTTCGCGACCGCCGCGAAATCTCCGCCCTTACCGAGGGCGGTGATCAGAGTCTTGGCCTTGTCCGTCACCTGCTGCTCGGCGCGCTCGCGCTTGATCGCTTCCACCACGCGGTCCCGGATCTCGGCCACCGGCGGCACGCCGGCCGGGATCTGCTGCGCCACCTTCACGATCACGTAGCCGACCGCGGTCTTGAGGGGGGCCGACACCCCGCCGACCGCGAGTCCGAAGATGGCCTCGTCGAGCTGGGGATCGCGGCCCGCCTCGGCGAGCGCGTCGCCGCGCCCGAAGGTGATCTCCCGCGGCTCCAGGCCGAAGCGCTTGGCCTCCGCGGTGAAATCCTTGGCGCCCAGAAGAGCGGTCTTCACCTCGTCGGCTCGGGCGGCGGCCGCCCGCTCGCTCTTCTGCGCGACGAGCGCCTCCTTGATCTTGGGCGCCACGTCCTTGAGTGGTGTCTTGCCGCCCTCGCGCACCTCGAGCACCCGGATCGCGTGATAGCCGAACGGGGTCCGCACCGGCGGCGAGATCTCGCCCTTCTTGAGGGCGAAGGCGGCCTGCTCGAAGGGCGCCACCAGGTCACCGGGGCCAACGAGCCCGAGATCGCCGCCCTGCGCGGCGCTCGCCTTGTCCTCCGAGACTTCCCGCGCGAGCTTGGCGAAGTCCTCGCCGGCCCGCGCGCGCTTGATGACGTCCTCGACCTTGGCTCGGGCCGCGTTCTCCGCCTCGCTGCCGCCCACCGGCGGCACCCGCACCAGCACGTGCGCGACGCGCAGCCGCTTCGGCTCGTCGAACTCGGCGCCGTGCTCCTTGTAGTAGGCCTCGATGTCGGCGTCCGACACGGCCTGGGTGAGCTTGGTCGAGCTCACCATCACGTACTGCAGGCGGCGCCGCTCCGGCTGGCTCCACTGCGCCTGGCGCGCCTTCACGTAGGGCTCGAGGTCTCCATCCGCCACCTGCACCGCGGCCATGGCCGGCTTGACGTCGGCGTAGGCCCACGCCGCCCGCACTCGCTCGTGACGCTGGGAGTAGGCCTGCCTCACCTCCTCCTCGGAGACCTTCACGCCCTGCTTGATCAGCCCTTCCATCTTGCGACGAACGAGCTGGCGGCGAACCTCGGTCTCGAACTCCCCCGGATCCAGGCGGATCTGGCGCAGCACTTTCAGGTACTCGTCCCGGGAGAAACGCCCGTTCTCCTGGAACTCGCGGATCTGCTGGATGGTGGCGCGCAGCTCCTCGTCGCTGACCCGGACGCCTTCCTGCCCCGCGCCCTGGACGACGAGGGCTTCCGTCACCAGCTCGTTGATCACCTGCTGGGAGAGCCCGAGCCGCTCGGCCAGCTCGGGGGTGAGCCGCTGGCGGGACACGCGCTCGTAGGCGGTGATGATGTTGGCCTGGGCGCGCCGGAAGCGCTCCTGGGGAATCTCCTCCCCGTTCACCACCGCCACCGCGTTGCTCCGACCGCTCCCGAACGGGCCGGAGCCGAAGTAAAAGAGGACGCCGGAGGTGAGGATGAAGACGGCGATGACGATCAGGAGCACGATCTTCAGGCTCCTGGCATATTCACGCATCACGCTGATCACTGCCGGGTCCTCCTAGAGGGAACGCTCGGGCTCGGTCGACACGGTCAACATCCTAGCCTACCACAGGGAGGCCCGCGCGCCCGGCGGCCTCAGACGCCGAACAGGCGCTGGATGAGCGGCAGGACGAAGTAGACGACGAAGGCGAGCGCGGCGCCGTACATCATGGGCGCGACCTGGTCTCCCTTGCCACGCACGAGCTTGATGAAGCAGTAGGCGACGAAGCCGGCGCCGATGCCGTTGGTGATGGAGTAGGTGAACGGCATCACCGCGAGGGTCAGGAGCGCCGGGAAGCCTTCCTCGAAGTCCCCGAACGGGATCTCGCGCACCACGCGACTCATCAGATAGCCGACCACGATCAAGGCCGGTGCGGTCGCCTGCGCCGGAACCACGCCGGCCAGGGGGGCCAGGAACAGCGCGAGCAGGAAGCAGGCCCCGGTCACCACCGAGGCGAGACCGGTACGCGCCCCCGCCGCGACACCGGCCGCCGATTCGATGTAGGTGGTGGCCGACGACGCGCCCGCCGCTCCGCCCGCCACCGCCCCCAGCGAGTCCACCACCAGCACCCGATTGAGCCGGGGAAGGCGGCCATCCGGCGTGAGCCAGCCGGCTTCGCCGCCGATGCCGATCACGGTCCCCATCGTGTCGAAGAAGTCCGAGAGCATGATGGAGAAGATGGTGACGAGCGCGGTGATGACGCCCACGCGCACAAAGACCGAGAAATCGAATCCCGCCCCGAGGGTCGAGAAGTCGGGCCACGCCACCAGCGACGTGGGCCACACTGCCTGACCCGGGGTCGGGAAGGCCCGGCCCCCGGTGGCCGCATTGACCGCGACGGCCACCGCGGTGCTCACCAGGATGCCGACGAGAAGCGCTCCGCTGAAGCGACGGGCGGTCAGCCACAGGATGAGCAGGAGCCCGAACACCGCGACCGCGACCGGCGCCGAGGTCAGCTCGCCGAGCGTGACGGGCACGCCGGGCGGTCCTGGCTTGACGATGCCGGCCGACACAAGGCCGATGAAGAGGATGAACAGGCCGATGCCGACGCTGATCGCGCGCTTGAGCGACCCGGGGATCGCGTTCATGACCGCTTCGCGGAACCCGGTCAGCACCAGCACCGTGATGACGAGGCCCTCCAGCACCACCACCCCCATCGCGGCCGTCCACGGCAGCTTCATCCCCGCGATGAGCTGGAACGCAACCACCGCGTTGAGCCCCATCCCCGACGCTACCGCCAGTGGGTAGTTGGCGGCGAGCCCCATCGCGATGGTCGCGGCGCCCGCGACGAGGCACGTGGCGGCCTGGGTGGCCGGGAACGACGGCCCCTGGCCCTGGAGCGGCGGGATCCCGGCGAAGGAGAGGATGGCCGGGTTCACGAAGATGATATAGGCCATCACCATGAAGGTGGTGAGGCCGCCGCGGACCTCGCCGCCCACCGTCGCCCCTCGCCGGCCGATCTCGAACCAGCGCTCGAGCATGGTCACTCGGCCTCGGGGTCCGCCAGCCGCGGAGAGGACGCCCCCTCCTCGGGCACCACGCGCCGGGCCACCGTGAGGAACCCGGTGTGGGCGACCATGCGGTGAAACGGACGTACCGAGGTGCCCTCGATGTTCCACGGCCGCAGGAGTGTCTCGAACGTCTCCACGAGCGCATAGCCGCGGTGGCGCCGGAGCGCCTCGGTGAGCTGATGCGACTGGATGATCGTCGGCACATAGGAAAGGAAGATGCCCCCGGGGCGCAGCACACTCGCCACCGGGTCCACGAGCCGCCAGGGCTCGGGCAGATCGAACACCGCGCGATCCACCGACTCCTCCTCCGGGAGCCCGTCCTCCACCGGGCGGATCCGCACGGTGAGGTTGTCCACCTCACCCAGCCGCGTCTGGATATTGGCGAGGGCGCGGCGGCAGAAGTCCTCCCGCTGCTCGTAGCTGACGACGCGACCCTCCGTCCCCACCGCCCGCAGCAGCGCGAGCGTGAGCGCGCCCGAGCCCATCCCGGCCTCGAGCACGCGGGCGCCCGGGAAGATGTCGGCCCAGAACATCACCATGGCGAGATCCTTCGGGTAGATGACCTGGGCGCCGCGCGGCATGTCGAGCACGTACTCGGCGAGGGTTGGTCGGAGCACGAGGAACCGGGTCCCCTTCGAGGTGCGCACCCAGGAGCCGTCGGGCTGGCCGATCATGGTGTCGTGGGTCACCCAGCCTCGGTCGGAGTGGAAGGTGTCGCCCTTGCGCAGCAGCAGCAGATGGCGCCGACCGCGCTGGTCGATCAGCAGGGCCTGCTCGCCGTCCTCGAACTTATCCGACGTCACCGGTCTTGGGATCCGGTAGGAACAGGGCCACCACGAAGCCGGCCAGCGGCATGGAAGCCGAGATGGCGAGGGCGGCCGTGAGCCCCCAGTGATCGGCGACCCAGCCCAGCACGGTCGCGCCCAGGCCGCCGGCGCCGATGGCGAAACCCACGATCAGCCCGGATGCCATGCCCGGGTTCCTCGGCAGATACGCCTGGCCGAGCACCACCGAGACGGTGAAGGTGGAGACGAGCACGAAGCCGAGCAGGGCCAGCATGACGAACACGAGAGGGCCCCCGCTCACGAAGAGGAACCCGACCGCGATCGGCGCGGCGAGCAGGAACACGCTCACCACGTACCGCCGCACCCCGACGCGGTCGGCCACCGGGCCGGCGGCGAGCGTGCCGACGACGCCCGCGCCTAGGAACACCGCGAGCAGGGTGCCGACCAGCCGTGGATCACCGTGGAGCACGTCCTTCCAGTAGAACGGCATGAAGGTGGTGAACCCGAGCTGCGTCCACGAGCGGATCGCGACCATGAGGATCAGCAGGCTCATGGCGCCTACCATCGGGCGCGCGCCCGCCGCGCTGGCGCGTGCCGCCGCCACCGCCGGCGGCGGCGCGGAGAGTCCAGGCAGGACCGCGGTGAGGAGGATCGCGGTGAGCAGGCCGGGGATCAGCATCCCGAGGCTGCCGACCAGTCCGAAGCCGGTCAGCAGCGCGGTCAAGAGCGGCGGGCCGAGGGCGATGCCGATGTTGCCGCCGGTGGAGAAGATCGAGACCCCGGTGGCCTTCCGCGCGCCGGCCACCGCCGTCGCGGTCCGGTAACCCTCCGGATGATACGCCGCGACCCCGAAGCCGGTGATCATCACCAGAGCGAGCACCGCTCCGTACGAGGGCGCCAGACCCGTGAAGGCGAGCCCCACCGACGAGAGCAGCACCGACAGCGGCAGCAGCCAGCGCCGGGCCGTCTGGTCCGCGAAGTAGCCGAAGAGCGGCTGGATCAGCGACGACGCGATGTTCGCGGTCAGCACGATCATTCCGGTAGCCGCGAATGAGAGATCGAGCGCGTCCTTGATGAACGGCAGGATCACCGGCAGCGAGCCCTGGTTGATGTCGATGACCATGTGCCCGAGGGCGAGGAGGCCGAGCAGCCGCATGTCGGGCTTGGCTCGCTCCGCGGAGGCGAGACCGACGGCGGGAACGGGAAGCGCGACGGCGGGCGAGGACGGGTCCGGAGTCATAGGGCCCTATGCTACACCAGCTGAGCCCCTCACCCTGCCCTCTCCCCAAGGGGGCGAGGGTGGGTGCGAGAGCTCAGATCCCGAAAGCGTCGAGGCCCGTGATGTCTCGACCGACGATCAGTGTGTGGATGTCGTGCGTCCCTTCGTAGGTGTTGACCGTCTCCAGATTCATCATGTGCCGGATGATCGGATGCTCGTCCACGATACCCGCCGCGCCCAGGATGTCCCGGGCCAGCCGGGCCGAGTCGAGCGCCATCTGTACGTTGTTCATCTTGGCCATCGAGATCTGCTGGGGCCGCGCGCGGCCGCCGTCCTTGAGCTGGCCGAGCCGCCAGCAGAGGAGCTGCGCCTTCGTGATCTCGGTGATCATCCACACGAGCTTCTGCTGCACGAGCTGGAACGACCCGATCGGCTTGTTGAACTGGATGCGCTGCTGCGAGTACTGGAGCGCCCAGTCGTAGCAGCTCATGGCCGCCCCGATGGCGCCCCACGCGATGCCGTAGCGCGCCTGCGAGAGACACGACAGCGGGCCCTTGAGCCCCTTCACGCCGGGCAGCTTGTTCTCGAGCGGGATCCGGCAGTCCGCGAAGGCCAGCTCTGAAGTGATCGACGCGCGCATCGAAAACTTCCCGTGGATGTCCAGCGTGCTGTAGCCCGGCGTGCCCTTCTCCACGAGATAGCCGCCGATCTCCCCGTCGTCGCCCTTGGCCCACACCACCACCACGTCGGCCACCGAGCCGTTGGTGATCCAGAGCTTGGTGCCGTTCAGCACGTACTCGTTGCCCTTCTTGAGCGCCCGCGTCTTCATGCCGCCGGGGTCGGAGCCGTGGTCGGGCTCGGTGAGGCCGAAGCAGCCGAGCGCCGCGCCCGATTGCAGAAGCGGGAGCCACCGATCTTTCTGCGCGTCGGAGCCGTAGCTGTAGATCGGGTACATGACGAGACCGCTCTGCACGGAGGCGAAGGAGCGCAGGCCCGAGTCGCCCCGCTCCAGCTCCTGCATGATGAGCCCGTAGGCCACGTTGTCGAGATCGGCGCAGCCGTAGCCCTTGAGGGTGGCGCCGAACACTCCCATCTCGCCGAGGTCCTTGGCCAGCTCCATGGGAAACGTGCCATCGCGGTGGTGCTGGCCCACGATGGGCAGGAACTTCGCCTCCACCCAATCGCGGACCGCGTCGCGCATCATCCGCTGCTCTTCGGTCAGAAGCTCGTCGATACCGTAGTAGTCCACGCCGCGAAACTTTTCCATGACGCCTGTCCTTCTCGAGCTCGGGGTTAGAGGTTGGTGGGGTGTGCGGGCCGGTCCTCGCCGAGGGCCTGCTCGAGCGCGGCGGCCAGCCGCTGATCGTGCTCGTGGCTCATCGCGAAGATCCGGCACTGGGCGACCTTGCCGGGCAGATACTTGAGCAGCTCCTTGAGCGGCTCGGCCGACACGGTTCGGGTGGCCGCGTCGTAGACGTAGATCTGCCGGTCCTGCATCCCGATCGGGTTCAGCGGGCGCGGATCCTGCTGGGCCATGTCGATCTTGAACGGAAAGCCCCGCAGGTCGGGCGGTAGGAGATCCCGGACGCGCTGCTCGACGTCCTCGGCCTTCATGAAGCTGTGGCCGCGGCGCGGCTCGAAGAGGTCCAGCACCACCTCGTGGGACATCCGCCACTTGAGCCGGCGGTCGAGCACCTGCCGCCACTCCCGGCCGAGCGCGCGGCGCTCCACGTCCTCCGCGTGCTCCCACCGGGCGACCTCCTCGAGCAGCGTCCACTCCGTCATATTGAGGTAGGGCTGGAGCTCCTTGTTCAGGTCGAAGGGGAAGACCAGCTTCATGGTGTCGCGGAAGATCTCCTTCAGGTGGAGGTCGATCCCGCGCGTCGTCCGGTGATAGTAGACGTTGGTGTACATGTAGAAGCGAGCGTTGAGGAACATCACGAAGGCCCCGATCCCGCCCCGCTCGAGTGTGAGCCCCTTCTCGCTGAAGAAGGAATAGTACATCAGGCGCTCGATCTCGATGGGACCCACGACCGAGACTCCGCACATGTAGGAATCGCGGAGCACGTAGTCCATGTTGTCGGCGGTGTAGATGCCGGACAGCAGCGGCTTGAGATGGGCGAGCCATCGGGGATGCTCCGCGGTGGGCGAGGTGTAGCTCTTGCCCATGAGGTAGCAGATCCACTCCGGATCGATGGCCTCGCCCGGCTCGAAGGGCGCCGACGGGCTGCGCCGGAGGCCGCGGATGAGGTCCCCGAGCTCCTCCCGGATGATGCGCTGCCCCAGCTTCTCGTGGGTGAGATCGAAGTCGGCGAGAAAGTTGTCGTCGAAGAAGTGGCCGAACGGACCGTGGCCCACGTCGTGGAGCAGCCCGGCCATCCGGAGGAGCTCCTCCAGCAGGGCCGGTGAGGGCGCGTCCGGGAACTCGGCCTTGAGCGACGGGTGCAGCTGCTGAGCGAACCGGCCGGCCAGATGCATGGCGCCCAGCGAGTGCTGGAAGCGGCTATGCTCGGCGGCCGGGTACACCCAGCGCGCCGACTGGAGCTGGGGCACCCGGCGCAACCGCTGCATCCAGGCCGAGTCCAGCAGGTCCTGCTCGGTGGCCTCCCCCGGAGACCCGTCGGGCCGCGTATAGAGGATGTAGTGATGGATGGGATCGGCGATGAGACCGCGGCCCTGGTAGGTATCGACGCCCTTCATGGCCTAGAGCCTAACCTACTTGTCGGAGGTGCGATAGAAACGGTAGCGGTCCATCGGCCGCACCGTGATGGCCTCGATCCCGCCGGGCCGCCGCACCGTCACCTGCACGTCCTGATCCATCGGCAGCTGCCAGAGGGCTCGGTAGAACTCCTCGCGGCTCGCCACCTGCCGGCCGTTCACCTCGACGATGACGTCGCCCGGACGCACGCCCGCCGCCCGCGCGGGACCGAGTGGCGAGAGCCCGGAGACGACCACGCCGCCGTCGACCGGTTCCGTGTAGAGCCCGAGCCACGGCCGCGGGGCGCGGCTCGCGACGCGGCCGCGGGCGAGCAGCTCGTCCTTGCCGGCCAGGAACTTCTCGATGGGAATGGCGAGGTTGACGTGGGGCGCGTCCCCCAGGCGGAGCGAGGTGACGCCGATCACGCTGCCCGCCGCGTTGACCAGCGCGGCGCCCCCGAAGGCGGCGTTGTAGGGCGCGACGATGAAGGCGCGGTCCAGCATGTACTCCCACGCGGCCGCGAACGATCGCACCGACTGGACCCGGCTCGGCGTGGCCACCAGATCGCCCTCGTCGGAGACACCCACCGTGCCGGTGATCTCGCCCGCGGTCACCGCGCTCGAGTCACCAAGGGCCGCCGCCGGCCATGGCCCGCGCCCCTCGAGCCGCGCTACGCCCACGCCGACCTCCAGGTCCAGACCGTGCAGGCGCGCCGGCACCTTGCGGCCGTCGCGGAGGGAGACCTCGATGCGCGTGGCGTCGAGCAGGACATAGCTCACGGTGAGCACGTAGCCCTGGTCGGCGTCGAAGATGACGCCGCTACCCCAGCGCTGAGTTCCGAGCGTGACCGCCGACGGGCGATCGCGGTCGACCTCAACGCGAATGCCCACCACGGCCGGCTCGACGCGCCGGATCTGACTCGGAAGCGGGGAGACGCGAGAGGGATCGAGCCGTGGGTCGAGGTCGCGAGGCGCCGCGGGGACGAATACGGGCAGACCTAGCCCCAGTAGCAGAACGACGAGAATCCAGTGGACCGGCGTGCGCGACACCTGATCACCTCCGGCCACATTATGCCCGAGTGGCGGAGGCTCGGAGGCGCGAGCGAACCGCTAGCTCCGCCGGTGGCGTCTCCAGGCCGCCCAGGCCAGGACGGGAGCGAGCAGAGTGAGCGTGGCCGGCTCTGGCACCGGCGCCAGCCCATCATCGCTGAAGCCCGTGACCAGCCCCCAGTTCGCGAACTCGCTCCCGAAGTTGTGCGCGCGGCTCGAATCGGTCCCGAAGGTTCCGTTCCGCGCGTCGAAGAACACGTTGCCATTCGCTGACCCGCCGGTCTTGAAGATGTCGAGCAGGAGGTTGCCGTCGGCCGGATTGTAGAGAAAGCCCGTCCCGTCGATGGTGAAAGTCGTGCCGCCGATCGGGCCTCCCAGGACGCCGTTGAAGAAAAGCGCGTCGTTGGCCCCGACGTTGGCCCCGAAATTCGACGTGTCGAGCGCATTCACCGCGGCGGCGGTCGCCGAGAGATGAATCGCGTAGTTCGCGGTCTCGACGACGCCCGTGCCGGCTGCGAACTGGGTGTTGAAGAATTGCAGCTGATTGATGAGAAGCGGGCTTGGGAAAAGGGCGGCGTTGTACACCTGCTGATACCGGCTGCCGGTGCTGCAGCCGAACGGGAAGCAGTTCCCGGTGCCCGCGTCTCCGGGCTGACCGATGATGATGGTCGTGGCAAACGCCGGCGAGGCGACGAACGCCGCGAGAAGAAGGATCACGGTGACCAGTGCGATTCGCCTCATGCCGATCCCTCCATGGGTCAACAACACGGCCCGCAAAGTCAGCCCTGAGGCGCAGTCCCCATGCCAGCCGATTTCCCCAGCCGATTCAACGGGTTAAGACGCTCGAGGTGTGCAGGTACGCGGAGCAACCCATGCAGCCCATTTATCAAATCGTGCAAGGATCTGCAGAGTGCGGACCGCCCCAACGCGAGCCCGATCAGCCGCGGGCGGCGTACTGGGTCTGGTAGTACTCCCGGAAGGCTCCCGACTTGATGGGCTTCCACCATGTCTCGTGGGTGCGGTACCACTCCACGGTGGCCGCCAGCGCGCCGTCGAAGCTCGAGGCCGGCGC
>Ga0207684_10003110_pt1 | contig 16373 bp, 14 predicted proteins | sample KBSK5501metaG_FD_184342 | JGI IMG/M metagenome (GOLD analysis project Ga0207684, IMG submission 184342) | Corn, switchgrass and miscanthus rhizosphere microbial communities from Kellogg Biological Station, Michigan, USA - KBS K5-50-1 metaG... | ecosystem: Host-associated > Plants > Roots >...
CAAGTATCGTGGTAGCCCCGGCGACTTTCTTCTGGACAACCAGCGATGCACCGTTGATATACGCCTTGTACCAGTTATTGCCATCCGTCCACCGCAGCGCAGCTCCCAGATTGTTGTTACTGTAACTACTCATCGAACCGGTGAACACCACTTCCGCATTCGTGGCCACTGGGCCGAGGAGAGCACTATAACTGGTAGTGCTATTGGATACCTGTCCTGTATTGTTCACAATCGAGAAGACGCTTGCCGTATTGGCGTCTCCACCCCAGGTGTGTCCATCGGAAGCCGTTCCCCAGTGTGCCTGATTTGGCCGCTGGAAGGTATCCAGCGCCAGAGTTGATCCAGGAGTTGGGGAAGGTGAGGGTGTCACGGTGACCGTTGGTGAAGGCGATGGGCTCGGCGACGGGCTCGGTGACGGGCTCGGCGAGGGCGTTGGAGTTGGTGTTCCCCCTGGTACGGTTGCCACAAAGGAGGTCGCCTTGAAGGCGGTCGCGCTTTGTGTCAGGATATGCAAGCCACACATACCCGAGGGCAGCGAGCTATCGGTTGCCGTCACCATCCAGCTCGCCGGCTCGCTGCTCCCCGTTTGCCAGGCTTTCGCCGACAGGGAGGTGCCCACGATGCGGAACCGCACGCTGTAAGAGGTTCCCGCCGTTGCCGCAAAGGGGGTCAAGCTAAGATTAATGTAAGTCCCATTGACCCTCTTTTGAATGACCAGGTTGCCGCCATCGATGAACGCTTTGTAAAAGTTATTGCCATCGCTCCAGCGCAGCACAGCTCCAAAGAGTGAATTTTGAAAGCTACTTATGGAGCCACTGAAGACGACTTCCGCATCGGTGGCAGACGGGCCGAGCACGGCGCTGTAGGCGACGCCGTTGCCATTAGAGACCTGACCCATATTGCTCACGATGGAGAAGGTGCTCTGACTATTGGCATCCCCAGCCCAGGTTTGTCCATCCGAAGCCGTGCCCCAATGCGCTTGATTGGCTCGCTGGAAGGTGTCCTGCGCCAGTGTCCCTGCGATCGGCGTCGGCGTCGGCGTGGGGGTACCCGTTGCTGTTGACGTGGGTGTAGCTGTCGATGTCGCCGTGGGCGTCGGCGTAGTAGAGTTAGGTGGCCCGTAGGCGTAGAAGTTGCCATCCTTGTTTGTTATGTATACGACACCGTTAGCAATGGTTGGCCCCGCATAATACTTTGAATTACTGGAGAGGTCCCACTTTTTGAAGAGGTCATGCCCATCAGAGGTGGACATTAACCTCAGAGCTGTTCCTTCACCTACTGCCACGATCCCTGGAACCACCGTGACGGCACCCATGACTGGTCCATCAGTCATACAACGTTCCCAAATAAAAGCACCGGTGGCGGGATTGAGTGCGCGTAAACCTCCCTGACAGCTCTGACCGCCAATCGTCGTGTTGCCGCCACCAACGTAGAGCTTCGTCCCGTCCCAGGCACTGGGTGATATGCTGCCATCACCACGCTCTGGTCCCTGCCCGCCTACAGCTATTGTAGCCGTCCACACAGGGCCATTACCGATATTTGCCTCATCCAGGGCATAATAGATACCGTTCTTGTTTGCGACTCCTACCAGATGATGGACCGTGCCTCCAATGGTGGCGGGGAAAAGCGTGGGTGTGGAGCCAAAATCACTATCCGGTCCCAATTGAGCTGCCGGCACTTGCCAGAAACTCATCAATGCTAAATTAGAGGCATTGACTTGAACGATAGCATATGCCATTGTCTCTGCTGGGGAGCACGTGCCGAGCGTGCCCGTGGCAAAATACATTGTCCCATTACTTGCATCAATCGACATTGAACCCCATACACCTCCACCTCCGCAACCATTGGGCACAACGTTGAAGGTGCTCTGAATGGCCCCAGTAGCGGCATCCAGGCGGAAGATCTGTCCTTGCGTCAATGGATTATCACAGAGAGAAGCTGTGGATGTATAGACACTGCCGTTGTAGAGGATCGGTGAACTCCAGATCACATTGTTAGGCACAGCGCCTACCTGAGTATGCCATATAACCGCCCCAGAAGAGGCGTTGAGCGCGTAGAATTGAGTATCGCCTCCGCCGACAAAGACAACTGAGGTCGGTGTTCCATTGATGGTCACAGTGGCCACAGTGGCAGAACTATAAAGACCATCTACCCCACAAGTAGGAGAGGTGACTAAGCCCAGGTTAGTAGCCCAGGCCTGCGTGCCATCCAGATTAGTTGCGTGTTCTAAACCGTCCCACGAGCCCCAGTAGATCTTTCCGTTCGCTACCACTGGTTGTGTAGAAATAATAGACCCTGCGTTGACAGACCACAGGAGATGCAGGCCACCAGCCGAACTCGGGTTAATGATGGTTTCGGCACGATTGAAGTTACTTTGCCCTAGATCATACCCGTACATTGTCCAATCATCTGAAGACGTAGCAGCCGTTCCAGACTTCTGAGTTCCCAGAACATTTGCGGCGAGCGCTGGGCCAACCGTAAGCAACAACGATATGAGTGCCAAAACCGGAAGAAAAAGATGATTTCTGCGCATCTACTGTTCCTGCCTTTCTTTTCCAGGCAGGGGACGTGCTTCGATTACAGAGATAAAGCCCGTCTGGTGAAGACTGTTCAGAATGTGTGTGCAAGAGAGGGCGACCTGAGGATGTGAGAGCAAGCACGAAGAAATATCCATATTCGGTTTCTCCTTAGTACCTGAGCTAGACTTTATGCATCTAATCGTAAAATTCAAAGGAAGCGCGAGCGGTGTTCCAAGCGTACAGGATGCCTGCATCCTGGCAATTTTCGGTAGGGCTTCAAGCATAGTACTTTCTCCCCACCGCCATCCGGTGTGTGGAGTGTTAAGAGACCTATTTTATACCTCCTCTAGTGTAGAGAAGTGCCTGGGAGAAGACCAGCGACCAACGTATCATAAAAAGATGCTATCGTATCTCTTGCTGGTGCATCACTTTTCCGGTCCTGCTGCCTGCGGTGACAGGCCCATTGAAGACGTGTGCTGCTTTGGCGCAACCCGCGGCAGCATACTCCTCCAGACTACTTTTTCCGACCCAGTTACCACTGCACCCTTTCGGCTACTCCACGCTTGACATCAAATTCAGGAGAGTAACCCCATTCACGATGGACCCTCTCAATCGAGAATTGGGAAGTGGCTCACCTGAGTAGGATGGCCCGCTCGCCATTGTAGCGATGAAGAAAGAGGAGCAAACAGGCCTCATGCATCACCGTCGACTTGGAAAAGGATAACGTCACGTGGGCAAAACGGGCAAGATGCTGCCTCCCACAAACGTTGACACCGCTGTTTGCTCCGATCACGAGAGCCGCATAGGCGACCACTTGACGCGTCTTGCAGCACAGGGCTCTCCACACCCACACTCAGGTGACTTTTTTGATCCAGTTGGATACGGTGGTGCGAGAGACGCGCAAGCTTTTTGCAAAAATGTAGGGGGCCCCCGTCAACTTTACTGCGTTGACAAAAGATGAGTAAATGTGCTTTACTGGTGGAAAAGCAGGAATCACTTGAAAAGTGAGACGGCTCTTGGCAGCTTGTGTGCATGCAACACACGACACCAGAGCCAATGGACACATCGAGGCAATTTTGCCCGAACCTGGCCAGCTGACAGAACTGATGGTCATCATGGTACCATTACTGGCCTATGGGTGTCCCATCCAAGCCATTGTCCACGCGCTCGGGTGAGATGAACGAACAGTGGAAAGCCCGACTGGATCGAGCACGTTCACCACTTAGTTGGGGTGTACCACCTAAATGAAAATCAAGAAGAAAACAAGCATTTCAAACAATAAACTGTTTATTTTTCCCCTGATATTTGCCTGCCTTGCTCTTATAGGCACAATTATTATCGTGCATCAAAGGCAAATTCCTACACAAAATGCAGCGAGTCTGAATGTTTCTCCTCTCATTTTTGGGACAAATTTGGGGTTATTTAATGACAATGATTTATTTTTAACACATAAAGTACAATCCGAAGTACGACAACTGCATGTGCAGATCATTCGTTTTCCTATACGAAATTACATGCCAAATACTATTGAGCTTCAAGCAGCGCAGATTATCAAAAATTTAGGAATTACTCCATTAGTTACCCTTTCTAGTTCCGCTCCTGATCCTGTCGCGGCTGGTAGAGTAACGATTCAGGACATGAATCAGATATTTGGCAATAATCTCGTGTATTATGAGTTTGGAAATGAAAGTGATCTGCATGGATATAGCGATCCAGTGAAATATACACATTATTGGAATCAAGTGATATCACAATTAAAATCTCTTCCTGTCAAGGGACAATTTATCGGTCCAGTCAATTCCCAATCTAATCCATCTTATGTTGCGTATTTTGTACATAATGCTGCTCCGAAGCCAGATGAGATTTCCTGGCATGAATATACGGCTGATGCTTATACGACGTTACAACAATTTTTGGCCGGTATACAGCGTTGGGGAATACATATAGCCAATACTAAAGCCGCAATAGTGGCAAATGGAGACAGTGTCCCTCCAATCTTTATTACAGAGTGGAATTATGATTCACACCCGCCTTACCCAGATCCTAGACTCACCCCACAATTTCAAACGCAATTTGTTCACGCTGCTCTCTCTGAATTCGCTAAGGACGGAATAATGGGGGCTATGCAGTACGATTTGAATACCAATCCGAATTATAACTTAATTGACGGTAATGGACTTACTCCTGCTGGGCAAGCATTTGGGCAAATGTATACCCAGCTATTACATCACTAGGAGGGAGAAAGTATGGTAACTCTCCCACCAGTCCCCAAATAGAAGAACTTATCTGAGCTGGTGGACGATCTCATGGATGCATCCGTCGTAGTATGGGAGAACTGGCACGAACAAGTCAAGCAGTTATTCATTGGCATACATGGATATCAGAAGAAACCCTTAGCCGTGTGTGCGCTCGGCATCATTCTTTCAGGCAGTGCGGTGTTGCAACGCATTGCCGAGAGCCTGCATCTGGAAGGGATCAGTCAGGCCAAGATGCCCAGTATTGAACGGCGCGAAGCCGCGCTTTGTGACCAACCGGCGCATCCAGGTGCTGCCACAATGGCATGGGCAAGGGCCGCACTGGCTGGATGGCGTGCGGGCAGGTGGTTCATAGTGGTGGGTCACCCATTTGGCCGCCTCCTGTCTCCATCATGGCCAGCGGGATCGCTTTGATCCGCATGATCGACGCGATAAAAGCTTGTTTCGGCTGGGTTGCCGCTGGTTGAAGGATATTCTGCGACGAGCCAGAAATCGGGCTGCACTGACCTGGTGTATACCGTTTCGCAAAATTGCGACGGCATGGAAGCTGCCGTTGCGGTTCTCAATCAAAAAGGGTCTGGGAGAGAGACTGGGGCGAGAGGAGAACAACGCCTTCTTGATGGCTGAACCCGTCCACCCTCTGCATAGATCACCCCTATGTAGACCGGATTGGTTAGGATGCGTCGAAGGGTGCCATGCGTCCAGCGCGATCCTGTTACAATAGATTTTGATGATCCGTTGGAAGGATCCTACACTTAAGATAAAAACAAGAGGAGCCATCTTTTATGTTTAATGAGTTATACAAACAGCTTGAACCCGTCACAGGGGATCTGTCGTTTCCAACCAGCCTGACCTTTGACGACGCTGGAACGGCTTATGTTGCTGAGTCTGGGTTACCTTTTGGCGGCGCCAGGCCAGGCGGTCGTATCTGGCGTATCAACAGCGACGGGAGCCGTTCACTTCTGGCTGAGAATCTGCATCAGCCTGTCAATGGCTTGACTTTTTACAAGGGTGAACTCTTTGTTTCTGAAGGGGGACATCCTGGCCGCATCAGTCGCCTCGACCTGGCAGGCCACCAGACAGTCATCCTGGACAACTTGCCTGGACCTGGCAACTACCACACAAATATGGTCTGCTTTGGACCAGATGGCAAACTGTATTTCAGCCAGGGGTCAATGACCAATGCGGGTATCGTTGGTCTGGATGCTTACGAGCTTGGTTGGCTGCGCCATCTTCCGCATGCTCATGATATCCCTGGCTATGATGTTGTCCTGGCAGGTGTCAACATCGAGACGGAAAATCCCCTCGTCTCTGAGAAGAGTACCCGTATACGCACCGGTGCATTTGTCCCCTTTGGCACAGCTACCCAGCCAGGACAACGCATTCCGGCACGTCTGCCCTGCACCGCTGCTATTATGAGGTGCAATGTGGATGGCAGTGATCTAGAACTGGTGGCCTGGGGGATACGCAATGCCTTTGCCCTTGGCTTCCTTCCAGATGGAAGATTCATCGCTGTCGATCAAGGTGTGGATGATCGAGGCAGTCGTCCCGTAGGAAATGTTCCTGATCTGCTGCTTGAAGTACGCGTAGGAGCCTGGTACGGCTGGCCCGACTTCATCGGAAACATCCCGATCACAGACCCGCAATACATACCGACGCGTGGCCCTGCCCCTACATTTTTACTCACCAATCATGAGGAGTTGCCTCCACTGGAAAAGCCGCTTCTGCTCTTCCCTCCGCATGTGGCTGCCGTGAAGTTCGCTGTGATTCCATCGTCCATACAGAGCTATGGAGGGCAGATCTTCATTGCGCTCTTTGGGGATGAGGCTCCCATGACCGCGCCCACAGGTCCACGAGTAGGGCGCAGTATCGCACGCATAGATCCGCGTGATTGGAGTTTGCATCATGTACTAGGACATCCGCTGGCTCGCCCAATTGATGTACATTTCGATCCAAAGGGTGAGGCACTATTCATCCTCGACTTTGGGCAGTTTGAGATGAAAGAAGGAGGAGGTATTGCTGCTGAGTCAAACAGTGGCAAGCTTTGGCGTCTTCCTGTAAAAAGCTGAGAATCACTCAGGGCACTCCCAGGAGAAAACAACCATCTTCTCCTGGGCTATTTTCGGTTTCAAGCCTCATGACACTGGGTGTCAGACTGGAGAGTATCGACCTGGATAGCGTACCGTCGCAGGGCTAAGCTTTCCAGATCGAAATGACGTACAGAGAAGCACAGCAAGGTTTCAAGATGGTCGAAACGCCATCATATTTGTGGACCGGCGCGCTGGCAAATCCAAGATGTCCCGCCAGATTGTGGTCGAGGGATTTACCTACGTCTTGAAGGCCCGTTTCAGCAGTCGGGCCTCGAAATCTAAACTGAGCGCTTAGCGAGCAACGCAACCGCTATAAGTTTCTCTGTCGCACGCACTCAGCAGTGGAGGAGCTCTTGGCGGTTGCACAGCAGAAGCAGGTTGCCTACATAGAGCTAGTCAGGATCAGGATGACGTTCGTATGTAAATGGGAACAAGCCGGCTTACACCGTTAGCGTATAGGGTAAACTTGTACGTATCTCCTGCCGACACGCCCTGACAATTTACGTTTAGTACCTGAGTATCCCCAGAAGTACCTGAAGCCGCTAACAATCCCTGCACTACGGGTCGTCCCTCGGCAATAAACCGGATATGGTTCGTGGCGTTAGGATCATACGGCACTAACTTCCAGTTGACAAACGACTTACCTAAATTGAGCAGCGTCAGCGCCGTCAACTTGCAGGTATTGCCCGCCGTTAAGGCGGCAGCGACAGGATTGGGGGTGAAGACCATTTCAGATTGAGGATCGACTACCTGTAATTCTACAGGCAACGTCAGTTGCCCCTGACCACTCAGTGTAAACAGTATCTGTCCAGTATAGGGATGTGCCACCGGATTGCTTTTCAAACCGACCATGAGAACGCTGATGCCAATACTGTCTGTACCACTGATATTCAGGTTTCCAGCAAAGTGGTTATCGTCAATCACTAACCAGCTAAGATTGTGATCTGCGATCGCAGTGGCCGTCCATGACAACGGTAAACCGCTGGTGTTGGTAAGAGTAAGACGCTGTTGATCGTGATTGCCTTGTCCGACAAGAGCGTGAAATATGAGCTTTTTTACGGGTTCACCTTGCAAGGAGAGGGCCAGGTTTTTGCTTGTGGCTTCAGGAACGCTTGCGGGACTTACTACTAAATTTAGATAGGCGTTCTGTTCAGTGCGATTATCCAGCGCTTGAATATAGTGCGGGGCTGCCGACCAACCCAAACCCCGGATGGGTATTCGTACATCAAATCCTCCAGAATTGGAGGTCCGCACAGATATGATTTTACTATTCTGATCCACGATGGGAGTGGTAGAGTCAAGCAAAAACGAAATGGTATCGCCAACGCCAAAGTGCTCTCCATGCAAGGGAAGTATCTGGCCCTGTTTGATAGTTGCTCTTTGTGGCCCCTGTAAACTCAGGGCTGGTTGTGATGTCTCGCCTGGAGGTACAATATGAGCTGTACCAGAAGCGGACCTGGTGGCGTAGGTTGAAATGATAAAGACTCCCAATCCTCCGACTAAACAGACTCTCAGAAAGACGGAAATCCAGAAGCCAGGTTTTTTGTTCCGTCCACGCTGTTTCTCCATAACCTCTGCCTTTCCTTGCTGACATCTTGATTACAGCCTGTCCCCCAACTCGCTTCGGTTCCGCTTGATGTTAGCTTTCTTGAACCCCTATTATGGAGTATTTCCCGCCTGAAAATTAAGTGGCAACGGTATCTAATCCTGATACGAAGGTATCACTTTACTTGAAGGTTCAACGCCATGAAATCACCATCTTCAAGACTATCCTCCCAACTGTTGCAGCCCATGTGAGGTACAGCGACCGAAGTCGAAGAAATGAGAGGGGATACGATTATCCCCTTCATTGATACTTTCGTTCCTTGAGAAGATGAGTCCCTTTTTGTTACTGTGTGATAAGGATGCTCAGGTATGACATCCTCACATAAAAAGTCCAGGGTGATGCCTTCGACTGGGACCGGTTATATCAAATCCGGCGGATCACTGGTGTTTTGAGTGAGGAGTAGGCCACCAATGGAAGAGGGTGTGCGGGGGGATGACCTCCGGCTGGTTCTGCAGCACGACACTGGGCTCGACATCCGCTGCAGTTCTGGTGAATGGGGTGGCAAGAAGAGCAGGTGGATGCCTTCGGGCACCACGAGTTCTGTGCTGGTATGCCAGCCTGCTTGATCCAGGACCAGCAGGATTCGCTTCGCAGGGCCTGCGCCAACAGCTTGGGCGAAATGCGTCAACGCACTCGTGAACACATCAGCCCTCACCGTCGGCAAGAGCACCCACTCCGTCTGACCCGCAGCCGGCTGCAGCGCTTTTAGGTGCTCTGGAAGGGGTTTTTAAACGCTTCTTGGGCGGCAGGATCGGCTTTGGCGTGGCGCGGACGTAGCACCCGCTGGGGGTAATTGAGCCGCTTGAGATACTCCCAACCCCGTTGGGGGTGGACCTTGCGTTCCGTTTGGCTCTCGTTCCAGTGGGCTACTTTGGGACCAGTCCTCACGCCCCCCACCAGACCGCCATCGACTGGAGGCTCATCGAGGGCTTGGTGGAGCTGTGCTTGTTGTTCTTGCGAGAGGATGAACGTGCCACCAGCATTGCTGTGGCGGCGGTCGCCCAGGCCTTGCGGTATCGCCTCTCGATGGTTTCAATGCTCAAATGAGCTTTCACGGTGATTGGCTTATGCATAACATGAGTATACCACCGGATTTGATATTACTTCTGGATATGGCATACCTCCGCTGGAGGTTTAGGTTATGCGCTAACGGATCCCTTAGCGCCTGGGAGGAAAAATCATGCTGGCAACACGGCACGATAGGGATACGATCGCGATCACACGCACCTTCGATGGCGTTGAAGCTGCTGCTCATCGTGTGATCTCACAAATAGGTGGCATGGCCTCTGTCATCAAGGATGCGAAAATTGCGGTACTCAAGCCCAATTTTGTGGCCGGCAGATCTGCCGGAACAGGGGCAACCACCGATTTTGCCCTGCTCAAAGCTGTCGCTGAAGAAGTACGTTCCTGCGGGGCAGAGCCAGTGCTCTATGAAGTCCCCGGGACCGAGTTTGACCGCGAGGCTACCTATACCATTCTGGGAGTCGAACACTTCTGTGCCGAGAATGGGATCCGCATTGTGCGCCTTGATCCGGAGGGGAACGAACTGGATTGGGTCGAACTGAGACCCGCAGGTGCAAAGCGATTGCGCCGCTTCCGCATCCCCCGTTTCCTGCAAGAAGCCTGCTTCATTAACCTGCCGGTGCTCAAGACGCACGTCGTCTCGACCATGACCCTGGGCATGAAAAACCCGATGGGCATGCTGCCTCGTCCCGATCGACGAGCCATGCATACCCTGGGGATTGCCCAGTGCATCGTGGATATGAATCGTGGCATCAAGCCCGATCTTACCATCATCGATGGCAGCGTGGGTCAGGATGGCGAGGGACCGCTCTATGGCCAGAAAGCAGACCTGCAGGTTCTGGTGGCTGGACGTGATAGTCTGGCCGTTGACCTGGTCTGCTGCCGGCTCGTTGGCATCAAGCCAGGCGATATCCCTCACCTGAAGCTGGCGCTGGAGCAACTGGGCCAGCCCTCGTTGAACCTGGTTGGGGAAGATGTTGGCGTGATCAAACAGTTTCGCCTCCCCGAGCAGAAGACCCTCTACCGCTTCATCTTCTGGCTGATGTACCCATTAGACTATCCCTATAGTTGGATTGCGGAACGCGGTAAGCACTTCTGCACAACGCTCTATAGCACCGGGCTAGTCGGAACTCGCCCACAGATCAATGAGGCGAGCTGTACGCGCTGCGGAATTTGTGTCGAAACTTGCCCACTACCACATGTGATTGATCTGAAAACGCTGCAAGTGAACTATAAGACCTGCCAGCGTTGTCTGCTCTGTTACGAGGCCTGCCCGGAGAATGCCATCAGTGTCAAGGGCTATTCAGGTGTGAGGGGGCTATCATGACCACAGTAGTAACAGGCGCAACTGGTTTCCTGGGAAGCGCCCTGGTGACCGAACTTGTGAAACGACAGCAGCCGGTGCGTATACTTGTACGTGATGAGAAAAAAGCGCGCCAGCAATTCGGTGGCGCAGTCTCGATCAGTCCAGGTGAGATTGCCAATACGGTACAAGTCCAACGGGCAGTCGATGGCGCAACCACTATCTACCATCTCGCGGGGCGCCTCTACCACCCCAGCATTCCAGCAGAACTGTATCATCAGACGCACGTGGAGGGTACGCGCATCCTGCTGAGGGCATGTCAGGAACAAACTCAGTTACAGCGCATCGTGCATGTCAGCACAACTGGAGTGTACGGGGTCACGGGCGAGATGCCCGCCGCTGAAGATGCACCTTTTGCTCCAACCAATCCCTACGAAGCCACCAAACTGGAAGGGGAGCAGCTCGCGCTCAAAGCCTATCAGGAGCACGGCCTACCTGTGACTGTGGTTCGGCCCGGGCTGGTTTATGGACCAGGCGACTTACACCTGCTGAGTTTCTTCGAATCGATTAAAAAAGGCCTGTTTCGTGTCATCGATGGCGGGAAAGCCTTCCTGCACCCGGTCTACATCGATGACCTGGTAGCCGCCCTGCTGCTCTGCGCCGAGCGACCCCAGGCTCCTGGTCGCAGCTATAACATTGCAGGGGAGCGTCCCGTCACTGTTCGCGAACTCGCGATAGCCATCGCACATGCGCTGGGTAAGGAACCTCCCGTAGGCAGTATCCCGCTGTGGCTTGCCAATCTCGCTTCAGATATCTTTGCCTTCACGCCAGGCATTAAGGGAGAGCAAGCTCCACTCACGCGCAGTCGTGTCAAATTTCTGACGCATAGCCGCATCTATGATATGAGCCGAGCCAGGTCCGAGTTGGGCTACACACCCAAAGTCACACTGGAAGAGGGAATGGAAATGACAGCCGCCTGGTATTACAAGCATCGTTATCTGGATGATCCATCTAGAAGGAGGATAACTGTTCGATGAAAGTGCTTATAACCGGTGCTACTGGTTTGCTGGGAGGGCACCTGCTTCAAGAATTTCAGCACCGTGGTGAACAGATTCGCGCACTGGTCTTGCCGGTAGAAAATGCAGAAAAGTTGATGGCACAGGGAGTAGAGGTGGTGCGTGGGGATGTGACTGACGCCAGCGCACTGGCCCCGGCCGTCACGGATATTGAAATTATCATCCACCTGGCGGGCATGATGGGTGTTGATCGCCCACTCGCAGACTATCGCCTGGTGAATGTCACTGGCTCTGAGAATCTCTACCGAGCAGCTCAGGCAGCAGGGGTACGGCGTTTCGTTCATACCAGTTCGCATACTGTCTATGGGCTCGGCTACGGTCGATTCCTGACTGAAAAGGATGCACTGCGGCCCGATCCTGATCCCTACAGCATTACCAAGGTAGAGGGTGATCACCTGATCCGACGCCTCATGCTCAACAGTGGAATGGAGACAGTAATCCTTCGTCCTGGCACCTTCTTCGGCCCAGGAGATCGATTACACTTTGGTCGCATTGCTCAACGCATGAAGAATGGCAAGGGAGTCATTCTTGGGCGAGGTGATAATGCACTGCCATTTTGCTACGTGACCGATGTAGTGCAAGGTTTCCTATTGGCCGCCTATCATGAGAAGGCTCCTGGCAATGTCTATAACATCTCCAATGACCACCCGCTTACACAGCAAGAAATATTCAATGCCGTTGCAGATGATGTCGGTGGAAAACGCCCTACACGGCACCTGCCCTATGTGCCGATCTATTATGGCAGCGTTTTCGCCGAGAAGGTTGCCAAATTCACCCATAGCAGGCCGATGGTGACGCGGCTTGGCGTAATGATGTTTGGCACCGATAACAGGCACAGTGTAGAGAAAGCACGATGTGAGCTAGGCTATGAGCCAAAGGTTGATATACGGGAAGGTATCAGTCTAGCAGCGGCATGGTTCAATGCTGGGGGTATGGAACAGCCTTTTGTCGCCCAGGCCAGTCAATATGCCCCGCTCGGAGGAGCTCGAAGGTCATGAAAAGCTTACTTGGCATCCACAAGGCAAAAGTAGCGATAGGCCTGCTGATAGGTATCGGCCTGTTATTTCTCGTTTCACGGTTTATAAACGTTGCTGTAACCTTTCACGTCGTGCTACAACACCTGGCGACGCCCCGGGGACTCATCCTCGCCCTCCTTTCAGGGATTGCCTTTCTCCTTGCATTCTCTGTCCGTGGTATTCGCTGGAAGCTCTTCCTGAACCCCATCGGTAACGTCAGCACCTTCACAGCTATTCGCATCTTTCTCGTGAGCATCTTTATCAACTTTCTCATGCCAATCAGCGGCGGGGAAATCGCAAAGACCCTGATGCTCAAACGCGTCGCGGCCATACCTATCAGTCGATCACTTCCCACCGTTGCCATGGACAGATCGATGGACCTGCTGCCTGCCCTCTTCATCATCATCATCGTACCCCTGCTTGGAATGCACATGGATAACAAACTCTGGTTAGTGCTGGGCACAGTTGCCGGGTTATTTATCGCTCTGATCTTCTTTGTCGGACTTGCAGCCTGGAAACGCGATGCTGCCATCACTCTCCTCTCTAAAATCACAGGCATGCTTCCTAAGACCTACGGTGGCAAAATTACAGCCTTCGCCACCAGTTTTGTCGATTCCCTTCTCACCGCCGTAAGACGTCCAAGAATTTTCATTCCAGCCGTGTTGCTCACCTGCGTTGCAGTCACCCTCGACAGTCTTTTCGCTATGCTCGCCTTCTGGACGATTGGCTTCCCCGTCTCCTTCGGGACTGCAATCTTCGGATACACCGTCTTTAACATGTTCTTCATCTTCCCAACTCCTCCCGGGCAGTTGGGCAGCAATGAAGCTGTGGGCCTGCTTGTTTTCACCGGATTACTGCATTTGTCACCAAACATGGTTACCGCTATGATCATCTTCTCCCACCCGTGGGCAGCACTACTCATGTGTACAGCTGGCATCGTGAGTCTTAAAGCATTGGGGTTAACGATGCCTACTGCTATGCGCAGGCAGGCTGAAGTAAGCGAAGAGGCGCTTCTCCCAGAGCAAGAGGAAACACCTGCTTTGTATTAGTTAGAGGCCTTATGACCATCAATGTTACCGTTGCCGTTGGGCCTACATGCTCGTTCGGCAGCATTGGTTACAGGCAGGTTAAGTGGTTTGGTAGAGTTGCAACGATTCCTCTGCCTGCGACTTTTCACCAGTGAGATACCAACGCACCCCCTCCGCTACTCCACGTTTGACATCGAATTCGGGAGCGTAGCCCAGCTCACGACGTGCCTTATCAATCGAGAACTGCTGATCCCCGCCAAGGAGAGTTACGCCATATGTCGTTAGTGGCGGTGGTGCTCCCTTACGATGGCCCATAGCTTGCCATATAACTTCAGCGGCACGACCAGCAAGGTATACTGCAGAATAAGGGAGTTTGCGCGACACATGCGACACATGTAGAGCATCGGCAATAGTGTTCAGGTACTCGGCCTGCGTCACGCGCCGGTCATCTGCAATGTTATAAGCTTGACCGACCACCTCTTTACCGGCATCTCCCGCTTTGATCAGGCCCTGTGCGACATCCCGCACATACACCACTGGCACAATATTTTTGCCGGTGCCAATCATAAAACTCTTACCGGACTCTACAAGATTGACGAAGCGGCTAAAACTGCCGGTGTCTCGTGGTCCATAAACCCATGCAGGACGCACAACGACGATCGGCGCCCTATACTCTTTAACGAGCTTGGAGATCAACTTCTCACCGGCAATCTTCGTACGACTATAGGGGTTGTTCTCAGCATGATAGGGACAGGCCTCGGTCACGATACTATAGAGATGGTGCCCATAGACCGTAATGGAACTGGTATGGACAATGCGCTGTACATCTGCATCCATTGCCGCATGAATCAGATTAGCCAACCCTTGCACGTTGATAGCTCGATAGACCTCTTCCAGTCCCCAGGGGCCTGTTTTTGCGGCGACATTGTAGACTCGCTGCACACCTTGCACAGCGTATCTGAGAGACGCTGTATCAGTCAAATCACCATGGATGATCTCAACACCTGTCAATGTCCGCAAGTGACTTGTATCTCCACCTGGTCGCACCAGGGCACTCACTTCATCGCCACGTTCTACCAGCATATCAACTAGATGACCACCTATAAAACCGGCAGCCCCGGTCACAAGTACTTTCACTTCTCTACTTCTCCATACGCTTGATAGGCAAGCATACCAATATGCCGCCAGCCATTACACCTTTGAATATGCATTTCTTCAGACCTATTTCTGTACGATTGAAATCGTCTCATTAGCATCGTCCTCAGCAGTTTGTTCCAGTAGAATTCACTAACTATGCGCTCGTTCATGGCATGTAGAACATAACACTACAAAATTCCTTGGATGATAGCGGTCGACTATAGTAGGGGAAAAATGAACGGTATGTAGTTGCAATGCCTTGCCCTCTTCCCCACATTCAGGGCAAATATCGTTAGCTTTTTCACTCAGTGATTGTTTCAAGGATTTCATCTGTGTCACATGTACAATATCTAAGCTCACATGAAAGAGTAGACCAGCAAGAATCAGCAAGAGGAAGCGCGAGCGAGTGCGAAGTGCAACCAATAGCAGTATGCCCAGTATGAACGGGTGATGCAGCAACCGCATTTCTTGACGCTGAGGAGGGTCAGCCTGTCCGAAGTATTGGATGGCCGCTCGTAAGCTGAGCGTGCGATATGTCACAGTATGCCACATATAATGGTCTACATCGATCAACACACTTGCCGTCAGCGGAATCCAAACATCTTTTCCTAGCCATGGCAGTGCGACGGCTGCCGCTAGTGTCGATAATTTTACGTGTTCTTGAACTCGCATTACTTCACAATTTAGAGGTTGAGCACAGCTTCCAGGAGCATGAAGCGTCAATCATTCTGTCTAACAAGGTAGCAGATGAGTTCTACTCTTCTCAAGGAACATTAGTATAGGTAAGGAGTACCATCGTATCATCTCTCACTGTACTTGGCTGTTTGCTATTGCATGGAAGATGACCGATCTGATACCGACCAGAGGGGATTGTCGTCGGTCGTGCCTTGATCGTAATCCCCGAATCAACACGGGAAGATATGTAAGGTAAAGGATACGATAGTACCCTTTCAATGTACGTTTGTAACTTGTCTACTCCCTCGGTAGTTCTCTATGCTAAGTGTGAGTGCTTTGCTAGTTCAATGCTGTGTTAATGTGCATTCTTGTTTAGGAAAAAAAGCCAGGTGCTTTCAGGATTTATGCGTGTTTGACTGAATAGAGAGAGCATGCCTATGTGCCCGCTAGAGTATCCGGTTGAAAGGGAGGGAAAAATACATGCTTGAAGTTCTACCGAAAGTTGCAAAGCTGCAAGCATCCTATGCGCTGGGCAAGCCCCTTGCACTTCCGATGAATCTCACCATTAGTGTCAGTTATCGCTGTAACTCACGCTGTAAAACCTGTAATGTGTGGCAGCGGCCCAACGATGACTTCACGATAGAA
>Ga0207684_10003113_pt1 | contig 16368 bp, 16 predicted proteins | sample KBSK5501metaG_FD_184342 | JGI IMG/M metagenome (GOLD analysis project Ga0207684, IMG submission 184342) | Corn, switchgrass and miscanthus rhizosphere microbial communities from Kellogg Biological Station, Michigan, USA - KBS K5-50-1 metaG... | ecosystem: Host-associated > Plants > Roots >...
GGTGCCTTCTCTGGCTAGCGTCAGACCCAAGCAGGGCCGCGCGACTGCGTATATCTGCGAGAACTACATCTGTAACCTGCCAACGGCAGATCCTCCGACTGTAGCTCGCCTGCTGGATGGATTCCATGTGATCGGAAAGTAGAGTCGTTTCGCTCGGGGTGTAGCGCGTGGAATTGTTTTCGCGAGGAAAGAAGAGGAGAAGTAATCGTGAATCCTGTCGACCTCGAACTCTCCGATTCGAATGTCTCGATCTCGCAGCACTCCTTGATCCCTTCGTGGCAGTTGCCGGTGCTAGTGATCCTCGCGGCTTTCGTCTACTACCCAGTCTTTGGCAAACTGGTGAACCAGTGGGGGAGTGATCCGAACTTCTCACACGGGTTTATCGTGCCTCTGTTCTCGCTGTACCTTTTGTGGAGTATGCGGAAATCGCTATCAGCTGTGGCTGTGCGACCATCGTGGTACGGTTTGCCGATAATGATTGCTGCCCTTGGCACTCTCCTGTTGGGGACCTTCGGCGCCGAGTTGTTCTTGTCACGCGTCTCCTTTGTTCTGCTGCTAGCGGGCATGATCATCTGGCTCTATGGTTGGCCGCTTTTTCGAGCTTTGCTTTTCCCGTGGGCGTTCCTCTTTCTGATGATCCCGATTCCTGTCATCGTCTTTAATCAGATCACATTACCCTTGCAATTGTTTGCTTCCAGGGTGGCTGCCGCCATCTTGGAGGCCTTCGGAGTACCCGTGTTACGTGAAGGAAACATCATTCAACTGCCTGCCATGGCGTTGGAAGTTGCTGAAGCGTGCAGTGGCATTCGCTCTCTACTCTCCTTGGTGACCCTGGCCGTTCTGTACGGTTACTTTGTGGATTCGAGGTTGGTACGGCGATTGATTCTTGTTCTGGCTTCAGTCCCGATTGCTATCCTGGCAAACGCTCTGCGAATCGTCGGAACTGGCCTCCTCGTGCAGTATTGGGATCCCGATAAGGCTCTCGGCTTCTTTCACGAATTTTCTGGGTGGGTGATCTTCGTGGTATCTCTGGCCTTGCTCTTTGGGACTCATCGCCTTATCCGCCTTATCAGCGACCGCGATCCTCGATGTGCCACGTTGTGGACAGTGAGCTGAAGATCTTTCGGTAATCCGAGGCGTGAAACTGACCCGGAGGTGTACATGCGATATGTATTAGTTGTGCTGGCGGCGCTGGGGATTGCTGTTTCAGCTCTTGCACTGCGGGAGCACTACCGGACAGATGCGTCTCCCTGCAGCATCAATGACAAATGGGATTGCGGGATCGTGAACCACAGTCCATATGCGGTGCTGTGGAAAGTGCCAGTGGCAACCGTCGGAATCGCGGGATACCTACTGATGGCGCTGTTGTCATTGAGGCGCGGCTATCGCCTCATGCTAGTGCTGGTACTCGTAGGACTTGGTTTTTCGCTCTATCTTGCTGACATCGAAGCCCACATTCTGGGCGTTTGGTGCATTTACTGCGTCGCTTCGCCAGGGGTGATCACAGTAATGAGCCTTCTGGTTCTCGGGATAGTGATTTTGCGAGCCGTCCGCCTAAAGCGTGCCGTTGCCTCTCCGTAACCATCTGGGTGCGTGCGCATCTAGCAGGTAGGGTCAGCACATACACGAATCGATGCGATCCCTCGCTCGTGCTTGGGATGTCTTATGTTTTCAATGGAGAAAAACCAAATTGGGATCATAGCAGTCCTGCTCTGTACATTCACGGAGGCAATTAGCCTCGGGCAGGAAAAACTTTATCTGGATGCCGGGAAGGGCCAAACGCCTTTCGACGTCACTATCCACGCGGTTCCTATCGAAGAGATTGGCAATGGCGGTCCGCCGAGGGATGGCATACCGGCACTAAACAATCCTAAATTCGTCTCGTCGTCCGATGGTGATCGGTTTCTCAAGAAGCACGACCGAGTCCTGGCGATCGAGTACAACGGAGTCGCGAAAGCGTACCCCATCCGGATTTTGAACTGGCATGAGGTTGTGAATGACGATTTCAATGGAAGGCCTGTAATCGTTACCTGGTGTCCACTCTGTCTGTCGGGCATCGTTTATGATCCGGAAAATGGGGGCAACCGGCTCAGCTTCGGCGTCTCCGGAAAAATATACAAATCCAATCTCTTGATGTACGACCACGAAACCGGCAGCCTCTGGTCACAGCTCTTGCAGCGGGCCATCACCGGACCACTCACGGGTACGGTGCTTGCGATGCTTCCCGCGGAGCACTCAACCTGGGAACATTGGCGATCACAGCATCCAAACACACTTGTCCTGTCCATGGATACCGGTTTCAAGCGTGACTACGGTCTTGACCCTTATCGCGAATATGTTGAAGAAGGCAGGCCAACATTCCGCAGCTCGCAAGATACCAAGACGTCGAAAAACAAACTCCGCCCGATGGAGCCGGTGCTGGGGGTCGACCTAGGGGACGCACAAAAGGCCTATCCATTTTCTCTTCTTAAGAAGAAGCCCAGCGAGTTCGAAGATCGTGTCGGCAACGTAAACCTGCTGATTCACTTCGATAAGGATTCGAAGACAGCATACGTCACCGGCCAGTCGGGCGAGATTCTGCCGTCGACCATGGTCTACTGGTTCGCGTGGCAGGATTTCTTTCCGCAGACACGAGTCTTAGAAAACAATCGCTGGCCAGGCTGGCGCGGGAGGCCCGTATGCCTTTTCTTTCGTCACTTGCCGAGGATGCCCATCTCATCGACGTCTTCAAGAAATTTCCTGGCCTGTATCGCCCACTGATTGAGTATCACGAGATCCTGCTGCGCGGTCCATCTCCGCTCACTGTGGCTGAACGCGAGCTGATAGCAGCTTACGTCTCCGGACTGAATTCCTGTCATTATTGCCATGGAGTGCACGCCGCAACGGCTGAGCAGTTCGGCGTTGCCGAAGGCTTATTAGATCAGCTTATTGAGAATCCTGAACAAGCACCGATCGAGGAACGCATGAAGCCGCTGCTCGCGTATGTTAAAAAGCTGACCTACACGCCGAGCCGTCTGCTGCCGGTGGACGCGCAAGCTGTATTGGTGGCGGGCTGGAATGAACAAGCTCTTCACGATGCAGTTTCGGTTTGCGGCTTGTTCAATCTCATGAATCGCTTGGTTGACGGGCTTGGCGTGACAGGCGATGCGGCGTACTTCAAACTGGCTTCGGCCCGGCTCGCATCTGGTGGCTACTCGGGTCTGCTCAAACTGTTCCCTCACTGACCTGGCCCGTTCAAGAAAGCCTGGCTAGCGAATCCATCTCCTTTTGGACTCTGGTAGGCCTTGTTTTCGAACGAGCGAATGCGTAGTCGACAATCTCTTTTGTTGGAACCTGCGAACTACAGCATGTAGCGGACGTCGGACGCAAGAGTCGGGTAGGCGAAGATCGTGTCCCGCAGGTTGGATGCAGATATTCCTGACTTAATGGCAAGCGCGAACAGATTGATAGTTTCTTCAGCGTGCGGACCCAGCAAATGGGCGCCCAAAATACGATCTGTGCCCTCCTCAATCACAAGCTTGAAACCTGAAGATTCCTCGGCAACTCTACGAGACGAATACCAGGCCGTCGTGAGTTCATGGTGCGTTTGGAAACGCAGACCTTTTTCTTTTGCCGCTCGTTCTGAAAGTCCCACAGAAGCCAAAGGTGGTACGGTAAACGCAACTGTGGGCACCGCGGTGTAGCTAGCCGTCAGGTGGTTCCCCTCCAGCAGATTCGCAGCCACGATCCGTCCCTCATATCCCGCTACGGGCGTCAGGGGAGGTCCGCCGCTAGCTGCAGCATCCCCTGCTGCATATACCGCTGGATTCGATGCGCTTTGAAGATACTCATTCACCTTCACACCTTCTTCGGTGGCGTCGACGTGCGCAGCCGTCAAGTTCAGGTCTTCAATTTCAGGAACGCGGCCTGCGCCATGTACTACGAGATCGGCATGGAAGGTGTGCTGCTCTCGAACACGAGAAGCGCGCACTACCAAATGGTCGGTCGTCTTCTCGATAGCACTGACTTCCGTGCGCAACTGAACATCAGCGCCGAGATACCGGGTCTTTTGTGTGAGTTGTTCAACCAGATCGGGATCAAAACCTTCAAGCAAGCGCTCGCCCCGATGAAGCACGGTGACTTTTGCTCCGGCACGTAGGGCCACGTGGGCAAACTCCATGGATATGTAGCCACCGCCAATAAAGACAATGCGTTTCGGCAGCGACTCCAATTCAAGGAACTGGTCGCTGAGCGTGATGAATTCTTCGCCCGGAATATTCAATTTTCTAGGCATGGCCCCAGTTGCGACGACGACATGCCGAGCTTCAAGGACATCTTCGCCAACTTGAACCGCATTTGGGGCTAAGAAGTGCGCACGTCCGTGGAACGCGGCGATACCTGCTTTAGCGAGGCTCGCCTCCCGACTTTGTGGGACGGGGTCGGTAAAAGAACGTTTGAACTTCATGAGCTCGGCCCACTCAATTCGGGCCTGCTTATTCCTAATACCCTTGCCTTCCATCCGTCGCAGCCAGTCCATTACATCAGCAGCGCCAACCAGAACTTTCTTGGGGTCGCACCCCCGAAGTGCGCAGGTCCCACCAAACGGACGCGAATCAACAATGGCTACTTGCCAGCCTGCTGATCGGCATGCCGACGCCACAGTAGAAGCGGCCGATCCCGTGCCTAATACAACGAGATCAAAGTTTTTTTTCATGGATCGATCCTCCTCTGCACTGGCTTTGCATGAACCGCGACATCACTTGCTTGGCGCGGAAGCGGTCAGCTCGTGCCCGCGTTCAGAACTTTCTTTTTCTAATGTCTGCCGAACCGCAACCTCATAATCACGTCCTTCCCATTGGCCGCTGTCCAGCCACAAGAAAGTAAAGCGAATCGATGCACGTCGTGTAGCAACAATCGGGATATCCACAAAGTGAATTCCTAGGGATGTCGACGTAGAACTTATGTCTTCTGCTGACTGCCAGTCGTTTCGAGACCAATGAAGCTGAAACGGTCGTGGCGCCTGAATCCGCAGAGTCTGTCCAGCAGAGACCTGTCGAACTTGCCGAATCGGCTTCCAAATTTCGAGATCCTTGCGCCCTCGGCTCTTAAGATAACGTTCGGCGACAATGGGGATTAGGTCAAAGACGTCACCGTCCGCTACTGATCTGAGCAGTTTTATGTATTCCGCATGGGCCCACATCAGCGGCATTGCTGATCCGGACGGCCGTCCCAGGCAGAGGCTGTGTGACGGGTACACTTCGTCGCAGACCTGTTCCGGAAGCATGCCGCCTTTCGAGGCGAACCCCTCCATCGCTCGTATGTACAGCTTGACATCGCGGCCGGCCGCAAGTTCGTAATGTGCGCGCTCGCCAGTCAGTAGCGGCCAAGGCCGTCCCTTTCCCCACCCTTGAAATGGACCTCCGTCTGGACGATTGCCGTAACCATCATGGTTGTAACGGCGCCAGCAGGGTCCGAAAGGCGTCTCCACCTTCAGCACAGCGTCTACAACCTGAAGGGAATCTTCAATCAATGAATTGCCAGGCTTGCGAATGCCGTAGCGAACCAGTTCGAGAAATCCGGCGTCGACAATATGCTTTGCAGGAAACTGCCACTGACTACCCGGCGGCCGGTTCGCGATGGCGAGGATTCCTTTGTTGGGATCTTCCTCGGGAGAATGATCCTTCAGATCAACGGGATGAATCCGTACGTAGTGGTTCTTGACACCAGGAAGCAGCGTTCCCTCGGTAGTCACGGTCCAGCTCTCGAGATGTGATTCCAGGAAATCCGCGTAGTCTTCGAGAAAGCGGGACGCCTCCTGGTGTCCTCGTGAATTAGCAAAATCCGCAGCGCATATGAGAGCCGCAATAGTCGCAGCCAGAGTAGAAGGAGAATAACCGCTAGCCTCCTCCCAACGCTCCTGTTGGGTCACGGGGCCTTGCCGGATTAGAAATGCCGCCGCTGATTGCACCATCGGGTATGGGTCAAAGTCGTGGAGCGCGTCGGCCTTCCACAAGCGCCACGCGAGGATTACGGGGAATGCGACTTCGTCGAGCTGAACTCCCGTCCAATATGGAGTGCCGTCGATCCAAAAGTTCTGGGGGAAACAGCCATCTGAGCGTTGTGAGCAGGCGAGATAAATGAGCGCACGGCGTGGAGTGGCTGTGTTTCCGCAAGCCATCAAACCCAATGCGCTATTCACCATGTCGCGCGTCCACACGAGGTGGTAACCGCCAAGATCCTCGTCGCCTTTGGCCTCGCCCCAGGGAATGCTCGCCGAAGCGATCAGAGCGCCTGCGAATGTCTTGTCTTCGTGGGCCAACAGGAGGTTGTGACTGACTCGATACAAGCGCCCGTGATCGCCGCTGCGCTTGTCGAGCTTCTCGATATTGGCGACTCGGCGCCATTGCTCGACAAATCGTTTCCGATGTTGACCAAACGGTTCTCCTAGCGACTGCATTAGAGTAGTCACCGCCGCGTGCTGCGCATCACCAAATGCAAGCCCAACGGTGAACTCCCGGCAGCGATGAAAATCAATTTCACCGATTAGCGCCACGTTACCGTCTTGTGCTCGGTCAAACTCCCAGTCGAGTTGAAAGTTATCGCTGAGGTCCTGCCAGCCGTCGCTCGCTCCAACGTAGCCGCAGGAGCCTCTGGTGAGACCTACGTTTGCACCTAGAGCCAGGTAGGTACGATTCTTCCAGGCCAGGAGTATGTTCTGACCGCTCACGTGCAACTTTCGCGCAGAATTGCCCCATCCACCGACTTCAAGATGCGGCGCCAGCAAGACATACACCTTTAGGCGACTCAGAAACTCCTCGTCTCCTTCGATTCGCGTGTGAATAAGGACGCAAGGTTGATGGGGATCACCGATGATCTCTTTGACTACGCGGTATCGTGCCTCTCCGTCCGCGCTCTCAATCCGATAGCCGAGCGTATCGCGCTCGATGCACTCGATACTGTTTTCCAGATCTCTTTTCTCTTCATGGAAGAAGGTCTCTCCATCAGTGATAAGTAACTGCATGTCACGAATCTGAGGACGATCGATCGTAGGGTAGTAAACCTCGTTGAGAATCCCGTGGGATATCGTGAACCAAACACTGCTGGCGGAAGAGTAGGCCGTGCCAATGCCATCCTTTTGGCTCGAAGTCCACCGAGGCGGAATGCCGGGAGAGCCAAACGCCACACCATTCTTACTGCCGCTGCTGCTGTCCATAGGTTTTCTTTCCAAAGAGATCAGCCCCGTGAGTCCCGTGGTCGCTCGAACCTAATTTCTGGCCGGTGATCGCGCGCCGTCCAGGCCACTGCATGTGGGGCAACGGGTTGCTCGCAGAGCTGATATGAGCCGGGATGGTTGAGGGCCTAACAACCGATACGACAGCACTCCCAATGCTGCCCCGAACGCCAGGTGTGCGAGCAAAACTGTTATCGGGAAGCCGTATGAGAACTGGAGTCCGAAGTAGCCCACGCCTAATGAAATGACGACCGGACTAACCAGGAACCCCAAACCGATCGCAATCCCGAAAACCGCTCCTGCCCAACGCCGGCGCGTACCGATCAGCAACACATAGATGATTCCGAAACTCGCACCGTTCCAGACGTGATATGCCCAGCCGGCAAAATCGGAGGCGAGCGATGGACCCTGAGCGAAACGATCGAGCAGCAACACTCCCATCAACCGGGGCAAATTGCCCGGCATGTAGCCGAAATGGAATCCGAGGAGCCGAACGATCTCCAGCGCGATGGTGGCGATCGCGCCAGCCAGTGCTCCGCGGACAATCGAGCGCGACAGCCAGTTCTCACGGCGTCGCGCAAGAACGGCTACTGCGGCCAGGAGGACAATGGAAGGTAGCAGAAAGTTGCTTGCCAACGCCGCGAGATTCCCATGTCCGGACTGGGCCGCGGGGAAGATCAGAGGGCCCACAGTTGCAAGTCCAAGAGTAATTAGGGTGAAGAAGACTGCTTTCATATTGACTCCGTGTTGGAAAGAAATGCGGCGGACCCGCATTTCTTCCCCAAGCGAGTTCAGTTCTAGTGCGTCGCCATCTGGGCCAGACCCTCGAGCTTCTGATCCAGCATGCCGGCAGTCATGTTGATGTCCTGGTTGTTGAGTGTGCCAAGCAACGAGCTGGGCTTGTCGTAGCTGAGATACGCTTTACCGTCTTTCCCTTCGTACACAAACACGCGGAGCGGAATATAAAGCCCGGCGGCAGGATCCTGCTCGAAGATCTTCTTTCCAACGGTGGGATTACCCACCAGGAACAGCGTGGCCTTCAGCTTGAGACCAGTCATCGAGAGCATGTTGCCCTGATTCACTTCCGCCATCACCATCATTCCGCCTTGTCCGACCGCGGACTTCAATTGATTGACGGTCTGGTCAAAGGACTTCTGGCTGGGGACAGTTACATGGGAGTCCTGTGCTGCTGCAGGTAAAGCAAGTAATGCCGCGACGACCGTCGCCATCAGCAGCGTGGACAAACGTGAAACAGCTATCTTGTAATTCATTCAATCCTCCAAAGAGTTGTTGTGGCTGAGTTTTATGGGCACGCTGACACTGTGCGGTTCAACGATTCATTCCATTCACTCACTGCTAACGATTCGCGACTCTGAATTCGGTTTCGCAGCACGAGAGGAAAGAAAATTCTTGGCAGAGAAATTTGTTGATAGTTACAACAGGCTTTCACTCAGAGACGTGGCTTTACGTGCAAAGTCACCGATCTTCCGCGATGGGGGGACCAGCCCGAATGGAGAATCCAAAGGGAATCCACGCTGGCGCCATGCAAAGTACCCACCGGCAAGTGGACGCACACGGGTGATTCCGAGTTGACGTAGGCGGAGCGCCGTCATCACGCTGGTCGCCTCATTGGGGCAGGTACAGTAGACGACAACATCCCGGTCGCGAGGAATGTCTTCATGGAGACGTGAAAGTTCCTCAATCGACATTCGGATGGCTCCGGGTATGAGGTATGGTTCAGGAAGGAAGTCGAGCGGATGTCTCAAGTCCACAATCGCGATCTCTTCGCCTGCATCGAGTTTTTCTTTCAGTTCCTCGGGAGTGATCCGCGCCATTCTTAGCTGACGCAGGAATTGCTGCCTTCGTGCGTATTTGCGGACAAGATATCCGGCCAGGATGCCGCAAATCACAAGGAGGATGAGCGCTGTACCTATTTGGTGGGCATAGTACGCCAGCTGTTCGAGTTGACTGCTGAACAGGTAGCCGAGTCCCAGGAATGTTCCCGCCCACAGGAGTATGCCAAGAACGTCGAAGAGCAGGAATTGCAGTAATTGCATTCCGAATGCTCCCGCCAATGGCGGAGCCGCTGTGTTGAGCCACGGAATGAATTTGGCCAGAAGGAGAGATGAAGTACCGTGCCTCGAATAGACGCTCTGAGTGCGACGAGCACATGAGTCCGGCTCAAGTGAGAGACGACATAAGAAACCGAGCACCACATTTCCTCGTCGCCTGCCGATTCCGTACCAGATCATGTCGCTCATTAGCGCGGCAATCACTGCGGCAAGTGCCGAGATCCAGATGTTCAAGTGCCCGGTGCCTGCCAGGGCACCGGCCGCAAGTAGAACCGGGGCTGCTGGCAATGGAACTCCGATTTGCTCGACAAAAACCCACGCGAGGAGCAATACGTAACCGTGCTGAATCAGGAAGTGGGTAACGCCGCTCACCTCGCCATCACCCCCTTCAGGCTTCCAATCAACCTAGATGCCCGAACTCTGCGTGGGTTACGACTGAACCGCGAAATCCCTCAGACGGCAGAGATCTGTAGAATGCGACCAAGCGCATGTTGGGGAATCTTTTCATGAGAGGGCCATAATCGAAGGCGCTCGAAATGGGTTGGTCTCCTTATCATTAGGTTGGCTGAGGGGACGGCGGCCCTCGAAAAAAATGTTCTCTGAACAGAGCACTCGACACTTCGTTGCAGACACCGGCGTTTACGTGCCAGCGGTAAGTTCCGAACAAATGCGCGAGTTGGATAGGATCGCAGTAGAGGAGACGGGACCTAGTCTGCTGCAAATGATGGAGAACGCCGGCCGGAGCTTGGCGCTTTTAGCGATTGAACTGATGGGTACCCGCTGGCACAGCGCGAGGGTTGTGATTCTGGCAGGAAGCGGTGGCAATGGCGGAGGAGGAATCTGCGCCGGCCGTCATCTCGCCAACCGCGGAACAGCTGTCAGTCTTTGTTTATCGAATCCGGACCAGCTTTCGGAAGCAGCCGCCATCCAGCGCAAGATATTCCAGTCAACTTCCGGGAAAGAGGTTCAGATCGTCAACATCGAGCGCCTTGAAGCTGATCTAATTATCGACGCACTAGTCGGATATGGTCTAAAGTCGGCCCCGCGAGGCGCAACGGCGCAGTTGATCGCGTGGGCTGGCAAGCGTGATGTTCCGATCTTGGCATTGGACGTCCCCTCTGGAATCGATGCAAACACAGGTGGCGCGCCAGGAGCATTCATTCGTCCGACCTGGACCATGACACTCGCACTTCCCAAGCTCGGGCTTTTGCCACAAAATGCAGGACAACTCTTCCTCGCTGACATCGGAATTCCAGTTGCGACGTTTCGTCGCTTGGTGCCGAACTATGTCCCTCCCTACGGCAACCGTTTCTGGGTTGGTTTGAAGTACTGAAGGGTCTCCGGTCGCAGGCCTGTAACCTCGGACTGCTTCGAGAATCTTTGAACGTGTAGCAGCCGCAGCGCTTCTCTTGTAGGAGCGCTTCCCCCGGCGCGCTGTACCAGCAGTCTTGGCGCAGCGCGCCTCATATCGAGCTCGTAATGAACGTTCAAACAAGATGTCTGTCGCCGCTGCCTGACAAGTCAACCAATCAGGAACTTGCCGCCTCGTGCGTTCAGCCTAGGCCAGAAACAAAAGAAATTCATGTTCGAGTCTCGATCCCTAATTATCAGTACCTCGATCAACTCGCGATTCGCTACGGCATACGGACCTTGAGTGGCTCAATCAATTTCTTGATCGAGTCCCATCGTCAGTCGCAAACCTCGCCCAATCTGGGACCTGCAAACACCGCAGCGAAACAAGCCGAATAACCGCGAATCATTCTCTCCAGAAACGCAGACACGAACCGCAATTGTGGTTCGGTCGCTGTGAAGCTTTCCAGGCTGGGACTCGCGTGGATGTCCGAGCTAGCGGTGAGACGGTGAGGGCTGAGTCCGTGTTGAGTGTTGTGGCGGATGCCAAAACCGGCCTGGAGAGCTTCGCCAAAACTCGAGAGATGAAAGGGAACATATGCGACGAATTTGCACCATGATGTTTGGATTGGCACTATTGTTCGCTGGCGTCTCCGCCATGGCGGAAGACACGCGATCAGACATAAGTCTTGAAGGCACTGGCTTTTTTACCAAGGAGTCGAACAACCGGGGTATTTCGCAGCGCGCTACAGAAGCTGGTGGGCTCTTGGTAGGGTACCGTTACCATTTCAACGATTGGATCGCGGCAGAAGCAAACTATGGATATAGCAGGAACACTCAAAGCTTCTTCAGCAACGGAGGTCTGTCACGTATCCAGTCCAACAATCACGAGGCTACCGCCGCATTCGTGGTCACACCTCCGGTTATGGGAGAGAAACTAAAGCCGTTTGTCCTCGCGGGGTCAGGTGCTCTCGTTTTTGATCCAACCGACAGGGCACGCGTATTAGTGCCCGGCGCTCAAAGGCAGGCCAAGGCGGCTTTTCTCTACGGCGGAGGCGTGGACTACGACCTGGCCCACCACATAGCCTTGCGAGCCGAGTACCGAGGTCTGGTGTACAAGACTCCCGATTTCAACATCCCGGCCCTGAACGCCGACAAGGTCACGCACGTGGCACAGCCGTCGGCGGGAATTGTCATTAGGTTTTGACGGCCAGTTGGGCAGGTAGCGGTGGTTCAGGAGACAGAGGCTGGAACCCCGATCCACCGCTTACCCGGCTTAGAGTCTGGTCAGCTGGTTTTCAACGAGAGAAGCACCCTTTGGGCCAGTTTTCCACAATTCATCACGTGTGATCGCGGTCACCTTCGCTGGGTCGCTCTTGGTGCTAGGCTTTGGCTGACGAAAACCCGCCACCTGTTGACTGTAACCTGCTACGTCCTCGTGCATCGTTGGAAAGGTGGGCGTTAGAAGCGACGGCTCTATGGCTGCTCGGAATCCCGTGACAGCTCTGAACGAAGCGGCCGGCCGCGATGAAGCGGTCTTGATCAAGTGTATCTGTGACGGCCAAAAAGAGCTTTTTCTTGACCTTATCCGTCCGTACGAGCGAGGAATCTACTTGGCAGCCTTCTCCATCCTGCATAATCAGGCGGACGCTGAAGAAGTCGCTCAGGAGGCGCTCCTAAAGGCCTTCGCCCATCTGAGTGAATTGCGATCGGGTGAAAAGTTCAAGGGCTGGCTGTTTCTGATAGTCATGAACGAAGCCCGCATGCGGCGGCGCAAGAACCACCAGCATCTGTTTGAGTCTCTTGATGACGAAGCCAACGAAACCGAAGAGGGCATGTTTATGCCGCGTCAATTCTCTGACTGGCGTGATGTACCTTCGGAGGCCTTCGAGAAGAAGGAGATCAGGATTGCAGTGCAGAAGGCTCTGGATAGTCTGCCGCCAAAATATCGGCAGATTTTCATCTTACGGGATGTACAACATCTGAGTGTGGCAGAAGCCGCGAAAGCTCTCGGCCTTTCCACCCCGGCCGTAAAAACACAGCTGCATAGGGCACGCTTGCAGATTAGGGAACAACTGGCGCCTCTGTTCGGAAAGCGCTGGAGTGAGCGATTGCCCTTTTTAAAAGGTAGAAACCCATGGTGACTTGCGCCCAACTATTGAAAGAGCTGTCCAACTACATCGACGAAGACGTTGATCCGAAGCTTCGCGCCGAAATCGAAGAGCACCTGCGCGGCTGCCACCGGTGCAGCGTTCTAGTCGATAGCACCCGCAAGACTCTTTGTATCGTAGGAGACGATCGGGTTTTCGAAGTCCCTGCGGGGTATAGCGATCGCTTGCACCAGTTCCTGACGAATAGACTTGGAATCTGAGGACGCTGACGACAAATGAGGTCGCTCCAAGACCTGCAGGACAGCATCGACACAAGTTGCTTCCAATTGCGCCCATCACGACTACGACCCTGCCGACGGTAAAAGGCACTAATCTGACCGGTCCACGTCATTTTCAACTCGTTCTCGTAATTGTTGGGAATGCTCTGATGCGAATTGCAGGCAGCGCAAGCGCAGTGCTCGTCGGCCTATATCTGGCCGAGCTTGCAAACCGAGGTTTTCGAGTCACTGCGGCTCTCGCTGGAACTTTGGGCGCGATCTCTTTCGCTGCAGAGCTAATCGGAGCAGTGCCGCTCGGATTGGCTTCCGATGCAATTGCGCCCCGTGCCCTAATGACCGGTGGCGCGCTTGTCGGCGCAGTTGCAACGCAGCTATTCGGAATCACTAGCAGGACAGGTGTCTTCTTCCTGAGCAGAACCCTTGAAGGAGTCGGACCGGCGGGCGTAGCTCCGTCGCTGCTCGCTCACCTCACCGACGTTACAGATGGCAATCCATCGTTGCGGGCTCGCGTGATGAGCTATTTCGAGCTATCGCTTCTGGCGGGCCTTGCGTTGGGCGGGCTCATTGCCGCCCAACTCTGGCACTTGTTGAGCCGCGGCGCCTTCGCGGCTGTAGCCGCGGTTTACATTCTGTGTGCGGGCCTCCTTTTTGCCGGTGGGGTAGGAAGCCGTGGCCATGGATCGAAGGAAGCGATTGCGGGGTTCTATCGAGCGCTTCGAGAACCATCGCTGCAACGGCTGGCTCCTGTCTGGCTCTGTGTCAACTCGATTATCGGATTGTGGCTGGGTCCCACGATGATTTTCCTCCTGACCCAGCGCTCGCAAGGAAATCAATTTATGGCTGGACTCTATGCCGACAAGCCTGAACAGGTCGGATGGGTTTTGCTGGGCTACTCGCTTGTCTTCGGCGCCGGTGTGACCGCATGGAGCTTCGTCCTGCCGCATATTTCTCTCCAGCGAGCTCTGCGGATTACGCTCGTGGCCATGCTTTTTGTGTGTGTGGGCATGCTCCTGTTTAATCACGTCGCACTGAACCGTGCCTTTGTGCACTGGGTCATTGGGGGCCTCACGGCGCTGTGCATCATGGTCGAGAGTGGATTCACTCCCGCCGCGCTCGCCCTTCTCGCGGGAGCCGTTGGCGCGCAGGCTGGGAGGGGTGCGGCGATGGGAATCTATTCCGTGTTGCTGAGCCTTGGTGCGATTGGCGGTTCACTGTTAGCGGCTCTACTGGGAAATCGGTTTGCGGTGGACGGCCTAATCTACGGCACGCTGGCGATGGCTGTGCTGGCGCTGTCACTGGTACGAAGGCTCGAACCGAGGCGGTTGTCGCAGGCGGAAGCAAATGGCTGAACGCAACTACGATTTAGTGATCATCGGTGCAGGATCTGGCGGTCTGATCGCCGCCAGTTTCGCGGCCAAACTTGGTGCACGGGTTGCCCTCGTTGAAAAATCCCGGATCGGAGGGGACTGCACTTGGACGGGCTGTGTTCCCAGCAAGGCTCTGCTTAAAGCGGCAAAAGTCGCCCACGAAGTGCGGACTGCTTGCCATTACGGCATCACATCCGGTCCGCCAAAAACGGACATGGCCAAAGTACGTGATTATGTCTTCGCAGCGATTCAGCAAGTTTATCAGTTAGAGAGTCCCGAAACGCTTCAGCAGAAAGGTATCGACGTACTACTGGGATCGGCTCGCTTCATTGATTCAACATCGATAGAGGTAGCCGGTGAAGTCGTCCATTCCAAGAAATTTCTGATTACAACTGGAGCCCGGGCTGTCCTGCCTTCAATCGCGGATCTGAGCGAAGTGCCGTTTGTGACCTACGAGAAAATCTTCGAGAATGATCGGCTCCCTGAACATTTGATCGTTATTGGCGGAGGACCAATCGGCTCGGAACTGGCGCAGGCCTACAGGCGCCTGGGGAGCCAAGTGACGATCGTGGCCGACCGCTTGCTTCCAAAGGAAGATCAGGACGTTCGTGAATTGATCGGGCGCGTGTTTGAGGACGAAGGCATCCACCTTCTGAAAGGTCGAGCAAAGTCAGTCCACAACGACCGTGCCGGGATTGTGGTTTCAACGGATGGATCGGAAGTCCGCGGCGACCTGTTGCTGGTTGCCTCGGGCCGAAAGCCGACAGTAGAAGGTCTCGGACTGCATGAAGCGGGAGTGACCTATTCGGAAAAGGGTATTCCGGTCGACGAGCAGCTTCGAACCACTGTGAAGAACATCTATGCTGCTGGTGACGTTGTTGGCGGCCAGCAGTTTACTCATTTTGCCGGCTGGCAAGCCTTTCAAGCAGTGCGCAATGCGTTGCTTCCTGCCAGCAGTTCAGGTTTCACCGATCTGGTGCCGCGCGTCACTTTCACCGACCCGGAAGTCGCTCAGGTTGGACCCACCGAAGAGCAGGCACGATCCAAGTACGGCAACAACATAAAGATTTGCTACACGAAGATGAGCCAAGTTGACCGTGCCGTATGTGAAAACGATCAACTTGGTTTTATCAAAGTCATCGCAAGGCGTAACGGGACGATTCTCGGAGCAACCATCGTTGCCGCACGGGCCGGGGAAACTCTGAGTGAGCTGATCGTCGCAATTAAGCAGAACATGAAGGTGTCTGACCTTGCCGGAGCGATTCACGCTTACCCGACTTATTCGACTGGCGTTCAACAACTGGCAGCAGACATGGCCATCGAAGAGTTGCTCTCTGGAACATCAGGCAGAATCGTTCGCGGGCTGTCCAAAATTGTTCGCTAGATCTGGAAGGACACCATTCCGTATGAGTACACAAGAGGTCGCCAACACAAAATCGGCGACGAGCCAAACAGTAGCGAAGAAAAGAGACGCCAATCACGTCTTTTACGAATTGACTCGCAGCATTTGCCCCAAGTGCCGCAGGGTCATCGATGCCCAGGTGATTCTGCGCGACAACAAAGTCTATATGCGTAAGCGCTGTCCAGAATGCGGGGCATTCGAATCGCTTCTGTATAGCGACGCGGAAGCCTATGTGTCGTTTGGCCGATACAACAAACCGGGCACAATCCCGCTTGCCCATGGCACAGCGATAGACGCTGGATGCCCCTATGACTGTGGACTATGCCCTGATCACCAGCAGCATACCTGCCTTGGGATCATCGAGGTGAACAGTAGCTGCAATATGAGTTGCCCCCTGTGCTTCGCTGAAGCTGGTCCCGGCTTCAACCTTACGATCGAAGAAGTTGAGCAGGTGCTCGATGAACTCGTCAGAACTGAAGGGCAACCTGAAGTTGTTCAATTTTCCGGTGGCGAACCGACGATTCATCCGCACATCATCGATTTCGTTCGCGCAGCCAAGGATCGCAACATTCCGTTCG
>Ga0207684_10003114_pt1 | contig 16366 bp, 15 predicted proteins | sample KBSK5501metaG_FD_184342 | JGI IMG/M metagenome (GOLD analysis project Ga0207684, IMG submission 184342) | Corn, switchgrass and miscanthus rhizosphere microbial communities from Kellogg Biological Station, Michigan, USA - KBS K5-50-1 metaG... | ecosystem: Host-associated > Plants > Roots >...
AGCTTCGGGATGGTGGCGATCCCGGTCCGGATGTACCTCGCCACCGAGGCGCATAGCGCCGTTTCATTCCGCCAGCTCTGCCCCCACTGCCAGCTGCCCATCAAGCAGCAGCGACACTGCCCGACCGACGATCACGTCGTCGCCTTCAACGACGTGCTCAAGGGCTACGAGGTCAGCAAGAACCAGTTCGTCCTCATCGACGACGAGGACCTGGACAAGCTGCCGCTCAAGACCACCCGCACCATCGACATCGTCGAGTTCGTCGAGCGTAACGAGGTCCCGCTGGGCCTTTACGTCAAGTCCGCGTATTACCTGGAGCCCGAGGAGGTCGGCGTCAAGCCGTTCTACCTTTTGAAGCGAGCCCTCGAGGATACGAACAAGGTGGCCGTCGCGAAGATCGCGCTTCGCGACCGCGAGCATCTCTCACTCATTCAGGTCGAGGGCAACACGCTCCTTTGTAACACCTTGAACTGGCCCGACGAAATCCGGTCGACGGAAGAGCTGAACCTGCCGCAGAACGTGAAGATCAGCGACAAGGAAGTGAGTATGGCGACGTCGTTGATCGATAACCTGACGGACACCTTCCAGCCGGAGCGCTACACCGATGACTACAAGGCGGCCTTCCAGCAAGTCGTCGATCAGAAGATGAAGGGCCTGAGCATCACGGCGCCGGCGGCGACGCAGGAGCCCAAGGTCATGGACCTGATGGCGGCGCTGCGCGCTTCGGTCGAAGCGACCAAACAGGGAAAGAAGAAGCCGGCCGAGAAGCCCGCCGCCTCACGCGCGGCGAAGGTCAAGGTGGCCGCCAAAACCTCGGCCGCGCGGCCAGCGGCAAAACGGCGCACGGCCTAGCTGCGCGTAGTACCCTCCCCCTAAAGTGCCGGCCCGTTCGCGAACGGTTGAGCTCGACCTGCCCTTCGAGGCCGCAGTCCCGGATCGGCTACGTCCGATGCTGCCGATGCCCGCGGCGGAGCCCTTCGATTCGCACGAGTACGCCTTCGAAGTCGCGTGGCACGGCATTCGGGCGCTCGCCCGCATCGATCGAGGCCAGGTCCAACTCTGGGGCCGCGACCTGCGCGACCTTACCGGGCGCTATCCCGAGGTCCAGGCACTGGCGGCGATTGCACCTCCCGAGACGATCGTCGACGGCGAATTGATCGTGGCGGATGGCGAGGGCCGTCCCGATAGTGTGGCGCTGGAAAAGCGCCAGCAGGCCGCCAACCCGGAGGCGGTCGCGCGGGCCGTGGCCGCTCAGCCCGTGACCTATGTCGTGTACGACCTTCTTTATCTCGCCGGCCGATCTCTGCTCAAGCTGCCGCTGGCACGGCGCCGCCCGCGCCTCAGCGAGGCGATCCGCTCCTCGGCGCGGATCTACGTGGCGGAAGCGGTCGCGGAAGATGGCCTCGCGCTGTTCGAGGCCGCCCAGGAGAGGGGACTCGAAGGCATTGTGGCCAAGCGCTACGACAGCCCGTATCGTCCCGGCCAGCGTCACCCCGATTGGCTCGCGATCGAGGCGATCCGTCAGCAGGATTTTGCCGTCATCGGGTTCATTCCGGAGGTGGGCGATCGCCAGCTCGAGACGTTGATCATCGCCACCTACGACGGTTGCGGCTATCAGCCGGTGGGGCGCGTCGGGGGAGGCTTCGATGCCAGCACCTCGAAGCGCCTGCGCAAGGCGCTGGATGCCCTGCCCAGCGGGCCTGCCCCAACCGATGCGCGCTGGGGCGACGAACGGATCCGCTGGGTGGAGCCGCGCCTTGTGGTCGCGGTTAAATACAGCGAGTGGGATGGGAGTGGGCAGGTCCGATTTCCGATCTTCAGTTCGCTGCGCCCGGAAGTGTCACCGCAGGAATGCGTGCGCGCCGCGATAGTCGAACCGCGACATGCCGCCGGACCGCGCCTCCTCGACATCCAGTTGCCTCGCCTCCCCATCTGAGTCACTCGTAAACGGGGACGTTGTCCCGAACTGTGGTAAAGATGCTTACCATATGGTAAGATGTCCTTCCAATGCGTCTGGTAAATGGCTTAGACGACATCTTTGCCGGTCGGAGCACAGTTCGGGTCCTCCGAGCCCTCGACGAGTTGCCGGACGGCTTAGCGGTCAGCGCCCGGGAGCTGGCGCGCAGGTCTGGCTTATCCCACCCTACGGTTTCGAGCGTGCTGGCAGGGCTGAGCGAGCAGGGCGTCGTTCATGCTAGGCGTGCCCTAAGAGGCGACGCCTTCGAACTCAACCGCCGGCACGAGGTTAGCGAGAGGCTACGAACTCTCTTTGATTGGGAACGGCATCTGCTTCGAGAATTCGTGACGTTCCTAGAGAAGCAAATTCGAAGAAAGGCACCGAGCATCTCTGCTGCGTATCTGTTTGGTAGTGCTGTGCGTGGCGATATGACGTCTGCCAGCGACGTCGACCTGGCGGTTATTGTCCTGAACCCGGCGGACGCAAGTGGCACGAGCGCAGCTCTGGTCGAAATTGCCGAAGCGGTCCGCCTGCGGTTCGGCAATCGATTAGATATTTCCATGGGCCTGTCCTCAATCGATGAGTTGCAGCATCCGCGTCGGCCCGGATATCGGTTGTGGGCGACTGTGGCGCGGGAGGGAATCCCGGTGATCGAAGCGGATAAGCCCTCCGAGTCGAGGGTACGCGCGCGGGCAGCCGCTCGTGCCTAAGCGGACCAAGTCCGTCACGATGCGGCGGCGTGATGCACCCCTGTACCTGGCCAAGGCGAAGCAACTTGCAGAAGAAGCCCAGTTGGCTCTGGGCGGTTCTCGATACGATGCTGCGATATTGAACTCCATGCATGCTGGAATCAGTGCAGCGGATGGAGTTACCGTAGCTCTAGCCGGTCGTCGATCGACGGATCCTGATCACCAGCGTGCGGCGGATCTTCTTGAAGAGGTTGGAAGGGGCTCTGAATCTATATCCGATCGAGTCAAGCAGCTGAGGGGGCTCCTCGGAAAGAAAAACCAGGTTGAGTACGAATCGCGGCGGACAACGGCTAAAGAGGCTGCAGATGCGGTCTCCCGGGCCGAGCGGATGGTGCAATGGGCTGAGGAGATTGTCCAAAGAGCACGGCTCTAGCCTGGCTCCTGCCGCTACTGTTCTCTTCGGAGGCTAAGCTGATTCAGTGGCCGTGCGAAATCCGTGGAATAGTGCCTACGAGGGATCGCCGCCCTGGGACATAGGCCGACCCCAGTGCGCATGCCGCCGCTCTCGAACAGCATGGTGCGTCACCGTATAGTCTGTATCACCCTGACGTGATCCACCAATTCCCTGAATACTTCAATTGGGCTTATCGAAAGTTTTGGGGACTAGAATGACGGACCAGTTTGACATCGGTCGACATGGCCGGGCGCGTTTCTGGGTTGGGACGTGCCCAGGGGCGGTTTTTCCCAGTACTGAAAGCGTTCAATCGGAGGCTGAGCCGGCTGACGTAGCCCTAAAGTCCCAGCAAGTTGCGCTCGAGATTAAGTTGCCGAAGGACCCACGCGTGATGTACGGGCTTCTAGGAGGGCGCTTTGAGACTGACCCTAGTGCGACGGCGGTCCGGATTGTCGTGCCCTATAGCAGCACGCCGTTCGGCGACGGGCGTGCGTTTGTGACTCCACTAGCAAGCCCGCCGGAGACCCCACTAATTGGGCTGCCGAAAGAACTCGCCGATGCCGTGCTAAAAGGGGTAGCAGACGCTCGGCAGCGCGGGGCACGATTGGGAAGTGGGGAGCTGCGCTTTGACTGTGCTGTCTATGGGCCCGTCGGGTCGAGTCCTAGCCTATTTCGCCAATTGTCCGAGGCCGTAACGCTGCTTATCGCACGGAACAGATTATCGACCTCCGATGTGCGACAAACCCTTTCCGAGGCTGTCTTCTAAGAAGGAGCGCCGTGGTGTCAGGCGGAGGATGATGCGCCAATCCCAGTTCGTGCACAGCGCAAGCGTTCCCGGGTTGCCGTCCCGATCGATCCATGCGGGATGCCTCACGGGGTTCGGTTAATAGCGTTCGGGCACGCGGGTTGAAGAACTCGCGCCTTATGGCATCAAGAATAAGCAGATCGGAGTGTCAACCGTTGGAGACATCCGGAAAGCGGGCGGCTACGTGCGCTCAGATCCAATTCCTGGCGACCTGTTCGGCTGCGTGGTGGGAGGCGGTTGATGCCGGGGCCGTGAGCAAGCTGCTCACGCCAACAAGAGATAATCCATGCGCATGAACGATGGCCTCACGTCAGATGCGATGACCGAAGCCGCACCTGAAGGGATACGCAGGCGCCTGGAATCAGCAGCCCCTGGGCCTTGGACATCAATGGTCGAGGGACGCGACCATACAAGTGGCGATAGCTTCATAATGGTCGGTCCACCTGATCGGCGAGCAGCAGACTTCTACCTTACTCGAGGTACTCACCCCGCGTCTGCCGCGGATCAGGATTTTGTTGCTGCTGCCCGCCAGGATATCCCTAGGCTCCTGCGCGAAATCCAGCGACTCAAATCAATGCTGGAGTGATGCATGAAGGATGAACGGCCGCAGAAGACGTCGTAGTGTTGGGTTAATAGCCCCTGGCGGACACTAATCGAACAAACCAATTCGATTGCCAAGCGGCAGGATCACTAGCGCCATACAAGGGCATTGGCGGGGTGCGGAACTTGTGGTTCCATATGCCATGAGCAATTTGACCGATCACGAGGACCCGCAGGGGTATGCTCGACTAAGCGAGGCCCTGGTCCGCTTCGGGCAAAGGCTGCAGCTGCTAGGCGACACAGCTTCAGCGCACAAAATCCGCGAAGCAGTCCAGTTATACGGCGGCGGCTCTCCCACTGAGTTTCTCGGTGAGTCGCGGTTAGCGTTGCAGTGCGTCCTCGCGAGCGCTCATGGGCTGCCGACGGACCTTATTTCAGCGATGAGCGCGATCGTCGATGAGATCAATGATGGGTTTAAAAGAGTCGGAGGAGGTTGACTAGCACGAGTGTGGCCTCGCGAAGCGGGAACCGCATTTTTCCGACTGAGCAGTCTGCCTGTGACCATTTGGCATATTGTCCGAGACGATCCAAAATACGGTCGTTTGGCACAGCCTCACTAGGAGGGCCACCATGAGCTCACGCCGTGGTGCATCGGAGATTCTTGAATCGGCCGGATGGCACCCGGATCGGAGGGTGGACGCAAGTCCACAGGTGGAGTCATTGCACCGCGAGGGCTACGCGGTTTGGACGGGCTTGATACGGTTCTTGGAAGAGTTCTCGGGGCTGGTGCTGTCATTCATCCGGAATGGACGGCCAGACATCGCCTGGGTCGATTGTGCTCGAGCATTACAGTTGGCCGACGAGGCGACGGTTCGAGACTATGAAACCCGCTTGAAGGTGCCGTTGGCTCCAATCGGGTATGCGAATCACGACCACCTCCTCATCCTCATGTCTGAAGACGGGCGTTTCTTCGGTGGCTACGACGACTTCCTCACGGAATTGGGGGGATCGCCTAGTGAAATGGTCGACGCCATCATCGACGGGATCCCCGAGGCCCTTTCGGATGAATAACTCCAGACGTACGCACGATCTGCACTTGAGACTTCGACCATGATTGACTTGCTGAAGATCGCCCTGGAAGAGGTTGGCCCGCTCACGATTGAGAGAGTGAACTGGTTCGATCCGACACTTACCGTTTCGGGTGCAGGGTGGTCGCTCGCACTCACCTGCCCGTGGCAGATTACGGACGGTCGATCGCGCTTATATAGTTGGGACGACCCCGACGTGGCCAACCAGGTACCGAGCCTGGTTGGCCATGTGATTTCTGAAGTTCGCGAGCACTCGCAAGACGCTCCCTATGATCCGGCGTTCGTGATGTCGGGCGGCCTGGTCCTTGAGATCTCAGCAGACTCAGATCTGGATCCCTGGGTTCTTCTGCTGCCCGGCCGGACGTTTGTTGGATTGGGCCCAGAAGGAGGAGGGTCATTGAAACCGTTGATTGGACCTTGATGTAGGGCCGGCCCACTTTCGCCGCCCCTCTGAGGTCGTGACTCACCTTCTAGCCTTTATCGATGCGAATTACAACCGGGTTGCCGGGAGGCTCGCAGGCGATTGGGCACCCCAGTACTAATGGACGCGGATACGCCCCTGTTCGTTGAACCGCCGAGCTTGCGCGCGCACTCTTCCTGCTTGGCGCCGCCCACCTCATGGGAAGGCTTCGGAAACATCGTTTAGGCCCCAGCGGACTTTGAGGAAGTCAGGACCCAATTAGGTACACGTTGGCATCGCTGCAATGCGGGCATGGGTGCTCCACCGAGAGGGAGTAGCCCGTGGCGGATTCGAACGTGTGGGAATTAGGTCGACTCACCGCCATTAGAGCCGGCCGTTGGAGCTACTGCGCACAGCCAACGAAACGCGTTGAGCAGCCCGTAAAGTAGGGGCGTGTCGATCCCGGAGCGGGTCGCGGTGCGCCTGCGCGTCAATGGCGAGGAGGCCGCGCTGATGGTCCCGCCCTACAAAACCCTGCTCGAAGTCCTCCGTGAGGACATGGGATTGACCGGCACCAAGCATGGGTGCGAGCTGGGCGAGTGCTCGACTTGCGGCGTGCTGGTCGACGGCAAACCGTTTCTTTCCTGCCTCAGCATGCCGCTCGACCTCGAGGGCCGCGAGATCTTAACCATCGAGGGGATGTCGGCCGATGGTCGATCCCACCCACTGCAGATCGCCTTCGCCGAGCTGGGCGCCGCCCAGTGCGGCTACTGCACCCCCGCCATGTTGCTTACCGCCAAAGCGCTGCTCGACCGCGACCCGCATCCGAGCCGCAACGCGATCATGCAGGCGCTCGCGGGCGTTCTCTGCCGCTGCACCGGTTACCTCAAGATCTTCGAGGCGGTCGAGCTCGCCGCGTCACGAACGGGAGTCGCGCCGCGATGAGCCAACCGGCTGAAGAACTCTCGATCGTCGGTAAGTCGCTGGTCAGGCCCGATGCATTTTCCAAGGTCAGCGGGCAAACCAAGTTCGCCGACGACCTGGCGCTGCCGCGCATGATCTACGGGCGCCTCCTGCGCAGTCCGCAGCCGCATGCCCGCATTCTGCACGTGGACACCTCCCGCGCTCGCGCGCACCCCGGCGTGCTGGCCGTGCTCACCGGCGATGACCTGCCGATCAAGTTCGGCATCCTCCCGGTCAGCCAGGATGAGGAGGCGCTGGCCAGGGAAAAGGTCCGCTATGTCGGCGATCCCATCGCCGCGGTCGCCGCCACCGACGAATGGATCGCCGACGAGGCGCTCGACCTGATCGAGGTCCAGTTCCAGGCGTTGTCGCCGGTGATGACGATCGAGCAGGCGATTGCTGGCGACGGTGAGGCGATTCACGGAAAAAGCAACGTGCACAAGACGGTGGCGCTCGAGTTCGGCGATACCGACGAGGCGATGCGCGCGGCCGCGCACGTGCGCGAAGACACGACGTTCTTCGAAGGCAACACCCATCTCCCGATGGAGCAACACGCGGCGCTGGCCCAGGTCGCCGCCGACGGCAAGCTGACGCTGTGGACCTCGTCGCAGACGCCCCATTACGTCCATCGCGCGCTGGGCAAGGTGCTCGAGATGCCGATGAGCCGTATCCGCGTGATCGCGACGCCCAACGGCGGCGGCTTCGGCGGCAAGAGCGACATCTTTTCGCACGAGCTGGTGGCCGCCAAGCTCGCGCTCGTCACCGGTCGCCCGGTCAAGATCACCCTGACCCGCGAGGAAGTCTTTTACGCGCACCGCGGGCGCCACCCGGTGCTGATGAAGGTCAAGACAGGGTTCGCAAAGGACGGTCGGATCACTGCCATGCAGTTCCAGAGTTTCCTCGATGGCGGCGGCTACGGCAGCTACGGCGTCGCCAGCACCTATTACACCGGCGCGCTGCAGGCGACCACCTATGCGATTCCGCGATACCGCTTCGAGGCGGTGCGCTTCTTCACCAACAAGCCGCCCTGCGGCCCCAAGCGCGGCCACGGCACGCCGCAGCCGCGCTTTGCGCTCGAGACCCACCTCGATAAGGTCGCCGAAGAGCTCGGGCTCGACCCGGTCGAGATCAGACTCCGGAATCTGCCGAAGCCCGACTCGCGCACGGTGAACTGGTTGCGAATCACGAGCTTCGGACTTAGGGAATGCATTAATAAGGTTGTCGAGGGGTCAGGCTTCCTCAAGCGCCGGACCTCGATGCCAACAGGACGCGGCCTGGGCTTCGCGGTCAGCTGCTACCTCAGTGGCGCCGGCACCGCCATCTACTGGAACGAGATGCCGCACTCCGAGGTCCAGCTCAAGCTCGACCGCAATGGCGGCGTTTCCCTGCTGTGCGGCGCAATCGACATCGGCCAGGGCTCCGACCATATCCTGGCCGCGATCGTCGCCGAAGTCCTCGGCGTGTCGCTCGAAGACATTCAGCTCACGACCGCTGACACCGACCTGACTCCGATCGACCTCGGCAGCTATTCGTCGCGGGTGACGTTCATGGCAGGCAATGCGGCGAAGGCAGCCGCGGAAAAGGTGCGCGACCGGCTGTTCGAGGTCGCGGCTCGCACGCTCCAGTGCGACCCAGATGAGCTGACCGCCCGCGACCACCGGATCGTCCGACGCACCCAGCCGGCGGACGGCATGGATTTCGCCCAGGCGATCCAGCTCGCCGAGGCGCAGGGTGGGGTGGTGACCGGCACCGGCAGCTACACGCCGCCGAAGCTCGCCGGTCCCTACAAGGGATCAGGTGTTGGGCCGAGCCCTGCCTACTCCTTCTCGGCAGCGGTGGTGGAGGTCGATTGCGATAGCCGAACCGGAGAGGTGCGCGTTCCCGAGGTCTGGATCGCGCACGATATCGGCCGCGCCATCAACCCCATGCTTGTGATCGGCCAGGTGGAGGGCAGCGTGTACATGGCGCTCGGCGAAGCGCTGATGGAGGAGCAGGCATTCCGCCTCGGGCTGCACAAGTTTCCGTCCTTGCTCGAGTACAAGAGTCCGACCGCGCTCGAGACCCCGATCATGCACACCTACCTGGTCGAGACCCTCGACCGCGAGGGGCCCTTCGGCGCCAAAGAGGCAGGCCAGGGCCCGCTGCTGCCTGTGATTCCAGCGGTCGCCAACGCGATTTACAACGCCCTGGGGGTGCGCATCGACGAGGTTCCGATCACGCCCGACAAGGTACTCAAAGCCATGAACGACAGGTCGAGGCGAGTCGGACCGAAGCCAGTACCGGCGTTCGAGTTCCCGCCGCTGATCAACGCTGAGGTTCCGGACGAGTGGAAGGGTAAGTAATGCTCCGCCTTCCGCGTCTGCGCTACCTCCGCCCGCGCTCGGTCGACGAGGCGTCCGAGATGGCCGCGTCGAATCCCGGCTCGATGTTCATCGCCGGCGGCACCGACCTGGTGCCAAACCTGAAGCGCCGGCAATTCGACGTCTCAACGCTGATCAGTCTCAACGCCATACCGGCAGCTGCCGCCATCGATGGCGATGCGACGCGTGGCCTCGAGATTCGCGCCGGCGCGACCCTCGACGAGCTCGCCGCGCATCCGGCGCTCGAGGGGCCGTATCGCGCGCTCGCCCAGGCCTGCGCCCTCGTCTCGACGCCGCAGGTGCGAATGATGGGCACCCTGGGCGGCAACCTGCTGGTGGACCCGCGCTGCAACTACTACAACCAGACCCAGAGCTGGCGCAAAGCGGTCGGGTTCTGCATGAAGAAGGATGGCGACATTTGCCTGGTGGCGCGCAGCTCGCCCCGCTGCTGGGCCGTCTCGTCATCGGATAGTGCGCCGGTCGCGCTCGCCCTTAATGCGCAGGTCGTGCTGCATGGCGCGGAGGGCACGCGACGAATTCCCGCGGCCGGACTGTACAAGGACGACGGGATCGACTACACGACCAAACGCCGGGACGAGGTGATCACGGCGATCCACCTTCCCTTGGTCGACGGCAAGATGACCAGTGCCTACTGGAAGCTGCGCCGCCGTCCGTCATTCGACTTTCCAATCCTGGGCGTCGCGGTCGCCATCACCTGGGATGACGGCGTGGTGCGCGAGGCGCGAGGGGCGCTCGGCGCCGTCGGATCGCGTCCGGTCGACATCACGTCCTTCCTCAAGCCGCTCAACGGTCAGCCGCCGGACGATGACCTGGTCGCGGAGGTCGCCGAGGCCGCGGACAAGCCGTCGAGGCCGCTCGACAACACCGATCTCAGCCACTACTGGCGGAAGCGCATGACCAAGGTCTACATCGAGCGCGCGCTCCGCGATGCCTGCGGGCTGCCTCCGCTGGATGGACGGCTCACCGCCCAGGTGAGAGCGAGCGCGATCTGACGTCGCGGCGAGCCGTGAGAGGCGGCGTTGGCCGGCGTTATAACCACAGTGAAGAAACTCGTGGCTGCCATGGCGGCCGCCCTGTATCTGGCGGCTTGCGGCGCACACGCGTCGATCTCGGGATCGACCGTAAAGAGCGTCACGATCGTAGCGGCACCCAACGCAGCCGAGGTCGCTGACGGCGCGAAGCATTCGCCGGTTGCCACAGGGGTCAACCGCGCGATGGCACCGGTCAGCCGTCCGGCCAATCCGTTACGCGTCACCCCGGCTTCAAAGCCAGCGACACCCCCTGCTCCCGACGGCGCAAGGCCCCACCTGAACTGTGAGAGCTTTAGTGGTCCGGGCAAGCCGAAACTCATGTGCGCGCCGCAATAGCCCGCCGCGCTACTCGCGCCGCCTAGCTCGACAACGTAAGCTTCCCGCGATGAGGCTGTGCACCTACTCGGTGGACGCCGGCGTGTCGCGCCTGGGCGCCGATTGTGGCGCGGCCGTGCTCGACCTGGCGAGGTACTCGCATCTCCATGAGGGACTGCGGCTGCCGACCGAGATGCAGGGATTACTCGACGCCGGCACGGAGGCGTGGCGGCACGCGGCCGATCTTTGCCGGCGCTTCACGTCGGAGCTCGAGAGCCACGACCTCGCCCAGGATGCCGAGGCCGGCCTTGCCTATCGCGCCGACCGCGTGCGCCTCCACGCGCCAATTCCTCGGCCGAGGAAGAACGTCTTCTGCCTTGGCCAAAACTACGCCGCCCACGCCGCCGAGTCCGGAAATCTTCCACCAACCGCTCCGATTTACTTCACCAAGCCGCCGACCACCGTTATCGGCCCAGACGAGGTGGTGCCGTATCCGCAGGGGCTGACGACACGGCTCGACTGGGAAGTTGAGCTGGGCGTCGTCATCGGACGGGCCGGTCGTGACATCCCGGAGGGGCGGGCTCTCGATTACGTCTTCGGGTATACGGTCGTCAACGACGTCACCGCGCGCGACCTCCAGTACCGCACGTCGCAGTGGTTCAAGGGGAAGTCCCTCGATGGCAGCTGCCCGATGGGGCCGCTGATCGTGACGGTTGAGGAAATTCCCGATCCGCAGCGTCTACGCCTACAGCTGTCGGTCAACGGAGTCAAAAAACAAGACAGCAACACCAGCGACATGATCTTCTCGGTAGCGCGGATCATCGCGGATCTGTCCGCAGGAATGACGCTCGAACCGGGAGACTGCATCTCGACCGGGACGCCGCAGGGGGTTGGCGATGGTCGCAAACCGCCGGAGTACCTCAAGCGCGGCGACGTGATGGACGCGGAAGTCGAGGGGATCGGCGTGCTGCGGAATCCGGTTCGCTAAGGCTGGAGGTTCCAGTGCTCCAGCGTGTCGACCGCGGTATAGGCGGTCAGGTCGTATGACACGGGCGTGATCGAGACATAGCCGTCGCTCACCATCTTCGCGTCGGCGTGCTCCTCCAGCTCCTGTAACTTGAAGGTACCGTCCAACCAGTAGTAGGTCTGGTTGCGGGGATCGGTGCGCTTCTCGAACCGTTCTTCCACGCGTGAGTCGCCCTGCCTCGTGATGGCGACCCCTTTGATCTTTTCTTCGGGCAGGTTGGGGATGTTGACGTTCAAGAGGGTCTTGTCCGGCAACCCCTTGGCGAGCACCTGGAGCGCGAGCTTCCTCGTGAACTTCGCCGCGTACGTGAAGTCGGGATGGGTGAAGGTCGCGAGCGACACCGCGATCGAGGGAATGCCGAGGATGCGCGCCTCGGTCGCGGCGCTTACCGTGCCCGAGTAGATGACGTTGGTGCCGGTGTTCGAGCCGAGGTTGATACCGGAGACCACCAGGTCGGGCGGGCGCGGCAGGATGGCTTTGACGGCGATCTTGACGCAATCCGCCGGCATGCCGTTGACGGCGTAGCCGAAGCGAATGTTGCGCCGCACTACTTCCTTAGCGCGAAGCGGAAGCAGGAGCGTGATTGCATGGCCGACCGCGCTTCGCTCGGCGTCGGGCGCAACCACCTCGACCTCGCCGATCTTGCGCAACTCCTGCCAGGCGGCCAGGATTCCCTGCGCGTAGATGCCGTCGTCGTTGGTCAACAGGATCAGCGGTTTTGCCACGATTTCGCCATCAATGATGCGCCTTCCTCAGTCCTATACTGGATCGGGCGACGATGGAAGATCCCATCCTGGAGTTCCTGCGGTCCCAGGCTCGTAACTACCGCTGCCGCGTGTGCGGCAGTAACCACAAAGGCTCGCAGCTCCGCAAGATCGGCAACCACAACAACAAGCTGATCGTGCAGGTGACGTGTGGCCGCTGCCGCGACTCCTTCTTCCTGCATGTCGAGTTTCAGGGATCGATCGTGAACGCGGTCGAAGAAGTCACCCAGGTCGCGGCGCCCTCGCCGCGGGACGCGGACGAGATCGACGGCGATCCGCTCACACACGATGAGGTGCTCGACGCCCATCAGCGGTTGGCGGCCTTCAGCGGCAAGCTGACTGACCTGCTGGAGGACTGAACCGGGCGGTGGCGCCGTCCAGCGATTCGCGGCGCACTCGGACGTAAGACGATCGTCCTCGTGTGCTTGCACGAACCGCATGCGGCGACCGCCCTCTTACGCGCGATAGCGCGACTCGGCCTACGGCCTCGTTAGGCGGCGGTAGCCGCTACGGAAATAGACGAGCGGCTCGTCGTCGCTGCGAACCTCCAACCCGGTCACACGGCCGACGATGATCGAGTGGTCGCCCGCCTCCAGCGTGCTGTCCACGGTGGCCTCGAGATAGGCGACCGCTTCGTCGAGCAGCGGCGCGCCGCTGACGCCGACGTGATACGCGCCTTCCACGAACTCTGCACCTTGGAGCCGCGCGTTGTCGGCGAAGAAACGGGTGGTGCCTTCGGCGTACTCGCCGAGGATGTTGATGGCAAAGGCGCGGCTCGCCATCACCAGCTTGTGCATCTCCGTGGATCGCTCAACGGAGACGAGGATCAACAAAGGATCGAGGGATTGGGAGGCGAAGGCGCTCACCGTCATGCCGTGCATCCGCCCGGCCGCGGTGGTGGTCATGATCGTGACGCCGCTGGCGAAATTCGCCATGGTGTGGCGAAAGGAGGCTTTATCGAGGGGCAGGGTCACGCCGTTACGTTACACGCGGGAAATCCCGCGACCCTGACAACTGATACATGCGGGAATCCCGCAACCCTGTCACCCAATACGGTGCGGGAAATCCCGCGACCCTGACAACTGATACATGCGGGAATCCCGCAACCCTGACACCCAATACAGTGCGGGAAATCCCGCGACCCTGACAACTGATACATGCGGGAATCCCGCAACCCTGACACCCAATACAGTGCGGGGAATCCCGCGACCCTGACACCCAACACAGTGCGGGAATCCCGTAACCCTAACAAGCCGTTACGAAAATGTCGCCTCAGCGACCGCCCGCCAGCTATACTTTGAGATGTCCGACTAATCCGGTCGGAGATCTATGAGATTCTCCACCCGATCTGAATACGGGATCCGCGTCATGGTGCGCCTCGGCCGCGGCTATGGCCAGGGGCCCACGCCGCTGGCCGAACTCGCCGAGCAGGAGGGGCTGCCACAGTCGTACCTGGAACAGATCGCCGGCCAGCTGCGCCGCGCGGGACTGGTGACCAGTCGGATGGGTGTCAAAGGCGGTTACACGCTGGCCCGCCGTCCCGCCGCCATCTCGATGGCCGACATCGTGCGCAGCCTGGAGGGCACCCTGGCCCCGGTCAGCTGCCTGGCGGAAGGCGGCGGCCCCGGGGAATGCACCCATGCCGACGCGCCGTGCTCCGCCCACGCCTTCTGGGAGAAACTGCAGGGAACCATCACCTCGACGCTGCAGTCGGTGACGGTCGCGGACCTGATGCACGAGGCGCAGCCGGCATGATCGAAGCCCGCGCCATCGATACGACAGAGGTGCGCGCCGACTTCCCGATTCTCGGGCGGACCATCAACGGCAAGCCGCTGGTCTACCTCGACAGCGCCGCAACTTCGCAGAAACCGGCGGTGGTGATCGACATCATGGACGACTACTACCGCCGCTACAATGCCAACCCGCATCGGGGTGTGTACACCATCAGCGAGGAGGCGACCGCCGCCTACGAGTCCGCCCGTCAGGGGGTGGCGGCCTTCATCAACGCCGCCTCGGGCAAGGAAGTCATCTTCACCCGCAACACGACCGAGGCGATCAACCTGGTGCGCTACACGTGGGGCCGGGTCAACATCCGCAAGGGCGACCGTATCCTGCTGACCGAGATGGAGCATCACAGCAACCTCGTCCCCTGGCAGCTCTTGGCGCAGGAGGTCGGGGCCACCCTCGAGTTCCTCCGCATCGACGACCAGGGATTGCTGCAGCTCGACGAGCTGGAGGCCCGGCTGTCGGGCGTCCGCCTGCTGGCGATCACCCACCAGTCGAACACGCTGGGGACCATCAATCCGATCAAGGCGATCACCGCCGCCGCGCATCGCGCCGGTGCGCTCGTGCTGATCGATGGGGCGCAAGCCGTGCCCCACATGCCGGTGGACGTGAAAGACCTCGATGTCGACTTCTATGCCTTCAGCGGGCACAAGATGTGCGGGCCGACCGGGATCGGCGTGCTCTGGGCACGGCGGGCGCTGCTGGAGGCGATGCCACCGTTCCTGGGCGGGGGCGACATGATCAAGCGGGTCAAGCTCCACGAGGCGAGCTGGAATGACCTTCCCTGGAAGTTCGAGGCCGGCACGCCCAGCGTGGCAGAAGGGATCGGCCTGGGTGCGGCGGTCGACTACCTCAAGAACCTCGGGATGGACCAGGTTCGAACGCACGAGCGGACGCTCGTGGACTACGCGCTCGAGAAGCTGCAGGACATTCCCGGCATCATCATCTATGGGCCGCGCAACCCCGAGATCCACGGCGGCGCGATCTCGTTCACGATTCCCGACATCCACCCCCATGACCTCGCGACGCTGGTCGATCGCGACGGCATCGCGGTGCGGGCCGGGCATCACTGTACCCAGCCCCTGATGGACCGGCTCGGCGTTCCGGCTACCACCCGGGCGAGCTTTTACATCTACAACCAGCCGGACGAGGTCGATCAGCTCGTGATCGGAATTCAGAAGGCCCAGAAGGTGTTCGCATAACCATGAGCGACGATCTCTATCGCGAGCAAATCCTCGAGCACTACAAGAACCCGCACCACTTCGGGGAGCTGCCCGATGCCGACATCACCCAGGAGGGTGACAATCCGCTCTGTGGCGACGTCATCACCCTCTACCTCAAGCTCGACGACGGCAAGCTGGGCGAGGTCAGCTTTCGTGGCCGGGGTTGCGCGATCAGCCAGGCGTCGGCCTCGATGCTGACCGACATGATCGTCGGCCGGCCGGTGGCCGAGCTGAAGAGTTTTCCGACCAAGGATCTGCTCGAGGAGCTGGGGATCCAGATCAGCCCGGCCCGGATGAAGTGCGCGACGCTTTCGGTGAACACGCTACGGGTCGCGCTCAACGGCGACAACCACGAGGAGGACTGAATTCGCTTTGAATACGCAGGCCGAGGGTAAACTCACAACAGCAATGGCCGATTTTGAGATCAAGGACCTTCGGGTCAGCGTCGAGGGTCGGGAGATCCTCAAAGGCGTCACGCTCTCGGTCAACAAGGGCGAGGTGCACGCTGTGATGGGCCCGAACGGGTCCGGCAAGAGCACGCTCTCGCACACCCTGATGGGCCACCCGAACTATAAGGTGCTCGGCGGCCAGGTGCTCTTCAAGGGCAAGGACGTCCTCACGCTGCAGCCCGAGCAACGGGCGAAACTCGGCATGTTCCTCGCCTTGCAGTACCCGGTGGTCGTCCCGGGGATCACGATGTCAAACTTCCTGCGGACCGCCATCAATGCCAAGCGCGGTTACGACGGCAAGGACAAATCCAAGGCGATCAACGTCAAGGAGTTCCGCGCCATGCTCAAGGACGAGATGTCGGTGTTGCGGATGGATGATTCCTTCCTCTCGCGCTACGTCAACGAGGGATTCTCCGGCGGTGAGAAGAAGCGCGCCGAGATCCTGCAGATGGCGGTGCTCAAGCCCGAGATCGCGATCCTCGATGAGACCGACTC
>Ga0207684_10003115_pt1 | contig 16360 bp, 11 predicted proteins | sample KBSK5501metaG_FD_184342 | JGI IMG/M metagenome (GOLD analysis project Ga0207684, IMG submission 184342) | Corn, switchgrass and miscanthus rhizosphere microbial communities from Kellogg Biological Station, Michigan, USA - KBS K5-50-1 metaG... | ecosystem: Host-associated > Plants > Roots >...
CCCGCTTTGCCTAACGCTTGCTCGACTGGTTTCCAGTCTGTAGCTGCCGCTGGTTGCTGGTTGCTTGATTGCCCTGACTGGCTCTGCGGCGCAGAGCAAGCCACCAACACAAACAAGGTCGCAACTGCAAAGGCGGCGAGGCACAGCACAACTCTTCTCGTCTTACGCGCGAGAGATATATGGCCCAATACCCGACGCGGAATGTTTCTGTCTCTTTTCATTTCACTCCTGCCTTTCTACTCAATCTAGTCTTTCATTCCTGGTTGTTTACTTAGGGGCTTGGTCTTGCTTGATGCTTGCGTAAAGCGCGTCATAGATGAATGCGGCACGCTCGGCGGTCTCGTGGTCATTCTTGGTCAAAAGGGGAAACCCACGGCTGATCAACTGCAACCCGAAAGCCGCCGGATGGTTGTTCAACTCGCCTTTGATGTCCGCTGCCTGAACGATGCGGGCCATTTCCACTAAGACTGGATCATTCGCCAACCGCTCACGTACCAGCGCCGCAAACGAGCAGAGACCCTGGGCATCTTCGTGCGGGTAAGTCGCGCCCGGAGCGTCGAAACCTGTTGCTCCGGTTCTCGCCTGAACTGAAGCCACATTGTCCGGCGCCACAAAAAGAAACTTGGCCTTAGGCTCGATGAACCGCCGAATGAGCCAGCAGGTTGCGGTTCGATTGACCTGAATTCGTTGGCGAGTGACCCACTTCATTGGTGACCTCCAATATCCTTCTTTGGCATCTAAGATCGTGCCCGATTCGGCTAGGCAAACGCTCGTACAAGTGAATAGATAACTCCGCCGGCCATTGCGCCAACTGCCACCAAAGCAACATCCCGCTTCAACCAAACGATCAACAAGAAAGCAATGACCGCGATGGCGACACTTAGCCAGCCAACTAGTGCTTCGGGAATCAGATCAAGAGAAACAACCGCGATCACGCCAACTACTGCGGCGCTGACGCCCGCAAGGAATGCCTGAATCGTGCGGTTGTCGCGCACCTTTTCAATATAGTGAGTGCCGCCGATGACGAAGATAAACGACGGTAAGAAGACAAAGAACGTCGCGAGCACTGCTCCCGCAATTCCACCAGCGAGATAGCCAGCAAAAGTGGTGAACAGCATGAATGGCCCAGGTGTCGCCACGCTCATCGCCACTCCATCCAGCAATTGACCATCGGTCAGCCAGTGATACTGCGCGACTGCGCCGCGCTGCACGAATACCAGCGAGGCATACGCGCCACCAAAACTGAACAAACCCGTCTTAAGAAACAACCAGGCGATCTCGAACAAACGCGAGTCAATAAACGGGAGCAGTAGCGCGAATGCGCTGATCGTCACCGGAAGGGTCGGCGTCGCTTTCTTCAGCCGTGGCCAGCCTTCCTCGATCAATAAATTCAAAGCACCAGCTATCAGCAGAATCAAAAGGAAGTTGATTCCCCCGAAACGCATTCCTAGAAATGCTCCGACCAGCAGGAGTGCGAGAAAGATGTTCCGAATTGCCGCCCGACCGAGTTTGATGATGCCGGCGGCGATTATGCCAAGGACCGCCGGCTTGAGAACGTAGAGGGCATTATTGACTGGCGGCAGCTTGCCGTACTTAACGTACAGCCAGCTCAGAACAATCATTACGATCGCGCCCGGCAAGATAAACGTGAGACCCGCCAGGATTCCTCCCCATAACTTGCGCTTCAAATAGCCGACATAGATTGCTAATTGAAGTGCTTCGGGGCCAGGCAGCATGTGACAAAACGCCATGATCTTCACGAAGCGATCCTCCATCAGCCATTTCCGCCGCTCGACCATGTGGTTGTACATCATCGTGATCTGAGCGACTGGTCCACCAACATTGACGAAGCCGAGAAAAAGAAAGTACAGGAATACCTCGCGCCACGAAGGCATCTGATGACCATCATCGGCTTCTCTTTCCTTACTTCTCTGCTTGTGCACGCGATTACTTTTCCAGGTCGTCACGATTCACTTTGTTTTGGACGGCTTGCTACGCTTTGATTTTGAGCTTCGCCTTATCGGCTCTGTCACGCTCAATAAAGAATGGAGACCATCAAAGATGACGCTCGTTTGTTGCAGCAGCTTGCGATCGTCTCGCAACGCTGCGCTCAAAGCGTTCACGACCGCGTTAAGGCCCGCAGCTTCAAGCCGGTGAAACTTGTCGTCCTTCAGATCTACGTCGTGAACAATCTCGGCCATAGCCCGCAGACCTTTGCTGTCGCTCAAGCCAAATCGTTTGAGCAACGTTTCGAAGGTGCAATCCTCACCATGATGCGTGAATTCAGCGCCATACATGTCAAAGGCGATCGCGCCTTCAACGGTCTCCCCTTCGGCAACAAAATAAAAGCGCGGTCTCTTATCGATGAACTGTTTGATCATCCAAGCGGAAGCGAGCCGGTCGATATGCAAATTCCGTCGCGTCATCCAACGACGACCCTGGTACTTAGTCAGATCTCCTGCTCTCTTTTGGGAGCGTGACGCTTTCGCGGGCTGACCGTGCGCGGCACGAATCGCTTTCTGGCAACGTTCATAAGCCACAAGCGCGCGTGCGCGCCCACCAGCCTGGAAGAAATCGTTAGCGATAATGCTTTCCAGTTGCGAGTGCAGCTTGTCCAGCTCCGATTCATGCGTAGCCAGTCGTCCGATGGAGAGATGCTTTCCCCGAGTCTGTTGACTGACCGCTCCAGATAGTCCATCGAGTTCTGCTGCGATGGCGGCAAATTCCTCATCGCGCGCTTTGTGAAATGCCGCCATGATTTCTTCGTCAGTCGCCCCTTCGACGGATGCCGCTTGAAAGACAGTTGCTTCGCCGCCCGCAGATTCGATCTCTTGCTTCAGCCACTGAAAATCTTCGTGAGTTTTTTCGTTGGCCGGAAGCACATAGACAGAGTTCTTAATCGCTACCGCGCCCAGCTTCTGCAGCTTGCGCCAAATGCGCACGCGCAGGTTTGTGGGCTTGGGCGGCAACTGATGGATCAGTAGAATCCAATTCCGCCTTTGTGATGGGCGCTTCCTTTTTCGCTGAGTAACAATATCGGAAGTGTAACGTGTGTTACTGCTTCGGACAACTTGTGCGTGATATTAGGATTGACGAGGAGCCAGGACTTGAGTATAGTAACGCTCCCTCGCAAAGACTTACGGGTTGGTCCTCAGAGCCTGCGACTGCTGCATCCATCTGTGCCAGCTCCCATGAATTGGCATTGTTTAGCCAATCTAGAATTGTTTCGCCCTTTCAACAAAAAGGAGATTTTCAAATGCCGGGTATTTCGACGTTCAGCGCGGCGGGTTTGAACTTTTTCTTCCAGTCCAAGCGCGCCAAGATCGACGGCAAAGCGGTTTTTCAGCTTGTCAAGTTCATTCAGGGAGCTAAGCATTCTTTGGATGTCGCCATCTATGACATGAAGAACCCGGATGTCCTCAAGGCTCTCAAGGGCATGTCCACCAAGGTTCGCCTTCACATCCTTTATGACGCCGGGAAGGCCGGAGGGAAAAGCACCACGGTGGACCCCAAGCTCTCCACTACCGCCCAGGCGATCAATGCCGCTGGCCTGAAATCCTTCGCCCAACCAGTAAAGGAAAAAGGCGGTCATTTGATGCATGACAAGTTCATCGTGCGGGACGGCGCCTCGGTGTGGAGCGGATCGGGCAATTTCACCAGCGGCGGATTGTTACTACAGGACAACAATTTCTTCACCATGGATTCGCCCGTCATTGCCGCCGCGTATTCCAAAATATTCGGTGATCTTAGTTCGCCGGGTCACACGGCCAGCCACACAACCGGCGTCACCAGCCCGCCTATCAAAGTAAAGATCAAGAACATTCCCGTTACCATCATCTTCTCGACAGAAGTCGGAGCAACCGAAAGCGCCGAGACGGAGATTCAGAACCGGCTGAAGGGCGCAAAGAAAATCCGCGTGATCGCGATGCTGGTCAGCGACCCGGGTATCTTGGCAAGTCTGCTCGCGCTCAAGAAGAAAGACATCAAGGGTGTGCTGGACCCTCACGAGATGAAGCAGGTGATGAAGAAAAAGCCCAACGATCCGAAATTCTGGTTCGCGCAGGCGGACCCCCGATTCGTGGCGGCTAACTCGCACGCCTTCAATGGTACGGGCGACAAGAACGACTTTATGCATAACAAGGTGATGATCATCGACGATAAGGTAGTGATCACGGGCAGCTATAATTTCTCCGAAAACGCCGAAGCCAACGATGAGAACCTGCTGATCTTCGAATCTACGGCTTTGGCAGGGGCCTACAACAAGTACTTCAACGTTTTGTTCGCTCAATATCAGAAGACTGGCGCCAAACTGCCACCGGCCTGATCCTTCCGATAAAGGAGGCTAGACATGTCCGCTCAATTGGGCGACCCGCTCACTCCTGAATTGCGGGATATACTGAACAACCTGGCGGCCGGCTTGTTTGGCCTCGACGCATGGGTCAAGGAGCCTGCCAAGTATCTGCCGCCCAATCAGAATCTTCCCTGGCGAGCCACCGGCCACACCTTTACGCCGACGGATCTGGCGGTGATTCCTTTTTTCGAGAACTTGTTGCGCGAATCGTCGGGAGACGACGACTTAGGTGTCCGCTGGGGCACGGTTGCCGCTGATCCACTCAGGTACTCGCCGTTGCCAAATCCGACAGCGTGGCGGAAGAACCGCGGACTCGCCGATGTTCCCAAGTTCGGCATCGTACCCAGCGGCAACGTCTGGCTGACCGATGCGGCCGGAAAGACCATATCGCGCGTTACGTTTTACGCGCAGTGTTGGCCGCTTCTTGGAGCAGTGGTCGGCGCCCGCCAGAAGGTTGGCCCAGTCGATTGGGCTGCGTTGGCGAGCGACTTATTGAATAACGCCGCCCCAGAGTGGCCAATCACATCACAGCCGCCGTCGGCGAAATTTGTCATTCAGTTTGCCAGTGACATGTTATACGGGATGCTGGGGATGCGGAGCCCCGCACCCGAACAGTGGAAGCGGGCCATCCTGGTCGAGTTGGGCGAATACCGACACCCGGGGAACGAATACAAGCGAGAGGACGCGAGTGTTGCCGTCAAGGCATTCGAGAAACTCGCCGGCCTGTCGAATTAGGAGGCACCTCATGGAAGTGGCGGATTTTGTGATTGTCGGTAGCAGCGGTGGTGGCGGCACCATCAGTTGGCTGCTCGCCAAGGCTGGTTTCAAAGTGGTCGTTCTTGAGCAGGGAACCGATCTAGCCCAACCACTCAGCGACACTGTTGCGAACCCGCTCGACAAGAAGGGCAACGTCGAAGCGGAAAGCTTGAAGTACAACCCGTACCCGCACGATGAATATCGCTTCCGGCTGGAGCGGCCGGATCCGAAACGCCGGCTGCGGGGCGAATACAACACATTCCGTTCTTCCGCTGCCGCGAATGCCGCGCCTTTTAACGGTGCCTGGACGGCATCCGTACTGGGTGGCGGTTCTATCATCTGGGGCACCTGGTCTTTTCGCGCGCTGCCGATCGACTTCCGGCTTCGTACTCACTTTGCGGCCACCGGGCAATTGGACAAACTCGAAAAGGAGTGGGGCTATTCGATCCCAGATTGGCCCGTCTCATTTGCCGAAATGGAGCCCTTCTATAATGTGGCCGAAACCTTGTTGGCGGTAAGCGGTGATCGCGATGCCGTCACTACAGCCGTCAAAGATAGCGCGTGGTATCAGGAGTTTGCGAGACTCGAGTATTTTTCTCAAGCGGGAAACTGGCAGCCCGATTTTCCTTTCCCGTGCGAACCGTATCCTATCACTCCGGTCGGAGACTTTTTCTGGCAGGGCGCCGCAGCAGCAGGATATCACCCCGTTCCGCTGCCCAGCGGCATGGTTACACCTGGATCTCCAGGCTATAAGACCCGAGCCAAAATTCAGGAGGCCCTAAAGCATAACCGGCCGGCCGGAGCGTTCTGGAAGCAATCCGCACAAAAGATATGGTCCGATCGCGTTAGAAGCGCGTGCAACCTGTGCGGCTACTGTGGCGAGTACCTATGCTGGGGCAAGGAAGGGCCGAAGTCAGGCAGCCGGGTTTCGACAATAAAGGAGCTTCGCGATTTGCACAACGCGGAGATCGTTACGAATGCAAAAGCGTACGAGATCATCTATGACGCCAGGACGCGCCGGGCGACCGGCGTGCGCTACCTCGATGTTTCGGACCCGGACAACCCGCGCACGCGGGTGCAGCGTGGTAAACACGTCGTCGTGTCTTGCGGTGCGGTACAATCGGCGCGGCTGCTACTGATGTCGGGGCCGTCCGCCGGCCTCGGCAATAACAATGATCAAGTGGGCCGTTATGCAATGTTCCATCTATTCGGCCTGGGCATCACGGCGACGCTGCCACCGCAGTTTCAGGGAATTCTGCACGGCGAATTCGGTCACACTGGTAACACGACTTCGTTTGAGACTTACTTCGTCAAGGATGACGTAACACAAACGGATACTGCCGGTAAGTGGTGGAAGGCTGGGACCATGACCAGCACTGCCAAGAAGAATCCGTTGGAGAATGCCGATGGCAAATTGCGGGGAAAGTCCCTGATTCAGCGCCCGCTGCTGACAGCGATGGAGGCATACAACCGAACCCTTGAGGTGCGCCTGACCGCGGATGACCTGCCAAGAGCCGACAACCGCGTCGATCTCGATCCCGTGTATGTGGACGAGTACGGATTTCCCGTCGCACGGATCACCCGAAATTTCGGACCGAATGAACAGCTAATGTTTCAACTGGTCGAATCGAAACTGCGGAAGGTGTGCGATTTGTATGTCAAGAAGGGGATTCTCAAGCAAGAGAAGGATGTGACATTCGGCAAGGCCATCGTCGATCTCATCGGCGACCACCAAATGGGTACTTGCCGAATGGGCGATGATCCGGCCACCTCAGTGGTGGATCGCAACTGCCGGCTGCACGATACTCCCAATGTGTTCGTGATCGATACTAGCTTCTTCCCGACTGGATTTGGGCTCAATCCGATGGTGACCACCGTGGCTAATGCGTTACGTGTCGGCACTTGGATTGTAGAACAATCGAAGCGCGGCAAGGGGCTGGATTAGACCGTTCACTTTGGTACTCGGCAGACTTGGAGGACGCACTAATCCCCACCTGCAAAAGGCTGCGATTGCGTGCAGCACGGTTCTCAACTCAATAATCCAAGACCAACTGCGTTCCTTTGACCATGATTCTGCCCCGCTGACATAAGCATTTGGTATTTCCTCCTATTAGAGATTACAAAAGAGAAGAGAATTTCGCGCGACGAAGACATCATCATGTCTTCATTGTTCGTTCTTTGACGGTTGCTTTCCTTTCTAATGACCGGCTTTCGGCCGCGCGTTAGATGATGACTAGAGCGCGCGGCGAAGCTGCGATTATACTAGCTGACGAATAAGTTCAGGAGGTGAGGCTTCATGCGCTTCACAATTACGCTGATCATTGGCCTCGTGTTTGGAGTCCCTCTCGCCTGTTCCACACGACAAGGGCGGTCGCATGCAAGTGTTCAGAAGAATAATGATGCGTCCTCAATTTCCGAAGCCAATGAATTCAAAGTTGCGAAATCCGCTGGGACTCTTCCCCTGCGCATTTTGAGCGATGTTCCGTTGACCGGCGGCGCGACTCGACTGGATTATCAGAGCCTCGATAGTAAGAACGGTCGTCTTTACATCGCTCACTTGGGCTCAGATTTGATGACCGTCTTTGACGTTAACAAACAGACCGTTGTTGGCGATGTAAAGGATATTAAGCGAGTGCACGGCGTGCTCGCGGTTCCAGAGCTTCATCGGGTCTATGCGTCAGCGACTGGTTCGAATGAATTGGCTGTCATTGATGACAGTACATTTCAAGTCATCGCGCGTGCGCCCGCCGGAGATTATCCGGACGGAGTCGCCTACGCGAGTAAGGCGAACAAGATTTATGTCTCAGATCTGCACGGTAAGACAGACACGGTGATTGACGCCAAAACCAATCAGGTGGTGACGACCATTGCGCTTGGCGGAGGCGCAGGAAATACGCAGTATGATTCCGTCTCGGAGCATGTCTTTGTCACCGTGCATGGTCAGAATGAACTCGCCGAGATCGATCCGAACAAAGATCAAGTCATCGGACGCTATCCCCTGCCCGGTTGCAGCGGAAGCCACGGACTCAACATCGACAGCGAGCATCGTTTGGCATTCGTGGCCTGCGAAGAGAATGCAAAGCTGGCCGTGTTTGATCTGGAAGCGAAGAAAATGACCGCGATTCAAGCGGTTGGCACAGACCCGGACGTGCTTGCCTTTGATAAGGCATTCGGTCGCCTTTATGTTTCCGCCGAAAGCGGCGTCATTTCAATTTTCGACGAGCGTGGTAAGAGTCTGGTGAGGATCGGCGAAGGCTTCTTTGCCGCCAACGCGCACACTGTCGCCGTTGACCAACGCACACATCGAGTCTATTTTCCCTTGCAGAATATTGGCGGGAAGCCTGTTCTCAGAATTGCTGTGCCGACTGATAAGTTATGACATTCGCACCGAGGCGTTTCGATAAATTGAAACGCTTTCGGGCGCGCGTGCTGTTTGCGTTCAGCGTGACTCTCTTCACCGTCGCCGCTCAGGCGCAACAGCCTTCTACAAGAGTCAATCCTCAAGCGACCGCAACGCCTTCGCCCACTCCGCTATCGGAGGACAGTACTGGACCACGACGAATCCACGCCATACGTACTGCGGACACGATCAAGATTGACGGACTCGATATCAACACACGATTCATTGCGTAAGACTTGGGCTAGACCTCACTCTAACGTGAAGGCTGTGGGAAGCATTCGGAGAGGGTCATCCATGGAGGCTGACACTTGCGCCGAGAGAATTTGCGTGACGTTCTTAGAGTTTCTATGAGCTTTGAAAATTGAGTTTAGGCATTACTGCGGAAATGGAGCGGGCGACGGGGATCGAACCCGCAACATCCAGCTTGGGAATCAAAATTAGGGCTCCTTTATTTTCACAACTTACAAAACCACTTAAGAAAAATCAACGTGCATGCATTGCCTGATTTGCGTGTCGCTGCGGGACGTTTGCGGGACGGTTTTTTTCCACGTGCCTTTCCATGAGCTCGGTCACTTCAATTATTGGTTGCGTTTTCAAGCTCCCACCGGATGTGGTCTAACTTGTGGTCCCAATTCTCAGGACACTTAGAACAGAAGAAAATATGACAAGCGACGGTTTACCGTCCGCAGCTGAAGCAGCCAGAAAAGTGATAGTCTCCGGGTAAAGTACCCAAAGCAACCGCCGTACTCGTCTATCGGGCTTCTTTGCTGATGCGGGTGACGCAAAGAATTACCCACATAATTCCGTAGAGAATACTCAAGATGCCGAAGAATGGGTTTCCGGTCTTTGCCCAGATAACCGTTGCAAACGCAGCCAGTCCGATATGCATGGCTATAGCAGATACGATTAACAATCGACCCTTGAAGATGCTCGTGCAACTGATGATGCAATAAACGAGGTAAAGGGTTATAAACGCCAGACTATACGTATACCAGATAGGCGCGTTAACAATGAAGTTCAGGTACGGCAGGACAACAAACAGAAGAAACAGTAGCAAGGTCAATCCGCTCATTAAAGAAAAAAGAAATTTGAATGCAGCGAGATTCGACATCTATTGTTCACACTGGAGCGCCTTCTGAGTTGTTAAGTCTCATGCTAAAGTCTGCGACTGTTGTACTCTTCAACGGTTTAATGTCCGTTTCGGAGTCGATTCTGTAGCTTGAGAGAATCCCCCGAATAATGCGACACACAATACAACTGTCGTTACGACAAATTGCAAAATCACGAGAAGCACTATCCAAGCAGGATTTAACCAGACTACGCCGACAAACGAGGCAACGATCACAATGTCACTTACGATAGCGCTCGCTATCAACAGCCATTGTCCCCAGGGCTTTCGGTTCACGGCATATGCAAAGGCACCCACAGCTAATAGGCAGCTCGGCACGACCCACAATAGCACGTATAAAAGGGTTGCGATGGGAGTTGGGCGGATGTCTGGGCGGTCGGCAAGCCATGCGCTCGACAGATCGTAGACTGCCGTAATCAAGCCAAGCAGGGCAGCAGCTGTGGCGCCGTACCAGATGATTCTCCGCGATGACTGCATCTAAACATCCTTGGCGAATACGTTTCGAATGCCCACCTTGAACTATACCCTGTCCGCCCAAGATTGCAATGCAACTTAATTTCAAAACCCGCTCACCGCGTGGGTTATCGCAGCGTCGCCGACTCAAGCGTTATGTTGCCATACGGCGCGAAGTATTTTGTCAACGACGTAGACCTTTAGAATCTGGCCGATCGACGCGGCCTTAAACGCGATTGTATAGACACCTTTTTCGTGCCCGCATTGCTACTGAAACCAGTGTCGACGTATGCAGGCGCGCTGGCATCGCTCAAACTGACAGCTAACTTTCCCTGCGCGTACCAAAGGCCCAAATAGATCCTTAAGGTTCTCAGGTTGGTTAGTCCATGTGTTCATCGGAGCGTGGCCGCCCTCCAGGCAAGGTTCCCGTTGGGCGAAAAATATTGGTTTAGCATCGTAAATCTGACCTTCACGGTCTGGGCGACTGATCCTGCTTTGAAGTTAATCGTGTAGAAACCAAATGTGCCACCACCATTGTTGTTTAGGCCCGTGTCGACGTAGGTGGGTGCACTGCCATCGCTCAATGAAGCTTCCAATTTTCCTTGTGCGTACCACACACCGAGATACACGTTCAGCGTCCGAAGATTCGTATCGGCCGGCACAGTGATTTCAAACCCGTTGCCGACGGCACCGTTGACATTGATACCAAGAGCCGTGTTCGATGCCGTGAGCGTCGGTGTACCGTCAGTCCAACTACAGGTCGTACTGCTATCAGCGAACCATCCCACCGTGCCCGTTCCGATATTGGTGACGTTACTTATCTGCTGTGTAACGTTGCCTTTGTGATTGAAAGCCGTTGGCCCAGTTAATCCCCAATGTGCCCAGTCGAGCACTCCTTCGGTGGTGAGATCAACTGAGCTTGGCGGAGATGTGCTGAGGCTTGAGGAAATTGATCCTCCGCCTCGGATCCACTTAATTGCAGCATCAAGTAATGCGGTGCCGTTTGCGTTTAGGCTGGCAGCAGTGTCATCGAACAGGAAAAACGCCAGACGTCGCGCCGGCGCCGTCAGTCCCGGCATAACGGCACCCGCTTCGTAACCGAATATCGTTGTCTTGGTCGAATCGTTAGCAATAGTCGCAATCGCGATCGCGTTGGCGTTTGGTTTGCCCCAGTCGAAGGTTTTCGAACTACTGACCACGCTGACGTTGCCGGATAGTCCGGCAGCCAAGGGATGACTGGAATTCGTAATGGTCAGTTGTGTCTGATTCGTCTTCGTGCCGAAGTCCTTGTTCGTGCTACCAGTCATTCCCATGTTGGTGAACAAACCACTCTCCCAGGTCATGACAGGAACAGTTACTGTTCGGTATTTAGTTCCAACGGATGCAGGGTTAACTGTTGATGATATGACTACGAGCGCTTTGCCATTTGCATCAGCGGTAGTTGCAGAGGCGGCATCCTTTACCGTTACAATATTATTCAGTGCTTCAAGACGAGTCTTAACGACGGCGTCGCTCGCAGTGAGCGTCGTCGAACCTACGACGAAAAGGGCGGCAGACTTGACCGTTATGCTAATAGCGGATGACGTAGTCGTCACGCCGCTGTTGTCAATCGCCTTTGCCGTCAGCGTGTAATTGCCGGCGCCAACGTTGCTCCACGTGAGGTTGTACAGACCGCCTGAGAAGGTACCCGAACCAAGTAATCCGCCGTTTGAGTAGAAATCAACTCGGGCAATGCTGCCGTCACTGTCGCTGGCAGTTGCGGATATGCCCACGGTAGCGGGAACTGCGTACTGGGCACCATTCGCGGGTGCTGTAAGACTGACAGAAGGCGCAGCACTTATTGCAATGTTAATAGGAGTCGACGTGGTGGATTCTGCGGCGTCGTCAACTGCGATTGCTGTCAATGAGTAACTCCCAGCCGCGGGGTTGGACCAAGTGAAGTTGAATTGGTTTGACCCTAATCTGGAGCCGGTTCCAATCTTCGATCCGTTTGCATAAAAATCCACGGCGCTAATCCAGCCATCACTGTCGGTTGCGTTAGCAGTCAACGTTATGTTCGCGGGGGTTGCAAAGGCGCTCCCCGTAAGCGGACTGACGATGCTTACGCCGGGTGCCGTGTTGAATCTGACATTGACGTTCACGGATGGAGAAGTGGTCGTAACTCCGGAATTGTCGGTGGCTACGGCTTCGAGCGAATAGTTGCCCGTATACGGATGCACCCATGTACACGAATAGCGGTTAGGCGAAGTTACCGTGCCCTGCCCAATCAGTTGTCCGTTCGCATAGAACTCGGCTTTACTGATAGAGCCGCCACTTAGCGTCGCATCAGCAACAATTGTGGATGGCGCGGTGGTCGAATACTCCCGATATGCCGCGGGATCTACCAGACTGATATTAACGCTGCCGTTGACGATGATGTTGACGGGATCGGATTTGCCTTGCCGCCCACCATTATCAGTGGCAACGGCAATCAAGGAATGTTTTCCAAACGGAGCGCCAGTCCAATTCAGACTGTATTGATTACCGCTCGAAGGAGAAGCTAAACCAATCGAGTTACCGGCATCGAATAGTTCCACGTTGTTGACACTGCCGTCGCTATCTGCTGCGGTCATCGTGAACGTAATATTCGCCGGCCCGACAAAAAGACCGCCGCTTACCGGACTGGTAATACTTACGGTGGGCGCAGCATTGGAATTTGGCAGAAGCGTTACGCCTTCAGTGACTGTATTGTCATTGAGGTTTGAATCATTTTCGGTGGCACGAGCCATAAACGTGCTGTTGACTGTCTTGCCCTGAGCCGGAACCTGGAGTCCTTCGTCGGTGAGCGTGGCCGTAACAGCGACTGTGGCGTTCGCACTTGCATCTATCGAACCGAGTTTGCAGACAACCCGGCCGTTTGCGTAGCTGCAATTCCCCTGACTCGGCGCAACTGAAATGAATTGGCTATTAGGTGGCAACTCATGCACGAACCTGACTCCGGTCGCGGCATCGGGCCCGCCGTTAGCAACAGTCACGTTATACGTCACATCATTTCCGACCATTACTTGAGCCGGAGAGTGTCCCGTAGTCAACGTAAGTTCGGCGGCTCCCTGTGCGGGTGATGGACTAGTTTGTAACGCAACCAGGAACGGCCCAAGTAATCTTGTTCTAGCGCTGATGGTGCGGTTTAAGAAATCCGGAGCAGGAGAATCAGGCGCCATAATTGTTCGGTCTACCCAGACAACTTGGTTGGGATCAAAAGGGTCTTGTTCGGCGTGAAAGATCCTCAAGTTGCTGAATAGCGTCGGATCACTTGCGGATGGCAGAGTAAAGGTGACTATGTCAGGACCAGAAACCTCTGCCGCTGTTTTCACATCGAAACTCAGCCCGTTGTAGACGACGTAATTGGCCGGGAGAATTCCGATTATACTCGGGTCGAATTGCATCACTTGCGTCGATCCATTTTCGTAGAGATTCGCGACCAGGATAGAACTAATACCATCAGAATTGGGTGGATTCAGAGATGGTTGGCTGGTAGCGCTGGTCGTGAATCCCTGGCCTGATGGAAGGGACAACAGCTGGTTTGGAACCGATGCACTAAAGAAAATACCGAAACCGAAGAATGAATCTCGATTTTGAACGCCGGTACCTGAATACCATACCGCTACATCGTCGGGAGCGCTGTAATCATAGACTTGACGAGGCGGATCGTAACCAGTCGCTGGGTGTCGAATGCGTTCATAGTTCGCGAGCGCCGAAAAGTTATCCGGATGTTCCTCGCCGGAATTGTTTCTGACGACTGCCAATTCAAACGTTTGCTTCGAACCCGGCGGTATCCCAAACACCTTGCCATCACCCCACGGTTTTCCTTCGACTGCAGTCCAACGCCAGTGGCTATGCATGCACTCGGGACATCCGGGAGCCTTTAGGCTCCAGTTTTGAAGAGTTATATCGATGCCCGGTTCATCGACGGAATCAAATTGTGTTTGATGAATATTGTCCCAGACGTTATTGCCCGCACCGTTCTCGATCACACGGCCGTACCATTCGTCAAAAAGTGGGTTCTCCTTTCTTTCGAAAATGATTCCATGCGGCAGACAACCGATCCGACTATCACAGTCTTTGAAGAGTCCCACCGAATTATTAATGTTGTCGTCAACTGTGAAATGGCGGCGTTGGGGAATTGTGAATGAGTTTAGTTTCTGTCCATACTGCCCAAAGAACTTGTACCTAACAATCGGTTTCCAGCGAGAACACGTAAGCTTCTCACTTGGTTCACATGGGCCGCCAACGCCCTCATGATAAAACTCATATCGTTGCGTCACGTAAACACAACTGGCAGCGCCCGATGGGATTTGATCGATTACGTACGTGGCCTCAACCACGAGTCGGTCAGCGTCTTGTGTGACCTGGAAATCGATTAGCCGGCTCCGCCGTGTTCCGTCAGCTTCAACGTCGTTAGGTTTGAGCTCTCCCCGGCCCGAAAAAGCGGCGGTATCTAAATTGTAGTAAGGAACACTTATTTTTTCGGCTAACTTGCGGGGGCCCAGCTTGACGTTGGTTAGTACCAATCCGTCACGGTCGGTCACCTCTGCGTTCATACTCCAGTTAAGCTTATTCTCGGGATCCGTCCAGTTGCTTTGTATGAACTGAGGTGTCGGTCTGGCGATTGCCGTGCAGTTACAAGGCGGTCGCGGTCGCCACCTCGGGCGACCAAAATGGCTGATGCCATTGGGAAGAAAATCGATTTTAGTTCGGGCACCGTCTTCAGTCGCGATGTAAAGGTCACCGCTGATATAAGGATCGCCGCTTGCATAAACGATCTGACTGTCATCCGGAGACCAATCGTGAACCGCCGCGCTGTTATTGATTGCGAACATGACCGGCGTACCGCCGTCCGCATTGATGATGAAATCCTCAAACACGTTAGCCCCGAAATATTCGTTTATCCAGATACCAATTTGGCTGCTGTCATGTGACCAAACTGTTTGCGGAATGCTGTTCGAGCCTGCATCCTGGAAACTCTCTATCATTTTTTGATTGCCGCCGTTAGCATCCATTGTCCAAAGCTGGCGGAACGCAGGAGGAGCGCAACAACTCCATGCAGAAAAAGCGATTTTCTTTCCATCCGGAGACCATTGAGGATATTCCGCAGACGCGTTCGGAGCGAAATTTGTTATTTGCGTACGGTTTGAACCGTCAGGGCTCATCGTGAATAGGTCTCTCCTGCCTTGGCCCGGAACGTGACTCATAAATATTATCTTTTGCCCATCTGGAGACCACTGAGGCGAAGCATCCTCCACTGAGTTCGTGGTTAGTTTAGTGAGGCCTGTGCCATCGGCATTGACAACGTATATCTCGCTGGAATCCAACGTGTTTATTTCTTGCACACCGAACACAATCTTCTGACTATCGGGTGACCACGAAAAGAACTCACCATTTGTGTAATAGCCATTAAAGTTCAACTGTCTCTTGCCGGTACCATCGGCATTTATGACCCACATAAAAAAATTGCCGGTAAAGTCATCAGCTATGTAGGCGATCTTAGTCCCATCGGGAGACCACAGCGGATTGTTACCTCCTCCAAGAAAAGTCTTTCCAGTCCCATCAGAGTTGATGAGATACAGCCCACCGATACTTCCATAAACGATTTTGTCATAGCCATTCCAAACTGGTTGGAGCGGTGCACTCTCAGGTGCGGTCGAAGCACCGCCACTTGTTGCAGCGACCTTCGTGAGCGCCGCTGCAGAAGGCGGTACTTTCGCTGTGCTCGATATGGCGGTGACTGCACCGAACGACAAGACCAGAAGACCACACAGCGTCAACAGACGCCATATTCTAAAATGAGGAGTTGGCATTTTGAGACTTCCTTGGATTCCAAGAAGCTGGGAAGTTGTCGGGTCGCAAGAATCGCGCACAGTCTATGTAACGCACAATTATGTGTCAACAGTTTTTTCGAGCCTAACGAAGTGTGTGGCTGACCATCGGTTTTGCGAATGCTCGACGACCCTGGACAGCAATGTGGCACAAGGGATTATCAGCGCGGTTTCTCATGCTTCTCAATTTGCGGGACGGGGGTATTTTTGATTCGTTAGGCGATCACACTTTGCAGATTTGCTGAGGAAAAATGGAGCGGGCGACGGGGATCGAACCCGCAACATCCAGCTTGGGAAGCTGGCGCTCTACCATTGAGCTACGCCCGCTCAGAGAAGAGGAAAAAGGCAAAAGCTAAGCCTCTCCTTTTCTTAGAAACCTCAACCAGCGGCGGAAGATTATTGGGCCAGTTCAGGAA
>Ga0207684_10003116_pt1 | contig 16350 bp, 15 predicted proteins | sample KBSK5501metaG_FD_184342 | JGI IMG/M metagenome (GOLD analysis project Ga0207684, IMG submission 184342) | Corn, switchgrass and miscanthus rhizosphere microbial communities from Kellogg Biological Station, Michigan, USA - KBS K5-50-1 metaG... | ecosystem: Host-associated > Plants > Roots >...
CGTGGTGGAGTCCGACGAGTGGAAGAAGGCGCGACAGAGCGAGTGGACGAGCCGGCTACAGCCTCAGTTCCGCGATCACCTGCGGCTGGTGCTGCGGCGCTACGTGCGGGGCGGCTAGCCTCTTATCCTTCGCGGCGCGAGTCAGGCGCCTGCCATCACGAAGCCATCGACGGGGACCAGACGCCGCGCGACCGGATCGACGCCCAGCGAAAGGCTCTCGAGGGCGACCGCACCGAGAAGCGCGGGACCGGCCGGCGCAACGAAGCAGACGGTCGGAGCCTCCCGTCCTTCGACAGAGATTCGGACTTCGGCAACCGGCCATACCTCCCGACGCCCGCCGGCGGTGAGGATGACCTGGTCCCGAAGCGTTCGCAGCCCGAGCCGTCGCGCGACGTCGGCGGGAAGCGTCAGATACGTCGCACCGGTATCGACCAGGAGGTCGATGTCCTCGGTACGATCGTTCTCCCCGGTGAGCTTGCCAAGCACGCGGAAGAGTCCCATGCGCCGACATTAGGCGCATGCCGCCGCCCGGTCAATGCTCGCGATCCAATACGCTGGTGCAACGGTTCGCGGCGTCGCGCAGGCGGAGGTCGGGCACGTCGCGCAGCGCATCGCCACGCATGTTGTGCACGTCTCGCTCACTCGCTCGAGATTGCGCGCGGGTGCAAGACGCTGATGGCATAGCCCACGTCGAGGCGCTCTCCCTGCCAGCCGGGCGTCGACGTTCGGGCGTCGATCTGAACACCCTGCGCATCGTTCTGCGCGCGCACCGCGTCGCTGGGATTGGCGGGCACCGGGGCGGCCGCCGGGACGTCGGGCAGTACTCGCCCGTCCGGTCGCCGGAAGCACAGTTGGCCATCCGCGTGTCGTTCGACCTGAAAGCCTTCTTCGTGCACCGCGCGGTGGTGCCTCCGACAGAGCATCGTGAGGTTCGACAGCTTTGTCGGCCCGGCGTGTGCCCAGTGCCGAATGTGATGTCCCTGTCCGAACGGAAGCCCGCAGCCCGGGAAGCGGCAACCTTTGTCGCGGTGCTGAAGCGCGCGCCGCAGCGAAGGTGGAATCGTACGAGTCCGTGCTCCGACCTCCGCGATCCGCCCGTCGACGTCGTGTCGCATCACCACGCGGCTGGCGTCGCACGCCAGGCGCTGCGACGTTCCGGCGGGAACGCGCGCGCCGCCTTCGAGCACCGACTGCCCTGGCGCATCGGCATCCGCCAGCACCGCGGCATCGACGTGAACCACCACCTGATAGCGCTCCCCTGGCGCACCGGGCTCCATTCCGCGGTGTAAGGCGGCTTCGGCGACGAGCGCCAGCGCGTCGGCCTGTTGCTGCTCCATGGTCGGGGCCTGCGGCGAACCGTCGACGAAAGACGTTCCTGCAGGAACGTCTTTCGCCTTCCGATAGAACGCCTCCCTCGCCGCCGCCAGCGCCTGCATCACGACTGCCCCCACTTCTGGCTCGAGGCGCCCGCGAATCACCACCATGCCGTCTCCGTCCGGATACACGTGGAGGCCGCGGTGCCGATGGCGCCGCGTGCTTTCCTCGGCTTCCGCTTTGCGGTCCATTCGCCGCCAACCGCGAACGATAAGCTCGACGTGCTCGGCGGTGCCGGCGCGGCCAACGGCGAGCAGTCGCTCCTCCGTCTCCGGCGTCGCGACCCGAGTCAGGGCTCGCACCTTCGAATACGACAGCTCACCGCGGGCGAGCGCCTCCCTCAGCTGCGGCAGTGATCCGAGCGCGCGCGCCACGCGGACGTGCTCGCGCGCGGCGCCCGGTTCGAGCCCGACGCGCCACGACAGCCATGCCGCGCACGACCGAAAGCCATTGCCCCAGCCGCCGCAGGCGTCGAACTCGCGGATCAGATCGAGCAGCCGCACAGTGGCGGCGTCGAGATGCGCGGCGAGCTCCGCGATCTCGTCACCGAGACGTTCCAGGTCGACGACGTTCGGATGGGTCGGGACGACGCTCGGGTCATCGATGTTCATCGGCGATTCTCCTTGCGCCGACTCTACATCGCGATTTTCGAGGCTTCTGGACGCCGCCAGGACGCGCGATCGCGCGCTGATCCCGATTTTTTCGGGCGGCACGTGCTCGCATGCACCGTGGCGTCTCCAGGCGCTGCTGAAGAGTCTCTATCGAGAGACTGCGCGCAAACGCCGAGCGCGGCTGAAAATCCCGTCAAGAGTGCAAAATCAGATACACACCGGCGGCGGAATCCACCGGGCGAGACCGCATACGGCCGTGGCCCCGCGATACGGCTTACGTTGCAGCCTCCCCCTCCGCGCGCCCACCAATCGCATGCGCGAGCCAGCCCCAGTCGCGCGGCGACGCACGCCGCGACAGACGCCGCCGCACGAGACGCGCGGCATCGTCATAGCGCTCGAGCGCCAGGTAGCAGACGATCATCGTTTCCTCGAACAGCTCCCACTGCGCGTGACTGCCGCCGACGCGATGGAACTCGGGCGCGACCGGCTCGAGATGGGCAAGCGCCGCCGCGTGGTCACCGGCGACGAACGCCTGGATGCCCTGCACCATCGGCAGCGCCACCGTGCCGGCGATCGGATGACCTTTGGCGTCGAGCTCGCGCAGGCCATCGACGAGTCGTGAGAACGCCGCGTCGTCGCCGCATGCCGCATACGCGAGCGCCGCGTGGATCTCGCCGAACACGAAGCCCGGCCGCGAGACACGGGCTGCGAGATCCGCGAGTGAGCGCCACGCCAACGCCGAGTCCATCTGGCCATCGAGCCGGAAGCGCCACATCAACGCCGAGCCGTCGATCATGGCCAGGCGCGGATTCACTGCGCCGAGGATGTCACGCTCGAAGATGTCCAGCGCGTGCCCGTAGCGACCGCGGTGCAGCTCGAACATCGCCAGGTGCCACGCGAGATGGCAATGGAACGACGCACGCGGGTCGTATTTTGCCAGCCAGCTGTCGAGGAACGCGGCGCCGCCGTCGTTGTCGAGCAGCTCGAAATGGATGTGCGCCAGGTTGTGGCTGGCGTTGGCGTTGCCCGGGTATTGCTCCAGCGACCGCTCCGAAAGACGCCGCGACTCTTCGAAGCGATCGACCTCGTGGTAGGTGAACGCGAGCGCGGACTGAAACCACCAGTCGTCGCCGTACGCCGGCGCGAGCCGTTCCAGGAAATCCACGCGCTGCTGCTCGCGATCGGCGGCGCCGGCGAAGCCGATGGCGCTGCCGGCCTGGTTGACGAGGAGCGCATCGCGCGGAAACTCCCTCACGTGCTCGGCCACCAGGTCGAGCCCGCGCGTCGTCGCGCCGGCCACCAGCGTCGCGAGCGCCGTCACGTGCTGCCGCTCGCGGCGCGTTGCGCCGGGGACGACCTCGCGCGCCTTGTCCATGGACGCACGCGCCGTCGCCGCGTCACCGTGCGCGACGGCAACCATCGCAAGCCCTGCGTGCGCGACCGCGAGCCGCTCGTCGGTCTGCGTCGCCGCCGCGAACGCTTCCTCGGCGCCGGGGCCATAGGACAGCAGCATGTCCATGCCGTGTTGAAATCGCTCGGCGGCGGTCGGCGACTCGGTCGTGATCGGCAGCCCGTAGCGATCGGTAATGGCCATCGGCCGGCGCTCCTTCCTTTATATGGTCGCGCCGCGCGAGATGGTCGCGGTGCGCGAGGGGCGGCGCGACACGAGTATACTCACCGCGCGCGGGAAGCGTAGGCCGCGCAGGAGGCCGTGATGCTCGACGTCCCGTTCCGGTCGGCCCGACAGCTCGCGGCCGCGATTCGTGCCAAGAAGATCGGCTGCCTCGAGCTGCTCGACCTCTACCTCGCCCGCGTCGACAAGCACGACGGCGCGGTCAATGCCGTCGTCGTGCGCGACTTCGAGCGTGCGCGCACGCGGGCGCGTGCGGCCGATCGCGCGCTGGCCAAGCGCGACGTCTGGGGTCCATTGCACGGCGTCCCGATGACGGTGAAGGAGTCGTACGACGTGGCGGGGCTGCCGACCACGTGGGGCGTGCCGGCCTACAGGAACAACATCGCGAGCCGGAACGCCGTCGTCGTCGATCGCCTGCTCGACGCCGGCGTCGTGCTCTTCGGCAAGACGAACGTGCCCCTCTTCCTGGCCGACTGGCAGAGCTTCAACGCGATCTACGGCACGACGAACAATCCATGGGACGTCACGCGCGCGCCCGGCGGATCGTCGGGCGGCTCGGCCGCGGCGCTCGCGGCGGGGCTCACCGCGCTCGAAGCCGGCAGCGACATCGGCTCGTCGATCCGCAACCCCGCGCACTTCTGCGGCGTGTATGGTCACAAGCCGACGTGGGGCATCGTGCCGCGCACCGGCCAGGCCCTGCCCTGGCAGAAGGCGCCCGTCGACATCGACGTCGTCGGTCCGCTGGCGCGCAGCGCGGACGATCTCGCCGTCGCGCTGTCGATCATGGCCGGGCCCGATGCGATCGACGCCGCGGGCTGGCAGCTGCGCCTGCGCGCGCCGCGCGCCAGGCGTCTGCGCGACTTCAAGGTGGCGCTGATGCTCGACGCGCCGGAGTCTCGCGTGGATCGCACCGTGCAGGACCGGCTGCAGGCGCTCGGCGACTTCCTCGGACGGCAGAAGGCCAGGGTGAACGACCGGGCCCGGCCGGCCATCGACACCGCGGAGGCCTTCGCCGTCTACACGCGCCTGCTGCGCTCCGCGACCTCGGACCGTCAGACCGACGCCGATTTCGAAGCCAACCTCGACGTCGTCGCCGCGCTGGCGCCCGACGATCAGAGCTACTACGCGCGCGCCACACGCGCGGCCGTGATCTCGCATCGCGAGTGGCTGGCCGCCAACGAAGCCCGCCATCGCATGCGTCAGGCCTGGGCGGAGTTCTTCACGACCTACGACGTGTTGCTCTGTCCCGTGGCCGGCATCGCCGCGTTCCCTCACGATCAGGACCGCGAGCGCCACACGCGCACGGTCGAGGTCAACGGCACGCCGATGCCCGTGACCGACCATCTCTTCTGGGCCGGCTATTCCGGCATGTCGTTCCTGCCGTCGACGGCCGCGCCGTGCGGCTTCACGCCGGCAGGGCTCCCCGTCGGCGTCCAGATCGTCGGGCCGCAGTACGGCGATCTCACCTGTCTCGCGTTCGCTCGCCTGCTCGAGCGCGAGTTCCAGGCCTTCGTGCCGCCACCCGCGTTTGCATGATCAGGAGGACTCCATGACGATCGATCGGCGCACGTTCCTCGGCGCGGCGGGCATCTCGGCCGTCGCCGCGCTGCTCGGTGAGGGTGTGCTGCGCTCCGCCGAGGCGGACAAGCCCATCAACTTCTCCGGCTGGGTCTTCAAGCCCGACACGGTGAAGGACTACGTCGACTTCTACAACAAGAAGCACGGCGGCCAGGTGAAGTACGACGCCGTCCCCTGGGCGACCTATCACCCGACGATGGAGACGCGCGCGCTGTCGGGCGAGATCGTGGACGTCATGTACTGCAACTCGGCGAACCGCGAGCGCTGGTTCGACAACGGCTTCATCCGCGCGCTCGACGACCTGCCGGGGATGGACGAGCTGAAGAAGAAGATGGCGCCCGGCAATCTGGAGAGCGCCCGCAGCCGCGACGGCTCGAAGGTCGTGGGGCTGCCGTACTTCACCAGCCTCTTCATTCTCATGTACAACGAGCCGATGCTGCAGCAGGCGGGCATCAAGGCGCCGGCCAAGAGCTGGGACGAGCTGGTCGAGCACTGCACGAAGCTCAAGCGCGACAAGGTCAGCGACACGCCGTATCTGCCGAACTGGAACAACAGCGGCTCGGGCACCATGCCGCAGTTCCTCAGCGACGCCTTTTCCGAAGGGGCGAGCGTCTTCGACCCGAAGAACCGCGTCATCGCCGACCAGGAGCCCGGCGTCGCGCGCGCCATGGAGCGCTGGCAGAAGCTATACAAGGACGGCCTCGTCAATCCCGAGGTGCTCACCAAGACGTCGTCGACCGACACCCATCGGCTCTTCTGGACGGGACGCTACGCGTATCACACGAACCACTCGTACTATCTGCGCACGATCGCCGGCGAGCCGGAGAACAGCAAGCTGGCGCCCAAGAAAGCGAAGATGGCGATGTACCCGGGCAACGGCTCGACGCACATGTTCACCGAGTGGTACACGATCAACGCCAAGACCAAGGTGCTCGACGACGCGTGGAAGTTCGCCAAGTTCCTCGGCGGCAACCTGAACGGCGACTGGTACGTGCAGCGCCAGTGGTGTCTCATCGCCGGCCTCGACAACGCGTACCCCGAGATGTACGACGCGCCCGAGATCATCCAGTCGTACGACAAGTGGGTCGATCTCAAGCTGCTGCGCGAGCAGTACAAGAAGGGCAAGACCATCAACGCGTTCAAGGAGCCGTGGTTCAGCGAGTGGGACAGCAAGGCGATCGCCATCGTGCACAACATCATCCGCGGCACGTCCCCGGTGCCGAAGGGCCTCAAGGAGCTGGCGGCGTTGCAGAAGTCGCTGGTCTGATCACGGCGTGAAGACGCGGCGGGCGCTGTCCGAGAGCGCCGTGGCCTGGCTCTTCGCGGGGCCGGCGCTGCTCGCGATCGGGCTCGTCGTCGTCTTCCCGCTGCTCTACTCGCTCTGGCTGTCCTTCACCGACGTCAACCTGCTGCGCGCCACGGGCCCGGCGATCGAGCTCTTCGATCTGAGAATTCCGCTCTTCCGCTGGATCGGCGCGCGCAACTACACGCAGGTGCTCGGCGACCCCCTGTACTGGGATTCACTGTGGCGCACGCTCTACTTCGTCGGCGCCTTCGTGATCGAGGCCGCGGTGATCGGGCTCGCCATGGCGCTCGTGCTCAACGAGCGCTTTCCGGGGCGTCCGTTGATGCGCAGCCTGCTGCTCGTGCCGTGGTCGCTGTCGCGCATCGTGGTCGGCCTCTTGTGGATCGGGATCCTCGACTTCGAGTTCGGCGCCCTCAACGGGCTGTTGCTCCGCGCGCACCTCATCGACGGCGCCATCGCGTTCTTCAAGGACGGGTGGAGCGCCCTCAACGTGCTGGTGTCGGTCTACATGTGGAACCAGGCGCCGTTCGCGACGCTGCTGTTCCTGGCCGGGATGCAGTCGATCTCGGAGGATCTGTACGCGGCGGCGGAAGTCGACGGCGCCGGCTACTGGCGCCGCCTGTGGTACGTGACGCTGCCGGCGCTGCGCCCGATCGTGTTCCTCGTGCTGGTGCTGGCGACGGTCAACGGCTTTCTCATGCTCGACCTCATCTACGTGCTGACGATGGGCGGCCCCGGCTATGACACGACCACCGTCTCCTGGCACGGCTTCAAGACCAGCTTCACCTTTTTCAAGTTCGGTCCGGGCACGGCGATCCTCTATACGCTGACGGCCCTCTGCCTGCTGCTCACGGTCGTCTATCACGCGCTCGTGCTCGGGCGCTTCGAGCCGGAGGGCTGACGCGATGGCGAGGGCACGCTACCGCGGGGGCAACTACCGCAGGCGGTCCGCCGGCAGCCGCGTGATCCTCTACGCCACCGTGACGGCGGTGGCGCTGTGGCTGATCGCGCCGTTCGCGTGGCTGTTCGTGACGAGCATTTCCTACCAGAAGAATCTGCTGGCGCGACCGTTCACGCCCGTGCCGCCCGAGGTCACGCTCGACAACTACCGGATGATCCTCGGGCTCGTCCGCTTCCACGCCGAAGGCCAGGCCGGCAAGATCCTCACCTCGATGTGGAACAGCCTCGTGGTCGCGGTGATCGTGACCGCCGTGAATATCGTCGTGGGCACGACCGCGGGCTATGCGTACGCGCGCTTTCGCTTTCCGCTGAAAACGCTGTCGCTGTTCGCGCTGCTCTTCACGCGGATGCTGCCGACCATCGTGCTGATCCCTGCCTTCTTCCTCGTGTTCCGCGCCCTCGGTCTGCAGAACACGCTGACGGGGCTGGTCATCGCCTACGCGTCGTTCACGCTGCCGTTCACGGTCTGGATCATGAAGGCGTATTTCGAAACGATTCCCGGCGATCTCGACAAGAGCGCGCTCGTCGACGGCTGCAACCGCTTTCAGGCGTACTGCCGCGTCGTGCTGCCGGTGTCGGGGCCGGGCCTCGTCGCCGGCGGCGCGTTCACGTTCATGCTCTGCTGGAACGAGTTCGTGGTCGCGCAAATCCTCAACACCAAGCCGGGCACCACGACGCTGCCGCCCGTGATCGCCGGTATGAACGGCCAGATCAACATCGACTACTCGGTCATCGCGGCGTCCGGTTTCCTGGGCGCGCTGCCCGCCGTCCTTCTCGTGTTGCTCTTTCAGAAGTACATGGTGCAAGGGCTGACCGCGGGCTCGGTCAAGGGCTGACCGTCGCCCCGGGCGGTATACTCACCGCGCGCGACTGGAGGTGGCCATGAGGCCCTTGGTTTCCCGCATGCTCGGCGCGCTCCTCGCGGCGTCACTCCTGATGCTGCCGGCGCGTCCGACGACGGCCGCTCCCGAGGGCACCATGACGTGGGGCGTGCACATCACGCTCGCGTCGCGCTGGCTCGATCCCGCCGAGACGGAAGGCATCATCACGCCATTCATGGTCCTCTATGGGCTGCACGATGCGCTCGTGAAGCCGATGCCGGCCGGCCAGCAGACGCCGAGCCTCGCGGAGTCGTGGACGCAGTCGAAGGACGGCGTCACATACGAGTTCGTCATTCGCAAGGGCGTGAAGTTCCACAACGGTGAGCCGGTCACCTCCGCCGACGTGAAGTTCTCCTTCGACCGTTACAAGGGCGCGGGCGCCAAGCTCCTCAAGGAGCGCGTGCGCGAGGTGCAGATCGTGGACGCGAGCCGCGTGCGCTTCGTGCTCAAGGACCCGTGGCCGGACTTCATGACGTTCTATGGCACGTCGGCCACCGGCGCGGGCTGGATCGTGCCGAAGGCCTACGTCGAGAAGGTCGGTGACGACGGCTTCAAGAAAGCGCCGATCGGCGCTGGTCCTTACAAATTCGTGTCATTCAACCCGGGCGTGGAACTCGTGATGGAGGCGTGGGACGGCTACTGGCGCAAGGTCCCCAACGTCAAGCGGCTCGTGCTCCGCAGCCTGCCCGAGGAGACGACGCGCGCGGCGGCGCTGAAGAAGGGCGAGATCGACATCGCCTATCTCCTGACCGGGCCCGTTGCCGAGGACATCCAGCGCACGCCGGGCTTCAAGCTCGTCGCCCCGAAGGAGTCGCAGGGAACGTTCTGGCTCGATCTGCCCGATCAGTGGGATCCGAAATCGCCCTGGCACGATCGGCGCGTGCGTCAGGCCGCCAGCGTCGCGATCGACCGCCAGGCGCTCAACCAGGCCGAGACGCTCGGCTTCAGCAAGCCGACGGGCTCGCTGATCCCGCGCGTGCTCGAGTTCTCACGCTTCTACGAGCCGGACCCGTTCGATCCCGCGCGAGCCAAGCGGCTCCTCGCTGAGGCGGGTTATGCGAACGGCTTCGACGCGGGCGACCTCTACCCTTGGCCGCCGTACTTTTCGATGGGCGAAGCGCTCGCCGGTTATCTACAGAACGTCGGGATCCGGACGAAGATCCGGACGATGGAGCGCGCGGCCATGACCACGGCCTGGCGCGAGAAGAAGCTGAAGAACGTGATCGTCGGCATCACGGGCGCGGCCGGCAATGCCGCCACGCGACTCGACGCGTACGTCAGCCGCAACGGCATCTACACCGCCGGGGTGATGCCCGACGTCGAGGATCTCTTCCAGCGACAGGCGCGCGAGACGGATCTCAAGAAGCGCGAAGCGCTCGTTCACCAGATTCAGGACATTCTTCACGAGCGGGTCACCCACATCCCCCTCTACGAGCTGGCGTTCATCTGGGGCGTCGGTCCGCGCGTGGAGGAGCCGGGCATCAATCTGATTCGGAGCTTCGCGTACTCGGGGCCTCTGGAGGACCTGCGGCTCAAGCGCCCCTGACGGAGGGACAGCATGGCGCGCGACGGCATCCGGATCTTCGACGCCGACACCCACATCATCGAGCCGGTCGAGCCGATCGAGGCCTACCTGTCGGCCGGTGATCGCGCGCGGCTCGCGGCGCTCGGCCCGCTGGTCCAGCGCGCGCCGGCGAAGGCCGGCATGTCGCGCTACGTGATCGGCAAGCGTCCGACGCTGAATCGCAAGCTCGGCTCGCGCGAGCGCGTCGATCCGCCATCGGCCGCCGCGCGCGGCGCGCGCGACGGCGGCACGCCGTGGGACGTGCGCTGGCAGGGACCGCCCTTTCCGAGCGAGCGGGTGAGCGTCGATCCGCACGCGCGCGTGCGCGACATGGACGTGGAAGGCATCGACGTGAACATGATCCTGCCCTCCGGCGGCGTGCCCGGCTTCGCCGGACTCGAGGCCGTGGCGCTCGAGGCGGCGGTGTATCAGGCCTACCATCGCTTCCTCGCCGACTACTGCGCGCCCTATCCCGATCGGCTCACGAGCGTCATTCTCGTCTCCGCGCGCGACGCGGAAGCGTCAGTCGCAGAAATCCGGCGCTGCAGCCGCGAGGACTGGCCCGTCGGCATCTTTCCGATCTGCCCTCCGGAGATGTCGCTCGACGAGCCGGCGTGGGAGCCGATCTGGTCGGCCGCGCAGGAGCACGACCTCACCGTCGTCATCCATTCGTTCACGATGACCATCCCGTATCCGCCCGGTGTGTGGGACACGTGGGACAACGTGTTCCTGCAGCGCGCGGCGGGACACGTATGGAACGCGCAGCGCAACCTCGCGGCGCTCATCGGCGCCGGGATGCTCGATCGCTATCCGGCGCTGCGGCTCACCTCGCTCGAGTGCGGCCATGGCTGGCTCGCGTCGTGGGCCGCCCGGCTGGACGAGCTGGCGGAGATGTCGCGCCACGTGCTGCCTGCGCTCAAGCAGAAGCCCAGCGACTACATTCGCGGACCGCAGTACTTCCAGAGCATTCAGATCTACGAGGGCGAGCAGTCGCTGCGCCACGCGTTCGAAGCGCTCGGCGAGGACACGCTGATGTTCGCCACCGACTATCCGCACTCCGAGAGCTGGTTCCCGAAATCAGCGGAGATCGTGTTGGGCTGGAAGTCCCTCACGGAGGGCGCTCGCCGCAAGCTTCTCTGGGACAACGCGGTGCGGTGCTACCGGCGCTATGCGGGGCGCGCAGCGGTCGCGGCCGCGCCAAGCGCCGGCGCGGCTGCGCTCTAACGGCGCGCGCTCCAGAGCCGGACGCCGACGCGCTCAGCGCCCCGACGGAGTCGGTCATCGGCAGTGGCGAGGATGGCCGAGTGAGACGCCGCCAGGGCGAGATAGATGCAGTCGTAGACCGGATGCCCGAGGTCGGCCGCGAGACGGACGGCGGGCCGAAGCAACGTCGCCGCTGCGACCCACACGATTTGCAGGGCCAGCAAATGCGTCACGGCCCGCTCGACCTCAGCGAGGTCCATCTCTCGGCGCCGAAGTCGCTTCCACCACGCATTCGTGACCTCGACTGCCATCAGGTCGGGCGCAAGGAGCATCGACTCAGTTTCGAGCAGCCGCGCAGCTCCTAGACGGTCCGGCTCGCTCGTGAACCAGACAGCAGCCATCGAGGCGTCGACGACGACGGGGCCACCGGCGACGTCGTAGCGAGCTTCTCGCTCACGCACCCTCGCGCCGCGGCGGTGAGCCGTCGGGCGGGCCGTCACCGGTCTCGATCTTCCCTGATCAGGTCGACGCTGCTCACACTGGATGGGCGTTGCCGCGCACGCATGGCGGCGGCCTCGGCCGCAATCTCCTTCCGGCTCAGCTTCGTTCCCTCCGCGAGAAGACGCCGCGCTTCCTGCTCTACCGAGGTCCCACGCAGCCGAGCCTGCAGCTTCAGCCGCTCGGCCACCTCATCGTCGAGATTACGAATGATGATCGTCGCCATGTGGCAATGCTATCACATCATGCTAGCAGCGATAGCGTGATCGGCTAGCGTGCCGGCTGGCGCCGCATCACGGCCGCGTAATCACATCGACCAGCGCCGGCTTGCCATTCTTCACCGCGCGCAGCGCACGACGCAGCGCGGGGCCAACCGCCTCCGCGCGCTCGATCGGCCCCTCGGCGTACACGCCGAAGCCCTGCGCGATGCGGGCGAAGTCCGGCGCCGGGTCGTCGATGCGGATGCCGACGACCTTGTTCTCCACCGGCCGCGCACGCACCTTCGCCACGACCTCCTGGTGCTCCTCATCGTTGCCGTACGTGCGGTTGTTGAACGTGACCGTGAGCAGCGGCAGCCCGTGGTGCGCGGCGGTATAGAGCGCGCTGACGACGTAGAGCAGATCGCCGTCCGATTGGAGATTGACGCAGACCTTGCTCGAGCCGCGATGCGCGAGCGTGACGCCGAGCGCCGCCGGCATCCCGTAGCCAAGCCCGGCGCCGCCGCTGCCGCCGTACGTTCGCTCGGGCCGCCAATCCCAGAGTCGCCGCGCCCAGCCCTTGGCCGTGCCGTTCGCCAGCACCCAGTCTTCGTCGCGGATCACATCCCAGATCTCGGCGGCGAACACCGACGGCGCCAGCGGCGTGAGCGAGCGCTCGAGTTTCGCCGTCGCCGCCCACTCGGCGAGCAGGCCGGCGTGGCGCGCGGCGAGGCGCTCGGCGCGCTGGCGACGCTCGGCGGCGCGCGGATCGCGCGCGAGCCGATCCTGGACGGCCGCGAGCAGCGGCGTCAGCGCGAGACCGGCGTCGGCGGCGATCGGCAGATCGACCGGCACGAGTGACTGGAACGTGTGTGCCCAGCTCCGGACGGCGTAGTCGTCGAGCGAGATCGAGATCACCCGCGCGATCTCGTTGAAGAGGCGAACCGCGCGCGTGGCGCGATCGACGACGCCGAGGGCGCCCAGCAGATTGGTGACGTCGAGCGCGAGCACGACATCGGCCTCGGCCACGACCTCCTGGCGCGCGCCGGTCAGATCGAGCGGATGGCGACTCGGCACGCTGGCACGTCCCTCGGACTCACCGGCAAGGTCGATCATCGGCGCGGCGAGGATCTCGGCGAGACGGCAGAGCACCGGCGTCGCCTCGGGGCGGCGCCCGAGCGACTCGGCGACGATCAGCGGAAAGCGCGCCTCGACGAGCCGCCGCGCCGCCTCGTCGAGATCGCGCGGGCTGGCGTGCGGGGGCGCCGCCGGTTGATAGCGCGTGACGTCCGGCAACGCCGGGGACGACGTGAGCGCTTCTTCTTGCAGTCCGGCGTCCAGACACAGATAGACGGGCCCCTTCGGCTCGGTCAGCGCGAGCCGCCAGCAGCGTAGCAGCGCCTCGGGAATGGCCGCGACGCTCGCCGGCTGGTCGTCGAGCTTCACGTAGTCGCGCACCTGCGTCCCCTGCACGAGCGCCGTGTGGATCCAGTCGATCCACGGCCGCCGGCGCGCGGCGTCCATCGGCCCGGTGGCGCCGAGCACGAGGATCGGTGCGCGATCGCAGAACGCGTTGAAGATGGCCATGCTCGCGTGCTGCAGGCCGACGATGTCGTGCACGGCCGCGGCCATGGGCGCCCCCTTGGCCTTGGCGTAACCGTGAGCGAGGGCGACCGCGATCTCCTCGTGCAGCGTGAGGATCATCTCGGGGTCACCCTTGCCGTGGTTCACGAGCGAATCGTGCAAACCGCGGAACGTGGCGCCCGGATTGAGGGCGACGTGGGCGATGCCGACCGCGCGCAGCAGGTCGACGACGAGGTCCGAACCGTACGTGGTCACTTGACGGCGTGCGTCGGCGCGGGCAGGCTCGCCAGGAACGTGCGCCACGCCGCCCAGTAGTCCGTCCACGCGCCGTCCATGTCGTAGTGGCGCGCGCCGTGGATGGTGAAGAACGTCTTCGGCTCCGGCGCGGCGGCGAACACCGCGCGCCCCTGCGTATACGGAATCGCGTCGTCGTCATCGCTGTGCAGCACCAGCAGCGGCGCGCGCAGCCTCGGGATCTTGGCCAGCGAATCCCAGCGCGTGCGGAGCACCGAGCCGGCGCCGCGCACGACCGCGTCGGCCACCGCGGGCACCGAGGCGAACGGCGACTCGAGCACGACGGCACGCGGCGGATACGCGAGGGCGAGATCGACCGTCACCGCGGCGCCGAGCGACCGCCCGAAGTAGACGACGTCGTCGGGCGCGACGCCCTCACGCAGGAGCGCTGCGCGTGCCCCGAGCGCATCGCTGACGAGTCCCGCCTCCGACGGTTTGCCGTCGCTGCGTCCGTAGCCGCGATAGTCGTAGAGGAACAGGCCGACACCCAACTGCTCGACGAGCAGCCGCGCGATGACGACGCGGTCGCCGATGTTGCCCGCGTTGCCGTGGGAATAGAGCAGCGTCGTGTTCTTGCGGCCCCGGATCAGCCAGCCGTGCAGCCGCACGCCATCCGCCGCCATGAAGACAACGTCACGGAACGCGAGGCCGACCTTCGAGGGATCGGCGACGAGCCGGCGTGACGGATGATAGATGAAGCGCGCCTCGACCGATTCTCGGCATCCAGCCAACAGGGTCATGAGGGCCACCATCACGACCAGACGCTTCATTGGCCCGATGGTAGGGTCCACGAGAGACGTCAGCAAGTGCGCCAAAGGGCTCTGCGGTCCTTGGACCAGGTACCCCAGACCCTTCATCCAATGGCCAGCCGGCCTGCCGCCATCGACTATGCCGGCAGAGCGATGATCTTCACCGACTGGCTCAGCGCTTCACGCAAGAAACGGAGCATGCTATGAACCGGAAAACGTCGAGCGGCGTCGTGCGGATCGTGTTCACGGCGGTCGTGGTGGCCGTCGCGGCTGTCGGTGCCTCCCCCGCCGCCGGCGATTCAGCCAAGGACGCCCGCGATGCGCAGCAGCTCGTCGAACGAGCGAAGCTGACAGTCGACAGCTTTGCCGCCGACGGGACGGTCGGCAAACCAGTCCGCAATCTCCTCAAGAATGCCAAGGGCGTGTACGTCGCCCCCGAGGTGCTCCGGGGCGCGTTCGTCGTGGGCGCCTCGGGCGGCAGTGGCGTGCTGCTCGTGCGCGGTGACAAGGGACAGTGGAACGGCCCGGCGTTCTACACGATCGGTCAGGCGAGCTTCGGCCTCCAGGCGGGCGCCGACAAGTCCGAAGTCGTGCTGCTCATCATGAGTGATCGCGGCGTATCGGCCATGCTGGCGAACAGCATCAAGCTGGGCGCAGATGCGAGCGTCGCCGCTGGCCCCGTCGGAACGGGCACCACGGCGGAGACCGCAAACTTGAGTGCGGATATTCTCAGTTTTGTCCGTGCCAAGGGTCTCTATGCCGGCGCGTCGCTCGAAGGAGCGGTCATGGCCAAGCGGGATGGCTTGAACGAGGCGTACTACAACAAGAACGACGTTACCCCAACGGAGATCCTGATCCAGGGCACGCCTGAGAACAAGCAGGCCGCGCCCCTCAAGACGGAGATCAGCAAGCTCGCCACCGGGAAGTGAGGGAACCATCGGCGAGGGTGCGGCCTGACGTGTCACAGCCTGGTGACGAATTCGAGCGGCGGCTCGCGTCTCAACTACTCGAGGTGTTGATTCGCGCCGGTTTGCTCGGCGTCTTCGCGGTGCTCTGCTACAAGGTTCTTGCGCCGTTCCTGCCGCTGATGCTCTGGGCGCTCATCCTCGCCGTCACGCTGTATCCGCTGCACCAGTTACTGGCACGGAGGCTCGGCGGAAAGCAGTGGCTCGCGGCGAGGCATCTTCGTACTCACGGGGAGTCTGCTGATCGTCACGCCTATGGTGTTCCTCATCAGCTCCTTTGAAAGCTCCGTTCGCAAGTTCGTCAGTGACGCGCAACAGAACAAGCTCGAGATCCCCGCACCGCGTGACGGGGTGAGAGAGTGGCCCATCGTCGGTGGTTGGGCCGCGGCGTCGATGCCCCGATGCCGGTGGTGCTGCTCGGCGCATTGGGCGGCCTCGCCACCGCCGGAATCCTGGGAATGTTCGTCGGTGCCACGCTGCTGGCGCTCGGTCATCAGATGTTCATGATCTGGCTCGCCACGACTCCGAATTCGAACGTCGTGGTGGCAAAGAACGATTCGGCGCGCGCGAGCTGAGTTGTCGGCCGTCACTGAACTTTGGTCGTAGGTCCGCTATCGCCCCCGCTTTGCTAGCGTGGCGGGCTATGCGATCGACGCCACGACGGCTCGCGTGGTGGCTGCCGCCGCTATTCCTCGGCGTATTGCTCGGTCCGGCCTCGGCCGCATATGCCGCGCCGGAACAGGCGTCGGTCCTCATCCTCCTGCCGGGCCAGCCCGGCTTGCCGGCCGCGTCCGCGATCGCCTCCGGCATCCGCGCCGTACTGCTCACCGAGTGGTCGTTTCGGGTGACCATCGAGATGGAGCACGTCGACGTCGCGCGCTTCGCGTCGCCCGAAGTGGAAGCGCGTCGACTCCGAGCGCTCTACGGCGCGAAGTACGGCAAGCAGCGCTTCG
>Ga0207684_10003117_pt1 | contig 16348 bp, 22 predicted proteins | sample KBSK5501metaG_FD_184342 | JGI IMG/M metagenome (GOLD analysis project Ga0207684, IMG submission 184342) | Corn, switchgrass and miscanthus rhizosphere microbial communities from Kellogg Biological Station, Michigan, USA - KBS K5-50-1 metaG... | ecosystem: Host-associated > Plants > Roots >...
TGTATTTGAGCCCGGTCGCGCTCATGATGCTTTCCAGCGTCGAGCCATGCTGATAGAGTTCGATCACGGTGCTATCGTCCACGATGAGCTCTTCATCTTTGGGCGGAGGTAGCATCCTGGGCACGCCAGCAGCCACATGCTGGGCTGACAAGTGTGTCCACGTCCCGTCCTCGTTGCGCACAGCGACCACTTCGCCAACGGCCACAACGTTACGCCGGATGTGCCACAATCGGGTCTTGTGCAACGTGAAGCTGACCATGAGCGTGCCGGTGCAGCCAAGCCCGAGTACGACCAGGGCGGCCACAATCCAGCCGATAAGCGAGAGATGTGGTAACAAGCTGATGTACAGAAACACGCCCAGCGCGGCGCCGAGCGTTGCACAGAAGGCGATAAAGCCGATGAGGATCCGATTGATTGGCTGCATAGTTCCCTCGTTATACAAAATGACTTCGTATCACAACGTACGAGGTTCCATAGCCAGGGCCCATCCCTGGCTATTTCAGCGCTACAGGTTATCAAGCACCGAATGATTGCCGGAACGCGCCTGCTTCGCGCTCACCGCCTGCAGGTAACGCTCAGTGATTTTGACTGAGGTATGGCCCATGAGCCGCGACAGCTTATAGATGTCACCGCCATTCAAGAGGAATTGCACAGCAAAGGTATGGCGAAAGGTATGGGGGCTCACCCGCACATCTCGGATGCGTGTGCGCTCGCCAAGTTGCTCGATGACTTGCCGCAGCCCCTGCACGGTCAGCGGCTTGCCGCCCCTGGCAATGAACACATGCTGCTCTGTAGGGGCCTTAGGATGCCTGTAGCGCGTGATATACCTGCGCAATGCAATCCGGCTCTGCCGGCCAAGTGGTACTTCTCGTTCCTTCCTGCCCTTGCCCAGGACGCGGATATAGGAGTCGTCGCTGTCCAACCACACACATTTGAGGACCAGGCCGACCAGTTCAGCGGCGCGTATGCCTGTATCAAGCAGCACGCTCACAATGGCCTTGTCTCTCTGTGCGTACAACTGCTTGTCTGTCGCTCGTAGTAGCGCCTGCAGTTGCTCAACCGAAAACGTTTCGATGACCGTGATATCAGCCCGGGGAAGCGGCAGTCGCGCAAACGTTTTGCCTGAAACCAGGTCTGCAAACTCTTCATCGTGTGCGCACCAGTTGAGAAACGTTTTCACCGAGACCGCGTGCCAGTGGACGGTAGAACTCTGGAGATGCTCGCTGCCTTTGAGCCCGGGACGCTGCGCCACGTCCTCAAGAAATTGCCTCAACTGACGTGCAGTGAGTTGCTCCAGCGTGAGGGAGTGTGCTTCGCACCAGGCGGCGAAGATCCCCAGGCGCACGGCATACCCTCGCCTGGTCGCGGGCGAGATGGTATACCGTGCAGTCAGGAACGCTCCCACTGCGCTACGTACATCCATGTGCTCTCATCTTTCTGCAAGAAGACTTCTGTCGGGCAGCGCACTAAATCGTGTCAAGACGCCTGTAGAGCGGCGTCAAAGGAGTAGAATATGCGGAGGAGGCTCCTGCTGAGCCGGACCTGGCTCAGCATTTTGCGAATGGGCGTTTCGCTCCGACCTCTTCCCCCGAGCCTTGCATGCCCAGCAGCGACTCTGTCCCCACACGCCTTGCCCCCCGCATACTTCTCGGAGAGAGTCTTCTCTCCGGCCCCGAGAATTCTACTGTAAGCATACATTATTCTGCGGTGAAAAGCTAGTCCTTGCTGCTGAAACGAGCGCCACGTGCCCACTCCTCGCGGAGATCGGCGCTGCACCCTCTTCTCGCAGCCTGGCAGCCCCCACACAAAGAAACCCGGGCCGCCTACCCGGGTCCTTTGCTCGATCTCACTGGAGAGAAGAAAACGTGCTATCAGTATAGCACTCCTGGCTCGCCGTACACACAACCAGGCGCCCGATGCTGTCCACTCAACACCAGGCGCCTGGTCTGGCCCAACCAAAGGAGGGAAGCCCGACAGTCGGAAGTAGTCTGCTACGCCGCCCTTCCACGACTGCCGAGCTTGAGACGCACAGACCGGTCTGTCCCTGTATTCACGATCTTTGCGAGCTGCACGCTATCTACCTCTAAGATGAAGGTCTGTGAGCCATAGCCGCCGGCACTGGCATGTGCCGGGATCACGCTCTCGCCTGCGTGTACCACCGCAATGCCGGTCGATTGAATATAGCCGCCCGATGCCAGATACGGGATTTGCGGGATATTCGGGTGAATATGGATAGGCCCGAGATCGATACCGATAGAATCGATACCGCCAATGAAGCCGTTGATCATGCCAATTATCCAGTTGATCGCCTGCCGGATATCCCCTACGATCCCGTTCCACACCCCGGATATGAGCGAGCCCAGGCCAGAGAAGGCGCTGCCTATGGCTGAGGTTATAGACTGGAAGAAAGTGCCCAGGCTGCTGAAACGGGCGCCTATCCAGGAAAAGAGCATGCCCCAGCCCGTGATTTCAGCGCGCATGAGACTCCCTATCCACGAGAAGACACCGCCGATAGCCGCTCCGATTCCATGAAACACGCCGCCAAGGGCGGAGAACGCGCCCCCGATGGCCGTAAACACGCTGCGCGCAATGCCCCCAAGCCAGCTGAACCGGGCCCCGATCCAGCCTGAAATCGTGGCCCACACATCACCCAGCCACTTCGTGATCGCCCCCCAGTTCTTGATCACCAGGATGATGCCAACCACGACCAGGGCAATACCCGCGCCAAGCAAGAGCCACGGCCCGAAGAGCGCGAGTTGGGCGATTGCAGCCTGCGCTGTCGCGATAGACCATAACACGAGCCCAGCTACAAGCGCGCCTATCACCCCAATGGCCACGATCTTGAGCGCGGTCATGGCCGCTTCGTTCTTCTGGAAAAACTGGACCACGGTCATACCAACCGCCACGATCTTCAGGAAGCCAGGAATAAGCGTGCCTGTGATAACACCGGCAAACGAGGATATGGCCGGCAGCCCATTCTTGGCAAACCAGGTCATGAACTGCGTCAGGATGGGCATGACCGCTGTCCCGATCTTGATGCGCAGGTCTTCAAAGGTGTTCTTCAGGATCTGCAACGCACCAGGGAATGTCTTACCGGCAGCCGCGGCGCTTCCCCCAAACTCCTTATTGAGTTCTTGTAGGATCACGGCCTGCGCCTTGCCTTGCTGGCCCGTTGCCATGAAATTCTTGATCATCTCTTTTTGCGAGGCCGAGAACGTGACGCCAATTCTTGAAAGATTGGTCAGTCCTGCAATCGGGTCATTGAGCGCCTTGCCGACCTGGATCGTGCTTGTTTGCAGGTCTTGATGCATACCTGTGCTCAAATCGAGAACGGCCTGTGTGGCTTGTGGAAAGATATTCTTGCCGATATTAGTGAAGGTGAGTAGCATATTCTCACCGCTCTGCACGGTATCGTGAGAAAACATGGTCGTTGTCGAAAATGCGTCGGCAAGTTCATTGAGTGAGCCGGCTGTCTCCCCTGACACATCATGCGTCGACTTGAGCACCTGGTTGGTCTGCGCTGCAACGAGTTGATGCGCTTCTGTGACCTTGATGACCTCGCCTATCTGATCTTTGAGAAAATCTACTGCTTTGCCGGCAAGTTCAAATGCGGCAAAGCCCGCAGCCACGCCGCCGATACTTCCGAGGAGCCCCTTGAAGCCACCTTGCGCCTCTTTAGCACCCTCACCCGTCTTCTTCAGGCTGCCCGAGATGCTCTCCCCTGAACTCTTCGCAGTCGAGCCTACGGAGGACATCTCCGATTTGATTGATTTGATCCCACTGGACAAATTGGAGATGTCTGCTTTATAGGTGACAAGCAGGCTATTGAGTATGGTCATGGCGTTGCCTTTCCGGAAGCCGCTTCGGCTTCGCGCGTATAATGATCCCGTGCAATCAGCAGCATCTTCCCCCAGGAAAAGTCGGCTGCTTCCCTCTTATCGCGTTCAAGCAGGCCGGGCTCGGTATCGTAGCGCTGGCCGCACTCCAGGTAGACTTGCGCGTAAGCCGGAATATAGAGCGCGACAAACGCGCTAAAATCGTTGGTCAGTGGCTTCGTATAAGCCGTCTGTGCTTGCCAAAGCACCAGGGCTTCGCGACACGCAGCCTCCACGGCTCCCCGGTCCCGCTTGACTGTGCCCGCAAGCGTCTCTTGCAAGACAGCGACCATCGCCATGCTTTTCGCGTCGATCTCCACCTTGCCCGAGTCTTGCGGCAGGACGTACTGGACGCTCGCCAGCTTGTTCTTGTTCATTGCTCCCTCCCTCGTTCACCAATAAAAAAGGGCACTTCCAGACCTCATGAAGAGATCTGAAAGCACCCGTAAATCGGCTTATAACGTTACTGATAGTGCCTTATTGGTTTGCCGGCTCAGCGCGCCGGTGCGCTATTAATCAACGGTTGTTGATCGGGCTTCCCTCACCTCATATGACACCTTCGTGATTGGCCGCGCCTGGCCGCGGAAAATCAAGGTGAGATCAAAGTACCCACCCGTCTTTGCCACCAGCTCCCCAACTTCCTTATCGAGCCGGGCCAGCCATTCGACTGGTAGATGCTCAGGGACAAACGCCTGCGTTGCCCGCGGCGTGCCTGTGCTGAGTTTCAGATGCGGGCCCTCACTCATGCTCTCTACCTCAGCGCCGCGTGCTTTCGATGAGACGCGCCAACGCACGCTCAACGCCGGCTGTCGGGCTCGGCGTGCTTTCTATAAGCGCCTCCTTGCCCTCACGCAACGCCGCATCGACTTGCAGCCGGGTGTTGATCAGCTTGAGCTGAAGATTGATGTCCTCTTCGGCTTCTTTCTCCTCGAAGTACGACGGCGCTGAGGCATTGCTATAAACGGGGTACCCCTGAAGTTGATTTGCCCTCGTGCGGGCGTTCCTTGATTCAAGGGCGGAGAGCTCACTGGCAACGATTTTGGCATGCTTCATAATCATGGTACTGGCTTCCTTGATCTTGGCGTGGCTGGTCGCGGTCAGGTAACCCGATTTGCTCTCGCCGGATGCCCCGGACATGCTCATCATGCCGTAGTCTGAAGAGCTGCTGCCCGTATAGCCCAGGTCGATGCCAGCTTGCACATAGGCCCTGATTGCACTCAACAGGCCCGGGAGCACATCCGTCTCAAGCGCTTGCATCGGGTCCACGCCAGTGCCAAACAGGTCCTGAATACTTTGGCGTAAGGCCTGGCTTACGTCGGACCAGTCATCATACTGCCAGTCGTCCAATTGTTGCGCTTGATATCTACTGTCGAAATCTTTTCCTCGCACTGCGAGCATGTTCATGGCATTCCCCTTTACGTCAGTAATAAATGAATCAGTATTCATTGCAAACACGACCGGCGATCCTTCCACGACGTCTACAACTTGTAGATGTCGGGCAGTCTTTCCTGTCGCCGCATCCTTGCTGTACGCAACCGACGTTGCGTGATAGCCCATCGAGAGACCCCGGATCGTCCCAGCCTTAGCTGAGCTATAAATGTCGGCGCCGAGACTATAGTCAAGGTTCAGCCTTGCTTTGATAAACAAACCAGTTTTGTCTTCATGGGCTGAAATGATGCTCCCCGGCGGTAGTACAGTTGTGTCATGATTCCAGAGCAGGGGCCAGAGTTGCTGGCCCCCCTGCTGGGCTCGCCTGGCATACGCGTCCTTGATGCTTTGCTTGAAGCACCCTGGTTCTGAGATGTCGCACCCGAGGTCCAGGATCCCCGTTTTGTTCAAGTAACCCGAGATGATGCCCACTTCCCCCTCGACGGCTTTGATCTCTCCGCCGGCTACCTGCTTGTACTCAATGTTCTTGCGTTCGCGTGTTGGTGTGACCGTTCGCATGGTCATTCTCTCCTTCTATGTGTAGTGTATGCAACTTTGTTTTTGCGACACTGCGCCGCCGAATTTCTTGGGTTATTAGCAATTGGATGCCGGCCAGTTCGGTGGACGGCGCTGGGTCAAGTTCGATGGACGGCGCGGAGAACAGCGCGTGGTAGGCGAGAAGCTCGGTGTCAATGCGCTGGGCCAACCCGACAAGATACGCCCATTGAGTCAGCTCCACATTGTCTAGATCCACGAGCCGTTTGCGAAATGCCTGTCGTTCGTCTGCGGTATCCATCATCCTGTCCCTCGACTCTTCCTGAGAATGCGCTTTCTGAGTTCGCCGCGCAGCAGTCCTACGATGTCAACTTCGTTCTCAGGCAGGCTCTGATCAGGGAACACCGTTGCCATCATATCGCGCATATGCACGTCGATGGCCTCCACGTGTTCGAACAACAGCAGCGTCGTGAACAGGTCCTTATCGACCATGTTGGCGATCCGCTTGTGTAGTTGTCGTTCCTCTTCTGGATTCATCGTTCCTCCTTTTGTTGAATGTATGCATCCATCAGTCCCAGCCCTCCATACCACCCTCATGAGTCGCAGCCCACTCAAAAACATTGATCTGAGGCCCGCGGTTGAATGCTTCCTGCTCTTTTGCTGATCTCTCTTGTTCGGCTTGCGCTTTCTGCTCTGCGGTGATGGCCTCGGCCACCAGGATTTGCTCTATGGAGAGTGTGGTATCGATTGGCTCGTCATCGCTATCCAGGTCCAGCACACCTGGCCTGATCACCATGGGAACTACAAGCGCCATCATCGCGTGGCAATCGGCTATATCGTCGTTTGGCGCCTTCGGAAACGTGAAGAGTTCTTTTTCGATCTCTGCCAGGTTGAGCAGGTCTTTCAGATGATACGCCTTGCCATTGCTGTAATAAATAGAGCCAGTCGTCGAGCGCACTATCTTATCAGCTTGTGGCTCAAACGGCTTGATGGGCAGGCCTTTTCTCACGCAATCCTGGATCATCGCTAGCTGGTAGCCAGCTTTCTCAATGGCGATGACCGAGTGGTGAAACCGCTGGAATTCAGTGGAAATGGTGGATTGCTGATCATTAAACTCAAGATGGTCATGGACACAATGCAGCAGCAATCCATCTTTGTAGGGCGTGATGGCCCAGGTCTCAAAACAGAAGAAGTCAGCAGCAGTGCGCGTACTGGTTGCGAGATCAATCACACCCAGGTTCCAACAGCGAGTGATGGGAAACGTGACGCGGCCTCGTGGAGTTTCCAGCAGGTAGCTTTGCGTCACCTGATCAATCGTGAAGAAGCGGCGATCTTTCTCTTTGTAGATGTTGCCCCCAGCTGGCACCGGGCGTTGCTGGTAAATCGCTGCAAACCCCAAAGGGCCATGAATGCGCTTCTTCTGCTCGATGACCTTTGCTGGAAACCGGGCAGGCCAGAGATACACTGGATCAATGTCCTTACTTAGCCGCTTGCTATAGTCCTCTGGATCAACTCGTGGGTCCTCCCATCCTTCTTTCTCTGGCTCCGTCAAGAGTTTTTTACCCGAGTGCCAGTACGTCTTACAGGGCGAACCAGCTTCAAACTCAGCAGGCAAATTGAGGTGGACCCAATCACCACAGGCGCCGTCTAGAATCAGTCCCGAGACATCTTGTGTATGAACGCGCTGGCCAACCACGATCATAGCGCCTGTCTTCTCGTCATCCAAGCGCGAGGACCAGGTATGCAAGAACCAGTCTAGAACGGTCTCACGTTTGATATCTGAGCGTTTCTGCTCGATAGGATGCGCGTCATCAATACATAAAATCGAACCGCCTTCTCCTGTCGTCCCTGCACTCCCTACACTCGTGCACTGCCTGTAGCCGGAGAAGTTGTTTTCAAACTTCATCTTCGCATCTTGATCCGATGTCAGTTCAAAGCGAGCGCCATAGTGGTCCTGCCACCATCTATCGCCGTAATGATCGTGCCACCAGGTAGACTTGATGATGCGCCTGCATTTCAGGTTATCTCTCGTTGCCAGGTTGAGCGCGTAGGAAGCGCAGAGCCAGCGCAGCGAGGGATTGTGCAGCCACGACCAGGGATGAATGAGCGTCGAAATGAAAGAGCTTTTACCATGTCTGGGCGGCATGTTCACCAGCAAGCGTTTGATATCTCCCTCGATGACGGCCTGTAAATGCTCTGCGATGGCGTCCAGGTGCCACCCTGGGACGAACGGCTTACCCGGCTCAATCACACGCCATGCCTCTTTTGCAAAAACCGCAAAGGTTTGCCTGCAGCGTTCGGCGGCAATGTCCATCGCAAGAGAGGCTGTCTTCATCATGTCGTCGCCTGCTTTCTGAACACGGTCACATTCTCCGGCCTTGGCTGCCTGGCCAGGGCTCGTTCAAAGATCGGTTGCAGAACAGCGAGCTCGTCGGGCGTGAAGATCGACCAGTCAATCCCAGCTGGAGCCGCTCCAGAATCTGGAATGGTGTATTTGAGCTTGATATATTGGGAGAGCGCATCAGCAAAGAGCTTGTGCGCATGGAGATCCAGCTTTGCCTGATCGGCCTGCCCCTGGAGATGATGTGCCAGGTCGGTCACCGCCTGTGTGACAATGGTCAGGTCATCGTCCACCTCGTCGATCCGTTCGGACACTTCGGGTGGTTTTTCGTACACTTCGTCCACTTCGGACAGCAAGACGGGGGGTGTACGAAAAACGCCCGGTTTTACCCACTTTTCGCGTTTGGCCCGAGACGCAATGGTTGATTTTTTACGACCAGATGCGGCGACCAGGCTGCGCAGCGAGATGCCTTGCTCATAGCCTGCTTTCACTCTCTCCCAATCCCAGGTGCCCTCATCGCTCATGTCATGTTCCTGTCTCTCTCTCACATCGCCAGCGAGAGCGTATGCTCCTGTGTATAATCTATGGCCCCTTGATAGCTTTCTTCTTCCGCCCGCGGTGGCCGCCCGCGCTGCTTCTTCGCCTTGACCTCCTCGGTATCCTTGCGCGGGTTGGCCCGCATGTAGGCGCGCCAGGACGCTGCGTCCCAACAATAATACACGTCATCCCGGCCATCGGTCGGGACCAGGATCACCACCCATTCACCATTGCCCAACTGGCGAGCCATTGCGCGATCGTGGCCTAGCTCAAGCTGGGCAAACGCTTCGAGCAAACGCGCTTCCTGTTCTGTCATGCATGTGCCTGCCTTTCACCGTTCCGTTCCTTATATAGTATCACTGACAACCGCTCAAGCGGATATCGATTCATGCATGTGCCTGCCTTTCTGCCTCCAGCGGCGTCACATCCTTGAAGGGATAGCTCGTAGATAGCCCAGGAGAGAATGCGACGGTAACGCGCCTATCTTGCGGGTCGATCCTTTTCACCCTGCCCTGTTTGCCATCAGAGGTAGCAACCAATTGCCCAAAGTGAAATGGGGTGGTGCCTTTCATCTCATCGATGGTAGGTTCGTAAGTAGTCTCAGTAGTCTCACTCCTAAGGGTCGTGAGACTACTGAGACTACTTACTTGAGTTGTATCAGTAGTCTCAGAGACTACTTTGGGACTACTGAGACTACTTAGCACATCTATCCCCTTTGGCGTGATGGTATATTCTCTTTCCACCCCCTTTGGGACATCTGGCGCTTCGACATAGCCATTCTCCAGTAAGGCTTTTCTATAGCGGTCCCAGGTTGGGCGCGCCATCTTATAGGCACTCTCACACGCCTTTTGCCATTTCCCGCTGGGAAGGGTACCAGACTCATTGAGCAGTTCCAGCGCCTGATATTGCCCGCGCGGAAGAACAGCGCCAGTTTTGGCATCTGAGGTCACAACCACGCAGGATGATAGATCCTCGTCTAATTCCACGCGCAGGAGCTGGAGTGCGATATCAGCAAAAGGTTCCTCGTCGCGTGCTTTCTTCGAGCACAAGCTAATCGACCCGTCGGTATTGCCCTTTTCGACCAGCAGCATACTATCAACGTGGTTGCGAAACGCCTTAGAGCCGTTATACTCACCGTTCTTGTTATCATGGTGGATAAACATAAAGTGAGAGCCATAGGCCTTCGCTATCTCATGCCCAACAGCTAGGATGGGATAGACTTCTTCCTGGTGATTCTGACTGACCCCGGATGAGCAGTTTGAGAAGGTATCGACGATGACCAGCACTGGGGCTTCTGCCTGTTCTTCAATCGCATTCAAGATATATTGGCGGTCGGCGATCAGGTGAGTGGGGACCGTCACAAATCGGATAGTGGATGGAAGGGTGCTCATGCCGTAATAGGTGAGCCAGGCCTTGACTCGCTTTTTGAGCCCAAGTTTACCTTCCTCGTAGAAATAGAGCACCCGCCCTTGCTTGACAGGCCGGCCTAACCAATCCCGACCAAATGCTATAGCCAGCGCAATCGCAAGCGCGATAAAGGTTTTGCCCGTTCCGCTTTCACCGTACAGGAGCGAAACAGTCGCGACCTCCAGGATCTTCGCGATGAGATATTCAGGGTCAGGATAGTTCAGCACATCCTCGAGCGAATCGCTTCGAAGAACCTTCTTGCCCTTTGCGCCTATAATCAACCGCGGATCATCCTCCCGCTGTGTCTCTTGCTCCATCTCGGCAAGTATCGCCTGAGCCTCGGCAATTGGGTCTTTTGCACCATTCAACGCGATCGCATTGATTTGACCAGCGGCAGCAATCAATCTTCGGCGCCTGGCTGCGTCTGCAATTAATTTCGCATATGTCACAGCCCGATGTGCTGGCGGGTTGAGATTAATGGCCTCCATCTCGTCGCGCTGCAACTCCAGCAGGTACGATGAGGTCGGAATGTTACCTAGCTCAGTGACGCCATGGCGCTCTAAATAATCACTGACGGTAATGAAATCAACGGCATCGCCACGAGCTGCAACCGTCTGGATGGCACGGTAGATCGTTCGATGATCTTCCCTGTAGAACTGTTCAGGGGTAAGAGCGACACCGGGGAATAGGCGCTCATTCCAGAGTATGAGCCCGAGCAGGCCCCGCTCTGCCTCGATTGAGGAGGGCATTGCTTCGTAAGAAGAGTTGACGGTTGAACCGTCATATGATATGTTTGTCATGTCCAGGTTGCCGCCGTTTTACGCTCTTAGTTTTGCAGCAAGGAGCGGAGCGGCGTTTCCTTTCTTACGATACTATTTTTTCCATCAAAAAAGGCCCTCAAAAAGCGCAGACCTATCCTGCACCTTTTGCGGGCCTTTAATGACAGGGACTGATGCATCAGTCCACCCGTCCTATCTGGGCATGTGATGACTGGCGCTAAAAAGGAAGGCGCCAGTCATCATTTTGCTTATGATACGCCATCGTCAACAGGTCCGCAATATACTTTCTCAAAGTGAAGTATTAATACTTCCTTAAGGAAAGTTACGATATCTCGCTAGGCCTATAGCCATTTTGTTGTATGAGAAAGAGTGCTGCTCTCAGCCGATTGAGCCAGGTATTCAAGTATTTTTCAAGTTCGTGCTGGGGCTCGCCTTTCTCTCCTGTTTCTGATAGGCTCCATTTGCCTACCTGGACGTCATAGAAAAAGGTGTCGTGCTCACCTCCTGAAGTGTCGATAAGTTGTAACATCCATCTGCCAGGTTCTGTACTCAAGGCTTGATTGAGCCTTAATCGCTCTAAGTCTGGACAGTAAAACCACAGAGCAGAAATAGGGTTCCGGTTCATGACATAGGCTGTGCCGAAGTCTTCAGGAAACTTGCGAGGATAGTTGAGGAGCCGTGGGGATGAGAGTTCAATCCACACATGGTTTGGTGGCGGCAGCTTCACCTGCTTGAATGTCCCCGGTGTCTTCGCTACCTTCCGCATTGTGTTGGTATTGACGCGGTAGACCCAGGCCATTTCTAGCGCATGCTCCTGTAGTGAGAGTTCACACTCTTTTCGTATGTTTCTTCGATATGCGTCTAACGTGGGGTATGGCGAGTCTTCTCTGATTGCCTTTTCCTTTCCGGCTGTCGAGGAACTAATGTTCCTGGCGCGTGCTGGTATAATGGGCGTGGGTCCGTTGGGCACTGGTAGCGACGTTTCTGAGGCGGGTTGCCAGTGCCCACGGGCTAAGCCGCATCTTTGTCTTCTGTTTTCTTTTGCCCGCTCAACTTGCGCCGCCGCTCGATAAACTCTCTCACGTCCTGTTCTGAAAATCTCCAACGGTTACCCAGCAGCACACCGTTTAACCGTAGCTCGGGGTCCTGCTCATTTGCATACGCCTGTACCGTGCGCGTCGTAACGCCCAGGTAGTCCGCTACCTGCTTGATGCTTAACAATTTTTCAGGCATCTCATTATGTCCTTTCGTTGCCAATAATAGCCTGTCGATATCCATATCTTACCATAGTCATGTGAGATACGCAAGATTTCATAGTTTTTCATAGAAACAGCCTCAAAACACTTGTATTTCAGTATAATGCATGGTATACTAGAAGTGTGAGAAGTTCACGAACCCGCTCTACAAGCGGCGCGACAAGTACAAATGTTCTAAGGAGACAGAAATGACCAAGGCAATCACGACCATCACCGCCCCTGCGATCGCGAGGGGAACAGACAAGATCTCGCATGAGACCTACTATGTTTGTCAATCCAACACGGCACCCAACACCTGGTACCAGCAACGCTGGTCAAATGCGCGCTCGATGTGGCAGTGCAATTGCCCAGCGGGCGCGCACGGTCGCCCCTGCTGCCACCTGGCCGCCGTCCAGGAAGTATTGAAGATCAGGCGCGCCACGATCGCGCTGGCGATGGGTGGAGAAACGCCGAGAGTAGTTGCGGAGTTGCAGGCCCGCGAGGACCGCAAGTTGAGCCGGGAAGCGTACGTGCAGGAGTTTTCCCTGTACGAGTAGCAAGAAGAGGCCTGCGGGTAGGCAATCACGAAAAGCCACCCGCAGGCCAATCACATCTAAGGAGGATTATACACCATGGCGAACGACCCCCGTAAACTGATGCATGAGGTAATCATGCATGCGATCGCTGGACCCCAACCAATCGCAATCCCGATGGAAGACCCGATTATTCACACGCCGGAGCATCCCTTTTGTGGCCCTAACAACAACCCGGATTGGCAAACCTGCCCTTGCCACGACATCCAGGAGACCCAGTACTATGAGCTCATCTGCCGACCGCTCCTGGACGGATTGATGACCGCTGAAGAGGCGAATCGCCTGTACTTTGGAGATAATCCGCTTGACTCTCTGAGCCACGATGACATCGACCAGGTCGAGGCGTACCGTCGTGAGTATGAGCTGGACCAGAGCGGAACCCACGCCCCGGATTGCCGCTGCGCCTGGTGCGAACCACAAGAGCGCAACGCGACAACGCAATGCAGCGACGGGAGCTGGTGGTAGTCGCAATTGTGGCCAGGTCTGGTATGAGTTTCCGAGGCCCTACCAGACCAGGCAGTGCACACGGAGGATCCATGAACACCGAATCAGATTCTATCATTTTGGAATGGCGCGGGCTCACCGTTCGTCATTTTCCAGCAACCCACCACTACGTTTACCTTCTGCACTTCCATACCAAGCTCCATCATGCCGGGCACTATCTCGGCTCATCCTCACATCTTGACACGCGCCTGGCACTGCATCGAGCAGGCAATGGCGCACGATTGATGGAGGTCGTGAGCGATGCCGGTATCTCCTGGGAGCTGGCCCGCCTATGGGAATGTGATTGCCGAGAAGCAAGCCTGGCCCTGGAGCGCAAGTTAAAGCACCGCCATGAGTCGCCGCGGCTGTGCCCCATTTGTCGCGGCGAGCCGGTAGATCTCCTGGTCTCCATGCGTCAAGGGCACTGGCCGCTAGGCACGCATGCCTACCAGGGGCGCAGGATGCCGCTTGACCGTTTTCGTGTGAACCAATAAGAAGTCTGTTTATAATAACATTGCAAGGAGGAACTTCTATGCTTGATCCCGTATGGCAGTCCTGCGTCGAACAGTTCATCAGGATGAACCAGAGCGCGACCAGCCGCGAAACCTATCACTCGATCCTGAGCACCTTTCTACATGATCTTGGCAGTGTATCACCAGCTGAGGTGACCGATGCTGAGATCCAGACCTTTTTAGCAGCGCCCTCGCACGCGCCCCAAAATCGTGATCAGGCTGTGAGTGTGAGCACCTGGCGGCGGCGAGTGGGCATTCTTGCCGATTTCTATCGCTTTGCCCAGACCTTTCCGGTAGATGGCCAGCCGCTCTATCAGAAACCCCTGCCTACCATACTGGCAACCTGGCAATCCAGACCCGGTGTAGCGAGCGATGTTCCTGCGCCCTTTGACCACTTCCCACCCGAATGGCAAATCGCTACTGAACAGTTTCTGAGCTCGCTGTGGGAGAGATCCGGATCAGATGCGACCGTCGAGTCGTATCGCATGACCCTGCGCCGCTTTTTTGCGGTTCCACGTACACCACAGCAGGCCACGCGCACTGATGTTCTTGCTTTTCTCTCGCAGAAATCCGAGAGCAAGCGCAATGCTGGCCAGCCCGTTGCGCCGGCGACCCGTAATTTGCGTTTGTGCGTCTTGATTAGCTTCTATCGATGGACGAGTAACTGGCTCATTCCTGGCACGGATACATTTCTGTTTACAGGCATACCGCCGACGCAAGGGATCAGCTACGGAAAGCCGGATGAACACTACAGGGCTATGAGCGAGGAGGAGCTAGAAGCGTTTTTCGGCTCGATCTCCGATTCGAGCGTTATCTCCCTGCGGGATAAGTCCATTTTTGTGACCTTCCTGGCTTGCGCTCGCCGGCGTAGTGAACTGGTCAACCTAAAGTGGGGGGATATTAGCGAGGGCATGCTCACCGACTCAAACGGGCACAAGCGCCGCGGAAGATTGTATACCTTTAGAGGCAAAGGGCATAAGCGCTTGCTCGATACACAAGAGTTGCCCGAGTTCGCCTATGCAACCATACTTCGCTACCTGGACGCCTCGGGTAGACTTGCTACCATGCAGCCAGATGACCCGATATGGGTTAGCACCCATCCAGGCCAGGGACGCCATGGCAGCCCCACAAACCAGCCCCTGGGTGACGATTATATCAACAGTAGATTCCGTCAGATTTGCCAGCGAGCTGGTATTGAAGATCGCGCCGGGCTCAGCCTCCATAGCTTCAGGCATAGCTCAGCACTGCATCGGTACGCCCTGGGTGAGGACCTGCTGTCGCTGAAACGGCTTCTTCGACACTCGAATCTTGCAACAACCGACAAATACTTGAGGCAGCTCGCCGGCGAGGCCGACCCAGGAGCCGAACGCCTACGTACAAGATTTTCGTTCTTGCGCTAACATCGTCTGTACGATAGAAGGCGCTCAGTGCGAAATTGAACACTGAGCGCCTTCTTAGCAGCGACCCCCCTAGAACGGCTCAAGTCAGTCAATCGCCCTGGCCACGATGCCAACGTACGTTCGACCTTGCCATTCACGGATGGAGAGGGAGCCGGTGACCACGACGCTATCGCCCTTGTGCCAGGCGAGCATGGCGCGCTTTTCCTCCTCCGTGCGGTCCGATCCCCACACGGTGATGTCCAGGGTCATGACGCCGCTCTTGCCCGGTTGTACATGAGCCAGGCGCGCTTTGAGCATCTCTTTGCCCGTCGAGGTGACTGACCGGGTGACATCGGTGAGCAGCGTACCTGAGACCGTCAGCTGATTGATGGCGCCGTCGCGTTCGGCTTCCCCGAGCGTCTCGTTCATGGCTGCCTCCTTATGGTTGGCTCGACGCTCAGGATATCGCTTGTAAAGACCATGTAAAGCGATTGTGAGCCGTGCATGCCATCTGCCCGGACCTCTATCAGCCGCTCGCCAATATCCACCACCAGGGCCTTATAAGGACCGGCTGCCGCGTCCTGGTCCTCGATGCCCGGCTGGATTGCGTACCCATAGCGGTAGGTGATGGTGTCGTTATAGGTGAGGTGTGAGAGATCAACGGTCATGCTTCACGCTCCAGTTTTTCCAATATCGCGAGCAGGTCATTTTCCAGATCCTGGTCAGCTTCGTATGCCTCATCGGTTGGTGTGCGCGTGCCTCTTGCTTTGCGCCTCTCCAGGTAGTTGCGTTCCCTGGCCTGCTTGAGCTGTAAGCGTCCACGCAACTCATGCACCCAGGCTCTTGCTTCATCCTCGGACATGTCTTCTAAGGGCTTTCTCATGGCTCACCTCACTCCCCCATCGATGCGAAAATCCAAGAAACGAACCCAATTCCCAGCAGGATGAGCCCGCCCATTGGGTAGACAAACAGCAGGATAAACCCAACAAGAAAGCATAGTGGTATGAATGTGTGGGTCTCGTGAAAGGGTTCTTGTTCCATCATGTGTGTACGTCCTTTCTTGCTCACTCCCCCGCTGTCGGGAATGAGCCAACTATCGATTATGCTTTATCGATATCGATAATCGTGATTCTGAGCTCAATATCGCGTCATATCGCGTCAATTTTATCGACACCGATACAGCGTCACGCTCGCAGATTATCGGGAATATCGGTCAGCCGATCACGCCTTTTTTCTTCGCCTCAGCCACGATGCGCTGCACTTTGTTGTATTTGAGCCCGGTCG
>Ga0207684_10003119_pt1 | contig 16342 bp, 15 predicted proteins | sample KBSK5501metaG_FD_184342 | JGI IMG/M metagenome (GOLD analysis project Ga0207684, IMG submission 184342) | Corn, switchgrass and miscanthus rhizosphere microbial communities from Kellogg Biological Station, Michigan, USA - KBS K5-50-1 metaG... | ecosystem: Host-associated > Plants > Roots >...
TAGATGCTCACATTTGCTAGCGCTCTGATTGTTAGTTACCTGCTCGGGTCTATCCCTGCCGGTTACCTCGCTGGCCGTCTCGCGGGGGTCGATATCCGGAAGGCGGGAAGCGGCAATATCGGCGCGACGAATGTGATGCGGGTACTTGGAAGGGCTTACGGATACCCGGTGTTCGCTATCGATTTCCTGAAAGGTTTGGCTGCAGTACGTGTGTCGATCTTAATCGCCAGGCATACTCAACTCGCAGGGACGTCGATGGAACTAATCGGAATCGTCGCGGCTGTGTCTTGCGTGACCGGCCATGTTTTCCCCGTTTGGTTGCAATTTAAGGGAGGCAAAGGGGTTGCCACTTCGGCTGGAGCACTTTTTGGACTGATGCCGGTTGCGCTCCTAATTGGCGCCGCAGTTTGGATCGCCATGTTCCAAGTGACTCGCTACGTGTCGGTAGCATCGATAACCGCCGCGATTGCACTGCCAATCGTCATTCTCATTATGATCTCTCTGGATCAGGCGCGCACGATGGCGCTGCTTTATTTCTCAATTTGTCTTGCTGCCATGGTGATTTTGCGACATCGCTCAAATCTTTCTCGTCTGGTGCGTGGCACCGAGCCACGGTTCAAACGAAAGTGAACATCGACCGAATCGCTATCGTTGGAGCCGGCAGCTGGGGAACAGCTTTAGCGTGGCTGTGGGGAAAGGACGGGCGACAAATCCTGCTTTGGGGCAACAACGCCGGACGCGTCGCGCGCATGCAAAAGACGCGCGAAAACACGGACTATCTGCCAGGAGTGAAATTACCCGACTCCGTAGACATCACACACGACTTGCGCGACTGCGCGAATGCCGGCCTGGTCGCTTTTGTGACTCCATCGACCGTCTTGCGGGGAATTGCAATGCGCTTGCAGGGAGTGCTCGGCACAGATCAAGGTGTGTTGCTGAGCTGCACAAAGGGAATCGAGCATGGTACGGGGATGCGGATGAGCGAAATCCTCCGCGAAATTTTTCCAACGCGTAAGGTGGCAGTGCTATCAGGGCCCAATCTGGCGGTAGAAATAGTCCGCGGCGTGCCTACTGCGACAGTGATAAGCTGCCGGGATCCCGAATGCGCGGCGGAACTGCAAGATTTTCTAGGCAGTTCGCATTTTCGAATCTACACCAACAACGACGTCACCAGTGTGGAGCTGGGGGGCGCGTTGAAAAATGTTTTCGCGATCGCGGCCGGCGCGAGTGACGGGCTTGGCTTGGGTGACAATACGAAGGCGGCACTGGTCACTCGTTCGCTCGCCGAGCTGATTCGGCTCGGAAGCGCGATGGGCGGGAATTTCAGAACGTTCTACGGCTTGAGCGGCCTTGGCGATTTAATGGCGACCTGCTTCAGCAAACACAGTCGTAACAGGCGCGTCGGCGAGCATCTCGGCCGCGGGCAAACGCTTCAGCAAATCACTTCGGCAATGCAAATGGTAGCGGAAGGAGTTCCGACAACCAAAAGCGCCTACGAATGCGCGCGAACGCTTAACGTCGATACGCCGATTATCGACGAAGTTTACGCCTTGGTTTACCAGAAAAAAACACCTGCCCGGGCGATGCAGGAACTTCTCGAGCGCGATCAGAAAGCGGAGCAAACTTAGCCGGCTGATAATTTCCGGCAGATCTGGCCGATCGCGGACGGATACAATTCGTGCTCCGCAATTTGAATACGAGCATGGAGATTTTCCGGCGTGTCGTTAGGCAAAATCGGCACCTCGCTTTGCGCGATGATATCGCCATGATCGATTTGTTCATCGACGTAGTGAACGGTGCATCCGGTCATCTTTTCCCCGGCTGCCAGCGCTTGTTTCCACGCTTCGAGCCCGGGAAATTTCGGTAGAAGAGACGGATGAATGTTTACGATGCGGCGAGTGAACGCCTCCAGCATCGGTGATTTCAGAATGCGCATGAAACCGGCGAGAACTACAAGCTCAACACCGGCCTCGCGAAGCATTCGCAGAAGATCGGCCTCGGCTTGCGGCTCCAATCGCGTGTGGAATCTGCCTGGCGGCAAGTAAGCGTTTGGGACCGAAAATTCCCGGGCGATACCGAGGATCGGTGCGTCGAATACATCCGAGATCACGACGCGGACCTCAGCTGCCAAGGCGCCGCTTTTAATGCTCTCAAGGATTGCGCGGCAATTGCTGCCTTTGCCTGAACCAAGAATGCCAAGTGGAACCCGCTTCATTTTCCGGTCTTTCGCAGTCGCTCGAGCAGGAGTGATGTGGAGTAACCTCTTTCAAACGGGAGAATGCGAATTTCCGCGCCGATTTTTCGCAGAACTGCACTCTCTTCTGCATTCAGCGTTTCGGAGGTGTAGTCGCCGCCTTTAACATAAATGGCGGGCACGCTTGCGGAGATGAATTGAGTCGCGCGCATGTCCGGGAAAATCGTGACCAGATCGACGCATTCCAGCGCAGCAAGCACTTCTGCGCGATCTCGCTCGTTATTAATCGGACGCCCGGATCCTTTGAGTTCACGCACTGACCGATCGCCGTTTAAACCGACGGCCAACACGTCACCGAGCGCACGCGCAGCTTGCAAGTAATGGACGTGACCCACGTGCAGCAAATCAAAGCAGCCATTGGTGGCCACCAGTTTCTTTCCAGCGGCACGCAACTTTTTGGCGCGCTCTGCGAGCTCATCCAGATCGACGATTTTTGTGTTCATGACTTGCTAACGACAAAGTCTAACGCGCGAGGAAGAAGCTGGAAAACGGTCGGCTTATTTCCGACCAGTTCTCCGTCCGCATTGAAGCACATCCCCGGCCGCGACTGGACAGAAATCTTTCTGGCGCGCCGGAAAATAACCGCACCGCCGGAGAGATGCTTGCCCAAAAGCATCTCCGCGATCACCAGTGCCATTTCTGCTGCGGGGAGCTTTGGCACGAGCACAACATCGAGTAATCCGTCGCTAACGTTTGCCTCAGGCGCGATCGGTAGTCCGGCGGCAACGAATCGTCCATTGGCAATGATAATACTATAAAGATCGATCATCAGTCTTTCCGCGTCGTCGAAGATGACCGTCGTACAATACGCATGCAATTCCAGAAGGGCCGCGGCAGCGCTGCGCAGATACGCAAGGGGCCCCCAGCTTGATTTGATCGCTGAGCTTAACTTCTCATCAACGACACCGCTGAAGCCGCCGGATGAAGCATTCACGAAGTAGCGGGTGCGTCCACCAGTCATCCTTCCGAGATCAACGGGGGCGGTTTTTTTTGCTCGCAAGATATTGATGTTGGCGTCCATCTCGCTCGTTAGGCCAATTGACCGCGCAAAATCATTTGCAGTGCCGAGGGGCACAATTCCCACGCAGATCTCGAACGGCGGACGTGGCGACGCGACTCCGTTGATGACTTCGTTCAGCGTACCGTCGCCGCCGGCCGCAATAATGTAACTGGATCCGGCGCGAACCGCCTTCCGCGCGAGAGTTTCTGCTTCGCCTGGGCGTTGAGTTACTCGCACTTCCTTTGCATTGAGGCGGCGAAGCTGGCGTAGCACGACGTTCAAATCGACAATTGATCCCGCGACCGGGTTGACGATAACGTACGGTTTCACGCGTTTGCGCGCTTTTAACTTTTGTTCAGCACTCAAGATTCACTTTTGTCTTTCACCGAGTTGCGCCAAGTTGCGAATCAGAATCGCCATGCCGAGAAGGAATTCCAAACAACGCAAGCGCAAATCCAAATTTGCAAACGGCTTTGGCATATCGAATAGACCCCTCGTTCGCCCGCATAATGAGCGGGAAAGAAGTATCGGCGAGTTGCACGATATACTCGAACTTCCGCGGATTCATGGCGCACCTGTCCTGTTCGTCATTGCGCGCGACCCGCGCACAATTTTTACGTATTGGAACGTCGATTGGTTGTCGATTTTTGCGAAAACCGCGCCTGTGGATCGACAAGTCCATCTGCGCCTCTATCGCGCGGATGCTGTTGAAGAAAAGAGCGTCGCCATCGAACCCATGGCCAGCAATTGCTACATCGCGGTTTCGCGATCAGGTGGCTCGTATCATGTCGAGCTTGGATATTATCAACCGGCTGATGTTTGGAATTCTGTCGCTATATCTGATGAAGTGACCATGCCGCGCGACGATTTCGTGGACGAAAAAGATGCCGATTTTGCCACGATTCCATTTCATCTGAGTTTTCAGCGTCTGATCGATCTCTTTCGTGCGTCCAGTACCGATGCTTTGACGGAGATCATCGCGCGATTGCAAAAACGCGCCTTGAGTGACGAGGACGGGGAAATGTTGGGCCCGGAGGAAAGGGAAATTCTTCGCGGCATGGATCTTTCCATTGATGATATCGGAGCGGCCCGCCGCGCCTTCATGGATCGCGCAGCCAATAAGAAACTGCGCCAGCGCACTGAGGCAATTCTAGGCTTCGGGTCGAGCAGCCCGATGAATGGATTCGGCGGGAGCAGTTGGAGCTAGTCGTAGCCAGCTACCGGGTCAGCTTGATCCCCTCCGGCATTTCCGGTGGCGGTGCTGAGATCCGGCTGTGGCGCTTGCCGTAACTGAAGTAAAAGACGAGACCGATGAAGAGCCAGACGATCAACCGCATCCAGTTGGTCCAACCCAGTCCGTAAATCATTGCGCCGCACACGATGATGCCGAGTGTGCAGACAAGGGGCGCAGCCGGGACCCGGAATCCGCGCTCCAGTTCTGGGTTACGCACTCGCATGATCCAAATGCCGGCGCATACGAGAATGAACGCAAACAGCGTTCCGATGCTCGTCATTTCACCAGTCACATCGGCCGGAACGAATGCCGCGAGCAGGCCGGTAAAAACAAAGAACAACATATTGGATTTGTACGGCGTTCGGTAACGCGGATGGACGTCTGAGAAAATCCGCGGTACTAATCCGTCGCGACTCATGGAAAAGAAGACTCGCGATTGGCCCAGCAGCATGACCAGAATGACCGATGAAAACCCAGCCAGAATTGCTACTGTGACTGATTTCGAGAGCCATTCGTAACCGGTCATGTATTTGGTGATCGCGAACGCGACCGAGGCTTCGCGGCCAGCCGCGCGAAAATCCTGAACTGTAGCAACGCCACTCAACACGTAAGAGAACAAGACGTAGAGAATCGTGCAGAAAACGAGCGAGCCGAGAATCCCAATCGGCATGTCGCGCTTCGGATTTCTCGCTTCTTGCGCGGCAGTCGAAACGGCATCGAACCCGATGTAGGCGAAGAAAACGACGCCGGCGGCGCCCAGAATTCCGAGAATGCCGCCGTAGTGGTGCGTGATGCCCTGCGGCGTCGTGTAACTCGTCGGAGCTGGAATCATCGGCGTGTGGTTCGCCGGATTGATGAATTGCCAGCCGATCCCAATAAAAAGCAGCACAATGCTTACTTTGAGGATGACAATTAAACCGTTGACGAACGCCGATTCCTTCGTGCCCCGAATAAGTAGGAGCGTAAGTATGAGCAGGATGAACACTGCCGGGACGTTCATCATGCCGTATACGCCTCCCGGGTCATGTTCGAACGGGGAATGCGACCACTGATACGGGATTCGCATGTTGAACCAGCTGAGAACGCGATTGGCGTATTCGCTCCATGCGGTCGAAACTGTGGCTGCGGCGACGGCATATTCGAGGATAAGATCCCAGCCAATGATCCAGGCGACCAATTCGCCCATGGTCGCGTAGGAATAGGTGTAAGCACTCCCGGCAACGGGAATCATCGATGCAAATTCGGCGTAACAAAGACCTGCGAAGGTGCAGCCGATCCCCGCGACAATAAAGGAAAGCACAACCGACGGACCCGCGCGGTCAGCGATCGCCGCCGCCGTGCGAATAAACAAACCGGCGCCAATGATCCCGCCGATTCCGAGCGCGACCAGGTTCACCCAACCGAGTGAGCGTTTGAGGCTGTGTTCGCCAACTTCGTCGGCTTCTTTCATCAGCCGAGCCAGCGGCTTCCTTGCGAATAGATTTGCCATGTGTTCGCTTTCTTCTTGCTTGTTCGTCGTTTCGGTTTCGCTAAGTGCGTTGGTCGGGTGACGGCGCAGGAACGTTTGATTTTCGCCAGAGAAAATAAATCGGCACGCCGGTCAGCACGATGATCAGACCAGGCCACGTCGTCGCCGTCTGATACATAAAAAGTACCAGGAGAATCACGGTCGCGCCGACAATGTAGAGCGCCGGCACGATTGGGTAACCGAATGCCTTATACGGCCGCTCGGCATCAGGTCGTTTCCAGCGCAGCAAAAACAGCCCCATGATTGTCAAAATATAAAAAATGAGCGCTGCCGAGATGACGTAGTCGAGCAGATTGCCATAAAGATTGCCGTAACCTGTTACATTGCCGGCGGCATCGGTCTTCACGGTTCGGGGCAGGACGAGAGCGCCAGCCCAGATGCCTTGAATGATCAAGCCCCACGCGGGCACGTGATATTTGTTCAGTTCGCCCACCCGACGAAAGAAGAGGCCGTCGCGCGCCATCGCATAGTAGGCGCGCGCGCCGGCGAGAATAAGTCCGTTATTGCAGCCAAAGGTGGAAACCATGATAGCAACGGCCATGATGGTCGCGCCCGCGCCGGGAAAAATCACGTTGGCCGTCTCCGACGCAACGCGATCGCTCGGCGCATTCTGGATTGCGCCGAAAGGGAGCGCCGCCAAATATGCGACGTTGGCCAGAAGATAAAGGCCGATCACCAGAAATGTGCCGAACGCGAGTGAGAGTGGAATGTTGCGCCGCGGATCCTTCACTTCTCCGGCGGTGAACGTAATGTTGTTCCAGGCGTCCGCGGAGAAAAGCGAATTGGTCTGCGCCACACAGATCCCGACGAAGAGTCCGAACGCGGTCGCGGCGGTCAAACCCTGGCCGACATCCTGCAAACCGCCGCGTAACGTCCAAAAATCGCTGAAGTTCGTTGCGCCTGCACCCGACTTCACGCCGACGACGATGCCGAGCACAATGAGCGCGATGAGCGCACCTGTCTTCGCCGTCGTGAAAATATTTTGGACGAGCTTGCCGAGATTCAAGCCGCGCGTGTTCATGAATGTCAGCAGCGCGATCATCGCCAAGCCGATGAACTGCGCTGTGGAGAGAGAGAACGCATAGCCGCCAAAACGAATCGGTTCGACGAAATAGTTCGACTCCGACACCCAGGGGATCAGAACACCGGTGTAACGCGCAAACCCGACAGCGACCGCCGCGATTGTGCCGGTCTGTATAACGAGAAAGAGCGTCCAGCCGTAGAGAAAACCCCACAGCGGCGAGAACGCTTCGCGCAAATAAACATATTGCCCCCCGGCCTTCGGCATCATGGCCGCCAACTCGCCATAAGAGAGCGCGGCCATAAGCGTGAGCAGGCCGGTGACGAGCCAGACAACAAGCAACCAGCCTGGTGCGCCGACCTGCCGGGCGATGATTGAGGAGACGATGAAAATGCCGGAGCCAATCATCGACCCCGCAACAAGCATGGTCGAATCGAGCAAGCCGAGCCCCCTGACGAATTTTTGCTCGGCTACAGGTGCTTCGGTAGTTGCGCTTGTCATTTGAGCCGGTTGAATTTGGCGGAGAGTTAATCATCAGTCAGGCGGATGAAGCAACGCGAAAGATTTGGTCGCCTCATTTTTTCTCAAAGCCGTTGAAGCGCGAAAGCGCTTTCGCGTTTTATGAACCATGTTAATCTCCGCGGCGTGAGATTTGCAGCTCATTTGACCTCTGTGCGAAAGGTCCTGTCGATCTTGTGCGTCGGCGCGGCACTCGTTGGCGAACTGTCCGCGGCTCACCAGCCCAACTCCGCGCGAGCAACTCCGCAATTTGAAGCGCTGCCGCTCGTGCGTTCGCGACAAAATCACCTCCTGGTGCGCGCTTACATCAATGGCCGGCCCGCCTGGCTCGGCGTTGATAGCGGCGCGCCGGTGAGCGCAATCGCCGTGCATCGCCGCGAACATTTTCGGCTTACGCCAATCACGGCCAAATCGAATCTGCCCGCGCGTATTCAGATTAATGGCGCATTTAATAATGTCGCGATCGCGCGTGAGTTGCGCCTCGGTGCGCTAACTCTGGTGGATGAGCCGGTGGTTGCTATCAATCTGGGAAACTCTGCTCGCGCCGGGCGATTGGACGAGCAGGAAATCGACGGCCTTATCGGAGCCGATATTCTCTTCCCGACCAAAGCGGTGCTGGATTGTCAGCGGCAACTGCTCATTTTAAAAATCGACCCGGATATAGCTGGGAGCGCTCCCGGTTTCGACCGCCGCGGATTGCAAGCTGTGCCAATTCAAGTCAGCGACAGTTTCAATTTGTATGTTAGCGCTTCTATTAACGGCAAGCCCGCCAGGCTTATGGTCGACACGGGTTCCTTCGCCACGCTGCTGCATCGCTCTTTCGTTCGGCGCATGCGGATTGCGACCCGCCAGACGCCGTTTAGTTCTTCCGCCGTGAATCTGACAGAGCGTGGCGTGCGGGTGGCGCGCATTCGCAAGCTATCGGTAGGTTCAGTGGACATTATCGGCAAAGAAGTGGGCGTGATCGATCTTGAAGGGTTGATTCATGACGGATTATTGCAGGGTTCACCGCCTGTCGCCGGTCTGCTCGGCGCCGAGCTTCTCAACCGGCATCATGGCATTATCGATTTCGGCGCGCGTACGCTCTATTTGAAAAGATAGGAATGGCAGAAAACATTAATCACGGAGGCTGTCTATGCGGAGCGGTCCGCTATGAAGCGAGAGGCGAACCTTATAACATTACGCATTGCCATTGCGCCGACTGTCGCAAGAGCGCCGGCGCAGCTTTTGTGACCTGGGCCTCCTTCCGCCGGAACAATTTTCGGTTCACTCACGGCGCACCCCGCGAGATCGCCTGGGCTGGGCGGATTCGCTCGTTCTGCCCAAACTGTGGCACGGCAATAACGTTCTTGAGTCAAGCGGACGCCGATGAAGTAGACGTCACTGTTTGCAGCTTCGATCATCCGGAGGCGGTTGTGCCTCAAGATCACATCTGGATAGAGGATCGATTGCCGTGGATTCAACTCGGCGACGACCTGCCGCGACATGCACGAAGCAGAAGCAAATGATCTCGCAAGCTTTTGTTCTGGCTGCTGGCCTTGGCAGACGGTTAAAGCCGCTAACTGATGATTTGCCAAAACCGCTCATACCCATTTTCCAAAAGCCCCTGATCACTTTTGCTCTTGATCATCTGATCGACATCGGGGTGAACAAGTTCGTCATTAACACGCATAAGCTTCCCGAATTATTTCAACACTTTTTTGGAGCCAATGGTTATGCCGGCCATTCGATTACGCTCATCCACGAGCGGGATTTGCTTGAGACTGGCGGCGGCATCAAGAATGCGGAACAGCATCTCGGCACCGAGCCGTTTATCACATACAGCGGCGACATCCTCACGGACATCAATGTGCAGCCTTTGATCGACGAACATTTCCGTAGCGGGAATGATGTTACGCTCGCATTGCGTGAAACCGGCCTGGCTGTGCAGGTGGCTTTCCGCCAGCGCCGGGTTGTCGATATCGCCAGTCGCTATGGCATCGCGGGAAATTTCGACTTCGCCAATGTCGCCGTTTGGAATCCGGACATTTTCCAGCGAATCCCGCCCCGCCGGAAAATCTCGTTCATCCCGATTCTCGCTGACTGGATAGGTCAAGGCGGGAAAATCGGCGGGTTGGTGATCAACGATGGGAAGTGGTTCAATATCAGCTCGCGCACTGAATATCTCGATGTGCACCGCATGATTTTCCAAAAACACTGGAAGCCGCGCTACGTGAAGATGCGCAACTGGCCCGAGCGCGTAGCCAAATCTGCGATTGTCGATCCAAGCGCGCAATTGCGCGGGTGCACAGTCGTCGCGCGGGATTGTCGCGTTGGAGCGGAGGCGATTCTGGAAGACACGATTTTGTGGCCCGATTCAGAAATTGCTTCCAAAAGTCACCTGGAGAGTTGTATTGTCCGCTCCCAAAAAAAAGCCAACGGCATCCAGCGCAACATCGACATCTAAATTTAACTATGAGAACCGACCTTCTCCTTCGACAAACGCGAATGCATTTCCCGCGCTTGGATGTCGGCCGGATAAAAATCAAGCCAATCGAAAAGGGCGGATCGGACCGAAACTTTTATCGGATTCGTTGTTCCGAGGAGCAAAGTCTGATCCTGGTTAAATATAACCTGGAGCGCGAAGAAAATCGGCATTACGTCCCGATTGCGAAATTCCTCGACGCGCATGGCATTCGAGTGCCGAAGATTTATTTTCACGATCCGGCCGAAGGCCTCATTTGGATTGAAGATTTGGGTGATACCGATCTGTATGGTTATCACCGCGAAAGCTGGCTGGTGCGCCGTGCATTTTACGAATCGGCTCTCGATCAAATTGTAACACTACACAGTTTGCCGGAGGCGATTTGCGTCGAAGTGAAGGAGCATTTGCCCGTCGAATTCAACGCCGCGCTTTACGTCTGGGAGCAGAATTACTTTTTCGAAAACTGCCTGGGCCGTTATTTCAAGCTTGATCAGTCAAGGTGTGAGGAACTCGCGGTGTTGCCCGCTTTGCGTGAGATCGCGAAACGGCTTGCGCGTTTGCCGAGGGTTTTGGTGCATCGCGATTTTCAATCGCAAAACATCATCATCCGCAATGGGCAGGCTTATCTGATCGACTTCCAGGGAATGCGGCCCGGTCTGGCGGAATACGATCTCGCTTCATTGCTCTACGATCCGTATGTCGATCTTACGGAAGCCGAGCGTGCCGAGTTGATCGCGTATTGTCGCGAGCAGCAAATGAACAAAGGAATGGCGATTAACGGCGAGTTCGATTCCAAATTGCGGTTTTGCGCGATGCAACGTCTTATGCAGGCGCTAGGCGCGTATGGTTTTCTTGGCTTGGTGAAAGGCCACAAACATTTTCTCAAACATGTGCCTGCCGCGATGAAATCGTTGCATTCCGTCGTCGCCGAGATTGCCGGGCTGGAGAAACTCGAGCGGCTTCTAACGGAATTGTCTACGGCCTAGAATACGAAGTCTCGCAACGGAAATTCATCTCAGGAAAGGGTTGGTTTGCCGCTCCGATCCGATTTTCGTGGGCGGGCCATGACCGGGAAGCACCGTTACGTCGTCGCCAAGCGGAAATATTTTTTTCCTGATTCCTTCGAGCAGGAGATCAATGTTTCCACCGGGCAAATCGCCCCGGCCGACGCTGCCGGCAAAAAGGACGTCGCCACCGATAAGCAATTGATCTTTGCGCGAAAAAAAGCAAAGACTTCCGGGGCAATGGCCCGGGACTTCGAGCACTTGCATTTCCGACCCAAGAAATTTCCTCGCGGCCGTCTCTTCAATGGAAAAGTCGGGTTCGACCGGCTCGATCTCCAGTTGAAACCCAAAGCCGCGAAAGAATTCTGGATCGGAAATCATTGGCGCGGTTAGCGGATGACAGCCGACTTGACACTCGAAGCGGCGTTTGATTTTGGCCGCATCGGGAATGTGATCGAAATGGCCGTGCGTCAGGAGAAGCAGCTTTAACTCCACATTCTGCGAGACCAACCATTCGCAAGCGCCATCAGGTGCGTCGAAAAGGATCCAGCCATCCGGGGCCTTCAATAGATAGCAATTCGTTTCGAAAATTCCGCCGCAAAAACTTTCGTAAATCATCGCATTCACTGTATCCAGGCTTGTCTACGGCTGAAGCCGAGAGTTTTTACGAATAATTGAATGTTCCCTGCTGCCGATTGTCTCATTTCTGCTTATATGTTGATCTTGTTTCATCATCTTGCGTTTCATCCTGAACTCTGCCAAGGTGGGAAACCGCTTTTTTACCGATGAAATCACCATTCCAGCGATCACTGGCGTTGTGCGCCATCCTTTTAGCAGCTGCGACTGCGGCTCCGCCGGCGGTAGCGGCGTCGAAGGAAACCATCGCCATGTCGGTGGGCCGGCTTTTGGAGGAAGGCCATTACACGCGCCAGAAACTGAATGAAGAGGTCTCGCGAAAATTCCTTCAGACGTATCTGGAGCTACTTGATTACAGCCATCTGTTTTTCACCCAAAAAGATGTCGACGAACTTAATGCGAAATATAGCAACTCGATCGCGGGCGACGTGCTTCTCGGCACGCTGAAACCTGCTTACGAAATTTACGATCTCTATGCGAAACGCGTGGATGAGCGTGTTGCCAAGATCAAAGAGCTGTTGAAGCAGCCGATTGACTTCAAGGGCGAGGCAACGATTGAGCTTAGCCGCCAAAAATTGCCATGGCCGAAAGATGAAGCGGAAGCCGATCAACTCTGGCGCGGCCGGCTCACAAACGAGTTGCTCCAGGAACATTTAAGCGAACACCCGATCGAGCCTGCTCCGCAATTGGTTGGCCGCCGCTACGATCGCCTTTCTCGTAACGTCCACGAGCAGGACAAGGACGAGCAAATGAAGCTCTTTCTCGATGCGCTTGCCCAAACGTACGACCCGCATTCCGAGTACCTGAGCAAGGCCGACATGAAAAACTTTAGCATTAACATGGGCCTCTCGCTCGTGGGGATCGGCGCCATGCTTCGGTCCGAGGATGGATATGCAAAAATCGAGAGTCTTGTTCCCGGCGGGCCGGCGCAGACGGATGGACGGCTGAAGGTGGGCGACCGGATCACCGCTGTGGCACAAGGCCCAGCCGAATATGTTGATGTTCGCGAGATGCGCCTCGATAAGGTCGTTGAGATGATTCGCGGCAAAAAAGGCAGCCATGTGCGCTTGCTCGTAATTCCATCGGATGCCACCGATCCATCACGCCGGAAAAACGTCGAACTGGTGCGCGACGAAATTAAGCTCAAAGACCAGGAGGCGCGCGCGGACATCATTATCCGCAAAGATGAGAACGGGAATCCGATAAAACTTGGCTGGCTTACGTTGCCCTCGTTTTACGCCGACATGGACAAGCACCAGAAGAGCACGACCCGCGATGTGCTGGCGCTGCTTAAACGGCTTAAGAAAGAAAATATCGCCGGGCTGGTTGTCGATCTTCGGAAAAATGGCGGCGGTTCGCTCGAGGAGGCGCTGTCTCTCACCGGCTTGTTTTTGAAATCCGGCCCGATCGTCCAGACGAAGGATTACAATAGTTATATCCGGATTTCGCCGGATCCAGACCCCGGCATCGCCTATTCGGGGCCGCTGGTGGTCTTGACCAGCCGGCAAAGCGCGTCGGCCAGCGAGATTTTTGCCGCCGCCCTCCAGGATTATGGACGCGCGGTAGTCGTCGGCGACAAGAGCACGTTCGGCAAAGGAACCGTGCAGACGATTCTTCCGATCGGCCGGTTTGCTTCGCTGCTTGGCAGCCGTTCGGATGAGGACGGTGCGTTGAAGTTGACTATCCAGAAATTTTATCGCGTGGCCGGCGGCTCGACGCAGCTCCATGGCGTGGCCTCAGATATTGTCCTGCCGAGTTTGAGTGATCTGCCGGAATTTGGCGAAGGCGCGCTGAAGAACGCGTTAGCCTACGATGAAGTGCCCAAGGCGAAATACACGAAATGGTCCGACACGCATTCGCTCTTCGTTGATCAATTGAAGCGACGCTCGGAGGCACGCGTTAAGAACGATGCCGAATTCCACTACGTGATGGAAGATATCGATCGTTTGCGGCACAAAATCGATGAAAACCGAATTTCGCTGAACGAAGATGTCCGGAAAAAGGAACTTGCAGATGACAAGCTGCGCAAAGAAATGCGTTCCAAAGAGCGCCTGGCACGGAATCAGGAGGAACCGCGTATTTATCGCCTCACTCTCGACACGGTCGATAAACCCAATCTCCAATTGATCATGTATCCTGGAAAACTGGCCGAGGCCAAAAAGACCGGCGTTTCTCCGAAAGTGGTGGATGACGCGGCGCCGGACGCAGATTCCGATTTGGTTGGCAGCGCCCCCAGCTCGGACGATACCAAAGAACCGGTCATCGATCCGGAGCGAGACGAGACCCTCAATATCCTGGCCGACCTTGTCGATCTTTCGCGCGGGCCCAAGACCGCCAGCACCAATCGCGAGAATTTGAAAATGCCTTAAGCCTCACCGCCACCAGGGCGGAGGCGGTGCAAAGCGCGGATCGAACGGCGACCTGAAGCGTGGATCTGCGAATCGATTGTTTGGTCTTGGAAACATCGATCGCGACCGGTCCGAATAACGGCCCACTGGCGTCCTTCCGAACACAGTAACCGGAGTTTCGACGCTGACTGAATTGAAGAACGCAATCGCGTTTTCCTGAGGCATGCGGACACAGCCGTGCGATGCAGGATAGCCAGGCAGGTACCCGGCGTGCATTCCGTCGGCCCCGGTGAACCGCATGAAATAATGCATTGGTGCGGGGATAAATTTTCCTCCCGAAGGAACACGCATGTCCGCATCGGCATCGGCAACGATTGTATTCCCGCGGGCATCGACAATTTTCCCGTACATGCTCGAGTAATGAGTTCGCTCCTTCTCGAGAACCTTGAATGAACCATTCCTGGTGAGATGTCCGTAACGGCCACTCGAAATAGGCGACGCCAGCACCGGTCGTCCGTTTTGAAGAAGGTAGGCAGTTTGCTCTTCCAAATCGATCTCGACCGAAGTGGACGGCTCTTGCCCGAAAACGGGTACGAGCGTCAGGAGCAGAATCGGTACAGTCGACCCGATTTTCTGTAATATCCCCACAATTTAGTTTAACCCATGCGAGCGATAAAAGTCTCACACCGCAATCGGGGCTTTGATCGAGGGATGCGGGTCGTAGCCGACGAGCTCGAAATCCTCGAATTTGAAGTCGCGGATATTTTTGATCGCCGGATTCAGTTTCATCCGGGGTAAAGATCGACAATCGCGAGTGAGTTGTTCGCGCGCCTGGTCGAGATGGTTTTTGTAAAGATGCAGATCGCCAAACGTATGGACAAAATCGCCAGGCGTAAGATCGACAACGTGTGCCACCATCATGGTGAGCAATGAGTACGACGCGATGTTAAATGGCACACCAAGAAACAGATCGCAGCTGCGCTGATAAAGTTGGCAACTCAGCTCGCCGTCCTGGACGTAAAACTGAAATAGGACATGACACGGTGGCAACGCCACCCGGCCGATCTCGGCCGGATTCCATGCGCTCACGATAAGTCGCCGGCTTTGTGGATCCGATTTGATCTCCCTGATGACGTTGTCGATCTGATCGATGCGCGCGCCGCCTTCGCCGCGCCAATCGCGCCACTGCGCACCGTAAACGCGGCCGAGGTCGCCGTTATTGTCGGCCCATTCATTCCAGATCGTGACGCCGTGTTCGTTGAGATAACGAATATTCGTGTCGCCCCGCAGAAACCAGAGCAGCTCGTAGATGATCGATTTGATGTGCAACTTTTTTGTCGTGAGCAACGGAAATCCCGGACCTGTAGGGCGCAAGTCGAAGCGCGTCTGCGCGCCGAAGATCGACAATGTCCCCGTGCCCGTGCGATCGTCGCGCGGCTGGCCTTGATCGAGCACGAGCCGGAGAAGATCGTGGTATTGCCGCACGAAGAAACGGTTAACGCTTTCGTTGAGTTTTGCGAAAAGAAAAAAGCACGAATCGGAACACAGACATTTCTCGGCACGCCGTAGCCAGGGCGAAGGCGGCTGCCTGTGGGGCCAACGTCCATCTTGGTTGTCCGCTATTTGGCAGGCGCGAGACGCCCCGCGTGCTCCACAGGCTCGCCGCAGCGAGTCCGTCCCGTGGCGGACTGGGAAGCCTTGTGCCACGGTTAAGAGCGTCGCATTGGCACGATCAACGGTTGCGGCGAGGCTAGAATCGGGCCGATCTGTCTCACTTCGACATAAGCGGCCTCGCTAACTATTGAGTATTATCGCTTTGTAAGCAGATACTTACACTGATTATTTAAAAGGTGGCTCGGGCCTTGCTCAAGAGAGGATGGTCGAGCTCTCGCCACGGTGAATCCGTCCTCAGCGGACTCGACCCAGAAAGGATTTCATTTTATGGCTAAAGTTTTAGGTATCGATTTGGGGACCACCAACTCCTGCATGGCCGTGATGGAGGGTGGCGATCCCGTAGTTTTGGAAAATTCGGAAGGCGCCCGCACAACGCCCTCTGTGGTTGCATTTACGAAAAGCGGTGAGCGATTGGTCGGCCAGGCTGCGAAGCGTCAGGCTGTAACCAATCCGGCGAATACCGTTTTCTCGATCAAGCGATTCATGGGCCGCAAGTACGACGAGGTCCATGAGGAAGAGCACCGCGTCCCATATAAAATCGTCAAAGCGGCGAACGGCGACGCGCACGTGCAAGTGGAAGTGAACGGCCAGCGTAAGACATTTTCGCCGCCGGAAATTTCCGCGATGATTTTGTCGAAGATGAAAGCCGACGCCGAGGCG
>Ga0207684_10003120_pt1 | contig 16339 bp, 16 predicted proteins | sample KBSK5501metaG_FD_184342 | JGI IMG/M metagenome (GOLD analysis project Ga0207684, IMG submission 184342) | Corn, switchgrass and miscanthus rhizosphere microbial communities from Kellogg Biological Station, Michigan, USA - KBS K5-50-1 metaG... | ecosystem: Host-associated > Plants > Roots >...
GCGCGCGCGACGCGCATGTTCGCGAGGTCGCTCGCGCGCAGGTTGATCTCGGCCGGGCTGCCGGCGCCCTCGATCACGACGACGTCGAACTCGCGCCGGAGCGCGCGCAGCGCGTCACGCACGGCCGGCCACAGCTCGCGTCGGGTCGTCCAGTACTCGCGTGCCGCGACGCTGCCGCGGACGCGGCCCAGCACGATGACCTGGCTGCGTCCATCGCCTTCGGGCTTGAGAAGGATCGGATTCATGAGCGCGCGGGGCGCGATCCCGGCCGCATCGGCCTGGGCCGCTTGCGCGCGGCCGATCTCCTCCCCCGCCGGCGTCACGGCGGCGTTGAGCGACATGTTCTGCGCCTTGAAGGGCGCGACACGCCAGCCGCGGTCGCGCAGCACACGGCAGAGCGCCGTCGCAACGACGCTCTTGCCCACCGACGACGCCGTCCCTTGGATCATCACGCAACGGGCGAGCCGGCTCATGCGCTTGCTCCCGCCCTGACCTCGCGCAGCGCCCGAAGCAGCACGTCCTGCTCGGCCGGGTGCCGGACCGCGACCCGAAGGTGGTCGGGCAGCCCGAAGCTCGCGCACCAGCGCACGGCGATCCGTCGTGCGCCCAGCGTGCGTGCGAGGCGCTCCGCCTCGTCGGCGCGAGCCAGGACAAAGGGCGCTTCGCCCGGCACGGTCGCGAAGCCTTCCTCGGCGAGCGAGCGCGCGAGCCGTTCCCGCCAGCGCGCGACCGTCTCACGGGTGTCGCGGTCGAGGCGCCAACTCGCGGCCAACGCCGCCGCGAGCGCGTGCGCGCCTGCGGACCACGGATCACGCACCGCCCGCAGCGAGGCGATCGCGCTCGGGTGCGCGATCACGTAGCCAAGGCGGAGCCCGGGTGTCGCGAGGAGCTTCGTGAGCGAGCGCACGAGAACGACGTTTGGGCGCGCGACGAGCTCGGCTACCGCGACGCGCTCGTCGACGAACGCGCTGAATGACTGATCGACCACGACGTACGTCTCCGCGTTCGCCGCGGCGAGGATCCGCCGGATATCGATCTGGTGCAGCACCGTGGCCGTCGGATTGTTGGGGTCGCAGAGGAGCGCTGCGGCGATCCCACCGCGCTCGAGCTCGCCGACGAGCGCGTCTACCGGCGGTTCGAACCCCGGCGGTGCCGAACGCAGCTCGGTGAACGATGCCCCGCGGATGCCGACGAGCCGGGCGAACTCGCCATACGTCGGGCCGAGCGCGATGGCGCGATGGCCTGGCGCGACGAACGCCGTCATCGCTAACCGTAGGCCCTCGGTCGCGCCGGCGGTCAGCAGCACGTGGTCTGCCCCGACGCCCGCGTCCGCGGCCAGATGCCGCTCGGCATCGGCGGTGTCGAGGGCCGCGTAGGTGCCGTAGTCCGCGCCTGCCACGGCGTCGCGCACCGCGCTCGGGATGCCGCAGGGATTCAAGTTCGCGCTGAACTCGAGCCAGCCTCGCGGCGCGCCGCCGTGCTCGACGGTCCCCTTCATCGCTGCCACCGGGAAGATGTCGCGAGCACGACGACGGTCGCGAGGATCGCGCCGAGCACAACGAGCCGTCGGGCCCGCGAGATGTCAGCGGCGGCGGGCCGGACGGCATCCCCGAGCGCGTAATGGCCTCGCTTCGCGAGACGGACGCCGAGCGCGCCCGCGGCGGCCGACATCGGCCAGCCGGCGTTCGGGCTCTGGGTCAGCGCATGATCGCGAAGGGCGACGCGCACAGCGCGTCCGGTATCGGCTCGCGCCAGCGGGGTCGCGGCCACGAGCGCGAGGGCCGAGACGCGCGACGGCACGAAGCTCGCGACGTCATCGAGCCGAGCCGCCGCCTTGCCGAGGTGCTCGTAGCGGCCGCGGTATCCGACCATCGCGTCAGCGGTATTGATGGCCCGATACGCGAGCGCCGCCGGCAGGCCTCCGAGGCGATAGAAGAGGAGTGGCGCGACGTATGAGTCCGCCAGATTCTCGGCGAGCGACTCGATGGCTGCGGAGGCGAGCTCATCGTCAGCGAGGTCGGCGGTCGGACGGCTCACCAGGTCCCGGGCGTGTACGCGTGCGCGGTCGAGGGCTCCCTCCCCGAGGGCGCGCTCGACGCGTGCGCCGGCGAGGATGAGCTCGCGCAGCGAGAACGCGCTCTTCAGAAGCCAGAGCGCGACGAGCGTGCGGGCGAGGGGATGCGGGATGCGCGTCGCGGCGACACCCGCGAGCGCGGCGCAGGCAGCGGGTACACACGCGATGAGCACGCCGAACTTTCGCGCGGCCGCGTCGCTCGAGGGCGCGCGCCGCTCGAGCGCGCCGATCGCGCGGCCCATGAGGACGACCGGATGGACGGTCCGCGGCGGCTCACCGAGCGCGAGGTCCAACCCGAGCGCGCCGAGCCAGACTGCGGCCGCGCCGCGTCTCATCGCGCAGCCGCGACCCACGCGACGAGCGTCACCAGGAACGCGAGCTCGCCGCACGCGCCGTATACGTCGCCGGTGAGGCCCCCGAGCTTTCGCGAGGCCCAGCGCCCGAGCGCCCAGACCCCGATCACGCAGAACGCGGCCGCGGCGAGCGCATGCGGGCCGGCGGCGACCGCGATGGCCACCGCGATGACGCTCGCGGCGATCCCTTGGCGCCAGCCGAGACCGCGCTTGAACGCGGCCCCCGCGCCCGCCTCGCGGGCGTACGGGAACCACCAGACCGCGAGGACCATGCACCACCGGGCGAGCGCAGCCCCCGCGATCAGCGCGACCTCACGCTCCTCGGCGACGAGCGTGGCGAGCGCGCCGTACTCGGCGAGCAGAACGATCGCGAGACCCGCCGCTCCAAACGCGCCGATCGCACCCTCGCGCATGACGGCGAGCCGCCGCTCGCGGTCGCCCGACATGAAGAGACCGTCGATCGAGTCCGCAAGTCCATCGAGATGGAGCCCGCCGGTGAGGAGGGCGAGCGCGCCGAGGTCGACCGCGGCAACCACCCCAACCGGCAGCACGCGCGATACGAGCGCATCGGTCGCGGCGGCCACGAGCCCGATCGCGATTCCGACGACCGGGAAATACGCGAGCGCGCGCGGGAACGCGGCGGCGGGCGCGGTAACGCTCGGAAGGGGGACCGCGGTGAGGAAGCCGGCCGCGACGAGCGGCGCCGCCAGGTGGGCGCGCATTCAGAACTCGATGCCGCGCTGCGCCACGATCCCCTGCGCATAGGGGTGCTTCACAAGCCGCATCTCGGTGACGAGATCGGCCCGCTCGACGAGCGCCTGCGGCGCGTCGCGCCCGGTAAGCACGAGGTGCAGCGGCGGCGGCTTCATCGCCACGAGATCGAGGACCTGGTCGAGCGTTACGAGCTCGGCCTTGATCGCGCCCAGGATCTCGTCGAGGACCACCAGGTCGAGTCCGCCGGCGGTGATCGCCTCGCGTGCCTCCACGAGGCCGGCCTGCGCGGCGGCGACGTGGTCCTCCATCGGGATACGGGGATCGCGGAGCCGGTCGATGGTGAAGCCGCGGCCGGCGCGCACGATCTCGAAAAGCGGAGCGAGCGGCCTCACCGCCTCGACCTCTCCGGTCTTCCACGTCCCCTTGATGAATTGGATGACGCGTACGCGCATACGGTTGCCGGCCGCGCGGAGCCCGAGGCCCATCGCTGCGGTCGTCTTCCCCTTGCCGTTTCCGGTGAAGATGATGACCAGCCCTTTGCGCTTCTTCTGGCCGTGCGCGCCCTCGTTCACGGCTTGCCGAAGAGCTCAGGGTGGACAAGCTTCGCGTAGGCCTCGAACCCCAGGACGAGCCGCGGTCCCGGCCGGCTCACCAGGTCGTCGTCGATGGGATAGATCGCGCGCTGCCGGACCGCTGGAATGGCTGACCATCCCGGCCGCGCCATCACCATCTCCGGCGTCGTTCCGAAGCGGTAGTCGGCCAAGACGATGATGTCGGGAGCGCGGGCGACGATCTGCTCCGGCGAAAAGGCCGGGAACTTCGTGGGCGCGTCAGCAGCCACGTTCACGCCGCCGCAGATGACGATCATCGAGTCGATGAAGTTGCGGGGTCCGGCGACGAAGATGCGGTTGGGATCCGTCGAGTCGACCTCGTGCAGGACCAACGGCTTGGTCGTCGCCTGCTTGGCCTTCGCGCCAACGGCATCGATGCGCGCGCGCATGTCCGCGACGATCTGCTGCGCGCGCTGCTCGCGATCGACGAGCCTGCCTACCGCGAGGATGTTCTTGTATACGCCCTCGAGGTCGCTGGGATCGAACACGAAGAGCGGCTGACCGAGAGCATCGAGCTGCGCCGGCAGGTTGCCTGAGGTGATCGCGAGGATGAGATCGGGCTGCACCGCCACGATTTTCTCGGGGCTCGTGCGCACGCCGCCGAGCTTCGGGAGCGCCTTCGCCTCTGCCGGGAAGTCCGAGAAATCATCGGTCGCCACGACCCGGTCGCCCGCCCCGAGCGCGAACACGATCTCCGTCGCGCTCGGCGCGAGCGAAACGATCCGCACAGGCGCCGCGGCGAGCGTGAGCGGGCGGCCGCGGTCGTCGCTGACCGTGAGCGGGTAGCGTGCGGCGGGTGGAGCCGCCGGTGCCGCCGCTGGCGGGGCGGCGGGCGCGACGGCGCCGCCGCAGGCGGGGAGGATAAGGAGAAGCACCGCGACGAAGGCAAGGAACAGTGATCGGTACCGCATCTGGCGCACCCCTTTCTCGCGAAGGCGTGTAGGCCGCGAGCGGATGTTCCAGGCGACCCGAGTTCGGACGTTCGTCCGTCACGGTTGCGGGACACTGCCGGACTTACACCGGCTTCGCTGGGACCCCGCCTAATTCAGTTGTGCGCTAGAGGTCAGGCCGGAACGTGCTCCTGCGTGTAGCGCGCGTTGTCCGTGAGATGCGCACCAAAGACTCGCTGCAACGTCATCACATGGGCGCACAGCCCAGAGGTGCGGAAGTGCTCGCACTGGCAGGTCCAGTCATCGCCCTTGAGCGAGACGGCGTGCGTGTCGTTATCACCGCGGAACGCGACCTCGAAGCTCCTGAAGCTGATCCGTTCGGGTTCTTCGGCGTAACGCTTCGCCTTCTCGATCTTGGAGATGAGGCTCGAGTTCATGAGGTCCTCCACACTCCCTTGTTGCCGGCTTCGCCGGACGTGCCGAGTTTAGCCCTCGGACATATCCTTCGAAACACCGTGGAAATGCGGGCCATTTCTCGCAAGATGGACGAGCTTCTCGCCAGTCACATGCGCCTGCTCGAGTTCTTCATGTGGTTCGACCCGCAGTCGACGAGGGAGGGCATCGCCGACTTCGTGGCCGGCAATCCGCAGGAGCTGCCGCTCCCCGAATACGTCTCCGCTATCAGGAAGTGGAGCGAGCCCAGGCGCAAGGACTGGTTCGCGTATCAGATGAACGTCCCCGACGCGCAGCCGCGCCATCATCGCGTCGCTCGCCGAGCGGCGTGGTGTCGCATTCGCCGAGGAAGACATCGCGCTGACGACCGGCGCGTTCGCGGGTCTCGAGATCGCCATGCGGGCCGTATGCGACGAAGGCGACGAGGTGATCTACCTCACGCCGCCCTGGTTCTTCTACGACGGGATCGCCCAAGGGCTCGGCCTCGTTCCGGTGAAGGTCCGCGTAGACATGACGACGTTCGACCTCGACGTGGCGGCCATCGAGCGGGCGATCACCACACGAACCCGCGCCGTCATCGTGAACTCGCCGAACAACCCGACCGGAAAGGTCTACCCGCGCGCGACGCTCGATCGTCTCGCCGCGGTCCTCGAGGCCGCTTCCCACCGCAATGGACGCGCCATCTATCTGCTGTCGGACGAGGCCTATTACCGCATCCTCTACGACGGCCGGCGCTACGAGAGTCCGACCGAGTCGTATCCGCGCTCGATCCTCATCTACACGTACGGCAAGCAGCTGCTGACGCCCGGTGAACGCATCGGCTACCTCGCGCTGCCGCCGACGATGCCGGCGGCGGAGCGCGCGCAGCTGCGGAATGCGATCACCATGGCGCAGCTTGTTGGCGGGTGGTCCTGGCCGAATGCCTTGCTGCAGTACGCCGTCGCGGACATCGACGGTCTCTCGGTCGACATCCGTACGCTCGAGCACAAGCGCGACCGGATGGTCCGTGGGCTCCGGGCTGCCGGGTACGAGCTCCACGTACCCGACGGGACCTTCTACCTTCTTCCCAGGTCGCCCTGGCCTGACGACTGGGCGTTCACCAAGCACCTCGCGGAGTCGGACGTCTTCGTGCTGCCCGGCGAGGTGGTCGAGATGCCGGGCTTCTTCCGCATCTCGATCACCGCGAGCGACGCGATGATCGACAAGGCGCTCCCCGTCTTCGCGGCCGCGGCGAAGGAGCGAGTTCCCGCCTGAACAGAGCGGCGTCCGGCTGGGTGCGCATGGTCGCGCTCTTCAGCGTGGCCGGGTTCATCGAGGTCCTCGCATACGGGCAGGTCACCGCGTTCACGCCGCTGTATCTGCCGCACCTGGGCATCCCCGACGGCGAGGTCGCGTTCTGGGTGGGCGCCATCGCATCGTTCTCGAACTTGGTGGGACTTCCGTTCCTCCCGTTCTGGGGAGCGCTCGCCGATCGTTACGGACGGAAGCCGCTCATCATCCGATCCTTCGTCACGGCCTTCGTCGCGCTCGGCTTGACCGTGCTCGCGCCGAACGTGTGGATCTTCGCGTTTTCGCGGGCGTTTCAGTCGCTCGGACTCGGCAACACCGGGCTTATGCTCGCCACGCTCGCCGAGCACGCGCCCGCCACGCGCACGGCATTCGCTTTCGGCCTCGTGAACGGAGCGAATCCCCTCGGCGCCTTCGTGGGGCCAGTCCTCGGCGGACCTGTCGTGGACCGGTTTGGTTTCCCCACGCTCATCGCCGTGGACGCGCTCGCCATGGCGGCCGTGGTCGCGCTCCTGACCTTCGGCTACCGCGATGGCTTCGTCCCGCCGGGATCTAGCGGATCGCTCCTCCACATGGCCGGCGACGGCGTAATGCTCATCGTGCGGTCGCCGCGCCTGCGCGCGCTCTTCCCCGCCCTGTTCCTCCTGTTCGCCGGATGGCTGCTCGCGTACATCTACGTGCCGCTCGTTGTCGCGCGGCTCTACTCGGGATCGGATCCGGCCACCGCGGTCGGGATCGTCCTCGGCGCGGGCGGCCTCGCGGTGTTCATCGCCTCACCCGCCATCGGCGCGATCGCGGATCGGTTCGGCCGCTCGCGCACACTCTTCGCCGGCTGCGCGATGCTCGCCGCGGTGTGGATCCTCCCGTTCTTCGCGCGGGACCTGGTTAGCTTCACGATCGCGTGGGCCATCGTGAACGGCCTGGCAGCCGGCCTCTTCAGCGTGTCCTTCACGATGCTGTCGGCGTCGACCGGCGACGCCACGCGCGGCCGCGTGATGACCTTCGCCTATCTGCCGGCGAATATGGGCTTCGTCATCGGCCCGGGCATCGGTAGCGTGATCGCTTCAGTCGACGTGTTCCTGGTCTTCCCCGCGGCCGCGGTGCTGACCGCCGTTGGCCTCGCCGCCGTCATCTTCGCCTGGCGCCAGCCGATGCTCGTCGAAGGAAGCTAGCCGGGTCAGGGACGCGGAGGCTCGTACGCGCGCCATGCGTCCAACGCGTGCGCGGTGGAGGGCCAGGCCAGCTCCTCGAGCGGCGGGAGCCGGTCTTTCGGAAAGAAGGCCGCCTCCGATGCTTCGTCCGGCGCCACGCGCAAGTCGCCCGAGACGATGTGCGCGCGGTAAATCACGACAAGGAGCGGAAACCCCGGGCGCCCCCAGGTCGCGAGAAGGCCGTCGAGCGCGACTTCGAACCCGGTCTCCTCGGCGGTCTCGCGTCGCGCGGCTTCCTCGGGGGTCTCGTCGTTCTCCATGAGCCCGCCCGGAAGGGCCCAGCGCCCGTCGCGCGGCCCGTAATTCAGGCGGACGAGGAGCACGCCGCCGTCACGCTCGACCAGTGTGTTCGCGCCGATCTGGAGATGCATGAAGTCCGCGAAGCCGCAGACGGGGCAGGCCGGCCGATCGCGCCCGTCGATCCGGGTCGGGACGAGCAGCGTGCCGTCGCGCGGGCAGTAGCGGAACGGCACGCGACCGTCCATGCCGGGACCCGGGACCCTCGCCCCGCTGACCGGGCCGGTCCTCACTCAGCTCCCCTTAGCGAGGCGATCCTTCAAGTAGTCGATGGCGTCGTTCGGCGACGGGTCTGCGCCGTTCAGGAGCGCCACATAGAAGGAGACGTAGTCGGTGAAGAGGACCATCTGGAGGACCTCGGAGAGCATGTTCCGTCCCGCGAACTCCAGCGTGCGGTGCGGGATCCGGGCGCGGTCGAGCAGCTCTCGCGTCACCTCGAAGCGCACCTTGTGCCGCGGGTTGTCGCGGTCGCTTCGAAGAAAGAGGACCGTGATCGCCTCCTTCGCGATCGGCGGATTGGGGAAGCCGACGACGGCGTTGTGGTTGAGCTCGCTCATCACGTCGAACGCCGACCAGTTCTTCGCGTTCTCGTTCCATTGACCTTTGACCCGGCGCGCCATCACGCCCATCACCCCTGCGCCGTACGCGAAGGGGACACGTCCGAAGAGCTCGATCGCGAGCTTCTTCGCTTCGTTCGTCTTCGCACCTTCGTGGACGCGCTCCTCGAGCCTCGAGAGATCGCCCAGCGCGGCATCGATATCGTCCGTCAGATCGCGCACGAAGCCGAGACGTGAGAGCGCGCCGAGCACGAGACCGAGGGAGTAGCCCAGGGTGGCGCGCGGCCGCGCCGTGTAGCTGAACGTGATCACGGGGTAATTGGACGCGCGCCCCAGATCCGCGAGCTTGCCACCGGTGGTGAGCGCGAGGACCTTCGCTCCGCGCTTGCGCGCATCCTCAAAGCTCGAGAGCGTCTCCTCGGTGTTCCCGGAGTAGCTCGATACGATCACGAGCGAGTCGCGGCCCACGTACGCCGGCAGCCCGTAGTCGCGGTGCACGGACATCGGCACCTTGAGCTCGTCGGCGAGCAGTGCCGCGGCGAGGTCGCCACCGATCGCGGAGCCGCCCATCCCCGCGACTGTAATCGAGCGCACGTCGCCATATGCCGGGGGAAGCGTCGCCCGGCTCGCGATGCTCCAAGCGTCGCGAATCTGTTTGCCTAGCTCCTTGATCCGGCCGAGCATGTCCTCGGGGTCGGCCGCGCGGATCCGCTGCACCGACTCGATCACCGTCGTGTCCGCCGTCTGGGCTATCGCCATCTTCATGCTCCCTTGACCATGGACTCGCCCGCGTCGAGGAGCGGACCGAGCTCGCGCTCCTCCTTTGTCTCCGCGTACACGCGTACGAGCGGCTCCGTCCCCGACAGTCGAATGAGCAGCCATGAGCCGTCGTCCAGGAAGAACTTCGCCCCATCCTGCGTGTCGAGCTGCACGATCCTGGCCACCGGATGGCCGCCGAGCTTCTCCGGCGCCGCCGATCGCAACGCGGACATGATCCGGAGCTTCTCTTTCTCGTACGACGCCGCGTCGAAGTGCATGTCGCGCCGCATGTAGTGAGAGGGCCCCACCATCCGCATGAGCTCGGCGATGAGCGCCGACGGCGTCTTCTTCGTCTTCAGCATGAAATCGAGGAAGAAGAGGTCGGCGACGATTCCATCGCGCTCGGGCAGATGCATCGCGAAGCCGAAACCGCCCGACTCCTCCCCGCCCATCATCGCGCCCGTCTCCTGCATCTTCGGGCCGATGTACTTGAAACCGACGGGCACCTCGTAGACCTCGACGCCGTACTTGGCGCCGAGGCGGTCGATCATCGAGGTCATGTTCACCGTCTTCACCACCGGCTTGCGGAGTCCGCGGATCTCGAGGAGGTACCACATGAGCAGCGCGTAGAGCGTGAGCGTCGTCACGAAGCGACCATGCTCGTCGGCGAGACCGGCGCGGTCGGCGTCGCCATCAACGGCGAGGCCGACGTCGGCGCGCTCGGCCGGGACGCGCCGGAGGAATTCGTCGATGTTCGGCGGGATCGGCTCCGGATTCACGCCGCCGAAGTACGGGTTGCGCTCGCCGTGGAGCTCGACGACCTTCGTCTTTCCGCCGCCGATGAGCTTCGGGAAATAGCCACTCGCGCTTCCGAAGAGCGTCTCGCACACCACGGTGTAGCCGGCGGAACGGAAGGCGTCGAGATCGAAGAGCTCGGCGACGTGAGCCAGGTAATCCGGGGCCGGATCGAAGAACTCAAGACGCCCGTTTTTCTTTGCCTCATCGAGCGGCACGCGGCGCACCTTCTCAGGCTGAGCTTCGAGCGGATGGATCACCGCTTCGAGCTCCTTGAGCATCGCCGGTCCCGCGGCCGCTCCGGTCTCAGCCTTGACCTTGAATCCGTTGTCCATCCAGGGGTTGTGGCTCGCGGTAATGACGATCCCGGCCTTCGCCTTTCGTCGCATCGTCGCCCACGAGAAGGACTGAGTCGGCGCCGCTGCGGTGGCGAGGTGCACGTTGACGTCGTGAGCCGCGACCACCTCCGCCGCGGCGGCCGCGAAATACTCGGAGCCGAATCGGCGGTCGAAGCCGATGACGACGCCGCGCTCGGCACCGCCGTTTCGCGCGACCCACTCGGCGACGGATTGCGCGCACACGCGGACCGCGTCGAAGGTGTACTCCTCCGCGATGCGCGCGCGCCAGCCGTCGGTGCCGAAGACTATCTTCACCAAGATCTCGGGGGGCTCTGCCCCCCGACCCCGGCGTGCTTCGGAATAGCCGCCCTCCAATAGTCGAGCGTATCGCGAAGCGAGTCGACGAGGCCGATCCGGGGCGACCAACCGGTCCGTCGGCGGAAGCGCGTCACGTCCAGCGCGAGACGTGTCGCATCGCCTCCGCGCACTCGCGCCGGATCCAGCTCGGCACGCACCGGGACTCGCGCGAGACTGATGAGTGTGTCCAAGATCTCGGCGATCGCCACGGCCCGGCCGGTCCCCACGTTGAATGTGCCGCTCTCGTCAAGCGCGAGCGCGGCCACGTACGCGCGAGCCATGTCGCGGACGTCGAGAAAGTCTCGTTCAGCATCGAGCCGCCCATGGCGCACGATCGGCTCGGCCAGGCCGACCTCGGCCTCGGCGATCTGCTTCGCGAAGGCGGACGCCGCGAGACCCGGATGCTGCCGCGGACCGTTCTGGTTCGCGGCACGGAGGATCACGACGGGCGCTCCGTGCCGCGCGCCGAACTCTCGCGTGAGGGCTTCGGCGGCGACCTTCGTCGCCGCGTAGACGTTCGCGGGACGGAGCGGTGCATCCTCATCCACCGGGATCCGCTCGGGCGCACCATAGACGTCCGCACTTGACGCGATGATCAGACGCGTCCTCGGTCGCTCCTCGAGCGCGGTGAGGAGCGCGGACGTGCCGAGAACGTTGACCCGGACGGCGGCGATCGGATCGGCGCTCGCGAGCGTGGGCACGGCCTGCCCCGCGAGGTGCACGACGGCATCGGGTTGCGACGCCGCGAGCGCCGACCGTACGTCGTCGAGGCGCGTGATGTCTCCGGCGTGAATTCGCACGCGATCCTGGATAGCGACGAGATGGGCGAACGGCGGATCTTCGTGCGCGAGGCCGTGGACCTCGTCACCAGTCGAGACGAGCTGTTCGGCGAGATGGCTGCCCGCGAAGCCCGTGATGCCGGTGACGAGCACACGCAACATCGACGCAGAGTGCCACGTATCGTTCCGGGATGCCGCGCTCGCTCGTCACGCCGCTCGCGGCGTTCTGCGTCGCCCTGGCGTGGAGCGGAGGGTGGATCGCGGGAAAGCTCGGGGTCACGAGCGCGCCACCGCTCGAGTTCTCCGCGGTGCGCTTCATCATCGCGACGGCGCTACTCGGGGCGATCGCGCTCGCGACACGCACCCCGAGCGGATCGGGCGGTCTCGTTCCGATCATCCTCTCGGCGGTCTTCGGATACCTCGGCTATAACGCGTTCGTCTTCGTCGGCTTGACCATGGCGCCGGCTTCCGACGCCGCGCTCATCGTCCCGACGACGATCCCGGTCCTCACGGCGATCGCCGCGTCGTTCCTCGGCGAGCGTCTGGGCTCGACGAAGATCGCGGGCTTCGTGCTCGCGTCGATCGGGGCGGCGCTGGTGATCGCGGCCGGTCAGAACGGCGGCGATCTCTCGGGGCGGCGGCTCCTGGGTGATGTGCTGATGCTCGCTGGGGCCGTGTGCTGGGCGATCTACACCGCGCTCGGGACGCTCACGCTGCGCACTCGCTCGCCGCTCGCGGTCGTCACGCTCGCCGCGCCGATCGGCGCGCTGCTGCTCCTGCCCTTCGGCTTCCTCGAGCAGGGGTACCGCGACGTGGGCAGCTGGAGCACCGGCGTGTGGATCGACGCGGCGTACCTCGCCCTTGTTGTCACCGTCGGGAGCTTCACGCTCTTCTACTGGGTGGTGCGGCGGGTCGGCGCGGGGATCGCCGCGATGTCGTCGTACTTCGTCCCGATCCTCACGCTTGCGATGGCGGTCGTCTTTCTCGGCGACCGGCCGCAGCCGTTGCAGCTCGTCGGCGGAGTCGTGATCCTCGCCGGCGTGCGTGTCGCGACGATCCGCATGGCCGAGGGACAGCCGCTTCCAGAAGGCGTGGCCTAACCTGCCGGCGCTCGCCGGCAAGCCATCGGGCCCCCCGGAAATAGAATCGCTCGCATGAAGGATCAGATCTCGCCGGAGGAATTCGGCCTCCTCTTCAAGCGCTTCCTCGACGACATCGTCAACCGGGCGGAGGTGCCCGAAGGTCCGCTGCTGAAGCGGCTTCGCGACCACCTCGGGAGCGAGCCGATGCGCATGCCGGTGATCTCAGAGGAGTTCGAACGTTTCCAGCAGCCGAATCTGCAGGTGGCGATGGACGCGTACCTCGAGCGTCCCGGCAACAGCGCCGAGCTCATCGGTCTCGCGGCCGAGAACAAGCGGAACTGGGGTCTTGGCCTCTCGGACTTCGTGAACCGCGGGACCTCCCCCTACAGCCTCCGCTTGGCCGAGGGCCCCGTCGACTGGGTGAACTTCCACCTCGACGGCGATCGCGTGCTACCCGTCGTGCAGTTCGGGCTCTATCTCATGAAGGCCGAGGGCGCGCCGCTTGTCGCATTCGTCTCCGGGCCGAACGAGAACATGGGGCCGACCAGGGCCCGCGCGCGCATCGAGGTGATGGCCCCGGAGCGCGCGAACGCGCAGCGGTTCCTTGCCGAGATCACCAAGCTCATGGGCGAACGCAACGTCTACCGCGGGAAGATCGTCTCTCTCGGCCCGCAGCAATTCGGCTTCGGGCCGCAGACGATCATCACCTTTCACCGGCTGCCATCGGTGGCGCGCGATGACGTGATCCTCCCGAGCGGCATCCTCGAACGCATCGACCGCCACGCGATCGCCTTCAGCGAGCACGCCGAGCGGCTCATCGCGGCCGGCCGCCCGATCAAACGCGGTCTCCTGCTCTACGGATCGCCTGGCACCGGCAAGACCCTCACCGTGATGTATCTCGCCGGTCGCATGAAGGGACGGACCGTGCTCCTCACGACCGGGCGCGGCCTCGGGTTCATCGGCGCCGTCGCGCAGATGGCGCGCGTCCTCGCGCCAAGCATGGTGGTCGTCGAGGACGTCGACCTCATCGCTCAGGAGCGCGGCATGCCGGGCATGCAGACGCAGCCGATGCTCTTCGAGCTACTGAACGAGATGGACGGGCTGCGCGACGACGTCGATGTGCTCTTCGTGCTCACGACGAACCGGCCGGACATCCTCGAGCCCGCGCTCGCAGCGAGGCCTGGCCGCGTCGACCTCGCCGTTCCGCTGCCGCTGCCCGACGCCGACGCGCGCCGGAGGCTGTTCGCGCTATACGGGCGCGGGCTTCGTCTCGAAGTCGCCGATCTCGACCGGTTCATCGCGAAGACCGAAGGCGCGAGCCCGGCGTACATCAAGGAGCTCCTCCGCAACGCCACGGTGTTCGGTGCGATCGACGGCGACGGTGCCGGCGCGGTCCGGGTCACCGACAAGCATCTCGACCAGGCGATGGACGAGCTCAGCGAGGGCGGTCGGCTCGCGGAGCGGATCGCGGGGTTCGCGCGGCCGGGCGAAGAAGGACCTCCGGCGGGCGCGATGGGGCCGAGCGGCTTCCCGGTGCAGGTGCACGGCGGCACGAGCTGGCGCGCGGGTTAGGAGAAGACCGGGCGCGCGATCAAGAGCCCATTCTCGCGGTGGACGGGTAGCGCGAACGAGAAGCGGTCCACCTCCATCGCAAGCTCCGCATCGCGGCGCGGGAACCAGGCCGGCCACCCCTCAGCCGCGTGATCTGCGAGGAACGTGACATGCGGAGGCGGCAGCGCCTCCTCACGGAGCGCGGCCGCGAGATACCGCGCGCATGCGAGATCCTCGTCGGCGTCTTCCTCGGCGTTGTGACCCATCGCGACGATCGTGACCTCGCTGGCGTGTTCGCGCAGATGACGCACGGTCGCGGACGCGATCACGAAGCTGCCGAGCACGACCGCGTGCGCGGCGCTCGCCGCGACGACGCCCTGGGTGCCGGAGCTGGTGCGCTGGACGACGCGGCGGCCGGACAGGTCGAGCCGTTCGATTGCCGAGGGCGAGTTGCCGATGTCGAATCCCGCGATCGGACGGCCGTCGATTTCTCCGGTCAGGAAGAGCGTCGGGTCGGCCCGCTTCATCGCGAGCGCCTCCTCGTGGTCTCCGACCAGCACGACCTCACGTGCGCCTGCCGCGACGCAGAATGCCGCGGTCGTAAAAGCGCGGAAGACGTCGACGATCACCGCGTGCCCGGTCGCCCCACGGGCGCCCTCGATCAGCGAGGTGACGCGCACCTTCACAGCACAGTCGCCTTGAACGGCCGGCGGCCGGACTGGAAACGCTCGAGCGACAGATCCGTAAGGTCGATCATCCGGGCGCGGCCGTCCAGCATCTCCTCGACCAGGAGCTGCGCTGTCGCGGGCGCGTGCATGAACCCATGGCCGGAAAATCCCGCGGCGACATACAGTCCCGCTACGCCGGGGACGGCACCGACGATCGGGTGGTCGTCCGGCGTCATCTCGTAGTAGCAGGACCAGGAGTCGACGATGCGCAGGTCGGCGAACGCGGGATGCCGCCATGCCGCGCGCGCGCGAACCCACGGCTCGAGCGAGGCGGGCACCTCGAGCGGCGCGAACTCGCCGGGGTACGCCGACGGCGCGCCCGCCGGGCCCTTCTCCACGCTGCCGTCCGCGGTGAGATTCGGCATCGCGAAGCGCTGCGCCTTGCCCTTCGGCCGGAAGTGGAAGCCCGACTCCCACTCGATGGTCATCGGTATGTTCGCCAGCTGCGCGATCGGCGCCGACTCCATGATCGAGCGCCGGTACGGCCAGATCGGGACCGCGACCGACGCCGTCGCGCAAAGGGCGGACGACCAGCAGCCGGTGGCGACGAGCACGCGTTCGGCGCGAACGTCGCCCGACGGGGTGCGTACGCCGGTCACGCGGTCGCCCTCGCGCAGCAGCGACACGGCCGCCTCGCCTTCGCGGAAGGTGACGCCGGCGAGCTGCGCGGATGCCGCGAAGCCCGCGAGCGCGGCCAGGGGATCGCCGTAGCCGTCGCGCCCGCAGAAGCGGCCGCCCGCGAGGTCATCGATGCGCACCCCGGGAACGAGCTCGGCGATCTCCACGCGGCCGACCATTTCGACAGGGACTTTGAGGCGCTCGTAGAGAGGGAGCGGCTCGCGGAGCTCCGCAACGCCCTCCGGTGTATTCGCGATGAAGAGGTAGCCACGTTCGCGGAAGTCGTGCCGCGACCCGGTGCGGTCTTCGAAGTTATGCCAGAACGCCGTCGCGAGCTGCGAAAGACGGACATCGAGCTCATCGACGAACTGGTGTCTTATCCCGCCCAGGCCGCCCTTCGTCGTTCCCGATCCGAGCTGATCTCTCTCGAGGACGAGCACATCGCGCTCGCCACGCTCGCCCAGGAAGAAGGCCGTCGCGACGCCGACGATCCCGCCGCCGACGATGACCGTCGACGTACTCACTGGCAGATCGGTCAGTCGGCCACCTCGTCAAAGCGGTACTTGCCATCGGACTCCGAAATGCGCCCGAGTCTCGGCAGGTCGTGGGTGAACCCCACGATCCAGCGCTCGTCGATGGCGCGGCGGATGATCAGTTTCTTCGCGGCGAGCGTGTCCAGTGGAAAGAGATCGAAGGCCGGGATCCACGGCAGCGGGAGATGGTGGCGGTCCGGCATGAAGTCGCTCGAGAAGAAGAGCGTCTCACCGCGGTCGCTCACGCGAACCGTCTGCGTGCCCCGGGTGTGCCCCTGGACGCGATCGAGACGGACCCCGGGAAGGATCTCGACCGATTCGTCGACGAGCTCGAGCTTTCCCGCCGCTTCGA
>Ga0207684_10003122_pt1 | contig 16333 bp, 9 predicted proteins | sample KBSK5501metaG_FD_184342 | JGI IMG/M metagenome (GOLD analysis project Ga0207684, IMG submission 184342) | Corn, switchgrass and miscanthus rhizosphere microbial communities from Kellogg Biological Station, Michigan, USA - KBS K5-50-1 metaG... | ecosystem: Host-associated > Plants > Roots >...
ACAACTCTTTCCAGAAAGCATCGAACGAGTCGACAACGTAGTTTGGGCAACTGACAACAAGACAATGTTCTACGTGACGGAAGATGCGGTCACCAAGCGAAGCGATAAGTTTTTCCGTCACGTGCTCGGAACGGACCAAAGCGATCTCGTCTACGAAGAGAAAGATGAGTTGTTTGATATCGGTGTCGGGCGTTCGCGTGACAACGCCGTGATTTTTCTCGAAGCCGCGAGCAAAACATCTACCGAGTCTCGCTATCTGCCGGCCGATAAGCCGACTGCTGACCTGAAGATCGTTCTGCCACGACAACCCGATCACGAATACGACGTGGATCATCGCGGCAACCTCTTCTACATTCGCACGAACAAAGGCGCGCGGAACTTCCGCATCGTTACGGCACCTGTCACAGATCCATCGGAAAAGAACTGGAAGGAGTTTGTCTCACACAGACCGGCAGTAAAGGTCGAGGCAATCAGTCTTTTTGCAGACCATGCCGTGCTTTCCGAGTGGGAGAACGGTTTGCAACAGCTCGAGGTAATCGACTTCAAGAACAACAAGCGAAGGCGCATCGAATTCCCAGAGCCCGTTTACTCTGCCGGGTTGGGCGCGAACCGGGAGTTCAATACCACGGTGGTGCGTTACAACTACAATTCCCTCGTGACGCCTAACTCTGTTTTCGATTACGACATGAATACAGGCAAGACCACTCTGATGAAACAAACGGAGGTCCCTGGAGGTTTTGATAGAGCCAACTACAAGTCTGAACGAGTGTTTGCTACCGCATCGGACGGCACACGGATCCCGATGTCGATGGTTTATCGCAAAGGGGTCAAACTTGACGGTTCCGCTCCGCTGCTTCTTTACGCATACGGTTCTTATGGAATCTCGATCGCACCAAACTTTTCGGCTAGCAGGTTGAGCCTGCTCGATCGCGGGGTTATTTACGTGATCGCTCACATTCGCGGGGGAGGTGAGTTGGGCGAAGAGTGGCGGCAGGCCGGCAGAATGATGAACAAGATGAATACCTTCACTGACTTCATCGCCTGCGGCGACACCCTCGTGAAGAATAAATACACATCGAGCGATCGACTCGTTATCCAGGGCGGAAGCGCCGGGGGTCTATTGATGGGCGCAGTCAGCAACATGCGACCGGATCTTTTCAAAGCTGTTGTTGCGCAGGTTCCTTTCGTCGATGTGCTCAACACAATGCTCGACGCTTCGCTGCCACTGACTACCAGCGAATACATCGAATGGGGTAATCCCAACGAGAAGCCTGCTTTCGAATATATGAAGCAGTACTCGCCTTATGATAACGTCAGCAAGAAAAACTATCCTGCGATGCTCGTCAAAGTCTCAGTCAACGATAGCCAGGTGCCTTACTGGGAAGGTACAAAGCTGGTCGCTAAACTGCGGGCCATGAAGACCGACAATAATCCGCTGCTCTTAAAAGTAAACTTTGGTGCCGGCCACGGTGGTTCCTCGGGCCGTTACGATGCCTTGCGCGAGACGGCTTTTGACTACAGCTTCATGCTCTGGCAAATGGGAATCACCGAATAGTAAACACTCAATTACAGAACCGGGAGCGGGAGCGACCGCACTCAACTACGAAACCGACGACGATACAGATTCAAACTAGTTCAGATCTCCTGGTTAACTCATGAGCGACTCAAATTAACCTGGAAGCCTGACAATGCCACAGCGCTGACTCCCTTGGTTGAGCGGAAACGAAACGACCAGGCCGCTACCGCTTCCTGTAGGTGAGTGATTTTTTACGATTGGATTACTGATGTTAAATCGATTGGCCATTCGGTCCCTGCCTGATCTGCGTCTATCTGCGTTTATCTGTGGCAGAAGACAGATACTGCTCCTTCTGGTACTCATTAGTTTTGGAATTCCAGTACTACTCATTCAAGCACAGCAGCCAGCCTCACTCCCAAAAGACGATTCTGTAGTGCGCATCAAGACCGAATTGGTTCAGACCGACGTCATGATTTTCGACAAGCAAGGTCATTTCGTCGATGGTTTGCGGCCGGAAGACTTTGCGGTAACTCTTGATGGGAAACAGCAGAAGATCCAGTTTTTTGAACGTATCGCCGCCGGATCTGCCCGTGAAGAAAATCAACTATCGGCCGCCAGATCGGCAACGCCAGCGAGGGGTGGCAAGGCAGTGACAAACGGCGATGATGCCGACCGTGTGCGCACGATTTTCTTCTTCGTCGACGACACGCACCTGGGCAGTAAAGGTATAGTGCGGGCCCGGAACGCGCTGCTTGATTTTGTCGAAAACCGAATGCGGCAAAATGATCAGGTCGCAATTGTTTCGTCCAGTGGCCAGATCGGCTTCTTACAACAACTGACGGACAATAAGACCGTTCTGCGCACGGCCGTCTCTCGCCTGACGAGCAAGCGTGATGCGGAAGCCTATCCCGGCAAGACTCGGATCACGGAATACATGGCGAATCAGATCGAAAACCATAACGACAAGGCCTTGTTTGCTTATTTGCTGGAGTCGACCAAACTTGAGCAGCAAATGGGTGCCGGCACTCGCCACGGAGACCATCGCCTCGCCAGCTCTTATTCAGCGGAGCCTTATCTAAAAAACCGCTTGCAGCAGATACAAGGACAGGGAAGACTGAGCAGTAGAGCAACCCTGGCAACTCTGCAGGGACTGCTTTCGACTACCGCGAGTCTTCCGGGTCGCAAGCTTCTCTTCTTCCTTTCCGACGGTTTCATAGTTAACCCGCAAGATTCCGGTACTTCCGATTTGCTTCACCAAATAACGGAAGCAGCTGCCAGAACAGGTGCGGTGATCTACTCGATCGATTTGCGAGACAGCTCAAGCGGTTCATCAATCGACGTCAGCACAAACGACTATATCGATTTCTCGGCGCGCGGCTCGGGCTTGATGTTGGGCGAGATGACGGCTAATCGTGAACCGTTGCAGACTATGGCAGACGAGACGGGTGGTCGAATTATTCTCAACCCCAACTCTATTACCGAAGGAATGCTGCAGGCCCTTGATGAGACTGCCGACTACTACTTGATCGCCTGGCGACCGGATACCACCGAAGAGCGCGAGGGAAAAGCACGCCTCAACGTCACAATTAAAGAACATCCCGAGTGGCGGGTGCGTCTGAGAAGAAAATTCTACGCGCCACCGACGCGAAGTGTTGACTTATCTAAGAAGAAAACTGAGATTCAGGTTAGCCCTCAACAGCGACGAGTGATGGAGTTGCAGTCAGCACTTGGTTCTCTTTATCCGCAACGACAGGCAGCCGTTCAACTTTCAGCAGGGTATGTCGCTACTGCTGGACCAGGTAGTGAGTTGAGGCTTTCAATGCAGCTCGACCCGCAAATATTTGCTTCTCAGCTTGAAAGTGAAAAACAGAAGGCCGAATTGGATGTGTTGGGAGCGGCGATTGACGATCGCGGCGTAATCTCGACCTTCAAACAAGTGTTGACTATCACTCCTGAAACGCTCGCGGCGCGAGCACCAGTCATCTGGCATCAGAAATTGTTGGTTCCACCCGGACTGTATCAAGTGCGCGTTGCGGTGCGGGATCGGGAGCTTGGTTGGACCGGCAGTGCTTTGCAATGGATCGAAGTCCCGGATTTTTCGCAGAAGACTTTACAGATGAGCAGTCTGTTTATAGGCGGACGTGAAAGCATCATCGGGAAGCCAATCTCTACCTTGTTGCAAACAATTCCCAAGCCAATAAAGGTCAGTGTCGACCGCCGTTTCACGACTGGTTCAGTCCTGCGCTTTCAAACCTTTCTTTACGCTGCTTCGCCAACCTCTTCAACAGATTGGTCGGGGCTTGAAGTGGAGGCTGGACTAATGCGTAATGGTCGTCCCGTCGTCGTTATGCCACCCGCGAAGGTCCCCCGCAACACCATAGCGAACCAACCAGGTCTGCCTTACTGGGCTGAGATTCCCCTCGATCAACTGGCCGCCGGTCGCTACGTCCTCATTGTTACCGCCTTCGATCGCGCAAACAAAGTACGAGCATCTCAACAGATCAATTTCACGATTGAGTGAAGCCCAGCAGTTTCGTATGCACAGCAGCGGGGCCTCATTTATAGGGCCACTCGACCCCGCAACCTCGGCAAAATGGAATGTTTCTAGCTAATCGGAATGGATAGGTGGCTTTCGTTCCTAACGGAGTCTGAGTAATAGGTATGGAGCTCAATTCTGTCAACTCGGAATTTTGCGCTCAACTACAGAACAGGAAGCGGTAGCGACCTGGCCGTTGCGGAACAGACAACCCTTAGTTGAGTGGCACCGCAACGGCCAGGTCGCTACCGCTTCCTGTTCTGTAGTTGACTCTTGCGTTGATCACTTCGTACGCGGATCCATTCTAACGACGAGTGGTTGAGTGTAGGTCTGGCCACCTACAGTCAGCTTTATGGTGTAGTTGCCTGGCAACACTGTCGGCTGACGGAAACCGAACCCTCCACCGAAGCCACCAGGAGCTCCACCTGCACGCGGAGCAGGCGGTGTCGGCCGCAGATCCCAGACCCACCGATGCATGCCAGCCGCAGTCGACAAAGGTTCTGGAGTAGGACGCCAGAAGACCGGGATGTTAAGCGTGTCGGGATTGACAGGCGGCGTGCGGTCCTCGCTCGAGTAATGGCGAATGCTTTCACCTGAGGGATCGAGTATTTCGAGCACCACTGGACCAGACGCGACAGTCTTCAAGTAGTAATCGATAATCGCACCGTAGGGAGGGTTCTCTGCAAGCGGCTCATCACGAGGCTGGGGCGTGCCATTATCACTGCCTTGAGGCATGTTGATAGCATCGGCCGGTCGAAACAGGAACGCGCTCGCGGCCTTCACCTCGTCGTTAATCTGGCGCAGCGCAGTGATATCGTCGAGCACCCAAAAACCGCGGCCGTGTGTAGCCACGATCAAATCGTCTTTATGAATAACCAGATCGCGCGCGGAAACCGAAGGCAGATTCAATTGCAACGACTGCCAATGATCCCCATCGTCGAACGAAACGTATACTCCCAGCTCAGTGCCAGCAAAAAGAAGGCCGCGGCGTTTGGGATCTTCCTTCACCGTTTGCACATAAACGCCTGCCGGCAGACCGTTCGTAATCTTCTGCCACGTTTTTCCTGCATCGCGGGTGCGATAGATATAAGGTTCGTAATCTTCGAGTTGATGGCGTTCGACCGCAGCGTAAGCTTCATTCACATCGAAGTGTGAAGCATCCATCATAACTACCTTGCTCCAGGATGTTACTGTGGGTGGAGTCACGTTCCGCCAAGTCTTGCCATCGTCGTCTGTTAGTTGGAAGTAGCCGTCGTCGGTGCCGATCCAGATCAGCGGCGCCCTCAAGGGAGAGGGAGCAATCGTATAGATCACACCTCGCCGTTTGTCTGTGGGCGCGTCAGTCGCCGCCGACTCATTCAGGTTAGGCGGTACGCCTGGATCCTCTCGCGTTAGATCCTGGCTGATCTGCGTCCAACTCTCTCCGCCATTGGTCGTCTTGTAAAGAAACTGATTGGCGAAGTAGAGCGCATGCGGATCGGCCTGAGAAAAAACGAGTGGCTGGGTCCAGGCATGTCGAAATACACTTCCGTTTCCCTTTTCAGGGGAAACGTTTTTAGTCGCGCCCGTTACGACGTTGCACCGTGTAACCGCATCGCCGAAGAGAATCTCAGGATGCAACGGATCGGGAGCCGTATAACCAGCCTCGCCGCCCGCACAAACTGCGGTCCAATCGTGATTGGAGATCTCCGAGTGGTTACTTTGGGTAGGCACCCCCACCGCACCGCTATCTTGTTGCGCTCCAGTAACCCAATAAGGAAAACGGTTGTCCGCCGCAACATGATAAAGCTGCGCGGTTGACTGGTTGTACCATGAACTCCACGTCACCGCTCCATCTTCACTCACCACAGCTCCCTGATCACTTGCGACAATCATTCGTTTCGGATCGTCAGGATTGATCCAGAGCAAGTGATAGTCATCACCGCCGGGGGCGCCCTTGATGGCGGTCCACTTCTTCCCGGCATCGGTCGACTTGTAGACTGAGGTGTTTGACACATACACAGTGTCCGCATTTTTTGGATCGACTGTAACCTTGCTGAAATACCAACCTCGACCCCAGATACGATTGTCGCCGGAAATCTTGCTCCACGTGGCTCCGGCATCGCTTGACGAGTACAAGCCGCCTTCCTTCGCATCGAGGATCACGTAGATCCGATTCGTATTTGCCGGAGCGACCGCAATACCGATGCGCCCGATCCCTTCTGTGGGAATGCCATTACCGAGCGGTTGCCATGTTGTCCCTCCGTCGTTTGATTTGAAAAGGCCGCTGCCAGGCCCATTCGCAGGCGCGTAGATAAACCATGGTGGACGTCGCACTGCCCACAAAGCGGCGTAGATTATTTGCGGATTGGTTGGGTCCAACGCGAGATCAATGGCCCCGACATCGTTGTTCTTAAAAAGAACCTTCTGCCACGTGATGCCCCCGTCGCGCGAACGATACACCCCACGGTCAGGACTCGAACCATAGACATGCCCCAATGCTGCGACAAACACGACATCTGGATTCCTGGGATCGACTAGAATGCGGCCTATCTGCCGCGTATTCTCGAGACCAAGATGTTTCCATGTCTTTCCGGCATCAACGGATTTGTAAACGCCATTGCCGAACGAGATCGAGTCGCGCATGTCGGCTTCACCCGCACCGACGTAGACAATATTGGGATTCGACGGCGCCACCGCGATCGCGCCGATCGAGGCCACCGGCTGCGAGTCAAACACCGGTGTCCAGGTCCGTCCGGAGTTCGTGGACTTCCATACCCCGCCACCGACCGAACCAAAGTAAAAGGTATTCGGCTGACCGATAACGCCGCTTACGGCATTCACCCGGCCGCCACGGAAGGGACCAATCATGCGCCAGCGCAAACCAGAATAGAGACTCGTGTCATATTGCGTCTGAGCGCTAGCCACGGGCAGCACACTGGTCGGACTTATCGCGGGAAACACCTGAGCCAGCTTTATTCCGCAGATGGCAAGTAAGGCGATTACGCCTAACATCACCGGCCGGCGCCTGTTGATCTTTTCAACTTTCAGCATTGCGGACTCTCTCCTTAGACGACGCAGAATTCGAAAAACGCGCCCGTTTCAAAAATGGCCCGTCTATAATCCAACTACAGAAGAATTATTTGCTTTTACCCACGCAGACCTGAGACTGACTCCAGCTTTTCACGTTCAGAAAGCTCGAGAGGCAGTTTCGGCGAAACAGCAAGAGCCGAATAGCATGTTACCAGGTGAAGTACTATACCTTTTCGCACAAGACCGCGACAATTGTCCTCTTCCGTCAAACGCTATTTAATGTGGCTTAATTCCCAAACGGGTTGCGGCTTGGTTGGAGTTGGGAGTTAAATATACCGCCGACAAAATGCCGCCCCTACTTTTGATCTAACTTCAGCGCGGAGGTGTCTTGTAAGCTCCGGCTTCTGCCGGTTGGTTTTCGGAATAATAAAGCAATGATTGGCTCGACACTGGGGACTTACAAGATCCTCGAGAAGCTCGGTGAGGGCGGACAGGGAATGGTCTACAAAGCGGTCGACTCAAAGTTGGGTCGCACCATCGTGATCAAGGTACTACCCGCCGAACTGACGGTCAAAGAGGCAAACCTGAAGCGCTTTGAACGCGAAGCCCGGCTTGCCTCAGCCTTGGATCATCCCAACATCTGCACCATCTTCGATCTCAATGACATCAATGGCGTCCATTTCATTGCGATGCAATACATCGAAGGTCGCAACGTGCGACAGTTGGTGAATGGTCGACCATTGTCTCTGGAAAGTGCATTGTCGATCACGTTGCAAGTGACTGACGCACTTACGGCTGCTCATGCGCGAGGAATCATTCATCGCGATATTAAGGCCGGCAATGTGATGGTCACTCCGGGCGGCCAGGTTAAGGTGCTCGACTTTGGCCTTGCGAAACTTCTCGACGAAGAAGCGGCACGGACCTCAGGAATTCATCACACGGAGCTGACTGAAGTGGGCATTCCTTATGGAACAGCAACCTACGCTGCTCCGGAACAGGCACGAGGCGATCGCGTCGACGCGCGCGCCGATATCTTTTCTACCGGTGTATTGCTTTACGAAACATTGACCGGCAGTTGGCCGTTTCGAGGTAAGACCGCAGTCGACGTACGTCACGCTGTTTTGCATGACGAACCTGCTCCCCTTGTGGAGGTCAGACCCGGGCGGGTGCCGCCTCGCTTGCAACAGATTCTCGATAAAGCCCTGGCTAAGGATGTTCGCCTTCGCTATCAGAAAGTCTCACACTTTCGTGATGACATTCGCGAAGTAATCCGCGAACTTGGGTCTGAATCGTTTTCCGGCGTTAATGACACCGTTCCCAGTGTGGCGCCCAGACATTTGAGTACAGCCAGTCCCATGTCGCGCGCCTTACGCTGGCTAAAAGGCGTTAAGAGCGGGGAAGGTTTCTCCTCCGGCTCCGGATCTTCGCGCGGGGCTCGGACCGGACCGAATGTTGATGCGCATGAGACACCTCTAACAAGCCAGGGGGATGGTGAACGCAGGAGCGTGGCGATCCTGCCGTTTAAGAATGTCGGCAATGATAGCGAAATGGACTTCTATCAGTTCTCGCTGGCGGATGCGGTGATCACCGAACTGGCACGCGTGCGCTCGCTGGTGGTCCGTCCTTCTTCGGTGATAGTGAAATATCAAGGCAAGGTGGTAGATGCGGCAGAAGCAGGACGTGAGTTAGGTGTTGACGCCATCCTGACGGCGGGCTTCCTGCGCGCCGGCGCTCGGTTGCGAGTAACGGCCCAACTGCTTGACGTCCGGACAAGCCAGATTCTCTGGAGCGAGCGCATCGATTCCGATTCCAGTGACATCATTGGCGTGCAAGATACTATTGTAAACCGCATAGTGGAGGGCCTGTGTTTGGAGCTTAGTCCAGACGAGAAGGTCGAACTTGCCAAGGGAGCAACTGCCGACGCGGCCGCCTCGGAAGAGTATCTCCGAGGTCGCGATTGCCTGGCCACATTTATTTATCACACCCTTGAACGAGAGCATCTCGATTCGGCAATAGAACACTTCCGGAGGTCCATTGAAATTGATCCTAAATTTGCTCTTGCGTACTCAGCCCTCGGCAGTTGTTACGTAACTCGCGTTATGAAAGGGCTCGGCCAGGCAGGTGACCACGAAAAGGCAAAAGCTGCTTTTGCCAAAGCGTTAGTGCTGGATCCCAAATTGCTCGAAGCGCGCATGCAGATGGTTTTTATTTACCTGACCGGAGGACAGAAGCAGAAGGCCTACACTGAAGTCGAAAAGCTGCGTGAGGAGTATCCGAACGATCCGGGAGTGCAATTTGCTCGTGGCGTGGTGGCACGTCTTCATGGAGATTACGATCGGGCCTTGCGCAGTTTCGAACGCATGGCTCGGCTGAACCCAGACCAACGCGTCGTGGCCAGTTATAATCGCGCCCGCATCTTCATGGTTCAGGGTCAGTATGAAGACGCTTTGCGGGAGCTCGATGAGGGCGCTGCGATAGAGCCGGAACATCCGTTGATACAAGTTTTCCGCGCGCGTGTGCTCTACTATCAGGGTGACGTTGATGCAGCAACTACCATGATTCAACAGGTGTTGCGAAAGCATCCGCAAATGGATGGCATCAGGCCCATTCTGGCAATTTGTTTGAGCGCGCAAGGACAGCACACCAAAGCGAATGAACAGTTGACGCCGAAGGTCAGACTCGTGGCCGAAGCTGATTACGATATAGCTTACTGGCTGGCGACGGCTTATCTGCTGCAGGGGCGACAGGTCGAGGCGCTTAGATGGCTGGAGACGGCCATCCAGTTAGGGAACGAGAACTATCGTTGGTTTGAGTGTGACCCCAGTTGGTCAGACCTGCATGATGATCCACGATTTAAGGAACTGATCAATAGAATCAAGATCAAAAATGAGACACATGAGGACCAGCCGGCATGAAAACATTCGTGGTCGGTGACATACACGGCCGTTGCGCGCAGCTTCGAAACTTGCTCGATATGCTGCCGCGCGACGTGGACACCGATACTCTTGTTTTTCTAGGCGATCTAATTGACCGCGGTGCTGATGCACCCGGTTGCGTTGCTCTTATCATGGAGCTCTGTCGCGAGCATCCCGAACGAGTGATCTGCCTGCGGGGCAATCACGAGCAGATGCTGATGGATTTTCTTGCAGGTACAAGTAACATCTGGCTAACTCCGGTCACCGGAGGGGAGCGAACATTTGAGCAATATACCGGGCAGGCGCTGCGTATAGACAGTGAACGGGACCTCGAAGAGATGCGGCTTGCGCTTGAGCGCACCATGCCAGCCGAACATCTCGACTTCGTTCATCACACACCTTTTTATCACGAAGACGAATACGCGATTTACGTTCACGCCGGACTGGACGACGGCAAGCATCCGCGCGAGAGTTCACCCCTCTCGCTGCTCTGGATGCGCAACATGGATTTTTATAAGAACTATTACGGCAAGCCCTGTTTGTTTGGCCACACGCCTACGCCTCTATTGCCGCTGCGCGGCCGGCTGGGTCGCCACGGCATTTACATTTCTCACAGCGCCATCGGTTTAGACACTGGCTACAATCACCAGTCGCCACTCAGCTGTCTATCCCTGCCTGACTTCACGCTCTACCAGACATTCGCTGATGGGCGAGAAGAGACGCATGTGATCACATCGTTTATTCCTGATACCCTGAAAGCGATGCAGAAGAAGGCGGGAATCGAAGGTTGAGATGATCATCTCAAGCCGTGCGGTGCAGAATGAAATCTGCTATCTCGTGGAGAATCTCGGTAGGTCGCTCAATCTTCTGTAGCGCTGCAACCGTTTCGCGATGCACACGAGCGGCCGTTTCTTGCGTGGCTGCAATTCCATATAGACTTGGATAAGTTGCTTTCAGCGCACGGGCGTCTTTCCCCGGTGTCTTGCCCAGATCCGTGGCAGTTGCTGTTACATCTAGAAGGTCGTCTGTAATCTGAAACAATAAGCCCAGCTGGCCGCCGTAATGAGCTATGGCATTCAGCTCCGCCTCACTTGCGCGAGCGATAATCGCGCCACACCGAGCCGCACAAACAATCAGCGCCCCAGTCTTGAGCCGGTGAATCTCCTCCAACTCCTCACCACTTACTTCTCGCGACTCCGCTTCAATATCACTCGCCTGGCCAGCCACCATTCCCTGCGGAGTACCCGCTGCATCCGCTAGTTCACCGATCAATCTGATGCGTTGACTCGGATCCAATGTGTTGTCCCGTGCGATAGTTCTGAAAGCCAAAGTCTGCAATGCATCGCCGGCAAGGATCGCGGTCGCTTCATCAAAACGTACATGGCAAGTGGGCCGCCCCCGCCTGAGATCATCATTATCCATCGAGGGCAGGTCGTCGTGAATCAGGGAATAGGTGTGAACCAGCTCCAGAGCGCAGGCTGTCTTGAGAAGCAGCTCGTTAGACGCCTGGAAGGTTTGACCAGCCGCCAGTAGCAGTGCGGGACGAAAGCGCTTGCCTCCCGCGAACACACTCCAGCGAATCGCCTGGTGAACCTTTTCCGGCGGAGTGGTCGCGCCTGGTAAGAGTGTGTCCAGCTCAGCGTCGATCAACGACCGGCAGTCGTTGAGAAAACTGTCTAGTTCGCCACTACTCTGTGGCAGGATCTCAGAAGCCATCTTCATCAGCGGTAAGGTCCGCCCCCGATTGTTTTTCTACATCGAAAGCAGTTACGACCGGTCGGCCCTGATTGTCACGCAACAACACTTCAATGCGCCGCTCTGCCTGGCTCAGCCGCTCCTGGCACTCGCGCGAAAGTCGTATGCCTTGCTCAAACAATTCCAAGCTCTTCTCGAGTGGTAGATCGCCGCCTTCGAGTTGCTGGACAATCTGCTCCAGCGCCTCGAGCGAAGCTTCGAACGTTCTACCCTGTTCTTCGTTATTCTTCATTTCTGTCTTTAACCGGTCGCACGCTAGCGCCGGCGTGTCTTCTGTTTCTTGCGCGTCTCCGGCCGATCAGATTGGCCTATGGCCGGCAACTCTTTCATCATATCGTCCACGACACGTTGTGTAAGAGTATCGTCGTTCAAGGCTGTTATTTTCCAGCGCTCGCCGTCTTTGCGCATGGAAAGTTGAATCGTCCTATCCTGGACACTCGCTGTCACCTGGGCAATATCCCCTTTGGTGTCTATCTTCACGAGCGAAGGCACTGTGAGCGCCACTATGAAGAAGGGCTTCGGTGTGGATTTCGCGGAAAACTCTTTTAGCTGCTTCGCCAGTTCGTCGTGCACCGTTTGTTTCAAACGAGGTAGGAACGACGGCAACAAACTGTCAATCTGCGACTGCAAAGGTCCGCTGAGTGCGGAGCCATAACGACTTGCCGCTTTCTGCTGAAAACTTCCAACCATATTCCTGGCGATCTCGTCGCTGTCGAGTTGCTGATCAAAAGCAGTCATGTCATCGCGCTGTGCGGCATCGAGAATAAGTGCGAGAGAGTAAGACGGGGTCGTTTGGTAGTGTCGCCACCAAAGGTATCCCCCGGCCGCCGCGATCATGATGACAGCGATTATCAGCATCGCCAGGAGGGCCAGGACCTTGGGCCAGCGTCTGGCGCGCTGTTTCTTCGGCTGTGCGCCACTCGACTGATCGAGGTTGATCACGATGCGCTTGCGGCTTGACTCATTCATATTCGTTATGTCCGATTTATGTCCGATATGCCTTATTAGCTTGTCGTTGCGTGCGCTGAAGACTTCTGCGAGAGTCTACGACAAGCTAATAAAGCATATCGGACACCTCAGAGCTTTCTAGGCCTCGTCGGATAGCTCGACACTGTCGACGCGAGTATTAAGTCTTCCTTTGACCAAACGCACGCGCACTTCATCACCAACCGCAACTGATTTAGCATCGCGCAAAAGCGCTCCCGATTTATCCTGGGCTATCGCGTAACCACGTTGCAGCACGGCCAATGGCGATAGCGCGTCGAGCGAAGCGGCGGCGAGCCCGAGGCGTTCGCGAGCTTGCTGCAACTGCATCTCCATCGCTGTACTGCAACCCGAGGAGGCCGTCTCAAAGCGAGCCCGTGCATTCGCGACGCGCGTTTGCAGCCGAGCAGGCGAAAGTTTTTGCGTCACTGCATTGGCTCGCGACTGAGCGTTGCGCACTGTTCGCGTGATCCGCGTTTGTAATTCATGCGTGGCCGAACTGGTGTTCGCGCGCGCGTCGCGTAACCGCGCTCTTACTTCGTCAAACACCTGTGAGAATGCCTGCTCCTGTACCTTGGCTCGGGCATCGACGATTCTGAATCGCGTCAACCGCATTAGTTGACGGCCCAATCGCTCAAGCGAGGAGCAAATCTGATCCTCATGTGCCGCCACTATCTCGGCAGCCGCGGAGGGCGTTGGCGCGCGGACATCAGCCACAAAGTCAGCAATGGTGAAATCCGTTTCATGGCCGACAGCGGAGATAACGGGAATAACGGATTTGCGGATCGCTCGGGCTACCTCTTCCTGATTAAACGCCCACAAATCCTCACTCGATCCACCGCCGCGACCAATAATGAGTACGTCGACCAGATCACGATTGCGTCCTTCGCGCAAAGCCCGTTCGTGATGCTGATTGATTAAGCGGATCGCTCGCACGATATCGGGCCCGGCTGTTTCACCCTGCACGCGTGCCGGCGAAACAAGCACGTGAACGGTGCGAGTCCTCCGAGAGATGACATTGACAATGTCGCGAATGGCGGCGCCCGTCGGAGACGTGACAATGCCTACGCGACGCGGAAAAACCGGCAGCGGTCGTTTGAGTTCTTTGGCAAAGAGACCTTCGGCTTGCAATCTATCGCGGAGTTGCTCGAAAGAAATGCGCAAGGCGCCGGCGCCAATAGGATCGAGAGACTCCACAACCATTTCATACTCACCGCGCGGCGCATAGACACTCAACCGACCACGGGCGCGTACGTGCAAACCATCGGTGGGCCGAAAGCGAATCCGCGTATTGGCGGAACGAAAACACTTTGCCCGCAACTGGGCGGCTTCGTCCTTGAGTGTGAAATACCAGTGTCCGGACGAGTGTGCTTTGAAGTTTGAGATCTCACCCTCCACCCAAACTGACCCGAAGCGCGCCTCGAGTGCCGTTCTCACCGCAGCGGTCAGCTCCGACACGGTTAACGGTCGTCGTTCGGTTTCGTCAAAAAGGGCGGAAAAGAGAGGCTGGTTCATGCAAGGATGAAGGATGACGGATGAAGGCTGAAAAGGCAATAAGAGAGTAAGATCCAATCATTTAGTTCTACCGTAGTCTGTTCGCACCGAGATTTCTAAGGAGTCGCCACACCCACGACCGGGCTCAGCCGTACCGATGCGCCTTCGCGATTTGTGCGCACACGCACACGCCGGGCACCCGCTGGTGTGGAGTTTGAGGCATAGGTAATTGTATAAGCGGTGCGCAGTTGCCGCACCACGTCTTCATAAGCTTTCTGCAGATCCTCCATTCGCCGTATCGGGTAGTAGACACCGCCGGAAGCGGCGGCGAGTTTGCGTGCTTCTTCTTCAGCGCGCGTGGTGAGTGTCAGATAACGAGTGCGGAGGGGATCAATCGTGATTTCTGGCTTTGGCACACTCGATTCCGGAACTAACCCCGAAGGAACGTAGAGTGGGTAAATCAGTGCTCCCGATTCCATCATCGCTTCCAGAATTGCGGGAAAGGGAACAAATGATTTGTTGTCGTCGCCGTCCGACATGACTACGATTGCCGTTCGTTCGCCCCGAAGTTGTTTCAGAGTTTCGGCCAAGACGTAACCGATTGCATCATAAAGAGCGGTGGCTCCACCAGCATCGATTTCATCGAGTTTGCGCGAGAGCATTTGGCGGTCAGTGCTGAAATTCGAGATCACCTGAATATCGTCGCGAAAACTGATGATTGCAATGCGATCCTGAGGACTCGTGGTGCGCAAGAAATCGCGCGCCGCCTTCCGAATAAAATCCATTCTTTCTTCAACGCTGCCGGAAACGTCCAACAAGAGAACCAGATTGAAGGGTTCATTGGTGGGGAGTACGTTCGTTACTTGTCTCTCAAGACCATTTTCGTAAACCGTAAAATCAGACTCGCGCATCCCACCAATCGCGCGACCATTGCGATCCATTACGCTGGCGTTGAAGCGCATCAACTGCGGCGTAACTGAGCTTACGATTTGACCAGGAGGCTGCCTCTTGACCAGCGTTGGTTCCCGTTCGATCGGAGGCAGTGTCCGCGCATAGTCTCCAAACATCTTGGGAGAAACTTTCCGGATAGCTTCGACCAGTTGACTGTCGCCGCTCCGGACGATCGCGCGCGCGGCCTCCGTCAGTGGCCGCTCATGAAGATCGCTGGGCACCATGCTCGGGTCAACGTTAAGCAGGACCACGCCGCGGAGTGTTTGAAAATCGAGTGCGACCATTTCTTCTTTCTTAGTTTTCTTCTCTCCCAGCCTTCCAGAAATCTTAAAAGTGCCTCCCGCCTTCTCTTTGACCGGCGGCAATTCAACGTCGCTTAGAAATCGCGGTCTGCTTGCCACCCAAAGAAAATCAAACTTCAGGGCGTCAAGCGGAACATCAGCATGGATCGTTCCCGTATTCGTCCTTATGATGGCAGATTCAACATTCCCCACTACGTCGACGGCGCCTGCTTCACTCTCAATTATGACCTTCGAACGTGAAGGAATGCGCACCATAATGTCGATTCGGTCCTGTTCACGTCGGGCACGCACATCAATTTGGACCGATTCTCCCTTTGCTTCCACGCGCACATCGCTCGGTTCCACCGGCAAACCGGCAGACGTTGCTTCGATAGTGACCTTCTTTTGTTGTTCATCTGAGGCGGTAACAGACACTCGTCCATCGCGATTCTTGATGGAAACGGAAACTTTTTCCGGGACTTCGAGCTCGCGTAGGAAGGTTTGAGCGAAAGCCACAAGCTGGAGCGACGCAAAGCATAAAATGATCGCGCTGGTCACCAGGAAATACTTGAGGGAAGACCTTCGCCAGAAATCTGGGGCGGGGCACTTAGGGTAAAACATCGCGTGCGATCTTGCCCGGCCGGCGTCTGTTGGTCAAGCGGGGCTTAGAATGAGTAGTGCTCCGCTAGCGTGTTGCTGAGAAAGAAAGGCCGATCGCCTGGCGAGTTACTTAGAGGCGATGAGGTCAGAACCACCTCGCGGGTACGGGGTGGGTCCGTGCGCCTGGAGATCGCGCCATGCTTACTTACCCGCTACCAGCGGGTGGGTAGAAACTTGGCGATTGAGCGTGAATTATTCGGTTGGTGTCGCCACCCGATACAGTACCGCG
>Ga0207684_10003124_pt1 | contig 16324 bp, 13 predicted proteins | sample KBSK5501metaG_FD_184342 | JGI IMG/M metagenome (GOLD analysis project Ga0207684, IMG submission 184342) | Corn, switchgrass and miscanthus rhizosphere microbial communities from Kellogg Biological Station, Michigan, USA - KBS K5-50-1 metaG... | ecosystem: Host-associated > Plants > Roots >...
CTGGAGGAGGTCGCGAAGTTCCTTGGTGGTTCCGGCCGCGACGTCGCCATCGTCGACGCCGGCCGCCTCAAGACGATGGAGGTGAAGGTCGAGGTTCCGGTCGAGGACATGGCCCAGCTCAAGTCCTACGACGATTCCGGCCAGACGGCGAACAGCATCTGGCCCGCGATCTATCCCCGGCTCCTCCAGCTGATTCAGGAACACCGTTCGACGATCGTCTTCGTCAACTCCCGGCGCCTGGCCGAGAGGATCGCCGCTCGCATCAACGAGCTGGCCGAGGCCGACCTCGTCCGCGCTCACCACGGCTCTATCGCGCGCGAGCAGCGCCTTCTAATCGAGGACCAGCTCAAGGCCGGAACGCTGCGCGGGCTCGTCGCCACCTCGACCCTGGAGCTCGGCATCGACATGGGCGCGGTCGACCTCGTGCTGCAGGTCGAATCTCCGCCCAGCGTGGCCGCGGGCATTCAGCGGGTCGGGCGCGCCGGACACTCAGTGGGCGAGATCTCACGCGGCGTTTTCATCCCGAAGTTCCGCGGCGACCTGGTGGAGACGGCGGCCGTCGTGGAGGGGATGATGGAGGGCCGCATCGAGTCCACGATCGTTCCGCGCATGCCCCTCGACGTTCTCGCGCAGCAGGTGGTCGCGATGTGCGCGATGGACGAGTGGCGGGTCGACGATCTGGCCGCGGTCGTCCGCCGGGCGTACCCATACAGCGAACTGGGGCCGCGGTCGCTCGACTCAGTGCTGGACATGCTCAGCGGCCGCTACCCGTCCGACGAGTTCGCGGAGCTGCGGCCGCGCATCGTGTGGGATCGGGTCGCGGGCACTGTTCGTGGCCGAGCCGGCGCGCAGCGGCTGGCCGTGACCAACCCGGGCACGATCCCGGATCGTGGTCTTTACACGGTCAACCTGCTCGAGGACGGTCGCCGGGTTGGCGAGCTGGACGAGGAGATGGTCTACGAGAGCCGTGTCGGCGAAACCTTCGTGCTGGGCGCGTCCACCTGGAGGATCGCGGAGATCACGCCCTCCCAGGTGCTGGTCACCCCGGCGCCTGGTGAGCCCGGCAAGATCGCGTTCTGGAAGGCCGATGCTCCCAGCCGTCCCGCCGAGCTTGGCCTTGCGCTGGGGAAGATGGTCCGCGAGCTGCGCGCCCTGCCGCCGGAAGCGGCCGAGCGGCGCCTGCGGGAGCGGGCAGGGTTCGACGACCGCGCCATCAAGAACCTGCTCACATACCTCGACGACCAGGCCGCGGCCACCGGCGCGGTGCCGGATGACCGGACAGTCGTGGTCGAGCGGTTCCGCGACGAGATCGGTGATTGGCGCGTGTGCGTGCACACTCCTCTTGGCGGTCGGGTGCACGCGCCGCTGGCGCTGGCGCTCGAGGCGCGTCTTCGGGAGCGGTTGGGCGTCGACGCCCGCGCGTTGTGGACCGACGACGGCATCGCGCTCCATCTTCCCGACGTCGAAACTCCTCCAGGCCTCGACGAGCTCGTGCTCGACCCGGAGGAAGTAGAGGCGCTCGTCGCGGCCGAGCTGCCGGGCTCAGCCTTGTTCGCCGGACGCTTTCGCGAGAATGCCGCGCGTTCGCTCCTCCTGCCGCGCCGCCGGCCCGGACAGCGAACGCCCCTCTGGCAGCAGCGCATGCGCAGCGCAAACCTGCTGCAGGTTGCGGGACAGTATTCCGACTTCCCGATCCTCGCCGAGACGTGGCGCGAGTGCATGAGCGACCAGTTCGACATGCCGGCGCTTGCGACGCTGCTGCGATCGATCCGCTCGCGAGAGGTAAGGGTGGTCGCCGTCGACACAGAACGCGCTTCGCCGTTTGCATCGTCTCTGCTCTTCTCTTACGTCGCCGAGTTCATGTATGAAGGCGACTCGCCCCTCGCGGAGCGCCGTGCGCAGGCGCTCGCGCTCGATCGCGAGCTCCTTGCCGAGCTTCTGGGCAGCGAGGATCTGCGCGAGCTCCTCGATCCCGTTTCCATCGCCGCGGTTGAGCTCGAGCTTCAAGGACTGCTTCCCGAGAGGTTTCCCCGCGATGCCGATGAAGCCCATGACCTCCTGGTCCGGCTGGGCGACCTCAACGACCGAGAGGCGGCGGATCGAGGTGTAGCCATCGAGTGGCTCCGCGACCTCGAGCGCGCGCGCCGAGCCGTGAACGTTCGCATCGCCGGCGACGCGCGATGGATAGCGGCTGACGATGCAGGTCGATACCGCGAGGCCCTCGGCGTGACACTCCCCGTCGGATTGCCCGATGCATACCTCGATCCCGGAGGCGAGCCGCTCGTCTGGCTGCTCCGCCGCTGGGCGCGCACTCATGTTCCGTTCGTCGCCTCGGATGTTGTTACCCGATGGAACCTGGCCGGCGCGGCCGTCGATGCCGCGCTCGCCCAGCTCATCGCCCGGGGCGACGTCATCGCGGGCGAGTTCCACCCGGCTGCGCATGGGCGTGAGCTTTGCCACCCGGAGGTCCTGCGCATGCTGCGCAGGCGCTCGCTTGCGGCGCTGCGCCGTGAGGTCGAATCCGTCCCACCCGAAACGCTTGCGCGCTTCCTTCCCGCGTGGCACGGCATCGGCGCAAGGGCGGCTGGGGTGGATCGATTGCTGGAAGTGGTGTTCCAGCTACAGGGCGCGGCGCTGCCTGCGACGGTGATCGAACGCGACGTCATCGCGAGCCGAGTCGCCGGATACAACCCGCGTCTCCTCGACGAGCTCGTCTCGATGGGTGAGGTGGTGTGGGTCGGCCGAGGCTCGCTTGGATCTTCGGACGGGCGGGTCGCGCTCTACCTTCGCGGCGATGCGCCGCGTCTCGTGCCAGATGCCACCGATGCCCCGAACGACGAGCTGCATGTTCGCCTGCGGGACCACATGCGTTTGCGGGGCGCCACGTTCTTCCGCGACCTCTATGCGGCGTGCGGAGGCGGCGATGAGGAGACCATGCTCGACGCCCTCTGGGACCTGGTCTGGGCGGGCGAGGTGACCAACGACACGTTCGCGCCGTTGCGACTTCTAGGACCGGCGGCGCGGCGCCCCGCGCATAGGCCACGACTGCCGCGCCTGACGCAGCCTCGGGCTGCGGGCCGGTGGTCGCTCGTCACCGACCTCGTCGGCTCGGGCGCGAACCCAACCGAAAGGCTCCACGCAACCGCCGGCGTGCTCCTCCAGCGTTATGGAGTCCTGACCCGCGAGTCGGTGGCCGGAGAGGGATGGCCGGGCGGATTCGCGGGCCTGTACCCAGTGCTGCGCGCGATGGAGGAATCGGGTCGCATCCGGCGTGGCTATTTCGTCGAGGGCCTGGGCGGCTCGCAGTTTGCGCTGCCCGGAGCGGTGGATCGGCTGCGAGCCCTCCGCGAGCAGGACGGCGGCGCGATCGCTCTCGCCGCTTGCGACCCTGCCAACTCCTATGGGTCCGTTCTCGCGTGGCCCCGCTCAGACGGTCGCATGGCACGGGCCGCCGGCGCCTACTGCGTTCTCGACGGGGGGAAGCTCGTCCTTTATCTGGAGCGAGGGGGCCGTTCGCTTCTGACCGCGGGTGACGTCTCGATCGAGCACCTGCGAGCTCTGATCGGGATGGCGGTTCTGGCGGGGAAGGTGGAGCTGCAGAAGGTCGACGGCGTCCCGGTCGCGGACTCTCCGCTCAATGCTCTGCTGCGGGAGGCTGGATTCACCTCGACTCACCGTGGCCTGGTCGCCTATGCCGGCCGCGGTTAGATCAAATTTGCCTTCGCCAGCGCCGCGGCGAAAATCTGATCCCGACTCGCGAAATCGAGCGGTTGCAGACTGAAATGGGCATTGTGGTTCAGCCAGTTGAGCGATAGCCTTCCCGCAATGAGTGAGGAGCAGTCGCTGGGGAGCCTGGTTAATCGTGAGACGTACGCCAATTGGTATGAGTGGGCCCGGCGATCTGTGACGAAGGAGGACAAGAGAGCTCATACAGCCGCGTGGGCGGCAGTCCTCGCCGGCGCGGGAGGTGGTGACTCAGCGGAAATGGAGAGGGTCGCCAGGCTTGCAGTCAAGGACAAGCAACTCGTGAACGGCCCCGGGGCCGATGTCGCAACGCGCTCCTACGCTGAATGGTTTCAGTACGCCGTGACAAAACTCGGCGTCACTGGTGAGACGGCCCATCGTGCCGCCGCGGCAGCTCAAACTGCCGCAACTCCGGACGATGCTGCCCTCGCGGCTGAGCAAGCGGCGGGCGTACACGGCGACTTTAGCCGGGCGCTTTTGATTCGCACCCAACACGACCAAGCATTTGAGCGTGCCAATCGGGAGTGCCCATTTCCGATCACCAAAGAAAAGGTCGACCTGTCGGGCGGCCTTCAGCTAATGAACGATGAGTTTCTCGTTACGTCAGGAAAAGACTGGGGGTTCAGCTCGCAGCGCATTCTGATCACAACTCACCGAGCGATTTGGACCCATGGTCGAGTGAACAAGCAACAGAACGCTATCTACCTGACTGACATTCGGGACGTCGTTTTCCGAAAGCCAATGATCGGGTACGGAAGTCTGGCTTTCGAGACGTCGTCAGGTCATGTGATCGAGGCACTTCCCAGCGTGAGCAATGGCGCCCAAGTACGCAACTCGCTCCTAACTCTTATTCACTACGCCAGAAACCGCAGCCAGCAACCGCAGCCGGCACCAATCACACAGCAGCCGGCGGTCGCTGCCCCTGCTCTTGATCGCTATGAACAACTTAAGCAGCTTGGCGAACTGAAGGCGCAAGGCATCCTATCGGAGGAAGAGTTTCAGGCTGAGAAGGCCAAGATCCTAGCGTCATAAGTCTTCTTTTGTCTCCCTGGCCCGCGGCTCAAGAGAAACGATGATCTAAGCCTGGCAAAAGTCGGAGGAGTTGGCGGCCGGGTTTACGAAGATGCTCGTACTGCGAATAGACGCCAGTGTGACCCCCGAATCTACTGAACTTTCAATCCACGCGCTGCACGACCTTTTCACGGTAGCGTCTCCCAATTGGTCGCGATAGCCGCTTGGGCCGCCGCGAGAGTCATCAGCTCTGAGCAGACCTTGTCGTGGAGCGAGTTCTCGACGCCATCCTTCTTGGTCGCCGGGTAGGAACCCGTCAGAGGCTCCGGCCAAAGGTTCTTTGGATCGGTTGCATTTCCGCCGAGTTCGAGAGGAATCAGATGGTCTTCCTCATAGTCGGCCAACTTGGTGTCGGTGTAGCCATACGCCTTTATCTGTTGTTCCTCGAGTGCTTTGGTGTATCGGGACGACGGCCTGACCTTGGTCGTGTATCCGCTGACGCAGATGGTGGTGAGGATGTTGTCCTGGGTAACTCGGGGATCGGCGACCCCAGGAGTGCAGATGGGGTCGGGCAGTCCGTTGACCGAGTGGCATTCGCCGGCGGCCGCTGTGGTGGCTGCCATGGGGGTACTGACAGCGACCGGATTCGGGTGTGAGGACGCGAGCGCAGTCCAAGCGATGGCGACCCCGATCGCGACGACCAATAGGGCCGCGATAACAATAGCGAATCGACTACGACTCAAGTCACGGTGATGTGGGTCTGACCGAAGGAGCCGCCACAAGTGACTGTTATCGGCCATACCCCCGGCGTCGTGTTCGCACCGACCTTCCACGTCCAGCTCACGTTGCCCGCGCTGTCAGAGGTTTTGGGCACGAGACCTGCGGCGGTCGCAGCGCCGGACTTGTAGTCGACCTCGATCGAACAGGCCGTGTTAGGAGTGGTCTTGACTTCGAGCGTCGCGTTCTGACCGTTCGGCACCGTTAGTGGCCCATTGACGAATGTGACGACAGCCTGAACCGCGGCGGGGGAGGCAGTGACGACGGGGGTAGGTGCCGCCGCCGATTCGGAAGGAATGGCCTCCGACTGTGGTGTGGCCGGCGCTGTAGTGTCTCCGCAAGCCACGACCAGGAGTAAGGCAGCAACAACAAATAGCCTCTTCACAGTCCCGTGGAGCCCTGAGTCTATGCCCGCGCGCGGCGAATCGCGTGAACATCGCAACAGCTCCGTGACACCATTCAGGAGTCGACCTAGACCTTCCGCCTTAGCTTCGCTCGGCGGCGCTTCTGCCCTATGCCAAGATTGGGGTACGGTCCGGCGGCGGTGAATTGACGCGGTTTAGTCGTCACAGTGACAAGTGCCAGACAGCGGTAGTCCAAGGAAGTCAAATGCGACAAGGATCGGGGAGTAGCGCAGCTCGGTAGCGCACCTGACTGGGGGTCAGGTGGTCGCGGGTTCAAATCCCGCCTCCCCGACCAACCTCGTCGTCAGCGCTTGGCCCCGACGCGTTGGGAGTCCGTGATGGCGGGAAATCGACCGAACGGTTGATGTTCGGCCGGACGTGCCGCGGCTACCTTGGGTTCATGCATGAATCCGCACCGGACGCTTTCCTGTCGGCTCTCTCTGCGCGCGATTTCGGACGGTTCGCTGAGTGCTTGGCACCGGACGCGCAAGCGCGGATGCTCTTGCCTCCTGGACCCGAGGTGCGCTCCGGGCGCGAGGAGATTGCGCGACGTTTCGAAGGCTGGTTCTCGCGCGCCTCGGATTTCGAGGTTCTGGACTCGCATCGCGTACAGGTTGGACTTCGAAACCGCCTCAGCTGGCGTTTCCGACTGAGCCGAGACGGGCAGCCGCGGGAAATCATCGAGCAGGTCGCATTCGTCAAGGCAGGGCCGGGCGGCATCTACGAGATCGACCTGCTTTGTTCGGGTTTCATGCGAGAGGAAGAGGGTCTCGCGTCGTGCGCCGTTGACAATGCCACGACTCGCGGCGCTCGATAATGACCGAATCACCGGCATCGCTGGAGGCGGTCACTCCGTAGTCGACAAGCCGAGGTCTGAAACCAGCCTGCGCCTGGCCGAGCTCCTCGCGGCAGTTTCGCTCGCCACCGATCTGTCGCACGACGTGCCTGCGGAAAGCGCGCTTCGGGATGCATTGCTCGCGGTTGAGCTCGCTCGCCTGGCGGGCTGGAGTGGGGCCGACGTCTCGGACGTCTATTACCTCGCGCTCCTCTACCACATGGGATGCACTGGCGCGGTTGCGGCCCAAAGCCGGCTGGGCGGCGGCGACGACATCAGCGTGCGTCATTGGATGTCGGAGGCCGACTACGCCGATCGTCCGGAGCTCATGCGCATCGTCGTCACCAGGCTGGCACGGCAGTGGGGAGCGTCCGGAGTCGCGCAGGGCGTGGCCGCCTTTGCGACCGCCGGCCGTGACATGCCAGAGGCTCTGGCCAGCATCGCTGAGGCAGCCGCCCACCTGTCCAAAAGGCTGGGTGCGAGCCCTCGCGTCACGGAGGCGCTTGGCCACGCGTATGGACGGTGGGACGGCAAGGTCTTCAGGTCGCTGCCGAGCGCCGAAGGCCTTTCCGCTACTTCACGCCTCGTGCACCTGGTCCATGTGGCCCAGATCTATCACCAGGCCGGAGGCGTCGAGGTCGCCGATGCGGTCGTACGGCAGCGCAGCGGGACGGAGTTCGACCCAGACCTGGCGAGGCTCTGGCTGCAGAACAGCCACGATCTCTTGCCCAAGCTGTCATTGGATTCTGTGTGGGATCAGGCGTTGAACGCCGAGCCGGAGCCCCATCGGCGTGTCGGTCCATCCCACGTGGACGAAATCAGCCGCGCGCTTGCGGATTTCGTGGATTTGGCCTCGCCCTTCACGCGAGGGCACTCGACACACGTTGCGCAGCTCGCCGAGGCGGCCGCTTTGAATGCTGGGTTGGGAGCAGACGACGCCGCCACGGTACGGCGCGCGGCGCAGGTCCACGACCTTGGCATGGTGAGCGTGCCCAATCGTGTTTGGATCAAGGGCGGTCCGCTCAATCAATCCGAGTGGGAGCGGGTTCGTCTGCACCCATATCACACGCAGCGCATCCTGAGCCTCGCCCGCCCGCTCCGGGCGTCCGCCACCATCGCGGGCCTTCACCACGAGCGGCTCGACGGCTCCGGCTACCACGTTGGTCTACGCGCAAATGCTCTGCCGTTCACCGCGCGGCTAGTCGCCGCGGCGGAAATCTATCAGTCGATGAGAGAGGATCGGGCCTGGAGGCCGGCGCTCACACCCGAGGTGGTGACGCGGCAATTGCACGATGAGGTCGCGGCTCGGCGCCTCGACAGCCGAGCTGTTGAGGCACTGCTCTTGGCGGCCGGTCAACCTCGAACGAAAGCGAGACCGAGCTCGGCGTGGCCGGCCGGACTGACCGATCGTGAAGTGGATGTGCTGAGGGCGATCACACGTGGACTTGCAAACAAGCAGATCGCACGCGAGCTCCACGTTTCCCAGGCCACCGTGCACACGCACGTCATCAACCTGTACGGAAAGATCGGCGTCAACACACGGGCAGGCGCGACGCTCTTTGCCTTTGAGCACGAGCTGCTCGACTCTCCAACTTTGTAATAAATCGACCAAACGGTTGATGCGCCTCTGAACTTCTGACCCTAGGCTGCGTCTCATGGAACAGCACCCGCCGCAGCTTCAGATCTCGCGGTTCTCCAAGGCGAGTCCAGATGCCGTCTCACGAACCGTTGTCGCCGGCAGCCCACTTCACACACAGGAGATGTGACCTTGCCTCTTTTCATTGACATCCACGAGGCGCTCCCGGATGGTGCCACCGCGGCGGACGTTGCCAATGCCCACAAAGCGGACCAGGCCAAGCAGGACGCATACGGCGTCACGTACCTCAAGTATTGGGTCGACGAGAAGGACCATAAAGCGTTCTGCCTCGTCGACGCTCCAACCGCGGACGCGGCCATGCGCGTCCACCGCGAGGCGCACGGGCTGGTCGCAAACCGCATCCACGAGGTCGTCGAAGGAAGCTAGACACGCCACCTGATAGATTCCGGGCACGTGGCAACGTGCCTCGTGCCCGGCTTTCGTGGCTATCCTTGGCGAGCAGCCCATCATGAGTCCATGGAGCTCCCTGGAGAGCGTCTGGCGTTGAGCCATCCAGAGGTCCTGATCGCGCTGCGGCGGGCGCGCGACCTCACCGACCGCGACTTCGCCCAGCCCCTCACCCTCGACTCGATGGCGCAGGCGGCGCACCTGTCGAAATTCCACTTCGCGCGGGCGTTCACGAAGGCCTACGGCGAGACTCCGAGGACGTATCTGACCCGGCGTCGGATCGAGCGTGCCAAGGACCTGCTGCGAGCGGCCAACCTGACCATCACCGAGATCTGCTTCCTGGTCGGCTTCGAGAGCGTCGGCTCCTTCAGATCGCGCTTCCGCGACCTCGTTGGCATGTCACCGACCGAGTACCGGAATGCCTCTGCCGGCGCTCCGCCCATCCCGGGCTGCTTCGTCCTCATGTGGACGCGGCCGGGTCTCGCCAGAAGTCAGCAATCCGGAAGAAGCACCGACGACGGGCGCGCGGTAGCGTCGGGGCCATGATCAAGAAGCTCTCGCACGTGAACGTGTTCGTCGAAGACCAGGACCGCGCCAAGGCGTTCTACACGGAGAAGCTCGGCTTCGAGGTACGCAGCGACACGACGATGGACGGGTTCCGCTGGCTCACCGTCGGCCCGAAGGACCAGCCCGACCTCAACATCCTCCTCGCCCGCCCTCAGCCGCCGATGTTCAGCGAGGAGGACGCCCAGGCCCTCCTCCGGCTGGTCGCCAAGGGCGTGATGGGCGCCGGCGTCGTCGAGACCGACGACATCCGCACCGCCTACGAGGAGCTGAAGGGCAAGGGCGTTACCTTCCTGCAGGAGCCGGCCGAGCGGCCCTACGGCATCGAGGCCCTGTTTCGCGACGATTCCGGGAACTGGTTCAGCCTCAACCAGCACAAGCGGTATGGCAGCTGAGTCGAGTCACGAATCGCGCATCGCCGGCATCCTCGCGCGGATTCGAGCGATTCCGGAAGGGTCCGTCCGAACCTATGGCGAGATCGACCCGGAAGCGCCTCGCCTCGTCGGGCGGGTGTTGGCAACAACTCATGAGGTTCTGCCCTGGCAGCGGGTCATTCGCGCCGACGGGAGCATCCCCAAAGGACAGCGCCAGCGCGAACTCCTCCTCGGCGAAGGCATCCCGATGCGCGGAGACAACGTCGACCTCGATCGGGCGCGACTCAAACTCCCCACAGGTGTGGCCGCCTACATGCGGGCGGCCGAAGCGCGCGACGCCGACGCAATCGTCGCCTGTTTCACCGATCAGGCAACGGTCACCGATGAGGGGCATACCTGGCGGGGACGTGCGGAGATCCGCCGCTGGTGGGAGGGCCGGGAGACCAAATACCGCCACGCAGTCAAGCTGCGCGGCGGGCAGCGAGTCGCTGGCGATCGCTATGTCGCCAGGGTGAGGGTGACCGGAAACTTTCCAGGACGAACCGCAGACCTTCGCTACCGTTTCACGTTTCGGAATGGGCTCATCAGCATCCTCACGATCGCGCCCTGACCAGATCAGTCGGAACGGTGTCCCTTGACGAGTGTCCCGTCCGGGGGTATGAATTCACGTGATTTATCGGTCGTAAAGCTGGACTTCTGAGGGCACCAAGCGATCGATGCACGCCGGTTTTATGCGGGAGTGACGCCATGAAAGATCTTGTGCTCAGCCGCCGCCAGGTTTTGAAAGGAGCAGGCGCAGCCGGGGTCCTGGGAGCGCTGGGAATCCCGACCACGGTTTTTGCTGATGGCACCACGGTCAGATGGGACATCATCAGCGTCAACTTCGCGACCGGCACGCTGTCCGCCGGAGGGCATGCCTCAGCTCTGGCTGCCGGCAACTCCAAGATCACTATGACCGGCTCCGGGACTTTTCAGCTAGGCGACGATGGCGGGGCAAGTGGCGGTGGAACATGGTGGACGTTCAACCCCGCTGGCACCCAAACCGGAACGGGTAGTTACGTAACGACTGGTCTCGTCAGCTGGACGCCGGCGCCAGGCACACCGCCCCTTCCGAACGACAACATCGGCGTGCGTACCCAAGAGAGCGCCGGCCTCGCGGTCCTGAGGATCAGGTACTCGGATGGGAGCCGCGGTTTGCTGACGATCAGCTGCGACCTGGTGGGGACGCCGGCCGCGGTCTTCGAGGGAATCACTGCGACGAAGGGCTTTGTCGATTACTGGAATCGGGAGGCGCCGGCGCCGGGCGTCGACGGTAACCGCACAAATTTCCATGTCATGCCGTCGTCCGAGGACTAGGACGGAGATAGCGCAGCGCGGGCGCCTCGTCGCGCAGCAGACGTGGACCAGGGCGACCGGCTACTTCAACGGCCGCGACTAGAATTCGCACTCGATGCCCAAGGTAACGATGATCGGGGCCGGCAGCGCGGTGTTCGCGCGCCAAATCATCACCGACATCCTGGCCATCGAGGGCCTAGATGCGGGCGAGATCGCGCTGGTCGACATCGACGCCGAGCGACTGGACCTCGGTCGTCAGATCGCCGAACGGCTTGTCGATATTTCGGGCAAGCGCTGGACCGTCACGGCATCGATCGACCGGAGCGAGGTGCTCCACAACACCGATTACGTGATCAACTCCATCGAGGTCGCCGGGCTGCAGAATGTCCGCGCCGACTACGACATCCCTCTCAAGTACGGGGTCGACCAGTGCATCGGCGACACCATCGGCCCGGGCGGCATCTTCAAGGCGCTGCGCACGGGGCCGGCCTGGCTCGAGATCGTCGCCGACGTCACGCGGATGGCGCCTCGGGCCATCGTCCTCAACTACACCAACCCGATGTCGATCCTGACGCTGGCCGCGGCACGCTCTACCGACCTGCAGGTCGTCGGGCTGTGCCACAGCGTCCAGGGCACGTCGAGGCTGTTAGCGGACTACCTGCAGGTTCCCTACGAAGAGCTCGACTGGAAATGCGCGGGAATCAACCACAACGCGTGGTTCACCAAGCTCGCGCACGACGGAGAGGACCTCTACCCAAAGCTGCGAAGCCGAGCCTCAGACCCTGAGATATACGAACAGGATCCGGTGCGCTTCGAGGTGATGCTCCATCTCGGCGCCTTCGTGACCGAATCGAGCGGCCACTTCTCGGAGTACGTCCCGTACTTCCGCAAGCGTCCCGACCTGATCGCGAAGTACACCCGCCCCGGATACCTTGGCGAGAGCGGCTTCTACGCCAACAACTGGCCACGCTGGCGGCGCGAAAACGACGAGCGCATCCACGCGATGCTCAGTGGCGAGACGGAGATACCTAAGGCTACACGCCACGAATACGCCTCATGGATCATCGAAGCCATCGAGTGCGGCCGTGCCACCAGCATCCACGGGAACGTGGTCAACGACGGCGCCATCGAGAACCTACCGAGTGGTGGCTGCGTCGAGGTCGAATGCCGCGTCAGTCCGGAAGGCATGCAGCCGGTGCATTTCGGCAGCCTGCCGGAGCAGCTCGCGGCGTTGAACCGTGCGCATATGGCGGTGCACGAGCTTGTCGCGAATGCGCTTGTCGAACGCGACCGGCAGAAAGCCAAGTACGCGCTGATGATCGATCCGCTCACCGCCGCCGTCTGCTCGCTCGAGGAGATCGACACGCTCTTCGAAGAGATGTGGGCCGCGGAGCGCGACTACCTTGGGGCGTTCGATTAGCCCGCAATTTGTGCTCGCTCACAACCTGGTGAACAGCCTCGGACGATCTATGGGCCAGATCCACTGAGGCAACAGCGCGGATGGCGGCGGCGGACCGCCGGTGGCCGCGCCAGACGGGGCGTGAGGCGCGACGGCTATGCGAGCTCCTCCCGTCCCAGCAGCTGACTGCGAGACCGCACTCCGGCTGGAGGCGGGGGCCGCCTGGCTCTGCGCGACCAACCGGGCATCCGGGATCACGGGATTCGAAGGCGGTGATGCCACGCCGGCGCCGATCACATTGCTGGCGGTAACGGTGAACGTATATGACACGCCGTTGGTCAGTCCGTAGACGACCGCGGTAGTGGCGCTCCCGCTCACCAGGGCCGAACCTGAAGGCGAACCCTGGACCGTGTAACTCTGAATTGGCTGTCCGCCATTGGACGGCGCGATCCACGAGACCTGAGCGCCTCCGCTCCTTGGCGTTGCACTTGGAGCCGTCGGCGCGGCCGGCACGGTGCCGGCGACCGCCGAGTTGGGATCGATCATCAGAGCGGATTCGTCGACCGCCTCGAAGGCGCCGGCGGGCACCTGCTTGAGGTCGGCGATCATCTGCGGATACGGGCCAGAGTTCCAGCCGGCATCCTCAGTGCCGGTGAAATACCAGTTCGATCCGTTGTCCGCAACGATGAGCCCGTAATGCTTGAAGGCCGTCAGGACAACCTGGGCCTCATGTCCGAAGGCCGAGATGTCATAACTCGATTTCAGTCGGAAGCGGGCGCCCATCGGCGGCAGGTTCGGGTCGTTTGCCGAACCTGCCTGGTGACGCGCCGGCCACAGATAGCTCTTGTCGCTTTGTTGGACCGTGAAGCGGATGGCGTGTGCGATCAACCCGGCCTGCACCTCGTCGAGCCGAACGAGACCTGGGAAGATCGGCAGGCCCGCCGCGTCAGCCGAGGTCCAGTTGGCCGGCCGCAGCAGGTTAGAGCCAAGGTCGAAGACGGCTCCAGAGCCGGCCGTGCTTGGACCGGCGTAGTTGGTCGCAAAGGTTTCGTACAGCTTGCAGGTACTCTTGTTGACGGTGAGCAGATGGGCATCGCTGCCCTGCTCGATCAGCAGATCGCTTCCGTACGGATAGGGACCCGGATCGCTCTCGCTTGCGTATTGGAAGGTGAAGCTGGTTGTCGCGTGGGTGTTATCCACGACGTTGAACGGGATGCCATATGGAGGCCCGCCGAAGTCTGGATGGAGTAGGCGGCCCGTCGTCGCCCCGGTCGACGCCAGCCATGCGGCGCTTTGGGAGTGCACTGGCAGGCCGGAGATGTCTGTGTTCCAGATGTTGCCGGCAGGAAACACGGAGCAGCTTGTGCCCGGCACATTGGCGGCCAGAGCCGGGCGGGATTGGTTCACTGAAAGCGTGGCCGTGACCAAGATGACAGCCGCCGAAGCCGCAAACCGGGCGCTTTTCATCCAGTACGGAGAACGAAACGAGTCGAGCCTTTCTTGTCTGCTCAGGCGAACAATCGCGCCGTCATGCCACCGCGCGCCCGAAAGCTCGAGCGCCGATGACGATCGCGACCAGGCAGAGCGCGGCCTGATCGCAACGCCTTTGACCACGCTGCGGCATATGACAGCGGGTTGGCCGCCGCGTAGCTGTTCTGTTTTGCGACGCCCAACCCCTGAATGATTGGCTGGAGGTTAATGCAGGCTGACTAATTGGCTTTACGCGACTCGTTCTTATAGAGCGATCGCTATCCTTCTGAACAGATGCTGAAAAGTGGGCGGGTGGAGCACGGACAGGGAATGGTCGAATACGCCTTGATCCTCGTTCTCGTCTCGATCGTGGTCATCGTCATTCTCTTGACCATGGGGAACCAGATCGCCAACGTCTTTTCCAACGTGGTCGCCGCCCTGGGCTGACGGGTAGTTGCGATGATGGTCGCGCCCCGATGACGCGACCCTGGTGGCGCGGCGCCGCCTTCTACGAGATCTATGTCCGCAGCTTCGCCGACTCCAACGACGACGGCATCGGCGACCTGCCCGGCATCACGTCCCGGCTCGACCACGTGACGAGGCTGGGCGCCGACGCTGTGTGGCTCACGCCCTTCTATCCCTCACCGCAAAAAGACCACGGCTACGACGTCGCCGATTACACCGACGTCAACCCCGAATACGGGACGCTCGCCGACTTCGACCGGCTCCTCGCCCGCGCCCACGACCTGAGGCTCAAGGTGCTGGTGGACCTGGTTCCCAACCACACCTCCGACCAGCACCCGTGGTTTCAGGCGGCGCTCAGCTCGCCCGACGATCCGCATCGAGACCTCTACTACTTCAGGGACGGCAAACCCGATGGCTCGCCGCCGAACAACTGGCGGTCGGCGTTCGGCGGCCCGGCGTGGACGAAAGACGAGCGGAGCGGGCAGTGGTACCTGCATCTTTTCGCACCCGAGCAGCCCGACCTCGACTGGTGGAATCCCCAGGTGCCCGCGGAGTTCGAGCGCATCGTCAGGTTTTGGCTGGACCGCGGGGCCGACGGCTACCGCATCGACGTCGCGTCCGCCCTCTTCAAGCGCAAGGACCTCGCCGACGTGCCGATGGTGAAGGACCCGATCAGCGGCATGGTTCGCCCCGACCACGCATTCGTGGTCGTCGACCAGCCCCAGGTGCACGAGGTTTATCGAAGGTGGCGGCAGATCCTCAACGAGTACCAGCCCGACCGCGTGCTGGTCGGCGAGATCTTCGAGCCCCAGCGACAGTCGCGCTACATCCATCCCGACCAGCTCAACATGGCCTTTGCGCTGATTCGGGCGCGCTGGGATGCGAACTTGTGGCGGCGGTCGATCGAGGTCGACATGCAGGCACTGAGAGGACCCGGCGTCGCCCCGAGCTGGACGCTGTCCAACCACGACGTCGTCCGCCACGTGACCCGACTCGGCGGCGGCTCGGTCGGGCAGGCCCGCGCCCGGGCCGCCCTGCTGCTCCTGCTCGGATTGCCGGGGCAGGTGTTCCTCTACCAGGGCGAGGAGCTCGGGCTCGAAGAGGTCGACCTCCCTCCCGAGGAGCGCCAGGATCCGCTCTTCATCCACACCGATGGCCGTCAGGCCGGGCGCGACGGCAGCCGGGTGCCGCTGCCCTGGAGGAAGGGCGAAACCAACGCGGGATTTTCCGACGCGCCGCCATGGCTGCCGATGCCGCCCGGGTGGGACCGGTGCGCCGTCGACGCCGAACAGGCGTCTGCTTCATCGATGCTCCAGTTTTATGAACGCGCGCTTGCGCATCGACGACGACTGTCGCCCTGGCTGCCGCCGACGATTCAGTGGAGGCCGGCGGTCCAGGGAGCACTGGCATTTCAGCGCGAACGGTTGACGGTCGTATGCAACTTTCTCAGCCGTCCGGTCGCGATCCCCGCATCTGGAACGCTCGTGCTGGCCAGCGATCCCCTGGCTTGCCACAGCGACGGACTGTTGAACCTGCCGGCCAACTCGGCCGCATGGCTCGACTCGCTGGGAGCTCGCTAGCCACCCCCGCGGCGCCGGCGGCGCTGCGGCAACGCGGCCACCAGCCGCGCCCGAATCGACGGCCGCGAGGCCAGCTGGTGAAACTGCTCCTGGCCCGCCGTCAGCGCGCGAATCGCGCTCAAAGCAATCGTCGTCTCGGGTGAGCCGCCTCCATTCAGAAGCGGCGCGATGCCAACCGCGTCTCCGTAGCCGACCACCCTCAGCGGGCGGGCGTTGGCCGAGACCAGGGCCTCGCCCTGCGTGATCAGCCAGAGGCGGGAGCCGGGCCGTCCCTGCACCGTCATCCGGGTGCCTCTTTCGACCTCCGCCTCGTGTAGGAGGT
>Ga0207684_10003127_pt1 | contig 16306 bp, 13 predicted proteins | sample KBSK5501metaG_FD_184342 | JGI IMG/M metagenome (GOLD analysis project Ga0207684, IMG submission 184342) | Corn, switchgrass and miscanthus rhizosphere microbial communities from Kellogg Biological Station, Michigan, USA - KBS K5-50-1 metaG... | ecosystem: Host-associated > Plants > Roots >...
CGCGGACGACCACGTCGCGGTCGTGGAGCGCGAGGACGGCCTGATCCGGAATCGCGGTGAGCCCCGCGGTCTCCGCGATTCGCTCGGCGTTCATGCACGACACGTAGCGGAGGCCGACCTCGGCCGCACTCTCCAGCGTGGTGCGCGTGAAGACGTTGCCCGGCGGCACGAACGTCACGACCGGCATCGCGAAGAAGTCCTGGAGGATGTCCTGCGCGCGGCGCACGTGCTCGCGGTGGGTGGCCGCCGGCACCCAGTCGTGAAATTCGCGGTGATACGTCCGGTTGCCCGTCCACGCGCGCGGCAGATAACGCCGTCCCTCGAGGACGCAATGCGTGTAGCCGTGATGCGCGATCTCGACGAGGCCGCGACGCGCGCACTCGCGCAACGCCCGCGCGGCTGCCGGAAACTTCTCCGGGTACGGCACCACGCGGCCGTCGCGCTCCGCCCATCCCGCGGTGACGGCTACGGTCATGCGCGCGGACGTCGCTTGCAGCATCTGCGCGATCCACTCCCAATCGGCGGCCGCCAGCTCACGATACGGGCCCCAGCGCTTGATCGGCGGCACGTACTTGAGGAAGAGCGCGTTGCCCGGAAACGGCAGCGACCAGGATCCGAGCGGCACGCGCGTGAGGCCGTAGACCTCGTGCGCCTTGGAAGCCGCGCCGACGTCATCGAGCCGCAGGGCGACGGCGACGCCAGTCATCCAGGACATCCTGATAGACGCGTTCGGTGGAGGCAGCGCAGTGCTCCCAGCGGAACATGCGGTCCACGCGCTCGCGGTTGGCGAGACCGAACTTGCGTCGGAGCATCGGCTCGGACAGCAGCAGCAGGATCTTCTCGACGAACGTCGCTGGCACGTCCGGATCGCACAAGAATCCGCCCTCGCCGGCCGCGACGACCTCGGGCAGCGAGCCGCGCGCGGACGCCACGACGGGGATCTCGCACGCCATCGCCTCCGCCACGCTGAGGCCGAAGCCCTCGAGCGAGGACGGAAAGAGGAACACATCGGCGAGATTGAAGTAGTCGACCTTCTCCGCCTCGGGCACGTAGCCGGTAAAAACGACGGTACCCGCCGGCAGCGTGGCCGCCGCGCGCCGCCGCAGTGTCTCGAGCAGCGGGCCTGCGCCGGCCACGACTAGGCGTGCCTCGGGCACCTCCCGAACCACATCGCGCCAGATGTCGAGCAGGAGAAGTGGATTCTTCCGTCCTTTGAGCCCACCCAGAAACAGCACGACCGGCCTCTGCCCCAGACCGAAGCGCTCAGCGAGGGCTGCGGGGCGCTGACGTCGCTCGAAGCGCCGCTCGACGCCGTAATACACGACGGCAAACTTTTCCGGCGGCACGCCGAGCTCGCGCGCGGCCTGCGAGCGCCCGAACTCGCTGCCGACGACAACACGGTCCACGGCGCGCATGACGGGGCCTTCGATGAGGGGATTGAGCCAACCGGCGTCCAGATGATGATGGTGAGCGACGACCGGCACGGGAAGACGATATCGCCGTCGGGCCCACAGCGCCGCCGGACCGATGAAGCGTAGCGAGTGGGCGCGCAGCACGTCGAACGGCCGCGCGTCGTACAGCCGGCTGATCAGCGGCGGCAGCAGCACGGCGGCCACGGGCCACCGAAGACCGCGGCCGATCGGCAGACGGTGCACCGTCCAGTTCGCCACGTCCGGCGGGACGCGCTGGTGACGCGCGAGCATGAGGTCGATCTGCACGCCTCGGGCGCCGAGGTAGCGCAGCAGCTCGCGCTCGTACGTCTCCCCGCCGGACGTCGTCTCGGGAGAGACGCCGCAGTGGGGCGAGCAGATCCTCATCGCTCGCACAACGCTCAGGCCCTGCGGAAGACGGGCTGGATGACCGGGCCTTCGAGCGCTGCCTCCACTCGACCGCTCTTGACGGCGGCCGCGAGCACGTCGAGCGACTCCTCGCACGCGGCGAGCGTTCGATCCACGTCATCGTCGGAGTGCGCGTACGAGATGTTGAAGCCGGCGCCGACAAAGACGCCGCGCTTGATCATCTCCTGCTGCCACACGCTCTTCATCGCGAGCGACTCGTCGCCCGTCTCGTCGGTGAACGTGACGACGGTGCGCGGCGGCAAGCCGATGCACTGCGCGCGGCGCCCGAGTCCCGCCGCCGCCGCGAGGCGGTTGTAGCCGTCGCGCACGCGCTGCCCCTGCCGCCAGAGGTGCTCGATCACCGGACGTGTGCTGAGCTTGCCGATGGTGGCGCGCGCCGCGGCCAGCGACACCGCCTCGCCGCCGAGCGTGAACGAGAAGAAGATCTCGTCGAAGATCTCCATGATCTCCCGCCGGCCCACGACCGCGGCCAGCGGATAGCCGTTGGCGATCGCCTTGCCCAAGCACGCGAGATCCGGCGTGACGCCGAAGCGCTCCTGCGCGCCGCCGAGCGCGACACGGAAGCCGGTCACGATCTCGTCGAAGATCAGGACAGCGCCGTTCGCGCGTGTGAGGTCGGCCACACGCTGCAGGAAGTCGTCGCGCGGCTCGACCACGCCGACCGGCTCCATGATCACCGCGGCCACCTGCCCCGGGTGCGCGCGGAAGATCCGTTCCAGGGACGCCAGGTCGTTGTACGAAAACGGCTTCGTCAGCTCGCGCACCGCGGCCGGCACGCCACGATGCCGCGTCGTGGTGCCGATGTACCAGTCCTGCCAGCCGTGGTACCCGCAGCACGCGATGATGTCACGGCCCGTGAAGGCGCGCGCCGCACGCACCGCACCGGACGTCGCGTCCGATCCGTTCTTGCCGAAGCGCACCATCTGCGCACATGGCACGATGCGTGTGAGCAGCTCGGCCACCTCGACCTCCAGCGGGTGCGCGAGCGAGAACGTCACGCCGTCGGCAACCTGCGCGAGCACCGCCGCGTTGACGTCGGGATCGTCGTAGCCGAGCACGATCGGCCCGAGCGCCATCGGATAGTCGATGTACTCGTTGCCGTCGACGTCCCAGACGTGGCTGCCCTTGCCGCGCGCCAGGAACAGCGGGGCCACCCCCTGGACGAACTGGGTGTAGCCCTTGCTGAACGTCTGCGTGCACGACGGGATCACCGCCTGCGCGCGTCGGAAGTATTCGCGCGATCGCGCGAGCGATCGTTCGGGGAGCTGACCCATCGCTATCTCCTTGGAGGATTCACGGTGACACGGTCGTCCGCGCGCAGCGAACGCGCGTAGCCCTCGTTGCGGGCGAGTCCGGCGTTCATCCGAGCGAGCTCCGGCTCGGCGGACAACAGGTCGAGCACCTCGTCCATCCCGAAGCGCGATCCGGCATCGAGCCGCGCGTACACGGCGCGGACGAACTCGAGATCGGCGAGCTCGTCGACGGTCCAGCGCAGATGCGCTCGACTCGGCTCGGTCGCGACATTGCCCAGCCGAAAGGTCGAGGCGTTGTGCCAGATATACGACGTGACGTGCTCACGATCGGACGGCCGGTCGGCGTCGCGCCACGCGCGCTCGAGCGCCTCGCGCGAGACGACCTCGGTGTCGAGGCCGTCGGGGTACGTCGGCGGATGCACGTTGCTGACGTAGTCGACGTCGCCCGCGCGACGCAGATACTCCGCGAGCACGCGACCCGAGACGCGCGGGTCCAGGAGCGGACAGTCGGCCGTTACGCGGACGATCACGTCGGCGGGATGCTCGCCGACGGCCTGATGGAAACGGTCGAGCACGTCGTCTTCGCTGCCACGCGTGCACGGGATGTCGTACCGGCGCGCGAAGTCCGCCAGCGCGTCGTCGGCCGGCGCCACGGTCGTCGCAAGGACGACGCCGTCGACGCCGTCGATGGCGAGCGCGCGGTCGACCACGTGCGCGACCATGGGCCGACCGGCGATGTCGAGGAGCGCTTTGCCCGGCAACCGGGAGGATCCGACTCGCGCCTGGACGATCGCCACGCAGCGGAGCGCCGTCACGGCGTGACCCACGCGCGACGCGCCGACGATGCCTTGGCCGCTTCGACCAGCCGCAGCGCCGCCAGCGCCTGCCCGCCGTCGATGAGCGGGCGCTCGTCGCCGACGATGCACCGGGCGAAGTGGCGCATCTCCTCCACGAACATCTCGTTGTGGCCGAAGTCGAGCGGCTCGCGGAAGCCGAGCCAGCTGTCACGCTCCTCGCTGAAGAGCGTGACGCGCGGCTCGATGTAGTCCCACACGATGACGCCGCGCTCGCCGATGATCTCGCAGTCCCGGCGATAGGAGCGCTGCAGGTAGTCGAGGTGCAGCTGGGCCACTACGCCGGAGTGGAAGCGCAGCGTGACCTCGGCGAAGTCCTCCACGTCGATGGCGAGACTCGAGAGCCGCTCGGCCGTGCAGAAGACTTCCTTCACGTCGCCGAAGATCCAGCGCAGGTAGTCGAACTCGTGGATCACGTCTAGCAGGATCCCGCCGCCCTCGGCCGCCTGCGAGCGGTAAAGCTGTCGGTAGTCGGCGCCGGGCTTCCACCACGGCAGATAGAAGCCGCACTGTGCGCGCACTGACAGCACACGACCGATGCGCCCTTCCTCCACCAGCGCCTTGACGCGCTGGAGCGGCCGGAAGAATCGCAGATTGGCGCCCACGAGAACGAGAATCCTCTGCGCAGCAGCCGCGGCCAGCACGTCGCTCACGCCCGCCGACTCGGCGGCCACAGGCTTTTCGATGAAGAGGTGCGATCCCCAGGGCAACACGACGCGCGCCAGCGGCAGATGCGACACAGGCGGCGTGCAGACCAGAACGCCATCGAGCTTGGCGTCGGCGCCCGCCTCGAGGCTGGGAAGGACGTCGGCGCCCGAGGTCGCCGCGGCTTCTTCCGCGCGGCGGCGGTCCGTGTCGAAGACGACCGTCTCGTGCCCGAGCGCGCGGAGGTTCTTGAGATGACGCTGGCCGATCGAGCCGGTGCCGACGATCGCGAATCGCATCAGCGGCCCGCCTCGAGCTCGAGCACCGTCGCGCGCTGGCCATCGTCGCGCGCGGCCGGTCCGACGACCCGAAAGCCGCACGCCCTGAACGTCCGGAGCGACGCGTCGTGGTCGTCGAGCACGAGCGCGCGCGCACGAACGCCCGAGCCGAAATCCCGGCGAAGCAGCCGCATCGCCTCGGAGAGCATCGCCTTGCCAAAGCCGCGTCCACGCCGCTCCGGCGCGACGACGATCGAGACCTCCGCCACGTCGCCGTCGACGTCCACCCGGACCTGACCGACGGCCACGTCACCGTCGCTGAAGATCCAGATGGCCGTGCGCTCCGAGGCGAGCCGGGTGTGCAGCCACGCCTCATGCTCCGCGACGGAGACGGTCGTCTTCGTGAACGACCGACGCCGCGTCTCCGGATCGTTGCGCCAGCTCCGCAGCAGCTCGGCGTCGCCGGCTTTTGCTCTACGCGCCGTCAGCGCCACCATCCACCATGCTCGCGACGATCGGGGCGTGTGCGGCGATGTCCTGCGAGGCACGGCACCGCAGCAGCCGCTCGTACTGGCCGGGCGGCAGACCGGGCGCGTTGGTGCCGTTTCTCAGCACCGCGATGTTGCCGGCCGAGAACCGCTCGCCCTTGCGGATAGCGGAGGCCGCGAAGATCGACCGTCGCGCGAAAGCGAAAAGCTCCTGCTCGACATCCAGCACGCGTTTGTCGCCGGTTCCCAACACGGCCTCGGCCTCGCGGACCGCGCTCACGAGCGCTTTGAGCTCGTGCGGCTCGACCGCGAATCGCTGGTCGGGGCCGGGCATGCGGTTGCTCAGCGTGTAGTGCTTCTCGATGACCACCGCGCCGAGGGCTACCGCGACGACGGGCGCCACGATCGGATTACGCGAGTGATCGGACAGGCCGACGAGACAGCCGGTGGCCTGGCCCAGCGTCACGAGCGCGCGCGCGTTGACCGCCTCCGGAGGCGTCGGATACGACGCCGTGCACTGCAGGAGCACGAGCTGGTCGTTGCCCATCTCGCGGGCCAGCGCGACGACCGGCATCACGTCGTCGAGGGTAGCCGCGCCCGTCGACACGAACGTCGGCTTGCCGAATCCCAGCACGCGGCGGATCAGCGGAAGATGACTGACCTCGTACGACGCGATCTTGAACGCGGGGACGTGCGGCTCGAGCGCATCCGCCCACTCCTCGTCGAACGGCGTGCACAGGAAATGCACGCCGCGGGCGCGACAGTGCTCGGCGAGCTGCGGCACCCACGCCAGCGGCAGCTCCATCGCCTCGATGATGTCGTAGATCGACCGCTCGTCCTTCAGGTAGTCCGACTTGCCGGCGTTGGGTGGATAGAGCGTCCGTGCGCGGAAGCCCTGGAACTTCACCGCATCGGCACCGGCCTCGTTCGCCACATCGATCAGCGCGAACGCCTGCGACAGGCTGCCGTTGTGGTTGGAGCCGGCCTCGGCGATGACGTAGCAGGGCGCGCCCCCGCCGATCCAGCGGTCACCGACCCTGATTCGCGTGGCGCCGCTCACCGCCGGCGTCCCTCCACGAGCGACTGGATCGCGTCGAGCACGCGATCCGAACACTTCCCATCGTCGAAGCCGACGAACTTCTCGATATATCGGGCGCGCGCGGGTAGCTCGAGCGGAAAGTCGGACAAGCGCGCCGACGGCAGATCGTGCACGGTCGCATCCAGCGTGAGTGGATAGACGACGCCGGGCACGTTGAAGGTGTCGCCCGGCTTGACGCTGTGAAACCATTCCTGCCACGACGCGGGAAAGCCGAGATCGTCTTGCGAGGCCGCGATGCAGATCGAGGGCACCGCCGCGTACGCCGCCTCGTACGAGATCGTGCTGAAACAATGGATCACGAGCGACGCGATGCTCATGAGCTCCAGCACCGTGGTCGGATAATAGCTCTCGTCGTACAGCACCGCCTCGGCGCGCCGGGCGAGATAGCCCGGCACGGGATCCTTCGTGCGCGCCTTCACCACCAGCGCGGCGCCGTTGGCGTCGCAGAACCGGCGGACCGCGTCAACGACGCGGCGATCGGTCCAGCCGCGCGCGATGTGGTCACGATACTCGCCGCGCCGCGCGAGCGCCACGGCCAGGCGCTGATGCAGACCGTTTCCCGCGCCGTAGATGTGCCGCACCCAGAACGGCCGCGGATTGCTGCGGAACGGAAACGGCGCGTACAGCACGACCGGACGCGCGGGGTCGATGCCGAATCGCTCGTGCAATCGTCGCCGCACGAGCGCGCGATCGATGTCGTGCAGCTGGTCCATCTGCGGAAAGCCCACGACCGTGCCTTTGGCGTCGACGGTTCTCGCGATCGCCGCCTCGTCGATGGAGGCCAGCACATCGGGGCGATTGTGGAACACGATCCGCAACGCGTCGACGGTGCGCAAAGCCCAGTACGGCGTATGCAGGCCGATGCCGTCGCAGCGGGAGCGGCCGTCGGGCTCGACGAGGGCCGCGACGTCGAGCGTGTACTGCAGACCGAACCAGCGTCCTGCGCCCGCGCTGCCGGCGGCGGGGCCGCAGCCGACCGCGACCATCGCGTCGCGCGGCTCGGAACCGAGCCGCCTCGCGAGGTCGGCCGCGCCACGATACGTCTGGACGCGCGGCCGGCCCTGACGAAAGCGCGGAACGGCGCTCGGATCGGGAAACTCGAGCGCCTTCGGCCCGCTGCGCAGCTGACTCAGGTCGTGCCAGCAATCGACCTCGAAGCCGCGCGCCAGCGCGCGGTCGATGATCGCGCCGAAGAGCCGGTAGTAGTTCTTGCGCTCGATGACGAAGCCGAGCCGCATCTACGCCCGTCCTGCGACGCCGCGCGCCGCCGCGATCCGCTGGATCTCCGACGCGACGCGTCGCGCGCCGGCGCCGTCAACGACGTCGCGGCCTCGCCGGCTCATCGTCGCGCGAAGATCGGCGTCTTCGATGAGCCGGCGGATCGCGCGCTCGAGCGATGGTCCGCCGTCGATCAGCAGGCCGGCCGTGCCGAGCGACGCGACGTTGGGCCGCTGGTTGTCGGCGATCGGCAGCGCCACGATCGGTGTGCCTGACGCCAGGCATTCATAGAGGGTCATGCCACCGGCGGTGACGGCAAGATCCGCCGCCAGCATCAGGGCGCGGAGCGACGACAACCCGCGGTGGACCCGCACCCGATCACGGTCCTCTGACTTCCACGCAGTGAAGGGACCGACGACGACGTCCAGCTGCGCCTCCGGGCTCGCCCGGCCCACCGCATCGATGACGGCCTCGAGCAGCTCGCCCGGGGCGTCGCCACCGAGCGTGACGAGCACGCGACGGACCACGCCCGCCGACGCGCGAGAAAGGGGATCGGCGAATGCGGAGTCGAGGAGCACGTACCGCGGGCCGAGAAGATAGACGGTGTCCGGCTTGCCACGATAGGTCAAACGTCCCGCATGGAAGCCTCCGTTCACCACCACGTCGACCGGCGTCGGGCGATCCGCCAGATCGTCGATCAGCACCGCGCATGGCACACGGGCTCCTAGCCGCGCGAGGAAGGTCTCCGTCGCCGCGTAGGAATCGACGATCACGACATCGGCCGGCCCGTGATCGAGCGCATCGCAGCCAACATCCAGAGCCTTGATCCACTCGCACGGTTCGAGTTTCAGCCGCCCATCACGCAGCGGTTCGGGCGGAACGTCACCAGCCACGAGGACTCGCACCCGCGCCCCCAGGTCGGCGGCGGCGATGCCGAGCGCCACGCAGCGCCGGACGTGCCCCAGTCCGGGGCCGCATCCCGCTTCGGTGAGGAACGTCACACGGGGTAGCGCGCTCATCGCGCGTAGTGACCGAGCACCTTCGCGAGGGCCGTGACCACGTCGTCCACGTCAGGGTCGCTCATCGCCGGGAACATGGGCAAAGTCAGCAGGCGTCCCGCGACGTCTTCGGCCACCGGGCACAGTCCACGACGGTAGCCCAGTCGCTCGTAGTACGGGTGCCAGTAGACGGGGATGTAGTGGACGGTCACGCCGATGTTCTCGGCACGGAGCGCGGCAAAGATCGTCTGGCGGTCGACGGCGAGGCGATCCAGCTCGAGCAGGATGGGAAAGATGTGCCAGGCGTGGCGCACGTCGCCGGCAGTGGTGGGCATGGTCAGCCCACGTTGCTCGCCGAGCGCGCTGCGGTATCGGCGCGCGATCGCTTCGCGCCGCGCGAGCGACGCCTCGAGCTTGCCGAGCTGCGTCGTCGCAAGCGCGCACTGAATGTCGGTGATCCGGTAGTTGAAGCCGAGATCGACCATTTCCGAATAGAGCGCGCCGCTCGCGTTCCGCGCTGCGGCATCGGCAGCGAGGCCGTGGTTGCGGAAGCGCCGAACGCGGTCCGCCAGGTCGGCGTCGTCGGTCGTGACTACCCCGCCCTCCCCGCTCGTGACGTGCTTCACCGGATGAAAGCTGAATATCGTCATGTCGCTCAGCGCCCCGACGGGCCGGCCGTGGTACTCCGCGCCGAGCGCATGCGCGGCGTCCTCGATGACCCGGAGGCCTCGCGCCCGCGCGAGCGCGTGGATCGCGTCGAGATCGCAGGGCTGGCCGGCGTAATGCACGGGCATGATCGCTTTCGTCCGACTCGTCAGCAGCGGCGCGATCGACGCGGGAGCAATGGTCAGCCGCTTGGGATCGATGTCGGCGAACACCGGCCGGCCACCCTGATAGAGCACGGCGTTGGAGGTCGCTACGAACGTGAGCGGCGTGGTGATGGCTTCGTCGCCGGGGCTAATCCCCGCCGCAAAGGCCGCCGCATGCAGCGCCGCGGTACCGGAACTGACGGCGACGGCGTAGCGCGCCGACACAACCTCCGCGAAGCGACGTTCGAACTGTGCGACTGCGGGCCCGGTCGTGAGCCAGTCCGAGCGCAGCGTCGCGACGACGGCGGCCACGTCGGCGTCGTCGATCGTCTGACGGCCGTAGGGCAAGAGGCGGCTGCGCACGGGTCGGCCGCCGTCGATCGCGAGCGGCTCACCCATCGGCGAGGGCCTTCATTTCGTCGAGCGACAACCACACGTCGTTGTTGTCGCTCGAGTAGCGGAACCCGGCCGCAGGCCGCTTGCCACCCTCCCATGTCTTCGCCGGGGTCCATGAGGGGTACAGCGGCTCGATGATGAACATGTTGTCGAATTCGCGCGCCTGGCGGCTCTCGTCCTCGGAGATCAGGATCTCGTGGAGCTTCTCGCCGGGCCGGATGCCGATGAAGTCGACCTGGCAGTTCGGAGCCATCGCGCGGACAAGATCCATGATGCGCATGCTGCCGATCTTCGGGACGAAGATCTCGCCGCCCTGCATGTGCTCCGCGCACCGAATCGCGAACTCCACGCCGTGCTGCAGGTGGATCCAGAAGCGCGTCATCGCGGCGTCGGTCACCGTCACGCGACCACTACTTCGCTGCGCGGCGAACAGCGGGATGACGCTGCCCCGACTGCCGATGACGTTGCCATACCGCACGACGCTGAACATCGTCCCGCGGCCGTGGCCGTAGACGTTGCCCTGTACCACGAGCTTCTCGGCGCACAGCTTGGTGGCGCCGTAGAGATTGATGGGTTGACACGCCTTGTCGGTGCTGATCGACACGACGCGCTTGACCTTCTGATCGACGGCGGCGTCGATGACGTTCTTGACGCCCATCACGTTGGTCTGGATCGCTTCGAACGGGTTGTACTCGCACGACGGGATCTGCTTGAGCGCGGCGGCGTGAAACACGACGTCGATATCGTGCATTGCGCGCTCGAGGCGGTCGTGGTCGCGCACGTCGCCGACGAAGAAGCGGAGCGACGGGTCCCTGAAGCGCTTCATCATCTCCGACTGTTTTAGCTCGTCGCGACTGAAGATCACGAGGCGCCGCGGATGATATTTCGTGAGCATCAGATCGACGAACTTGTGGCCGAAGGATCCGGTGCCGCCAGTGACGAGGACCGAGCTGTCCCGCCAGTTCAACGGTTCGCTCATGTGATGACCGATGCCTCCTCAGCGAATTGCAGTCGATAAAGTCTGGAATACGTCTCGTTGACGCCCAGCAGGTCGGCATGCCGCCCGACCGCCTCCACAGCGCCGCCATTGACGACGACGATCTTGTCCGCGTGCAGGATCGTGGAGAGCCGGTGCGCGATCAAGATGGATGTTGCGCCGTGGATGACGCGCTCGATCGCCTGCTGGACCAGGCGCTCCGATTCACTGTCCAGTGAGCTCGTCGCCTCGTCGAGAATGAGGATCGGCGGATTGCCGACGATCGCACGGGCGATGGCCACGCGCTGCCGCTGGCCGCCCGAGAGCCGGATGCCGCGGTCGCCGACCATGGTGGCGTAGCCGTCCGGAAGCTGCATGATGAAGTCGTGCGCGTTGGCGGCTCGGGCGGCGGCGACGACGGCGTCCTCGGCGAGTCCATCACGCCCATACGTGATGTTGTCGCGGATGCTCGCATTGAACAGCAGCGCCTCCTGCGAGACGACGCCGAACATCCGCCGGTAATCCCGCTGGCGAACGGCGCGGAGATCGCGTCCGTCGATCGTGATCCTGCCCACCACCGGATCGTAGAGGCGCAGGATCAGGTCCGCGAGCGTGGACTTGCCCGCCCCGCTCGGCCCGACGAGCGCGACCACCTCGCCCTTGCGGATCTCCAGATTCACGCGGCTCACGACGCGCTCGGCCCCATAGTCGAACGTCACGTCGTGCAGCGCGATCCGGTCGCGAAACTCGCCAATCGGCTCGGGACCATCCTTCACGGTCGGCATCTCGTCGAAGAGCTCCGTCACCCGGCCGGCGGCGGCGAGCGCCGTCTGCAGCTGCGAATAGGCGCTCCCGAGCAGGCCCAGCTGCGCCATCATCGCCCGGCCGATGTAGAGGAAAAGGAAGAAGGTCGGCGCGGCCAGACGGCCGGCGAGGAGCTCCCACGCGGCCAGGACGAGGATGCCTCCCTCGACGACGTAGTTGACGGCCGCTCGCGCCGGCTCCTCGACGTGCTTGTAGATGCCGAACCTCAGATTGACGCCGACCACCTTGGCCAGCGCCCGGGCCAGCCGCGTGACCTCGAACGGCTCCGCGCTGAACGATTTCACCACGCGGATCGACAGGATCGATTCCTGGATCTGCGCGACGAGATCTCCGAACGCCGACAGCTGACCCGCCACCAGGCGACGGACCGGCGCGCGGAGGGCACGCGTCACGCCGTAGTGCAGCACGAGGGCGACACCCGCCGCCACCACGAGCCGCGGGCTCGTTTGCATGAGCAGATAGCCATAGACGCAGATCAACAGCGGTCCGGTCAGGAAGATTCCGGCGAACGTCTCGAGCCCGGCCGTGGCCGCGTGCGTGTCGCGGTCGAAGCGCGAGATGAGGTCGCCAGTGCGGTGCCGGGTGAAGAAGCTCATCGACAGCCCGAGCAAGTGACGGAAGAGATCGGTCTGCATCGCGGCGGCGGCCTGCACGCGAATCCAGAGCGCGAGAAGATAGTTGCCGAAATCGACCGCGCCCTTGAGCACGCCAACGGCGACGTAGGCAAGACACAGGACGACGATCGCGCGAAAGCGATCGTCCCTTTCTCCGATGCCGAGCCAGTACAGCACGGTGCCGCCGAGGTTCTTGAGCGAGAGCTGCCCCGTCGGGATCGGCGCGCCCGCCGCGCTCGCGGTCGCGGGATTGCCGAGCGCCAGGTCGAGGATCGGCGCCATCAACAGCGGGAACACCGCCGCCAGCGCCGTCGCCAGCGCGGTCGTCGCCAGCAGCACGAGCATCCCGCCCCAGTACGGCGCCAGGTACGTGCGCAAGAGCCAGAGGAGCCGGTTGAGATCGGCGGATCGTCTCATCCGCGGTCCCCATTCCTGGCCGGCAGTCGGCGAAGCGTCAGGATCTTCGTCCGGGGGATGCCCCGACGCTCCAACGCCGTGACGTGCTTCTCGGGCGAATCGAACGTCGCCAGCACGACCGCGTCGAACCCCTCCTCGTCGAGGTCTGCGACGGACTGCACCGTCATCCCGAGAAACTGACCGTCGGCGCGCGCGTCGAAGACGCCGACCGGCTCGAGACCCGTCTCCTTCAGCGTCAGGTAGGCAAGTTCGGCCGCCTCCCCGGTGCCGTAGAGCGCGATGCGTTTCAGTCCGCGCTCGGGCACGAGGCTCAACGACTCCCGCAGCGTCTGCCGGGCTCGGGCGTAGAGCCGCAGCGAGTACGTGACGTGCTCGTACGTCAGACGGCTCTTCTCTGCGATGCCGCGCGCGGTGAGTATGTAACGCAGCCGCTTGCCCGCAGCCGGCTTGTGTCGAAAGTCCGCGATCTTGACGTACCCCTTCTTGGCAAGCCGCTTGAGATAGAGGTTGGTGAGGCCGAGCGCGACCCCCATCCGCTGGGCGAGCGCCCGCTGCGTCAGCGGCTGCCGCTCGCCGATGGCCGTCAGGATTTCGAGCTCGCGTCCGGGCTGGTGCTCGCGTGACACAGCGTGTTCAATGATTGAACATGTCGGAACCGAGATCAAGAAAATTCAGCCGAGATGGGACCGTGACGTGCAGGGCTTATTCCGTCCGTGAGGCGGCCTGCACCATTGCCAAACGCTATGCAATGGATACCAGTGTCAGGACAGGAACCGTCGAGTAACTTCGCCCCATGGCCGAGCAAGCGCTCGAGATCGAACCCGGAGGAACGCTCGGACGCCTACATTCCACCGCTCCACATCCGGTCTGGATGCCATCGCCGACCCAGACAGCGCCCGCGTTTGCCGTACGGTTGTTCGTCCGCTCGTGTTCCATGTCAAGGCTCTTACCGCTGACGGACTGTCGTGGCAAGGCGGTGGCGGCTGTCCTGTTCGGTCACCGCGACGCCGGCTGCCGCGCCGTTGGCCTCGATCCTCGACAACTTCAACCGTGCCGACGAGGGGCGGCCGCGAAGCGCACCCTGGGTCAATTTTTCTAGTTCAGGTCTGAAGGTTGTGAGCAATCAGGCGGCATCCGCCGGAGGGACCGGCGACAACTCGTCGTACTGGAGTACCGCCTTCAGCGCCGATCAGGAATGCTTTGTGTCAGCACCGACGGCGATGGCCTTCGAAGTCCAACGCTCATTACATACCCAGTGCCGCTCGGAAAGAACACCCAAGGGTGATTTTCGAACTGACCGCCGACGAGCATCGTGTTACCGGCCGGATCTTTCAGATAAGCGTAGTTCAGGTACGCGTTGGAGAATATATTCACGCCAACGACGACTTCCGCGCCGATCAACGTGAGTGTTGACGGAGCAGGCCCGATCGGCGCACTGCACTCTTGTTCATCACGGGTAAAATTAGGCATCGGAAAGGTCGCCGAGAAAATCTGTGTTGCCGCGCCTGCCCGCGCAGAGAACATCAAGACGAGACCTGCCGCAACGAGATACCGTTTCATGGCTAAGCCCCCTTGCTGTCGTTCTCGCCGGCCTCCACGTCGGTCGCTCCGCGCCTCGTCAGTAGGACAAGCCTCCCCCCATCGCCTGTTCGTTAAGTTATCTTCATAGCCCGAAATCTGTTCAGACTCTCTTAGCGCGCGCACGCGGCGTCCAGCATTAAGGTGACTGCGGTCTATACGGCACGCACTCTATATGTTTCAAGTGGGGCAGCCTACGCGAGACGTGCCGAGAAAATACTGGCTGCGCTCTGCCAGGCACCGTTGCGGGCGACGTCCCAGACTGAGACCGGCACCGAAGTGGGCGACGAAAGGAACAAGCGCGGCACATCCGAGCGCAAGCATCGACGCTTCTGCGCAATGACGGGTGATCGGCGCGATTCTTCTCGAGGCGGCCCTGCGGCACCCTGCACCGCTGCGAGGCTGCCACTGCACCGGAAGAGCTGGTGACTTGAGGCGATACCGGTGCATCATGAACGTGACGCGCGCTTTACTTTGAGGGACGTGTCGAGGAGAACTTGCTAATGCGTCGAGCGATCCTTGTTTTGGCGCTCTCAGCATCATCGGTCTGCGCGACGGGATGCGATGAACTAAGAGAAACGTGGATACAAGCTTTACGGCAATGCGGTGTCACGGATGTGAACTCGGCGACGATTCTCTACTTTGGGCCGAGTAACAATGCTGGGCCGGGCAGCGGATGGCAAAAGACCCTCGACCAAAACAGAAAGCAAGTCGAATATCATCTGCGGGTCGACGACGAAGAGCTTCCGGGACCGAAAGCGTTTATTCGACCGTCACCGTCCGGATACCGGTGCAAAGGCGGTCGCGACGTAAGCTTCAAGCTCAACATCGTCGTCGCTGTCAACAATTCCACGCTCCCCCTTAGTGCAGAACTGTCTGATGATTTGAAGTGGGCGCGGAACATCAGGATCACCGTCGGCGGCATGGGGTGGGACGAGCTTAACGAATTGGAGTACGAGGAGTACTTTAAGAAAACTCTCGGAGCCGGGAACAAATATTTCGAAGATATGAATGCGCCAGACCGGCTCGTTCTGCGGCGCGCGCTGGCGGTGGAAAATCTGATCATGGTGTATGAGTTCTCGAAGGACGACGCGGCGCCGCTAAAGGCCAAATACAGAGGGCCGCTCGGAGGCCAAGGTAACGGCGATATTGGCGGTGGTTTCTCCGCGGATTGGCACGAAGGTAATGATCTGACGATTACAGCTCCGGCGCACGCTTGGATTTTGGGTGAACTCGTTCCGTTTAAATCGAGCACTGGATTTGCCGTCACTCGCCCGCAGGACGGACGGGCTGCTGTGAAGATCGTTCGCGAAGCCGCAATAGTCGCCGAAAATGGGAATCAACTGGTGCCCCTGCGCCGACAGTAGCTATTCACTCATTCGCAGGACCCACGCCCATGATGATCGGCCCGTGTCGTTGACAAGTGATCTGTCCGCTCGGTTTTGACACATGATCTGTCCGCTTTCACACGCCGGGCCCGACAGGCAGACGAGGACCGACCCGGCGGCGCGGTGACGGGCCGTGCCGAATGACCGGGCGAACGGTCAGTGGCGGGAGGCTCGCTCCGGCCAGCTGGAAGCGGCCGTGACGGCCCCGCTCGACGGCCGCAGGCAAGGCGTCGCCTCCGTGCCTCGCGTATCGACCGAGACAGTGCGTGCCGCGCCACACGGTATGCGTACCGTCGACGTGGCGGCGCACGATGACATGCAGGCCGGCACAGGTCGGCCGGCCGGGCTGTTTGGCGAGCTGCAGACGGACGCCGTCGAACGACACGGTGTTGTCCTGGGCGACGACACGCCCGTCTTCTTCACACAGGATCTGCTCGAGATCGATCTCACCGAGCGGCACGAACGCCGAAGCCGGGTCGGCGGCGGGCCGCGTGAAGGTGGCGTTGTAGTCGGGGATGAAATGCTCCCGCAGATAGGCGTTGGCCGCCTCGATCGTGCGCACGCCCGCGCGGCGCAGTTCGTTGACGAGGCGATCCTGCAAGGTGCGATTG
>Ga0207684_10003129_pt1 | contig 16303 bp, 23 predicted proteins | sample KBSK5501metaG_FD_184342 | JGI IMG/M metagenome (GOLD analysis project Ga0207684, IMG submission 184342) | Corn, switchgrass and miscanthus rhizosphere microbial communities from Kellogg Biological Station, Michigan, USA - KBS K5-50-1 metaG... | ecosystem: Host-associated > Plants > Roots >...
GTAGTGTCGATTGCTGTACTCCGGTTGTTTCCCCGCTCGAACATTCTAGAGAACAACATCGTCCAGACGGCCGCGTCCTCCGGTGAGGCGGTAGCCGCAGGCGTGATCTTTACGATCCCAGCCTTGTTGCTGATCGGCTACTGGAGCACTTTTGACTACTGGCAAACCGTCAGTATCAGCATGGTGGGAGGGCTCCTGGGCGTCCTCTTCACGATTCCGTTGCGTCGGGCGTTGATCGTGGACGCGCGGCTACGCTATCCGGAAGGTGTCGCCACGGCAGAGGTGCTCAAAGTGGGCTCTCCCGCGCAGACCGAGACGATCGCGGGAACCTGCGCATTCCAGGCATGATCCGAGACAGGGCCTCAGACTGCTCTTGGAAGCGGCGCTCCTGGGTGGGGCCGTTAAACTTGGGGAGAGCGGCTTGCGGCTCTGGTCGGAAGCCCTGGAAGGAGGATGGCGCATCGGCCGATCGGTGATCTATGGAGGCGTGAATCTTTCCACCGCACTTCTTGCGGTGGGATTTATTATCGGTCGTGAAGCGGCCGTCGTCGTCTTTCTTGGCGGGGCACTGGCCACGTTGCTCTTGATTCCCATGTATGGAGCCATGCAGGGGATTCCGGAGAACCTGTCGGCAGCAGACGCCGCAAAAGCTTTGTGGAGCACTCGCATTCGGTTCGTCGGGATCGGCGCTATGCTGGTGGGAGGTCTGTGGACGCTGATTCAGCTTCGGGGAACCATCTGGCATGGGTTGCGCCGCTCGACGGGCTTTCGGCCATGGGCAGCGAAAACCTTGCTCCCGAGAACGGAGCGCGATGCGCCGCTCCCGTGGGTGATCGTGCCCTTCGTGCTGACGCTCATCGCGATGCTTGTTCTCTATAACCGGGCAATCGGGAATCTCGGGATTGCCCTCATGATGACGTTGATCATGGCAGCGACCAGCTTTGTGTTTTCGGCCGTAGCCGGCTACATGGCCGGCATCGTCGGCAGTTCAAGCAATCCGGTATCAGGGGTGACGATTGCCACCGTTGCTCTTTCAGCGGTTTTGCTGATGCTGGTAATGGGCAGCCATGACAGCGCGGGTCCGGCGGCCGCCTTGATGATCGGAGCGGTCGTCTGCTGTGCGGCAGCGATGGGAGGCGACAATCTGCAGGACCTCAAGACCGGCCACATCGTCGGCGCGACCCCTTGGAAGCAGCAGGTCATGCAGGTCGTGGGAGTGGCGACAGGGGCACTCGTCATTGCGCCCGTGCTGACACTGCTTCAGAGGAAATACGGGTTGGGCGAGCTCACGGTAGAACACCCGCATCCATTGACCGCGCCGCAGGCCACGCTGATGGCCAGCCTTGCAAACGGGGTGTTCGGAGGGACGCTGCCATGGGGAATGATCGCGCTAGGCGCGGTAATCGCTGTCTTGGTGATAGCGTGGAACCACCGTCAAGAACAGGCTGGAAGCGCTTTTCGCATCCCGGTTCTGGCGTTTGCTCTCGGAGCCTACCTGCCGATAAGACTCAGCGCCGCAATTTTGGCGGGTGGTCTCGTCGCAGGTCTCGTCAAACGAAAAGAGAAGGCGCATCCGGGGCTGGAGAGCCAAGCGGGCCTGCTCTGTGCCGCCGGCTTGGTCACCGGGGAAGCCTTAATGGGGATAGCACTCGCGGTCCCCATCGCCCTCAGCGGCCTGTGGCCTTCCGTCAGTCCTGATCCCTTGATGATCTTCGAAATTCCTCCGTGGGGAGGGTGGCCCGGCTTGGCGGTCTGGGCTGCCGTGGGTGTCTGGCTCTATCTGCGTGCCGTCAGGCAGCCATGATTTGGGGAGGCCTCACCCGTATGCAGATTGCTATAGTGTCGGCGGCTCTCATCGTTGTGGTGATTGCCGGCGCGTGGGTCTACCGTCTTGACCGGCAAGGGGCGGCCAATCTCAGGCATTGCGGGGAGATCGAACCAGGTGGTCGGCGATCCGATCTCGTGCAGTCTCTGGGGGCTCCAAACGCACGCGAAATGAATCCCGCGGGGACTCGCCTTGTCCTGTCCTTCCGAAGCGCTCTATTCGCCCCTCGCCCGATTCGCGCTGTCGTCAACGTGCGTGATGACGTTGTGATGGAAATCGACTGCGGTGATGGCCGGGTCCGTACATTCGACAAATACTGAGGATAAATACTGGTGTCGCCTGCCAGCAACAAGCAGGTTGTCCTGAGTTGTCATAAGCAGGAGCAAGAGAAAACTTGCTGTCCGGGAGGAGAACCTATACTATGGAGAAACACTTATAGTCGGCGCCTGCCGGCATGATGAGGTTTTAATGAAGGCTTTGGCGATTGCAGCCCTATTAGGATTATTGGCTTGGTCAAACCGCGACCTCATTCCGCTTGATTACCAGTTCTGGAAGAAGTCCGACTCGGTGGTTACGGTGCAAAACAATTCGGATCAAGACATCCAGAACGTCGGCGTCGTGGTCTGGTCCACTCCGCATCCACTGGGTACCATTCCCAAAGGAAAGTCCCAGATATTAAAGCTTCGCCGGGGATCCGATATGACCGACGTCGTGGTGCGCTTTGGTTACGGGCCCGAAACCATTGAACGTCATGCGGGAACGTTGTCTGAGAAGACGGGCTATCGCATGATTATCGGCGTGAACTTCGCCGGCGTTGTCACGTCGCAGATGGCATCTCCCGGACAAGAGGTCCAGTAGCGGCCCTTCGTGCGCCCCTTGCCTCGATAGCTACATGCCGTCCCAGCCGCCTTCGATCATCTGTTTCGGCGACAGCTTAACAGCCGGGTTTCGTTCTCCCACGCGCGAAGATCCGCTCGCCGAGGACGCCCCATACGGCGGCTTTCTCCAGGACCGTCTTGGGGAGCGGGCGGTGGTGAAGGTCAGCGGCGTGTGCGGAGAGTTGACGGCGGACATGGCGCGCCGGTTTCCCCGTGATGTGATTGCGCAGAAGCCTTGGTTGACGGTCATCCTTGGCGGCACGAACGATCTGGGTTGGCACATCCCTGCCGGCGAGATCTTCCGGAATCTGCGAACCATGTATCAAGAGGCGCTTGAAAGCGGCATTTACGTTGCGGCTGTCACGGTCCCGTCGATCCGGGGTGACGATAGCTATATACCCGGTCGGTACGAAGTAAATGCTTTGATCGCGGAGTACTGCGATAAGAGCTCGATTCCTTGGGTGGATCTCTTTACTGCCACGGCAGAACCCACCATCGGTCGACTCGCTCAGCCCTATTCCAATGATGGCCTCCATCTCACCGTGGCAGGCTATCAGCTGCTCGCCGATCTTCTCTATCAGCAGGTGTTCGAGCGCTTGCTTTCAAAGCGTGACGGTCGCTAATCGATCCGGGCAGGGGAAGGAATCTCTTTGAAGAGGTGCTCCGCGATCCTGCGGCCGAGTTCTAATCGAAGCGGGAGCTCCGGTGCCACCAACGCTTGCTGAAGGAGATCTCCCAGGGTCGGATCTCGCTGCCCGAGGAACCGCAGACTTTCTTTCGCTGAAGGAAGCCAGAAGCCCCGAAGATAATAGAATGCGTTGATGCACTCGTCGACATAGATGGAGAAGAGATACTGCGCCATTCCGGGCTGCTCCCGGTGGTCTTCGGCCTTTCCCAGCCAATGCAGGGCGTCGGACCGGAGACGAATTTTCTCGTGCAGCGTCAACGACGGAGTTCCTTGCCGGAATCGAGTCTGCGCCTGTTCGAGGTAACGCGAGCCTGCGGCTTCGAACTCAAAAAGCACCCGAGCCTTGCGCAATGTCGCCGGCAGCCGCAAAGACGCCTTGAGCTGCTCCTCGGCCGAAGCTAATCCCAAATAGCGGATTTCAACGATGCGATCTTGGATCCGAACGAGTTCATGCCGGCCTTCGGTCCCGCGAACCAACACCATCAAATTGACGTCGCTGTGCGGCATGAGCGCCTGGCGTGTCGCGGAGCCGGTCAGTAAAATCGCGGCAAGATCACCGCCGCGTTTGGCCTTGATGTAGCGAACGGCTTTCGCTGTGACCTGTTCGAGCTCTGGGGGAGACGGGGGGCTGCTGCCTGCAGGAAGTGGTAGAGGACTACCATCATCAGGCTCGGCTTCGCGAGCAGCGTCTCCTGGTTGCTCTGATGGCGCGCAGGCGGGAGAGTCATCCATTCGGTAAGCCAACGGACTGGCCTTGCAATCTCACGCTCTAACCATCGGAAGCGTCATGCGGCTCATTCTACGGACCCTACGTAAAGCTGTCAATCGAGAGCAGAGCTTGCGTTGACAATTCATAGACCATCGCATAGAGTACCGGCGTGTGAGGAGGGACGGATGTCCGGTCGGCGGGCCGTCAAGTTCTATCAGGCCGATGTCTTCACGAGCACGGTTTTTGGCGGCAATCCCGTGGCGGTCGTTCCCGAAGCCGCTGGCCTTACCGATGGGGAAATGCAGAAGATCGCCAGGGAGATGAATCTCTCCGAGACGGTCTTTGTTCTGCCTGTCTCTGCTCCCGGCGCCGATGTCCGCTTGCGATTTTTTACCCCTCTGCAGGAGATAGTCTTTGCCGGCCATCCGGTTCTCGGGGCCTTCTACATTCTCGCCCATATTGGAGCCATCAGTCTCATCGAGCCGGTGACCCGCCTTCATCAGGAAACTCATGTGGGGGTCTTTCCCGTTGAATTGTTTGTTCACGACGGCTGCATCCGCAATATCTTTATGGAGCAACCCAAGCCGGAATTCCTGGGAGTCATCGAGCCCTTGCGGGATCTGTTCGAGGTGGCGAAGGCCGTCGGGGTGCCGAAGACCAAGATCACCGGTACCGGGCTGCCCGTTGAAATTGTCTCCACCGGCTTTCCCGTCATGGTAGTCCCTGTGCGGACCTTGACGGCCGTTTCCGCCGCGAGTCCCAATATTGTCCTGATCAACGGCGTATGCGAGCAGCACAAGGCCCAGGGCATCATGGTCTTCTCGACGGTGACCGTCGAAGAAGAGTCGACGGTGCACACCCGAATGTTCGCGTCCCCGGTAGGAGTCGTCGAGGACCCCGCGACGGGCTCAGCGACGGGCGCGCTCGGCGCCTATCTGGTGAAGCACGGCGTCGTCGACGTAGGACCTACCACCGAGATCATCTGCGAGCAGGGATATGAGATTGACCGCCCCTCACGGTTGATGGTGCATGTACACTCTGATGAGGATGAGATCCAGTCGGTGCATGTCGGAGGGCAGGCGGTGGTCGTCATCGAAGGCGTCATCTCGCTCTAATATCATGAAGGCGGCGATCTTTTATCAACACGGCGGACCCGAAGTGGTCCGGTATGAGGAAGCAATCGAGCCCCCTCTCAGCGCCGGCCAAGTTCGTGTGCGAGTCAAGGCCTGCGCCCTCAATCATCTCGATATTTGGATCCGGCAGGGGATTCCGGCATTTGCTGTGCCGCTGCCGCACATTGGTGGATGCGACGTTGCAGGCATTGTGGAACGGGTCGGCACCGAAGGGGGGGGCAGCGCGCCGGGTGATCGCATCTTCATTGCGCCGGGGCTCTCGTGTTGGCGTTGCGAGTTCTGTCTGTCGGGGCGCGATAATTTATGTCTGTCGTACCGGATTCTCGGCGCGCAGGTCGATGGCGGCATGGCAGAGTTCGTCACCGTTCCGGCCATCAATGTGATCCCGATTCCCGGGAACCTCTCCTTTGAGCAGGCCGCAGCCTTTCCATTGACAGCCCTCACTGCCTGGCACATGTTATTCGGGCTCGCAAAACTTCAACCCGCCGAGGATGTACTGGTGCTAGGGGCGGGCAGTGGGGTCGGTAGCATGGCGGTGCAAATGGCGCATGCCGCCGGAGCGCGCGTCTTCACCACCGTGGGCTCAGAAGACAAGATCGCGCGAGCCACGGCTTTGGGCGCGGACGCGGTCATCAATCACGCGCAGGAAAATATCGCCGACCGGGTCAAGACCTTGACGGCCGGCCGGGGCGTGGACGTGGTCATCGAACATGTCGGGCCGGCTACCTGGGAGCAAAGCGTGCGATCCCTGGCGAAAGGAGGGCGGCTGATCACGTGCGGCGCCACCACCGGTCCCACGGTCACGGTAGATCTTCGCTTTCTCTATATGCGGCAGACCACTCTCATGGGGTCATGGATGGGGACCCGCGCTGATTTGTTGAATGCGGCGAAATGGATGGGTGCGGGCCGGATTCAGGCGGCGATCGATTCCGTGATGCCGCTCAAGGAGGCGCGCGCTGCCCAGGAACGCATGAACGATCGCAAATTGTTTGGTAAAATCGTGCTGACTCCGTAACCAAGAGGAAACCATGAACACACTGCAGAATCTGATGACGGCCAAGTTAAAAACAATTCGGCATGACGCGACGATTCAGGAAGCCGCCCGGCGGATGCGGGATGAGCGGGTCGGTTCTTTGTTCGTGGAACGGGACGGGGAAATCGTGGCTATTGTCACCGAAACCGATATTGTCCGCAAAGCATCGGCACGGGGAGCGGATCTCGGGAAGGAGAAGATTGAAGCCATTATGACCGCGCCGGTCGTCTCAATTGAGATCCAGCGTACTCCTCAGGACGCCCATGACATGATGGGAGACCTGGGCGTGCGGCATCTGGGCGTGACGGACAAAGGAAAAATCGTCGGCCTGCTCTCGGTCCGCGACCTTCTTATTTACTTCAAGAGCGTCTCGGAGCCGCGGATCACCCAGGACTAATTATTCCCCTCCTTTGTAAGGAGGGGAAGGGGAGGTAGCGTCTGTGCTTCTACCCCACCTTGCCTCCCCTTACAAAGGGGAGGGATCTTATGCATTGCCATTTGTCGTGACGAAGGTGATCGCCCGACTCGTTATTATTTCGTCATCTCTCGGACCATGTGGCCGAGCTCGTTCAAGATGAGTTGCTCCATGGCAAGCCGAACGGCCTTTTCGGAGCCGGGGATGGAGATGATGATCCTGTTGTGATAGAGACCGGCGGTGGCACGGCTCATCATGGCAGCCGACCCGATGTCTTTGAAACTCAGGTAACGGAAAATCTCACCGAATCCTTCCAAGCGCTTTTCCAACAAGCCATCCACGGCCTCGAAGGTCGAATCACGCCGGGAAATCCCCGTGCCGCCGTTAATGATCATGGCCTGGACTGCCGGATCTTTGGCCCCCTGCTTGATCAGGTCAGTGATGGCGCCTGGTTCGTCCTTGACCAGGTGATAAGCGGCCACGCGATGACCGCCTTCTTTCAACATCTCCATAATGGCGGCGCCGCTGGTGTCGGTCTCAACAGTGCGGGAATCGCTGCACGTGATCACCATGCAGCCGATCGATTTGGGAAGTCCGGCCTTGTGTTCCTGATGACCCATCGAGTCTCTAGCCCCACACCTCATCAGGAAGCCTGAGACGCTCCACGGGCTTGCCTTTGACGATGTGCTCGTCGAGAATGACGGGTACATCGGCTTCGGTCACGTTCTTATACCAGACACCGTCCGGATACACGACGATCGTCGGACCCATCTGGCAGGGGCCAAGACAATCGGTGGGGGTCACGATGACCTGCCCCATAAGAGACCGTTCCATCACGCCGAAGTTGAACTGATTAAGAATGCCCATGGCTCCGCGCTCGCCGCACGAGCCCTTGGGATGTCCGGGAGGACGGGTGTTTTTGCAGACAAGGATATGATACTTCGGCTTCGGCATGGCGACTCCTTGGTTACGGTGTGAACAGCGAAGGGACTAGAGGCCGCCACAGGCTCCCCCGTGAGAACAATCAGTTCCCCCGGAAGGATCGGCATCAGCGGCACCGTAGGTCTTGGCAGCGAACCGTGAGATCAGCCGCTCCACGGTTTGAGAACTGCAGGCCGGACACGCGGTCTGTCCCGGCTGGACGTTGACCGACTGGCGCAAGGCAAACTGCTTGCTGCAGGATCCGCATTGATATTCATAAATGGGCATTGCGAATCTCCTACGATGGGGCGCGTTGGGATTTCCACCAGTCCAGACATTCGTCGGGGAGCTTCCAATGCGCCAACCCGGCAAGCACGAAATCGATGTAATGGTCCTTCGGCTTAAATTTGCCGGCAGGTTTGGCGATGTGGGTGGTCACCATTTCTTTCCGTGCGGGCTGATCCTCTTCGTGTTCCGGACAAACGTTGATCGTGGAATGCCGGAACGCGCCCGCCGGCACTTCGTCCCCGTAGTGATCCAAAATTTTAAAATCCTCGGGAGTAATCTCGAAGACCACACCCCAGACCCGGTCACCGACCGACGGCGTAACGCTCGCGAGCCCGCATCGCCAGACTGTTGACCACCGGGGAAACGCCAGCGTATGGTCCGGCAGGTACGCGCGATATAAAAAAGAGTGCTCCGGAGCGCGTTCCGTGAGTTGATTAGGGTGCAAGTTCTCGCTATAGATGAAGTATTTCACAGGATTTACTTGTACAGAATGGTCTTCGCAATTGTCAAGCCGAGCATCAACGAAGAAACCCCCGCAGGTACTCAGACATGAGTCCCGCGCCCAGGCAGGAAACCGGCAGGCGACCCGCGTGGATCCGGTGGGTCGAATGGGGCTTAGTGGCGGCGCTCGTCGTCGGCATTGGAGGCTATCTCTTCTGGAAGCCGCTGAACCCCATGGCGGATCCGAAAGCGGCGCACGCCTTAGCACTGGTGCAAACCCACCCCGCTCGAAATGCGCCGTCAATCCGGCAGGCCATCGATGGGATCATGCAAGATAACCAAAAACCCGGCCGATCGCCTTCGGCGAGCGAATGGACCGTGCAACGGAACAGCCGTACTCCGGATCGCCAAGGGTATGTCGTGCGGGTGGAAGTACGGTTGCCGGGCGATCAACCGCATCGCTGGATCGAATGGGAATATCTCTGGCTGGTGCAACTGTCGCCTGAAGCGGTCATTCCGTTATCGCGCCCGGCCTCCGAAGTCATGCCGTAATTGGTTTGCGACCCCTCCTTTGTAAGGAGGGGAACAGGGAGGTAGAAGTACAAGGTCTCCCCCGCCTACCTCCCCTTACAAAGGGTAGGACTCATGAAGAAGGCCTGTCTTGGGAATTGAAAAGGCCCTTAGCTATTTCTTGTGGTGATCGATGCCAATGTAAGCGTCGATAAACCGGTCGATACGGGCTTCGTCGAAGTCGTTGAGTGTTTCAAGCCGGGTCCAAGCCGTGAGCACAAGGCGGCTGTCGACCGGCCCATAGGGTGCGATGATCAAATGGAGGTACTTCTTGTCCTTGTCCGCTCGCTTTTTATACTTCATGAAGAGCGTTTCCAGTTTCTTGACCAGATCGGGGCATCCTTTGGGGCAGGAGTACTGCACTAAGACACCGCCGTCCTCGAGGTTATGCACCTGAAATTCCTTGGGGATCGGCTGATCATACATCCCCCATGGCGCGATACCCGGCATATGCGGGCCTGAGGTCGGGGGGTCGCTGTTATACGGCACATGCGCCTCTTCCAGGCGTTGAATGTGTGCATTGCCGAGGCTGGGAAATTCCTGTCCGGGCTTATCCCCGGGAGCCGGGGATGGAGTGGCGGCGAAGACCACGGAAAAGGCCAACACCCCGCCGAGGACTGATAACGAAACAGTCTTCACTGTGTCACGGAGACGGCAATCTTGCCATCCTCCACCTGCACCGGGTAGCAGGCGACACTCATGTCGGGATTCTTGATGTAGCGGCCGGTCTTGATGTGGTAGCGATAGCCATGCCACGGACAGATTACCACGTCCTCTTTGATCTTGCCTTCACCCAGCGGCCCACCCGCATGCTGGCACATGTTATCGAGAGCATAGATCTGGCCCTCGAGATTGAAGAGCGCCACTTCTACGTTCTGGACCGCCACCACCTTCGCCGTACCCGGCGGAATATCCGAAAGCTCCGCCACCTTGATGAAATTCGGCATGCCGTGATTTTATACTGAGGCAAACGCGACTGCAAGGTTAGAGGACAAAAGCTGATTTAATGTATGACTTAAGCTTTCTCTATGTAACTATAGAAGTTATAGGCAGGCGTAGTAATGTCATGTCGAAGCTCTTTGTGAACCATGTAAAGGTCGCCCAATGGCCAAACGATTAACTATCGTGCTGGCACATGGAATTTTTGGCTGGGGAGATACGGCACAGGAAGGCCGCAGGCCTCCGCAGGCGTATTACTATGGACTCCAACCGTTTCTAAAACAGGAGTATGGGTCGCGCGCAGACTTCGAATTAGATATTTCCGCGCCCACTGTCACCTACTCCGATACGGTAGCGGGCAGAGGAGCTCAACTGAAGCAAGCAATAGTGTCGGTGCTAGCGCAGGCGCCCGATGGTACGCGCGCTCATATAATTGCGCATAGCATGGCGGGTCTTGACGCTCGCTGGGTGATTACACAAAATGGTATGGCGGACCGCATTGCGTCATTAACCACGATTGCAACGCCTCATCGCGGCACAACGTTGGGAAACATCGCGTATCATCTCCGAGGCTTCATTCCTCATTGGCGGACAGGCTTGGATCAAATTGCCGGACTTAGACAAAAAGCCACAGCTCTGCTCGCGGAGATCGGACTCGTCGATCCGGCATTGGCAACGAAAGATCAACTTGCTGCCTTACATCTTTTGTTGAAGAACGTCATCGAGAACAGCACGCGCGAGCAGGTTAAGCACGGTCTGCATGCTCTAACCCTGCAAGGTTGCCAGGAATTCAATGACAGTCTGGCGCAAAAAGAGCATGACATTCGTGAGCGGAATCCGAAACCTGTCCATTACTTTGCGTATGGTGGAAGACTCGGCCAAGAACACATCGCTCTACTCAAGTTCTCGCATGACCTGCTGGCACAGTGGGGGACAGCCGATGAGAAACAGACCGGCAATGACGGCGCGGTCTCCGTGTGGTCTTCGCACTATCCCTGGGATGGCAAGCCTCACGAGGACAGAACCGAACACTATCAGGACACGGTCCCATTCGATCACTTCATGCAAATCAATTGGCGGATCCCAGATACGCGTCCTACCGATGCGATGGAGCCGGCGCTCCAGGATGTGTATCGGGACATCATGAAGAACATCCTTGACGTTCATGCCGGCCAACAATGAATATCATGGAGAAGACTAGCGAAATTGGAAAAGGATCGGAATTTCAAGTTCGTCTGCCGCTGGCAACGACCAAATAGAACAGGTCAATAAACCGCATTGTCCAATTTGATCCGTCAGAAATGCAGCGCCGCGAAATACTGCTGAGCGGGCCAGGAGTAGATTTTGAAAACGAGTTATGTTATAGAAAGCTACCTATGGTCTTGAGAAGATTTAACATTTTGTAACGGAGGAGCCAACAAGAAAGGGCGTCTATGGAGCTGACCCTCTTATTGAATGCCACGTACGAGCCGCTGCGAGTACTGAATTGGCAAAAAGCTATTACCTTGCTATGGCAGGGGAAGGTCGAGGTCCTCGAAGTCTATGACCGGGAGATCCACGGCGTCTCCGTCACGATCAAACTTCCTTCCGTCATCCGTCTTCTGAAGATGATCAAGATTCGGGACGCGCATCGTTCCGTCAAATTCTCCCGCATTAATATTTTTACCCGTGACGGCTATCGCTGTCAGTATTGCCGGCGCAAGTACCGAACCGAGGATCTTACCTTCGATCATGTGATCCCGATCGCCAAAGGCGGGAAAAAGACCTGGGAGAATATCGTCACCGCCTGCTGGGCTTGCAACAACAAAAAGAGCGGCCGAACGCCGGATGACGCGCATATGCAGTTGATGAAAAAGCCTACCAAGCCGAAGTGGAACCTTGTCGTCACCATCACCATTGGAATTCGAAATACTCCGGAGAGCTGGCGGGACTATCTGTACTGGAATATGGAGCTGGATTCCGATATTCCAGGCTCGGGATAGAGAGAGCCTGCGGCTCTGTAGCTCCGAGCTCTCTCGGACGAGGAGCGTTCGAAGGGCGCCTGCGGCTTCTGTAGCTCCGAGCTCTCGGGCGAGGAGCGTTGGAATTGCCTCCTCACTTCACCTTGTTCAGGACGATCTCGATGTCCTTGGCGCCAACCATCGTCGGATTCTTGGCGAATTCCCCCTCGATATCTCCGGGCTGAGCCGGACCCGCGCTGCCGTCCTTATCCAGTCTCGCAACGACCACGACCATCCCCCTGAGCTCCGAGCCCGGAATCATGACATCGGTGTTCGTAATATAGAAAGGCTGAGGAAATTTCGGATGCTCGATGCGTACTGCAGCCAACGGCCTTGGGGCACCGCCTGGACGGCGCACGATGACAAAGAGGACATCGGTTGGCTCCGCCTTGGAAGCCAAGGCCGGATCGATCGTCACGGTGCCGGAGATCGCTCCATTCGATTCAGCGCCGCCGTGAAGAAGTCCCTTCCAGGCGGCAATGCCGGCAACGAGAAGAATACCGAGGAAGATCAACGGGACGAAGGTTTTTTTATTCACGCGGACTCCCGATTCTTATTATAGTCAGGTCTCTACACGACGGTCCAATGTATTTACCTCATACGGCAACGTACGGTATGATCACGCCCGCGCCGAGCGATGGGGGAGGGGCTGTCCATGAAATGTGGGTTCCAAATTAATCTAGATGTGCAGGACCGGATCTGTCTGGTGATTGGAGGAGAGGAGGAGGCCACCGGGCGGGTGAACCGGCTTCTGGAGGCGGGGGGAAAAGTCACCGTGATCCATCCCACCTTGACCGATGAGCTCAAGAAGCTTGCAGCCTCGGCGAAGATCCTTCATCGAGGACGGCATTTCCGTGCCTCTGATGCGGACGGGGATGTCTGGTTGATCATGAATACTCTTCATAGCGATCAGGCGCTGGTGCGAGATCTTTTTGCGCTGGCCAAGAAAAACAAATTCTTGGTGTACTCGAGCGATGAGCCGAACTACTCTACCTTTACGATGCCGGCGCTCGTAGTCCGAGGCCCCTTGCGGATCGCCATCAGCACGAGCGGGGTATCTCCAGGGCTGGCCAGCCGGCTCCGTCAGGACTTGGAGCCGCTCTTTGACGAGCGCTTCGAAGTGTTTCTTGAGTGGCTGGACGCGTACCGCGCGCACCTTCAGAAAACCGAACCGAATGCCACGAAGCGCCACGAGATTCTGAGCGAACTCGTTTCCAAGGTGAGGCTGCAAGCGCGAATCGAATTTCCGAAAGTGGAACGCCGGGAACCGAGCGATCAGAAAGGCACATAATATGGTGCTCCTGGAATTTAGCATGTCGCCCTTGGGAAAAGGCGAAAGCGTCGGGCGATACGTGGCCTGGTCGTTGGAGATTGTGGACACAAGCGGCGTGGATTACCGTCTCAACCCCATGGGGACTGTGCTGGAGGGCGAATGGGATGAGGTCTTCGGCGTGGTCACGCAATGTTATGAGCGGATGCGGAAGGATTGCTCGCGGATCTCTTGTTCAATCAAAGTGGATTACCGCAAAGGCGCGAGAGGGCGCCTGAGTGGCAAAGTGGCGAGCGTCGAGAAGCGAATCGGGAGAAAACTGAAGACCTAGAAGATCCCCCTCACCCACACCCTCTCCCTCAAGGGGAGAGGGATAGAGAGAGTGCTCTTGCGGGTGGCGCCGAATGGGACCCTGGCGGAGCGGAATGGCCTACAGCCGAGTCTGCGGGGCTGCGACGGCGAAAGGTCATGAGCACGTCAGGGTAATTCGGCGTCAGGACCCGCTCCTACTCATTCTCTTTATACACCCGCACGACGCGCGGCCCTATCTGGCTCAGTACCTCATAACTAATCGTTTCCAACTGAGAAGCAAGATCATCGGCAGTGATTGTTACCGATCCCTGTTGCCCGATCAGCACCGCGTCGTCGCCCGGCGAGACGGATGGGATGTCCGTGACATCCACAATCGTGAGATCCATGCAGACGCGTCCGACGACCGGAACCATATGGTCGTGGATGAGAACCCGGCCGCGATTCGATAAGGCGCGGCTGTACCCATCCGCGTATCCGACGGCGAGGACCGCGAGGGTCGTCGGCCGTTTGACAATGAAGGTCCCGCCGTAACTCACCGCTTGGCCGGGCGTGACCCGCTTCGTTTGCACGATCTGAGTTTTCCAGGTCAGGACCGGCCGAAGGTCTGGCGATTTGAGCGCACCGGGGGCATAGCCGTACAGCATCAGACCCGGCCGCACGAGGTCGAAATGACTTGCCGGAAAGCCAAGAATGCCGGCGCTCCCAGCGACGTGCGCGAGAGGAAGCGCGATGCCCAGCCGCTTGGCCTGCTCCAGCACTGCGCGGAACTGGGCGAGCTGCGCCTCGGTGCCCTGCGCATCCGCCTCGTCCGCTGAAGCCAGGTGGCTCATGAGTCCTTCGAGCTGGAGTGCCGGCGGCCAACCGCCGTCCAGCAGGGATACCGTTTCTTTCGGAGAGAACCCGAGGCGTCCCATGCCGGTATCGATCTTGAGGTGAACGGGAAGGGGTGCGGAGCGCCCGGAGGCCAGCCGAACCAGACTTGCGATGCAATCAGGAGAGGTGAGGACAGGCGTGAGGTCGTATTCCAGAAGCGCTGTAAAGCCGTCGGAGAGTCCGCCACCCATGACCAAAATTGGCGCCGTGACACCGGCTTGCCTGAGCTCGACCCCCTCGGCGATCGTGGCGACACCTAAACGGCGCGCGCCGCACGCCAAGAGTGTCTGGGAGACACGCACGGCGCCATGTCCGTAGGCGTTCGCTTTGACGACGGCGAGGATGATGCTGGTTCCGACACGACGCGCAACTTGTTGGAAGTTCTGACGGAGGGCGGGAAGGGAAATCTCGGCGACAGTGAGGCTCAAATCTCGGTGATCTCCGCCTCCTTTTTCTTCAGGAGATCGTCGACCTTTGCCATATAGGTGTCGGTCAACTTCTGGATCTCGTCATGCGCCTTTTTGGCATCGTCCTCCGAGAGCGTCGAGTCCTTTTGGGCTTTCTTAATGTCCTCCAGGACGTCGCGCCGAATGTTCCGGATGTGTACCCGTACTTCCTCTGTCAGCCGTTTCGCGACCTTCACAAGATCTTTGCGCCGCTCTTCGGTCAACGGCGGGATCGGCAGTCGAATCAGTTTGCCGTCATTTGTGGGCGTAAGCCCCAACCCGGAGGCCAGAATAGCCTTTTCAATGTCCTTCATGAGAGTCCGCTCGAATGGCTGGACGGTAATTAACCGGCTTTCGGGCGTCGCGAGGGTCGCGACCTGTTTGAGGGGTGTCGGTGTCCCGTAATAGTCCACCTTGACCTGGTCCAGCAACGCTACGGAAGCCCGCCCGGTTCGCAGACCCGTGAACTCGTGTCGGAGGTGCTCGACTTGCCCTTCCATTTTGTCGGTCGCCTTTTTTTTGAATTCTGCCATGCGTGTTGCCAGCTAGGCCTGGCCCACTTCGTCCCGAACCAGGGTGCCGAGGCGCTCGCCTTGGAGGATCCGTTTGATGTTGCCCTTTTCTTTCACGTTGAACACGATGATCGGAAGGTTGTGATCCATGCAGAGCGACAGGGCGGTGGAATCCATGACTTTCAGTTTTTTGTCCAGCACGCTGAGAAACGGGAGGCGGTCGAACTTCTTGGCGTTAGGATTTTTCATCGGATCGTCGTCGTAGATGCCGGACACTTTGGTCCCTTTCAGGATCACCTCCGCGCCGATCTCCATGCCGCGAAGTGCCGCCGCGGTGTCGGTCGAGAAGTACGGATTGCCGGTGCCCGCGGCGAAAATTACGACCCGTTTCTTTTCCAGGTGCCGGATGGCGCGCCGTCGAATGTAGCCTTCCGCCAGTTGATGCATTTCGATCGCGGATTGCACCCGGGTGACGGCGCCTTGCTTTTCAAGCGCGTTCTGGAGCGCCAAGGCGTTCAGCATCGTCGCCAGCATGCCCATGTAATCTGCAGAGGCGCGCTCAATCCCGCCATCCGCTGAAATCCCGCGGAAGATATTGCCGCCACCGATCACGATCGCGACTTCCACGCCCATTGCCGCCACCTCGGCGATCTCTCCGGCGATATAGTCGATAATTTTCGGGTCGATGCCGAACGGCTGATCCCCGGCCAGGACTTCTCCGCTGATCTTGAGGAGGATGCGCTTGTAGACCGGGCGGTTCATTCCTGCTCGCCGAGTTGATAGCGGGTAAAGCGTCGCACGCTGATGTTCTCTCCGATCTTCGCGATCTTCTGGGTCAGAATGTCAGCGATCTTCAGACTCGGATCCTTGATGAACGGCTGTTCCACAAGGCAGGTGTCCTGATAGAACTTCTCAAGCTTGCCCGCCGCGATTTTTTCCCACGCCGTTTGGGGCTTGCCCAACTCTTTGGCCTGGCCGCGATAGATCTGGAGTTCCTTTTCGGCGACGGCTTGGGGAACATCCTCGCGGCGGACATAGAGCGTTTCCTTG
>Ga0207684_10003130_pt1 | contig 16303 bp, 18 predicted proteins | sample KBSK5501metaG_FD_184342 | JGI IMG/M metagenome (GOLD analysis project Ga0207684, IMG submission 184342) | Corn, switchgrass and miscanthus rhizosphere microbial communities from Kellogg Biological Station, Michigan, USA - KBS K5-50-1 metaG... | ecosystem: Host-associated > Plants > Roots >...
AGAAAGCTTCTTCGCTACCCTCAAAAGCGAATGCTTCCACCACCACATTCCTAAGAACCGATTAGAAACCCAAGCCTTGCTCTTCGATTACATCGAGACCTTCTACAACCCTAAGCGACTTCATTCCTCTCTCGGTTACCGTTCGCCCCTAGAGTTTGAGAAATCCCTCGTTGAACAAACCAATTGAAAAAACTAACAAAATCCGTGTCCACTTTTTCGCGGACAGATCACAGATCACAATGGCTTTCGAGGACGAGGACGACGACGAGGACGAGAACGAGGCCTTTGGCCGCGCGGAATTAACTCAGCACGCTTTCTTGGCTTGGATGCGGGACAACAACAGGCTCCAATTCGCCCTTTCTCCGCCAAAAATAGATGGCGAAGGCTACAACAACGATCGGCAACACGGCCCCGAACTCGTCGATAAACCAGGCGGTATTGCCAAATTTTCGAGTCAGCGGAGTCAGTATACCTTGCACGTAAAGATTATGGCTCGCATGGAGGAGCGCGCCGACCCATAAGCTTCCCGATTTCATCCGCATCCAGGTAAAGATAAATGAATCAGCCACTACCATGACTGTAAAACATGTCAGGCCGTACCACGTTGGTGTGCCGGCATTGTAATCGGCCCCGATCAACATCGGATAGTGCCAGAAAGCCCAGACTAGGCCGCTGACCAGAGCTGTACCGGTGAATCAGACTGTCTTAAAAAGCTCAGGAACCAGAAAGCCGCGCCAACCGATCTCTTCACCCAGGGCGTTCGCCATGCTGCGGATCATCCCAATGCTCCCCATCAAAAGCAGATAGACGATTGTCGAAACCGTGGGGGACGCCTTCAAACCCATTCGTTCAACGAGTTGCGCCATGAATTCCTGGTTGGGAAAACCGCCTAGCCCGAAGATCCAAACGATGAGGTATCCTATCGTTGCATACAGCAGCGGGATAAACCAGCTCGCAACGGCGTACCTTGTGTCCGGCCATCTCCAGCCAAGCTCCGACAGTTTCCGCCCATTCAATTTGAGTGTGGCAACCGCAGCTAACGCTGGACACCACATGATGCCAGTAACATAAAGGCCGTTTCCGGCCCCGAGTTTATGAGGGATCAGAATCAGGAGATAAAAAATGGAGCTGAAGGCAAAGACCAGCAGCAGAAAGATTGCAACCTGACGCAGACGTGTTGGGTTCTGACGTTAGCATCTTAGCTTGTAGCGTTTGTCCAGAGCTAACTACGAGACTAGCGTGTGTGGCAAGGTCGATTGCCTTGCTTCGCCCTAACAGTTCGGATCGCCGACACGCCGATACGTCGATACGTTTCTCCTTTTGGGGTTAGGTTTTCTTAATCCGCTTGATCCGGTTTGCCGCGCGCCGTATCTCTTAGTCCTTCCGTCCACCCTCCACCCTCCACTCCCCCCTCTGAATGTCTACTATTACAAAGAGTCATTATCCCGTGCTTGATTTTGATCTAGGTTTTGAAATCGACCGGCTACGCGAGACGGTTCACGCGTTTAGTTCCGAGGAAATCGCTCCGCGCGCGGAAAGTATTGACCGCGAAGACAAATTTCCACGCGATCTCTGGCCGAAGATGGGAGAACTCGGTCTGCATGGGATTACGGTGGAGGAAGAGTACGGCGGAACGAACATGGGATATCTCGCGCACGTCGTTGCGATGGAGGAGATCAGCCGCGGCTCCGGTTCCGTTGGCTTGTCGTACGTGGCACACTCGAACCTGTGCGTGAACCAGATCAGGCGGAACGGTACCGTAGACCAGAGGCAGCGCTATTTACCGAAGCTGGTTAGTGGCGAACATGTCGGAGCGCTGGCGATGAGCGAATCGGGTTCGGGTTCGGACGTTGTCAGCATGCGGACCCGAGCAGACCGTAAAGGTGATAGCTATATCCTGAACGGCACCAAAATGTGGATTACGAACGGCTCGGAATCGGAGGTGGTGGTTGTTTATGCAAAGACCGATCCGGAGGCTGGGGCGCGTGGTATTACTGCGTTCATCGTTGAAAAAGGGATGAAAGGTTTCGGTGTCGCGCAGAAGCTCGATAAACTCGGTATGCGTGGATCGCCAACCTGCGAGCTAGTCTTCACTGATTGCGAAGTGCCGGAGGAAAACGTTCTCGGGGCGGTGGGACGCGGAGTGAATGTGCTGATGAGCGGGCTCGATTATGAGAGGATAATACTCGCCGGAGGACCCCTCGGAATCATGCAGTCGTGTCTTGATGTGGTGTTGCCTTACATTCACGAGCGAAAACAATTTGGGCAGCCGATCGGCCAGTTTCAGCTCATGCAAGGAAAGCTGGCGGATATGTACACCACTTTGAACGCGTGCCGCGCGTATGTTTATGCAGTCGCCAAGGCCTGCGACCGAAGCCAGACATCGCGTAAAGACTGTGCTGGAGCGGTTTTGTACGCAGCGGAGAAAGGAACCTGGATGGCCTTAGAAGCAATCCAGGCGCTCGGCGGGAATGGATATATCAACGAATTTCCGACCGGGCGTTTGTTGCGAGACGCCAAGCTCTATGAGATCGGAGGAGGCACTTCCGAAATCCGCCGGGCATTGATCGGGCGGGAGCTGTTCAACGAAACAGCGTAGGATCGCGCTGACCCGCGATCCTTTCAGATGAATAGCCACTTCGCGACAATGCTTTCGTCGACGCAGCCGATCAAGAGTAAACCGGTTGAAAGCTAGCGCTCCGCAAGGAGCGAAGAGATGACAGCCCAGGGCTTCAGCCCTGGGTCAACCCGCCAAAAATCGCTGGCCCTGAAAGGGCCGCAGAAACGCGGTGCAAACACATGCGACCTTTTCATTCTCATATCAGCGTGATGACGCGCTGGGGAGTTTGCGGGTCTTTCAGACCGATCCTCGTTCCAATCAAAACCCAGGGCTGAAGCCCTGGGCTAACATCGGACGCTCCTTTCAGAGCGACTCTACGTCACCAAAAAGCCGCCATCCACACGTAGCGATAGACCGTTCAGCATCGACGCTGCGTCACTTAATAGGAAACAGACTACCGAGGCGATTTCGTCGCACTCCGCGAAACGGCGAAGCGGGATCCGGTCCAGCATCGGTTTTCCTTTCGCTGGATCACTCCAGGCGCGTTTTCCCATTTCGGTCATAACCACTGTGGGATTCACCGAATTAACACGAATCCCGTATTCGCCCAGCTCGACTGCCATCACGTTCGTCAGCTGGTCCAATCCCGCTTTCGAGGCGGCATATGCGGCGTGATCGCGAAGTGCTTGAAAAGAGGACATGCTGGAGACATTCACAATGGAACCGGCGACACCTCGGCGAATCATGCCGGCGGCAACGACTTGGGAGATGATCATCGGCGCGCGGAGATTGACCGCAATCGTCTGATCAAATGCGCCCACGGTTGTTCCGAGAAATGGTTGCAGAATCGCGATGCCGGCATTGTTCACGAGAAGATCGATCTCTCCAGCGCTCTGTGCAGCTTCTTTAGCTGCGTTAGCATCCTGGAGGTCGGCAAAGATCGTTTTACAGCCGATCTCCTTTTTCAGATCTTCCAGGTCGCTCTGGGTTCTGCTGACAGCCACTACACGCGCGTTGAATCGGTGCAGCATCACAGCGATGGAACGGCCAATTCCTTTTCCTGCCCCGGTAACAAGAGTTCGTCGTTGTTGAAAATCAATCTGCTGCGTCGACGGTTGTATTTTCATATGGTTGGATCTGCGTTGGTCGCAACGCCGCTCCATCAAGAGCCCGTAGCGGATACCTTTGTTGCACTTTCCGCTTCAACAGCAGGCTCTCTGCGGCTGCTCATTGCCCATAGTAAAACCGAAGCGACCTCGATCGACAGCATCCCGATCGCCAAGCGCTGTGGGCTGATAGAAAGAATTGGCGAGAGTAAACCTGAAATCAAGGTCATGAGAACCAGACCAAACAGCGCCTGTACCGCAGACGCAGCACCGCGATGAGCGGGAAACCGATCCAGCGCAAGCAGAATAAGGCCAGGCTGGGTCAGCGCCATGCCGAAGGCTTGCAGCGCCAAAGGAAGAACCGCCCACGGTAAGCGAGGCTGTGGAAAAATCCAATTGAGCAGCAGGTTCACGGTGCAAGCCAGCATCATCAGAATGTAACCTGTGCCGAGCGCGCGGCTCATGGGCCAATGCATTGAAGCGCGACCGGAAGCCCAGGCGCCTGTCATCATTCCAACCACAATTGGCACAAAAAGCATGTAAAAATCATTCGGCGATCGATGCAGAAAGTCGAAGATCAGCCGGGGTGCCGAGGAAATGTAAACGAAGATGGCTCCGAAGTTGAGGCTTGGCGTAATTGCAAGAATCAGGAATCGCAAATCAGCGCCTATTTGCCGATAAGTAGCCAGCAATTCATCTGGATGGAACCGTACCCGATTTTCTTTCGGTAACGATTCATGAAGTCGAAAGACAGCGTACGCGAGCATGGTAGCCGCGAAGAGGGCAACACCAAGGAAGATCAGGCGCCAGCTACCAAACGAGAGCAATATCGCACCGACAATAGGGGCGACGGTCGGCGCTAAGCCGAAAATCAGCATGACGTTCGAAAGCATCTTCCGTGCAGACGCTCCGCTGGCGACATCGCGAATCATGGCGCGACCGACCACAACCCCACCTCCGGCCGCGCACCCCTGAATCAAACGGCACCCCAGAAGAAACCAGACATTCGGACTGAGAGCCGCGCCGATGGAAGAAAGAACGAAGAGCGCGGTGGACCCGATGATGACCGGCCGCCGGCCGAATGCGTCGGACAACGGGCCATGAAAAAGAGTCATTGCCGCGAATCCGGCCAGATAACAGCTGATCAATTGCTGCATCAGAATGGAATTTGCACGGAGCTCGCTAGCGATAACAGGAAACCCAGGAAAGATCGCATCGATCGAAAACGGACCAAACATGGTCAGTCCGGCAACGAAGGCAGCGATCGGCCAGGAGGGCTTGTTTGGTTCGGGCGGCATGGGGCTCAAAGAGAATAGCGAGTTGCTTTCGCTGAGCTACTCCATTTTGGTTGGAGGGTCGCGCGCTGTCGCCGCATTGGGAACGCAACGGCACGTCACGCAAGGAGCGCAAGAAGGGATCTCACGCCAACGACGCAAAGAGAGGAGACTCCTCCAACTCGATCTCGTACTCGACTGAGCACGTTGAGTCGCTGTTGAGAAGCTAAGATGAGGCAGAGCGGATTAGTAAGCGCTGTCCAACTCGAGGACGAGTTCGAGATCGATTAGCGCTCAGGTCGAACTAAACAAGATTCTTACCCTTAGCGTCTTGGCGTGAGATCCTTTTCCCGCGTCTTAGCGTGAGGTTCTTTCCGCGTCTCCGAGATCAGGCGCATCGATCATCTGAAACCGGCGGAAGGGAGATGAGGTACTGAGCTGAGGGGCCGCTAATGGTCATCAGCCGATCTCCGGTTTTCGGATCGTCCGAACACTCGAGCTGTTCTTCTTCGGGTTCGCACGTTTTTGAGTAGTCGGGAGCCGTGTCAAAAAGCGGAACGAAGGTAGGATCATGACGGCCAGGAAAAAAATGGAAAGAGAGAGTGTTCACTGTGCTGCCTCTTGCTTGAACTGGACCAACGTCCTGATCAGAAAATATTGGGGGCGACGACAACCCTATGTCAGGAGACTGCTGAGTCATATTGACTAGTCAGTTAACGATTGGCATAAAAAAATTTGGTCTACGAGTGAACCGGTTCGGCCACGCCAAGAAGCCTGAAAATGCCGGACCGTACCCCTTTGAGGCGTTCCGGGCTGTTCTCAACTTTTGCTTGTAGGCCGACTCCAACAATAAAACAGAAGATCTCTTGAGCCCGCTGTTGCGCTGCTTTGGAGTCGAGCCCTTGTTCTTCAAACACGTCCTTAACAGCCGACGTCAGATAACGAATCACTCGTTCGGAGAATTCCTGCGCTTTTGCCCGGACCGCCTGATCTCGCGTCGCCAACTCGGACCCGATGGAACAGAACGGGCACCCGCACATTTTGCCGGTCTTGGTGTATTTGGCCATCTGACCTTCTATGAAGTAATCAGCGTAGGCCTCGAAACGCTCAAGCGGAGGGCGATCGGCCGAAAATACCGAATCCATCCGGGCCCGCTTCGTGTTCCAATGCTGCTCGTAAGCCTCCACTGCAAGCTGGGACTTGGACTTAAAGAAATGGTAGAAGCTCCCCTTGTTCACCTGGGCGCGTTGACAGATATCATCTACGCTGATCGATCCGTAACTGTTCTCCCAGATCAGGTCGACTGCGGTCTCAAGGAGCTTAAGCCTGGTATGGCACTCTGATTTCACTGACGTTTCACTATAGTTGACTGATCGGTCTACTGCAAGAATTATTTTAAGGGGGTCAAAAGGAGCCTCCCTACGAGGGAAATCCAGGCGCGTCGGCATGCCGAGGCAGGCTTCGACAACCACTGGACCTAGCTCAGTCTCCTGGGCGAACGAATAGATCGAGCATGTGGTAGCCAGACAAATGGCGGACGCGAATATCAATTTCATCTTTAAATGCGGGGAATGAAAGGTCCTGGGCGAACGCGACCTGCTCCACGACGTGGCTATCTAAACCGAGCGGAGACAGGGCCCTCGGTCTCGCCGGCAGCTCCAGTTCCGAAATCGATCGAAAAAATCATGAAGACTTCGGCGGCAGGAGATTTATTGGTGACGCCGAATAGCGGAGCTAGATCAATCCGCGTGTGGGGACTCGGTTTAACGGTGAACGATGGACCAAGCTCCAATATATTTTTAGCTTTGCTCCGCGCGCCATGCTCGGACTCATTTGCATAAGATGTCTCCACCCCAACTTTGAGCGCCTCACCGCGAAGAGCGTACGACCACGCTGTAGAGAACCCCATTTCTCTTTCGCGCGTACCGTTAACGGCCTGCTCAAAAAAGATGTTTGCCGCGAACTCGATCAATTTCCCGATCTCTTGTCCGAGCAACAATCGCAGTTCGTATGATGCCGAGACTCTACGTGGGCCTTGGCTCTCGCCTTCCTGCTCGCCTGTATCGCCTGTGTCAGAAAAATTCTTACCGAGGCCCCATTTATATTCCCCAAGCAAAGTCGGATTGAGTGGAATTTTTCCCCAATCGGCGAAGGCGTAGCGCGCCTCTATTAGCGTTTGCTGCAAGTGACGATGCCCGTTAATTGCTTCTTGATAAAATTCCCACGCTATCTGGAACCGATATGGCAAACCCATTTCGAGTTCCTGGACAAATACATGATCCGGCTTTCCGCGGTGACGGGGAAAAGTTCCGTGGTAATCGAGATCCAGAAAAAGAGAATACGGTGGCAAAACGTAAACATCGGTATCGGCAGAAAACCGGCCGCGCGCCGACCAACGCGGTTGATGATAGGGACCTACAATGTCTTCTCCCCATGGGCGTCCCGAGACGTCGAGTTCAGGAAGCTCCTGCTGAGCATTTGCTAGACTCATCGGGATGACTAGCAAGAAGCAGTTGAGAAGTATGGCGCGAAGCGTAATCAATGGCATGGCGGCATAGGGTCTAGGTTGTCTAACTTCCCCCCGTGGCGGTCCGACAGCAGCGCGCGTGATTGCTAACGGCCAGCACCGCTGGCTTCAAGAGATTCTATGTTACAAAAATTTTTCTTATGTCTGATCGTCCGTCTCTTTCTGCGTTCCAGGTGATCCAGCTTGTATTCCTCGGCGTCATCGCCTTTTCGACGGGCGGGATCTTGATGTGGTTGCTACTTTCCAACAGTGCCAAGCCGCGAGAAGTCTCGACGCCCGCCACGCCTGTCGCCCAGCCGGCCGATCAGTCAGCGTTTGAGGCGGTGCGCGAGCATCAACTTGCCCAGGCGCCGAACGTTAGCGGAATGGATCCGAAAGAGGCAGCATTGACGCTTGGAAATTGGAGCTTTGATCACAAAGCATGGTCGGAAGCGATTTCACAGTATCAGAAGGCGATTGCGCTCGGTTCCGATAATCCGGATGTGCGAACCGACTTGGGAAGCGCCTATCGGTTCTCAGGCCAATTCGAAAAAGCGATCGAGCAGTATCAGATTGCAAATCGCCAGAATCCGCAGCACGAAAACAGCTTGTTCAATCTTGCGTCGCTCTATTTGCAAAATCTCCGGCAACCGGATAAAGCGATCGCGCTTCTGGAAGAATTTGAACACAACTTTCCACAAAGTGGCGCGCTTCCGCGTGTGCACGAATTGCTGAATGAAGCCAGGAATCAAATGCAGCGATAACAAAAAAAACACTGTCGCATTTTCAACGAAGGTATCAGGTTTAGACCAATGAATACTGCGAAAGATCTCTCGAAAGACCCCCCAAGAAGCCCGCGGGTGCGATTAGGCGGTTACGCTTTGATGGCTCGCATGTCCGACAAAGGTCGCGCCGATATCAATGGTACGGTAGGCGAATACCATTTTGCATGTCCCCTGGACTCTAGGCTCTTCGAGTTCAAAGGCGTCAACGTCGATGAGGTTAGAAAGGTATTGGCCTCTGGCGCCAGCGATGAAGAGCTGCTTTCCTGGTTTAACTCTCACGGGACACCAAAAACTACTGCTGAAATCAAGGCGTGGTCGGATGCGGTTGAGACACGGAATCCGTACGAAGATCCTGATAGCAAAGAGTGGTTTGCCGGAGAGTGCGAACGCCTCGGACTCGATCCCGCGAAAACGACACTCGTGGAATACCTCGAAACGGATGATCGCGTGACCTTCGATAAAGGGTAGGGAAAGAATTATCAGACGCGATCAGCGCCGAGCATCGGTAGGGTCGCGATTTATCGCGGCGTCGTGGGGCAACCACGCCGATAACGCCGACCTAGGAAGGTCAGCCCACGGTCAACCCGGAGGGTTGGACCCAATCCCGAAAACGTTCGGGGCAGCTTGGTCGCGCCATTGGCGGGTCGACGACGAGCGACGGATGGTTTGGAGAATCACGAATCTAGCTGCCACTCGACTGGCCGCCTTTCTCTTCTCCACGAAATTCGGGATGCCGAACCTTCCCACCGGCTTCCGCTATATACGCACCTGCGGCTAACCCGCCGATGGCAACCACTAAGGTTGCGATCGCGAACGGGGCCTGGAGTTTTTTCCAACGGATGGGAACAAGAACCCCGGCCACCGCGAAAAGGAATACGCCGGCATAAACAATTGTCCACGAATCGGCGCGTTCCATGTGCTCGTCGAGCCAATCGGTTCCGCGGTCATCAGCGACCTTTCGAATTGTTCGATAACTCGCTTTTCCGGTCAGATACACCGGCCAGGCTGCGGCCGAGCAAACAGCAATCATCGTCAGCGCACAGAGAATTGCCCGTCGGCCGCGACTAAATAATGCAATCGCAAGGCCCAACACCGCGATCGCCAAGCCTGTGATGGGCACGTGATTCAGGAGCACGTGCAAATATTCCGGCTGCTGAAGGTCGCGGAGCAAATCCGTAATGTTATTTCATCGATTTCGCACCCTCTTGGGCCTGATTCTTCTCAGCTAACGCGGCGAACTTTTCCGGATTCTTTTTGAAGTCTTTAGGACAGTCTCTGCAGCAGAACCCGATTTTCTTGCCTTTGTATTCGACATAGACTGGCTTACCCAGCTCGCCAACCTTATCTCCGGAAACCGGGCAAATCGTGTTAATCGACTCGATCTTGGCGCCGGAAGATTGAGCTGTCTTATCGCCCTTACTGTTCGGGGGATCAGCAGCGATTGCGGAAGTCGCTAGAGCTGCGACGCACAGCGTCAGAATCATCTTCTTCATAACAAGTACGTTTTCTGATTTCTCATTTTCTAACAAGCAGGATCTCTCGCAAGGACCTGGCGTGGCAAAGCCACAACCAAATCGTTCTCGTCCTCGTCGTCGCCCTCGTTTTCGATGACGAGGACTATCGTCGGTCGGTGATTCAGCGGTAAAAGAAAAAAAGACCCGCCCGCACATGCGGACGGGTCTTTACTAACTTTTACTTGATACGGCTTAGTAGTCCATGCCGCCCATACCGCCCATTCCACCCGGGCCACCAGCTGGAAGCGATTTCTCTTTCTCAGGCAGCTCAGTCACGAGCGCTTCGGTGGTCAGCAACAGACCAGAGATCGAAGACGCATTCTGGAGAGCGATTCGGGCGACTTTAGTTGGATCAACAATACCAGCCTTGAGCAGGTCAGTGTATTGGTTGGCCGCAACATCGTACCCTTCGTTTCCGCTGCGTTTCTTGACCTCTTGAACGATCAACGCACCTTCTTGACCGGCGTTATCGGCGAGCTGTCGCAAAGGCGCTTCAACCGCGCGACGCACGATTTCAAGACCAGTCTGCTCGTCTCCCTGAAGCTTCAGGTTATCCAAAGCTTTTTGGGAACGAATGAAGGCAACTCCACCGCCGGCAACAATGCCTTCCTCAACCGCGGCACGGGTTGCATGCAGAGCATCTTCAACGCGCGCTTTCTTTTCTTTCATTTCGGTTTCGGTTGCGGCGCCGACGTTGATCACGGCAACACCACCAGCGAGTTTCGCCAGGCGCTCCTGCAGTTTCTCGCGATCGTAATCGGAGGTTGTCTCTTCGATCTGCCGGCGAATCTGATTGACGCGACCTTGGATGTCTTTGGTCGAACCTTCACCTTCGACGATGGTGGTGTTCTCTTTATCCACGGTGACGCGCTTTGTTCTGCCGAGATCGTCAAGCTTAATGTTTTCGAGCTTGATACCGAGATCTTCGGTCAAGCAACGTCCGCCGGTTAACACAGCGATATCTTCCAGCATCGCTTTACGGCGATCGCCGAATCCAGGAGCCTTGACCGCGCATACTTGGAGCGTACCGCGCAGCTTATTGACCACCAGCGTTGCCAGTGCTTCACCCTCAACATCCTCAGCGATGATCAATAGCGGACGGCTGGTCTTAGCAACCTCCTGCAACAGCGGCAACAGGTCTTTCAGGTTCGAGATCTTCTTCTCGTGGATCAGAATGTAAGCGTTCTCCAGAACGGCTTCCATGCTCTCCGCGTTCGTTACGAAATAAGGAGAGAGGTACCCTTTGTCGAACTGCATTCCTTCCACCACTTCGAGTGTTGTCTCGATCGATTTCGCCTCTTCAACCGTGATGGTTCCGTCTTTACCAACTTTGTCCATCGCGTCGGCAATGATCTCGCCGATCGTCTTATCCCAGTTGGCTGAAACGGTGGCGACCTGCGCGATCTCGGTGCGCTCCGAAACTTTCTTCGAGATCTTTGCCAGCTCAGCTACGATTGCTTCTACCGCTTGATAAATGCCGCGCTGAAGCAAAGTCGGATTTGCTCCGGCGGTTACGTTTCGCAAACCTTCACGGAAAATTGATTCCGCGAGAACGGTAGCAGTCGTGGTACCATCCCCGGCAACATCCGAGGTCTTGGAAGCAACCTCGCGAACGAGCTGAGCGCCCATGTTTTCGTACGGGTCTTCCAGCTCGATCTCTTTTGCCACGGTAACACCGTCTTTGGTGATGGTCGGGCTACCAAATTTCTTGTCCAGAATCACATTTCGTCCGGACGGTCCAAGAGTGGCTTTGACTGCCTTGGCAAGTTTCTCCACTCCACGGAGCAGCGCGTGACGTGCTGCCTCATCGAATTGCAATTGTTTTGCTGCCATAGTTTTTTACTGATTTCTGTGTGGTTAGGATTTCCCCTTTATCCGATGATTCCGAGGATGTCGTCCTCGCGCATGATGAGGTAGTTTTCACCATCAATCTTAATCTCGGTGCCGCCATACTTTGAGATCAGCACTTTGTCCCCGACCTTGACATTGAAGTCTAGCTTCTTGCCTTTATCGTCGAGTTTGCCGGTACCGAGAGCAACGACGGTGCCTTCCTGCGGCTTTTCTTTCGCTGTATCAGGAATGATGATACCACCCTTCTTGAGTTCCTTCTCGTCGAGAGGCTGAACTATCACCCTGTCTCCGAGAGGTTTCACGTTAATTGCCATACTGTGTGTCTATCCTCCTTTGATTAGTTTTTACTGACCAGTGTTTTGGCGGGAAGGATTGCACCGCCAACCCACTGGAAACTCGTAGCGTCCGGTCAAGAGACAGGACACTCGCTCAAAAAACGGTTACTGCTTTTTCTTGTCGTCATCGACGACTTCGAAATCTGCATCGACCACTTTCTCATCAGGCTTTGCGCCACTCGTCGCGCCTTCGGCTTCCCCGGTCGGCGGCGGCGGAGTTTGCTGCTGTTGCGAAGCGGCCTGTTTGTAGAGTTCCGCGCTGACAGCCTGGAAACGTGTTTGCAACTCCTCGGTCGCACGCTTAATTGCGTCGACGTCGTTTCCTGCCAGTTTCTCGCGCAGATCCTTGATTGCGTCTTCGATGTTTTTCTTTTGATCGCCTGGAAGCTTGTCACCAAGCTCGCGGAGCTGTTTCTCGCACTGGTAAGCGAGGTTATCTCCGGTGTTCCGGGCTTCGGCTGCTTCGCGCGCTTTCTTGTCGTCGTCCGCATGCGCCTCAGCCTCTTTACGCAACTTCTCGACTTCATCTTTGCTCAGACCACTCGAACCAGTGATAGAAATCTTCTGTTCTTTTCCGGTTCCGAGATCTTTCGCGGAGACATTCAGGATGCCGTTTGCGTCGATATCGAATGTGACTTCGATCTGCGGTGTGCCACGCGGAGCAGGTGGGATCCCGTCCAAATGAAATGTTCCGAGAACCTTGTTATCGCGAGCCATCGGGCGTTCACCTTGCAACACTTTGATCTCCACTCCCGGCTGATTGTCCGAGTAGGTTGAAAAAATCTCGTTTTTCCGCGTCGGGATCGTTGTATTTCGCGGAATCATCGGAGTTGAAATCCCCCCGGCGGTTTCGATCGCCAGTGTTAACGGCGTAACATCCAGCAGAAGGACATCTTTGACGTCGCCTCGCAGGACGCCGCCTTGAATCGCTGCGCCGAATGCAACGACTTCGTCCGGATTAACGCCTTTGTGCGGCTCTTTTCCAATGAGCTTACGGGCAGTCTCAATGACCTTTGGCATGCGGGTCATGCCGCCGACGAGAACCAGTTCGTTGATCTCTTTTTCAGTAAGCTTTGCGTCGGCGAGACAGGCTTTGACCGGGCGAATTGTTCGCTCGAACAAATCGTCAGTCAGTTGCTCGAGTTTTGCCCGCGTCAGCTTTTTCTGAATGTGCTTCGGACCCGAAGCGTCTGCTGTTATAAACGGCAGGTTGATTTCGTATTCTTGAGAAGACGAGAGAGCGATCTTCGCTTTCTCTGCCTCTTCTTTGATGCGCTGAAGCGCATCCGATTGTTTGCTCAAATCGATACCGGTATCCGCACGGAATTCCGCGATCACCCAATCCATGATCCTGGCATCCCAGTCATCTCCACCGAGATGGGTATCGCCGTTGGTTGCTTTGACTTCAAAAACCCCTTCACCAATTTCGAGCACGGAGATATCAAAAGTCCCACCGCCCAAATCGTAGACAGCGATTTTCTCGTCCTTCTTCTTATCGAGCCCATAGGCTAGAGAAGCCGCGGTCGGTTCGTTGACGATTCGCAATACTTCCAGTCCAGCGATTCGTCCTGCATCTTTGGTGGCATTCCGTTGAGAATCATTAAAATATGCCGGGACCGTAATAACGGCCTGAGTGATCTTTTCGCCCAGCTTGGATTCGGCGTCTGACTTCAGCTTGGAAAGAATCATCGCCGAAATTTCCGGAGGCGAAAAAGTCTTGCGCTCGCCGCCGACTTCGACTTCGACGTGCGCGTCACCATTTGATGCCTTGACGATCTTGTAAGGAACACGCTTTGCCTCGCCAGTAACCTCATCGAACTTTCTGCCCATGAACCGTTTGATCGAGAAAATCGTATTCGTAGCGTTGGTAACGGCTTGACGTTTTGCTGCTTGCCCAACCAAACGTTCTCCGCTTTTTGCAAAAGCCACGATAGAAGGCGTGGTTCGTGCACCTTCGGAGTTTTCAATCACTACCGGTTCGCCACCTTCCATCACGGCCATGCAAGAATTGGTGGTACCGAGATCGATTCCTAGAATTTTAGCCATACTTCGAGGGCGAACCGAACTGCATGTTCTGTGCCAGTGCCGGTGGAGAGATGAAGTGGGTTGATAATCAACGAGTTACGATGGATTCAGTCTTTCTGGTCTGGCGCATTCTGTGTCACTCTGGCGCAATCAGGCTAAGCTGTCCGTGTCGCGCTGACGCAATCAGCAATCGGAGGATGGCGGTCGTTGGGTCCAGGTCGCGCAGGAGCGCGAACCCTACCATTTTCTGCTCATCGCGCAACGCCGGTAGGGTTCGCGCTCCTGCGCGACCTGGACCCTCGACGTGCCATTTGCGGGGCGCCATCTTGATTTTGAACCGAGAGCGGGTTAGTGCACGAAACACTGAGGATGGAGCAGAATAACGATCAGCCCGAAAATGCGGCCACTCCAAATCCAACCGAAGGCGCAGAGATAGAGATCACCGAACGAGACATCGTTTTTGATTGTCCTCACTGCGGCGGAGAACTGGTGATCGATCAGGCTGGCGCAGGAATGCAAGTTGATTGTCCGTTTTGTCATACGGCGGTGGAAGTTCCTGAATACAAAGGCCCCTCACTCCGATTTTTGCAGACCGCGACGGCGACGTTGGCCAAATCGATCCAGATGCCCCGAACTGTTTCTCCGAAGAGCTACGAATTTCAAACGTTATCGACGGAGGATCTGAAAGGCCGCCAGACTGAGTTGCAGAGGGCGCTTCGAGAAAACCAGGCGCAAGCAACCGAGATCAAAGGGCACATTCATCACGCTACTATTCAACTGCATCGGTATCGTTTGAAGCTCGAGGTCAATCAGGAGCGGCAGGCGGAACTGAAAGCCGAACTGGAAGCGCTCCAGGCAGCGCTGTCGCAGAAAATCCAACCGCCGGACGGGGAAGGGAACGGGGGTCGCGATCGGTGAACTACCGCATCGCCTCGACAAGGTTGTCGAGCGAAGCATTGTAGCCAGTCTCGGTTCCCTCGATCATATCGTCGCCCACAAGGGAGACCGCCTGAACTGTGACGCTCAGTTTAGTGCCGGTATTTGCCGGCTCTAAAACGGTTGTCGACAGGCTGATGAGGAGTTTCGCGCCCCCCACCTCGATCGTTTCGCTCGATATGATTCGCTGGTTGGGTACGATGTCGTAGTAGGTGGTGACCCCGCGGTACTCCGGATTTTGTTTTGAGCCGCAGCGGAATATGTCGTGGCCACCAACGCGAAAATCCGCTTGGTCGTATACAAGGACGGCATTTTCCGATGGTGTTCCCCAGCCGGCTCTTTCAACGGGATCGGCCAACGCAGCGAATACTCGGGGCACGGCAGCAGCGCAAGTTCGCTCAAAAACAAGGGTAGCGTGTCTAAGGGTTTCGTTGGGCATGATTGTTTTTTTGAATTGTAGAGCGATCGGGACGCGAGGACGAGAACGGGGAAGAGGAAGTGGAAGAGGGGAAGGGGAGACCTGGTTAGCTCGCAGAAACAGCATGATTGATTTGGGTTGAAAGGATTGGTTACTCGTACCAAAGTCCGGGTCTGTTTCGAGGATGGGTGCCAGAGCGGTCGATTGGGCACGCCTGGAAAGCGTGTGTACCGCAAGGTACCGCGGGTTCGAATCCCGCCCCATCCGTTCGCTAACTCGGAATCGACTTTTCTGAGCATCCAGAGGCGAGACTAAGAGACCGGATGTATACATGACCAATAAATTGCTGGCCTTAGCATCGCCATTGCCACCACGAGCGATTTAATCCCGCCAGAAGGGATGAGCACATTTTCTGTTGCCAAAAGCTACCGCATAACCAACGTGTTATAGGGTCGTACTCGCCGCGATTTCCATGGAGATGATTGCCGCCGTCTCTGTAAGCAGCCTTCTCGAGGCCATCTGGCTAGTGTCGAACCTGAACAACGGAGACGTCTCAATGCAGGAATACGATCTTTACCTTAATCCGCAAAAGCCCTCAATCGGGCTCTACGTGCTTAAAGGAGCAGGTCTACCCGATCTGGCCGATGCTAACGACTGGATATATGATGGCTCAGCGCTGCAAGACGAATTACCGCCTGACCTTGTGCGGAGCATCGAAACGACGGGTCACGCCTTTCGGGAGATGGATTGAGTTTTAAACGACAGACCGAACCGCGGCCACCGTCGTCGGCCAGCCAATCCACGAGTGCTCGGACCCGGAAATGCGGACCGGGATTGCGTGCAAGAGTGTCGCTCCTGGTCGTCGGTGCGGCCTACCGCAATTAATTATTTGCACTCGACAGCAGTAGCGTAAACTGCCCCCCGAACAGATCAGCAAGGAGTGACGCGTGCCATTCCCTAATCCACAGCCCGTTGTCGCAAAGCTAACGCGCA
>Ga0207684_10003131_pt1 | contig 16299 bp, 11 predicted proteins | sample KBSK5501metaG_FD_184342 | JGI IMG/M metagenome (GOLD analysis project Ga0207684, IMG submission 184342) | Corn, switchgrass and miscanthus rhizosphere microbial communities from Kellogg Biological Station, Michigan, USA - KBS K5-50-1 metaG... | ecosystem: Host-associated > Plants > Roots >...
CCCCCGCGAGAGCGCCTCGCGGATCCGGGTGCTGCTGATCGGTCCGCCGCGGGCGATGACCGGGCGCAGGCCGTGGACCTGGAAGCCGAGCTCGTCGCCGAGGCGCCGCAGGGTCGCCAGGTCCCCGGTCCGGCCGCGGCCGAACCGGAAGCTCGATCCCACGACCACGACCCGCGCTCCCAGCGCCCGATGGAGGACGGCGCGCGCGAAGTCCTCCGGCTCCCGTCGCGACAGCTCGACCGTGAACGGAAGCACCGCCAGGCGATCCACGCCGAGGGCGGCGAGGATCTCCGCCTTCTGGTCGAGCGTCGTGAGGCTGGCGGGGGCGCGGTCGGGGCTGAGGACGCGCGCGGGATGGGGGTCGAACGTCAGCACGACCGACGTTCCGCCGGCCGCCCGTGCGTCGCGCACCGCCAGCGCGACGAGTGCCTGATGGCCGCGGTGCACGCCGTCGAAGTTCCCCACCGCCAGCGCGGCCTGTGGCCAGCCGCGCGGCTCGAGGGAGTCGAGACGCACCACCTCCATCAGGGAAGCTACGGCTTCTCGGGGGGAAGGACCCTCTCGATCACGGGGGGTATGGTCCGCCCGGTATCGTCCACCCCGCTCAGCAGGTAGCCGCTCTCCGTGAGGGCATAGTGGAAGGGCCGCGCCCAGGGGTCCTTCAGGTAGCTGCGGTCGACCAGCCCCTCGGTGACCAGGTCCTCCAGGGTGTGGGGGACCGTCCCGTGGTTCATGTGGTGGGCCAGGATCGCGCGGTCCAGCCGCTCCAGCCGCACGTGGCTCACCCCCTGCAAGAGGAGGCCGTACGAGCCCTCGAGCGCCGGGGGAAGGGTCGCGACCGCGAAGGGGTTGGTCCAGTGAGCGAGGGTTCCGGCCACCGCCAGCGCGAGGGCCACCACCGCCAGCACGTAGCCGGGCGTCGCGGACGCGACGCGGGCGGCCGGGCTGACCTCGATCTCCTTGGTGACTCCCCTTCCCACCGTCGAGACGAGGTTCCGGTTGAGGAGGTCGAAGAGGATCCGGCAGGTATCGAACTCGCCGAGGCCGGTGGCGTCGATGATGCCCTGCACGGTGCGGGTGCCGTCGACCTTGCGGAAGATGCGCTCCTCTTCGGGGGTCAAGCGGATCTTGTTGGTGGAGCTCGCGGCGCTGCGCTTGATGGCGCCCTCCTCGCCTTCCGCCGAGCCCACCTCGATCATCCCCGCGTCCACCACCGGGCGGAACACGATGTCCATGGATGGGATCTTCTTCTCGATGATGGGCCACTCGTCCACCATCCGGATCCCTTCCATCAGGATGAAGTCGGCGCTCAAGGGCGAGAAGCTGTCGCGGTCCCAATCCACCGTATCCGCCGGCGCGAAGTGGTACTCGCCGTCGCGCCAGCGGAAGACCTTGAACACGGTCTGGGAGATCTGGACCTGGATCGCATCCTTGAGGTCCTTGGCCGTGATGTAGTTCTGGGCCACCAGCACGTGCCCGAGCCGCTGCAGGGTGGCCTTCTGCGTCTGCAGGGCCTCGTCGAGCCGGTCCTTGCTGAGTTTCCCTTGCTTGACCAGCACGTTGCCGAGCCGGTCCTCGAGCCGCTTCGAGGTCTGGTCGGCCATCACCACCATCCCGTTCTCGAAGGTGACGGTGACGTTGTCCTTCTCGTTGTTGAGGGTGAGGATGCCCGTCTTCCGCTGGAGCCCGATGAGCTGGAAGATGTCGGGGAGCCCGAAGTCCTTGATCGTTCCTTCGAGGGCCATCGGCGGCGGCCTACCTCACGCCGCTCGGCCCGGTCGGGCCGGCGGAGGGCTGCGGCGCGCGGGGAGCGCCACGTCGACCTCCGGCCGCCCCCGGTTGGCCACCACGTAGAGGGCGAGCAGGAGGAGGGCCATCAGCCCGAGACCCCACGGCTTCTCGATGGTCGAGGGGGCTTCGGTGTGGGGCAGCACGCGTCCCGCGAGCAGGGCCAGCACGAGCAGGAGCGACCAGCCGAACACCAGCACGAGTCCGAACGGCGTCTTCTGCGCGTAGAGGTGGCCCGCGCCGGGCGAGATCAGAGACAGGAAGCGGAAGACGCGGTCCCGCCGCTCCTCTTCCTTCTGCACCTCCAGGAGCTTCCGGTTCCGGGCCGGACCCGACACGCCGTCGCGCACCACGAACAGGTGGTGGCACTGGGTGCACAACCCGACCGCGGTCTTGCCGAGGTGGCAGTGCTTGCAGAACGGCGTGCCGCACTTCACGCACCGCACGGTGAAGGCGCGCGAGCCACGCCAGCGCCCGAGCACCAGCCCCCCCAGCGCGAAGACGCCCAGGGCGGCCGCGAACCGGTTGAACACGGCCGCGCTGAGCAGCGCCGAGCGCGGCATGCCGGTCCCCTTGCCGGCCACGTTCTTCTGCCGGATGCCCGAGGGCGTGCCCGCGAACTTCGTCCACAGGTCGTCCTCGTCCAGGCCCATGTCGACGACCGCATAGTCGCCCTTGTCGTACTTCCAGAGGCTGTCGTAGGTCCGCATGAGGCCGCTCGCCAGCCGGTCCGCCTGCGAGCGCGCCTCCTGTGCGGGCTGGTACTCGAAGCGCTGGAGATGGGCCAGGGAGAGGTTGTAGTAGAGGGTCGCCGTCACCGGGGCGGGCGGGTTGGACTCGATGCCCTGCTTGTAGCGGGCGATGGCCGCCTGGTACTCCGTGTTCGCGAACTCGACGTTGGCGAGGTTGTTGAGCGCGGTGGCGTCGTGGGGATCGGCCTGGAGGATCTCGCGGTAGAGAGCGGCCGCGTCGTCGTACCGCCCCGCCTTCTTGTACTGGATGCCGAGGAGGTACACGAGATCGCGGTCGTCGCGGTTCTTGCCGACGGCGTCCTCGAGGTCCGCGATCGCCCTCGCGTCCGGACCACCCTCGACCGAGAGGATGCCCGCCCGGAAGAGCGGGTTCTGCTGGGCGAGGAGGCGGGCGTCCAGGTCCTTGACCACCGGGCCCACCGCGAGGCTTCCGATGAGGATCGCGGCCGCGGCCACACGCTCGACGCCCTCCATGTAAAGGAAGAGCAGCGCCAGCCACCACAGCGGCAGCCAGCCGTAGCCCTGGAAGAGCGCCACCGGCAGGACCAGAGCGAAGACGAACAGGCCGACCGCCAGCGCCCTCCGCTCGGGCCCGAAGGCCTCCTCGAGATCGTGGAGCAGGAGCGTGCCGTGGCCGATCACCATCACCCCCGCGAACACCGTCGCCGTCACGAGCACGCTCAGCAGCAGAACCGGCACGAGCAGCGTGCGCAGGTTCTGGCGGCCGCGGATGGTGGGCAGGCGGGCGGTCAGGCCGGCGGCGGTGTCGGAGAGGGCGGGCACGATGCCCAGCGGCACCTTCTGCATCTCCGACAGCGCCATGGCGAAGTACGCGTCGGGCAGATGCGGGTCGAGCGACATCGCGCCGCGGAACTCCTCCTCCGCGCGATCGCGCTCGCCCTTGGCGAGACGGTCCAGGCCCTCGCTCACGGTGGCCAGGGCCAGCGGCTCCAGGCTGCGGATGTTCCGCTCGATGCGGATGCGGCGGATCTCCCGCCACGCCTTCAGCGCGCCGTCGGTGTCGGCCCTCTGCTCCGCCTTCCGATACGCGCCGAAGAGCGCCTCGAAGGTGTTGCCCGCGGGCGGCCGGGCCGCCCGCACGTCGATCACCTTCTCCGCGGACGGCGAGCGGGCGGGCTGCGCCCCGACGAGGACGGGGGCCAGGACCAGGAGGCTCGCCGCCGCGGCTCGGCTCACGCCTTCTCCGGCGTTGCCCGCGCCACGAAGGCCATGCGCAGCTCGTAGAGGAGCCCGTCGAGGACGCGATCCTCGTCCGGGGTCCGCCGCCCCTCGGTCTTTTGCTTGAGGACCTCGAGCAGCCCGATGATCGAGCGCGCGCCGGCCAGGTCGGGCGTGGCGCCGCTGCCCGGCTCGGGGGACATCAGGTAGCCGGCCTGGGTCGCGAGGGAGACGAGCAGGCCGATGAAGTCCATCGGAGGAGCTTCGTCGTTTTGTTCGTCAGCTCGGGGGGGTGTAGAGTCACCGGCAGCACCCCCCCGCGCGCGTTCGCGCTCCCCCCCATGTCGCTCGCTCGCGAGTGAATCGCTCGGATATTCGTCAACTCGGGGGGGTGTAGAGTCACCGGCAGCACCCCCCCGCGCGCGTTCGCGCTCCCCCCCGTGTCGCTCGCTCGCGAGTGAATCGCTCGGGTATTCGTCAACTCGGGGGGGTGTAGAGTCACCGGCGGCACCCCCCCGCGCGCGTTCGCGCTCCCCCCCATGTCGCTCGCTCGCGAGTGAATCGCTCGCTCGCTGCTCTGCGCCCTTTTTCTCAGGTGGCGGAGGTGGGGGCGTTTCCTCGGGCGGCTGGGGCCGCTTCTCCCCCTCCGCGGTGAAGTGGCGCCGGTCGCTGACGGTGAAAGGCTTCTTTTCCTCGGTCATGGCCTTCGCGCGACGCCCGTCACTCGGGGAAACCACCTTCGCCGCGTCGGAGGTGCGCACCGGCCGCGGGAAGCGGCTGGAACACGCTCGCTCCTCGGCAGAACGGGGATGTTAACACAACCCCCTTCCGGATCAAGGTTCTGCGAGGCGCGCGACGCCTCAGCGCGCGATCTCCTGACCGCTGCGGAACGTCCGCACGAACAGCCGCTCGCCGTCGGTGGACACCGTGACCGTGCCGTCCCGGTCCGTCCTCAAGAGCCAGACACCGGCGCGCGCGTAACGGTCGACCACCTCCGGGTGGGGATGGCCGAAGCGGTTCCCATGACCGACCGAGACGAGGGCGACACGCGGCGACACCGCGGCCACGAACCGGGGGGTGCTGCTCGAACGGCTGCCGTGATGCGGGACCTTCATGACCTCGGCGGGCACTCCGCCGCCCAGGGCGTCCTCCCCGGCGGCCTCGATGTCCCCCGTCAGCAGGAACGTGACCCTTCCCCAGCGAAGCGCCAACACCAGCGAATCGTCGTTGCGGGTGGTCCACGGCGGACGGCCCGGCGGCCGCGGACCTTCGACCTCGACCGCCACTCCGTCCCAATCGTCCTGGACTCCGCGAAACACCGTCCGGCGGGCGGCGCCGCCCGCCTGGAGCGCCGTGTCGAGGGCCGCGTATCCGCGGTCGTGACGGGGCGCCGGCCCCTCCCACGTGCCGCGCAGATCGAAGGCGCGGAGCAGGAACGGGGCTCCCCCGACGTGATCCGGGTGGGCGTGCGTGAGGACGAGCGCTTCGATCCGGCGCCAGCCCTGGCCCCAGAGGTACGGCCCTACGACGGCCTCCCCGATGTCGAAGCGTGAGTCGAGCGACCCTCCCGCGTCGACCATCCAGAGCCGGCCGCGGGGCGAGCGCACCGCGAGGCAATCTCCCTGGCCCACGTCGAGAGCGGTCAGCGACAGGCGGCCGTCGGCGGGAGCGGGACGAGCCGCGAGGAGAAGCGCGGCGAAGCCGGCGGCCGTTGTCATCGCCCCCGAGCGGAACCGTCCCTGCGCGCACAGGAGGAGCAATCCTCCCAGGAAAACGGCGATCGCCCACGGGGGTGGCGTCGGATGACGCACGTCCAGGCCGGGCACGAGCCGCACTACCTCGCCCGAGCGCAGCAGGGCATGGGCACAGATCCACGCGACGTCGCCCGCCCGGGACGCGAGGGCCGCCGGTCCGGCGGAGGCGGCCACCACCGCGAAGCCCGCGAGGAGCACCGCGCCCGAGAGTGGCACCGCGGCCAGGTTCAGGAGGAGGGCCGCGACCGCCAGGCGGTGGAAATGGACGAGCAGCAGGGGAACGAGCGCGGCCTGGGCGGCGAGCGACGCCGCGAGCGCCTGCTCCAGTCTCCATTTCATCCGCGGCAGACGGGCGGCGAAGACCGGCGACAGCAGCAGGAGGCCCAGCGTGGCCGCGAACGAGAGCTGGAAGCCGACGTCGCCGATCCAGGATGGGTGGAAGAGGAGCAGGAGGATCGCGGCCAGGCCGAGCAGGTTCGCCAGGTCCGCGTCCAGGTCCAGCGCGCGGCCGGCCAGGACCACGATGGCCATCACCGTCGCTCGCGCCACCGGGACGTCGCCCCCCACGAAGACGGCGTAGAAGACGAGCGCCGACGAGACGATCAGCGCCCGCGCTACCGGCGGCGCCTCGAACCACGTGACGAGCCAGAGGACGAGGCCAGCCGCCAGCGCCACCTGGGTGCCCGACAGGGCCAGAACGTGATACGTCCCCGCGATGCGGAAGGCTTCGGCCGTCTCGGGCTCCACGCCGGTGCGGTCGCCGATCGCCATCGCACGAACCAGGCCCTGCTCGGGACCGGGAAGGACGTAGGTGAGGATCGCCTGCCTCGCCCGCTGCCGCGCCCGGGCCGCCACGTCGCGCAGCACGCTCACGCCGCCGCGTCCGCCCTTCGAGACGAGGCGGCGGCTCTTCACGTAGCCGAAGGCGTGAATCCCGTCGCGCCGCGCCTGCGCCGCGGCATCGTAGGCGCCGGGAGTGCCGAAGCCATGGGGCAAGCGGAGGACGGCCCACGCCTCGACGCGATCGCCCTCGATCACCATCAGGTCCTCGGACGGGCTTCCTCCCACATCGAGACGGACGCGGCCGGTCACGGCCTGATCCTGCCCACGAAGCTGAAGGCTCTCGACGTCGAGAATGATCTGGAGGCGGTCGCCGGTGGCGCGGCCGTCCGAGACGGTGACGCCGCGCAGCGAGACCGGCGCCTCGGCGTCCTCGTGGGCCACGGTCCACTGCCGGAGCGGGGACGCGTCGTAGCGGGCTGCTTCCGCCGACGCGGCGCCTCCGGCCACGGCAAAGGCCGCCGCGGCCAGCGCGGCCGCCGCGGGCACGCGTCGGGCGGCGAGAGACAGCAATAGAAGAAGCGCGGCGAGGGCCGCCAGGATCCAGGCCGAGGCGGTCGGCGTCGTCGCCCCCGCCTTCGCGCCCAGCGCTAGCGGGATGGCAAGCAGCAACAACGGGCGCGCTTCGGCCATCCGGTCAGGATAGGGATCCGCCTCCCGCCGTTCCGGGCCGGCCGGCCAGTGTCTGAACTGTCACACTGAACTCGTCGCGCGCGCCCTCGATGCCGTCAGCGCCGACCGGGCCGTGCTGTTCGGCTCATCGGAACGGCACTAGCGGGCCACCAGACGCACGACGGTCTCCAGGTGGAACGTGTCAGGGAACAGGTCGAGCGCGCGCACCGCATCCGGGAAGTAACCTTCCCCGGCGAAGGCCTTCATGTCGCGCCCCAGGGTCGGCGGATCGCACGACACGTAGACGACGGCCCCCGGCCGGCGGACCGCGATGGCCTGCACCAGGTCCGCCCCGGCTCCGGTGCGGGGTGGGTCGAGCACCACCCGCTCGCCCGGAGCGACGCGCCACGACTCGAGGCCGTCGTACGCATCGCCCTGGTGGAAGCGCACATGAGCGAGACCGGCCCGCTGCGCGTTGTGCCGGGCGTCCTCCACCGCGATCGGGTTCAGCTCCACGCCGGCCACCGCGTCGGCCCCCTCGGCCAGGGCGAGCGCGAAGAGGCCGACGCCCGCGTAGAGATCCAGAACCGACCCGCCGCGCGGGGTCAGCTCGACGACGGTCGAGACGAGATCGCCGAGCAGGAACCGGTTGCCCTGGAAGAAGGACCCGATGTGGGACCGCAGGCACCGCCCGCATACCTCGTTCTCGACGTACGGCTCGCCCCGCAGCAGGTGGAACCGGCGCTGGCGGCCGTCACCGGCGACGACACCGAAACCCGTGAGCCACGGCACCGCGTCCGCCAGCGGCGCGAGGCTGACCCCTTCGGCGGGCGCCATCGCGGTCTCGAGAGCCGCGACCAGCAGCTTGCCGTCGCCCGACTCCGCGAGGTCGAGCCCGCGCACGCGCCGGGCCCAGCGCGGCTGCTCGGAGAGCGACGCGCGCAGCGCGCGCTGCGTGCGGTTCATCGCTTCCGAGACCTGGAGGCAGTGCGGCAGATCCACGACGCGGTGGGTGCCTTCGGCGTAGAGCCCGAGCCGCGAGCCCGCCGGCCCTTCGGCGAAGTGGAACGAGGCGCGCGTCCGCCATCCCTGCTCGGGCGAGCCGGTCAGGGGGATCTCGCCGTCCCACGGAGCGCCCGCCCGGGAGAGCGACTCGCGCAGGATCTGCTCCTTCAAGGCGAGCTGCGCCGGATAGTCCAGCTCCTGGTACGCGCATCCCCCGCAAGCCGGGAAGAACGGGCACGGCGAAGGGCGGCGGGCGGGGCCCGGCACGAGACGCTCCTCGGCCTCGGCCTTCACGTACCCCGAAGTCGCCGTCTGCACCCGGACCCGCACCCGGTCACCGGGCAGACCCCGGGGAATGAAGACCACCTGGCCCTCGTGACGGGCGAGGCCGAGCCCGCGGTACACGCCCTTCTCGATCACGGACTCGATGACGTCGCCCGCGCGGAGCCCGCGCCCCCCGCGGGACGTCACAGGTGGAACAGGCTGAGGCGAGGCAGGCCGTGGGCCTCCAGCACGCGGCGGGCGAGCGATTCCATGCGGACCTGCCCCAGGACGCGGGCCGGCATCCGGTCGCGATACGGCGCGAGGTCGCGATCGACGGCCTCCGCGATCGCCTCCACCGCCGCGCGGCCCATGTCTTCTTCGAGCGCCGCCCGCAGCGCCGCCTCCCGCTCGACCAGCCACGGCTCGAGGTCCCGCAGCGCGGCGTCCTCCGCGCGGGCGCGGATCTCGACGGCGAGGTTACGCGCGAGCGGGGCGGACCGCGGGCCCAGGTCCCGCGCGCCGTCGAGAGCGTCGGCGAAGCCGCGCAAGGCCGACTCCGCGCTCACTCCCTCCTCTTCCCCGAGGGCGAGCGCGCGGTGCCAGCGCTCGGCGGCCACATCCACCTCCGCCGCGCAGTACGCGAGGCTGCCGACCTTGCGGTCGCGGCTCCACGAGTGGGCGTGGCTGTCGAGCGCGTCGGTGATGCCCCGCAGCACCACCCTCAACGGCAGGCCGGCCATCCGCCAGTTCCGGATGAGGTTCCAGTCCGCGTTGGAGAGCATGAGCGGGTCGCCGCGGCGGGAGACGAAGAACTCCTCCACCGTCTGGTAATAGGCGGCCTCGGGGTCGGCGGCGGCCGTTGGGCCCGTGCTAGTACCGTTCCAACTTGAAGGACCCATACGCGATGCTCGGTGCGGAGGGTTGGAACGGCACTAGCGCCCTCCGGTGGCGCGGTTGCGCTCCCAGATGAGGCGCAGGCCGGTGAGCGTGAGCACGGGGTCGACCGCTTCGATCGACGGGAGGTCGGCGGCCATGCTCTCGGCCAGGCCCCCGGTGGCGACGGCCTTCGCCGGCTCGCCCAGCTCGGCACGGATGCGGGCGATGAGGCCTTCCACCATGCTGGCGTAGCCGAAGTAGAGGCCCGACTGCATCGAGCCCACGGTCGAGCGGCCGATGACGGTCCCGGGCTTGCGCAGGTCCACGCGGGGAAGGCGGGCCGCGCGCTGGAAGAGGGCATCGGCGCTGATCCCGACGCCGGGACAGATGACGCCGCCGAGGTACTCGCCTTTCTTCGTCACCACGTCGAACGTCGTGGCGGTGCCGAAGTCCACCACGATCACCGGGCCGCCGTAGGCCGCGAAGGCGGCGACGCCGTTGACGATGCGGTCGGCGCCCACGTCGCCGGGAGGCTCGTAGAGGATCGGCATCCCGGTGCGCACGCCCGGCTCCACGACGAGCGGATCCTGGCCCAGGTATTGCCGCGCGAGCGTCACGAGCACCGGAGTCAGCGGAGGCACGACGCTGGCGAGGGCGATGCCGCCGATCTGGCCGGGCTCGATGCCGGAAGCGGCGAAGAGGTTGCGGACGAGGATCCCGTACTCGTCGGCGGTCTGCTCCCGCCGCGTGGTGAGGCGCCAGTGCGCCTTGAGATGCGCGCCCTCGTGGATGCCGAGGACGGTGTTGGTGTTCCCGGCGTCGATCGTCAGGAGGTAGGGCATTCAGCTCTCGAGCCGCAGCTCGCGCACCTCGCCGGACAGAACGGTGTGTTGCGAACCGTCGGCGAGATCGAGGATGAGGGCACCCCGCCCATCGAGGCCTCGGGCCACCCCCCGCAGCACCGCGTCGCCGCAGCGGGCTTCCACCGCCCGCCCCCACCAGGGCACCGAACGCGCCCGCCACGCGGTCAGCACGGCCGGCGGACCGTCGCGCGCGAGGGCATCATACCAGACGGCCAGGCGGTCCAGGACCGCCGCCGCGGCCACGGCGACGCCGGGATCGCGGCCCGTTTCCGCCCGCACCGACGTGATCGCGCCCTGCAGCGCGGGGGGCGCGGCGGCGGGATCGAGTCCAATGTTCATTCCGACGCCGACCACGACCGTCTCCAGGCCTTCGCTGCCGGCCGTCGCCTCGACGAGCACGCCGCCCAGCTTGCGGCCGGCCACCAGGAGGTCGTTCGGCCACTTGAGCCGCGCGTCGACGCCCCACTCCCCGGCCGCCTCCGCCGCCGCCACGCCGGCGGCCAGCGGCAGCATGCCGGCGCTGTCGAGGGCGAGGGCGGGACGCAAGAGGACGGAGAGGAAGAGGTTGCCGTCCGGCGAGAGCCACGCCCGGCCTTGTCGTCCTCGGCCCGCCGTCTGGCGCGACGCGACGACCGCCGACCACGCGGATGCGCCCGCGCGGGCGCGCTCCTTCATCAGGTCGTTGGTGGATCCCACCGTCTCGAGCCACCGGATCGGCGCGGGCCACGCCCGCCCGCGCGCGACGAGCGAACGGCGGATCTCGCCTTCCACGCCCTATTCGACTTCGAGCGAGATGTCCGCCGCCGGCGCCGAGTGCGTGAGCGCCCCGACCGCGATGTAGTCGGGTCCGGCCGCGGCGTAGTCCCGGACGTTGTCCAGGCGCACGCCGCCCGACACCTCGACCGGGACACGGCCCCCGACGAGCTCCACGGCCACCCGCACCTCTTCGACCGTGAAGTTGTCGAGCAGCACCATGTGGGCGCCGGCCCGGATGGCATCGTCGATCTGCTCCACGCGCTCGACCTCCACTTCCACGTCCCGGCCCTCGGCCCCCGCCACCGCCCGCAGCGTCGCCTGCCGGACCGAGCCCGCGATGCGGACGTGGTTCTCCTTGACGAGGATCGCCGCATCGAGGCCCGGGCGGTGGGGCGTACCGCCTCCGATCTCGACCGCATGTTTCTCGAGGAATCGGAGCAGCGGAGTCGTCTTTCGCGTGTCGCGAATGCGCGCGCGTGTTCCCTCCACCGCGTCCACGAAGCGGCGGGTCAGCGTGGCGACACCACAGGTGCGCTGGAGGAAGTTGAGGGCGACGCGCTCGGCCGTGAGCAGGGCGCGGGCGCGTCCGGTGACGGAGCCGAGGACGGTCCCGGGAAAGAAGCGGTCGCCCTCCCGGGCTTCCGGCTCCCAGCGCGCGGCGGGGTCCAGCGCCTGGAACGCCGCCCGGGCCACGTCCATGCCGGCCACGATCAGCTCCTGCTTCGCCACCAGGTCGGCGCAGGCGCGGGCGCTCTCCGGCACCGTCACCTCGGTCGTGAGGTCGCCCCGCCCGAGGTCCTCGTCGAGCGCGGCGCGGACGAGCGCGCGAACCCGGTCCGGATCCAGCATCACGCTCGCTCCTCGCTCAGGCTTCGGGCCGGCCCTCCGCCAGCGTGCACTCCAGGACCTCGAACGAGCCGTCCTCGAGGCCGTCCCGGCCCTCCACCGCATGGTCCTCGACACGAGCGGCGGCCACCGCATCGTCCCGTACGCCCTCGAACAGCCGGACGGTGCCCGGGCTCGCCGCCACGCGTAGCCGCGCAAGGTGGCGGCCGACGGACGCGCCGGCCTGGCTCTTGGCGCGGTGGACCGCCTCCAGGAAGCCGACCGCGGCGTCGAACGTCGCGCCGCCTCCTTCCACCGCGCGCAGGCCGGCGAAGTCCGCCGGACCCGGCCAGGCCGCCCGGTGGATGCTCCGCGCGCCCTCGGTTTGCGCGAACCCCCACGACCACGCCTCCTCGGTGACGTAGGGCAGGAACGGCGCGAAGAGGCGCAGGAACACCTTCAGGCCGAGCTGCAGCGCCGCCACCGCGGAGCCGCGGCCCTCGAGATCGGCTTCGCTGCGCGCGCGCGCTTTCACCAGCTCGACGTAGCTGTCGGTGAAACCGTTCCAGAAGAAGCGCTCGACGGCGTCCAGGGCCGTGGAGTACTCGAACGCGTCGAGGGCCGCCGACGCCTGCTCCACCGTCTCGCGCAGCCGGAAGAGGAAGCTCAGGTCGAGCCCGCGCGAGATGGGGGTGTCGGGCCCGCTCTGCGTGAGGACGAACTTCGAGACGTTGAAGAGCTTGGTCATCAGCCGCCGGCCGACCTTCAGCACCTTCTCGTCGAAGGCGGTGTCGACGCCGAGCCTGGCCGAGAGCGACCAGTAGCGGACCGCGTCCGCCCCGTACTCGTCGAGCAGGTGCATCGGCGTGATCACGTTGCCCTTGCTCTTCGACATCTTCTTGCGGTCGGGGTCGAGCACCCAGCCCGAGATCGCCGCGTGCCGCCACGGCACGGTGTTCTCGTGCAGCAGCGCCTTGACGATCGTGTAGAAGGCCCACGTGCGGATGATCTCGTGGCTCTGCGGGCGCAGGTCGTTCGGGAACAGGCGGCGGTGGCGCTCGGGCCGGAGCGTCCAGCCGCTGGCGATCTGCGGCGACATCGAGCTGGTGAACCACGTGTCGTAGACGTCAGGCTCGGCGCGGAACCCGCCGGGCTGGTCGCGCTGGGACGGCTGGTACCCCGGCGGCGTGTCGCTCATCGGGTCGACCGGCAGCGAAGCCTGCTCGGCGAGGATGGGCCGGCCGAAGTCGGTCTCCCCCTGGGCCGTGATCGGATACCACACCGGGAACGGGACGCCGAAGAAACGCTGGCGGCTGATGCCCCAGTCGAGCTGGAGGTTCTGGGTCCAGTCCCGGTAGCGCGCGCCCATGAACTCGGGATGCCACTGGATCTTCTTCCCCGCGTCGAGTAGGTCCTGCTTGTGCTCGAGGATCCGCACGAACCACTGACGCGTGGTGATGAACTCCAGCGGACGATCGCCCTTCTCGAAGAACTTGACCGGATGTGTGATCGGCTGCGGGTCGCCCTGCAGGGGCGGCTGCGCGTCCTTCGCGGCCGCGCCCGCGGGGTCGCGGAGCAGCTCGACGATGGCCTTCTGCGCTTCCTTGACCGTGCGCCCCGCGAGCGGGGCATAGAACGCGTTCGCCGCCGCCGGATCGGCGCTCGGGAAGGCCTCGGATCCGAACTCGACCGGCAGCAGGCGCCCGTCGCGGCCCACGATCTGCCGCACGGGCAGGCTCTGCGCACGCCACCAGACGATGTCGGTCGCGTCGCCGAACGTGCAGACCATCAGGATGCCGGTACCCTTCTCGGGATCCACGAGCTCGCTCGAGAAGATCGGCACCGGGGCGCGGAAGAGCGGCGTGATCGCCCGCTTCCCGACGAGGCCGCGATGGCGCTCGTCGGAGGGGTGCGTCGCCACCGCCACGCAGGCCGCCAGCAGCTCGGGCCGCGTGGTGGCGACGACGAAGCCGCCCCCGCCCTCGACCGCGAAGCGCAGGTGATGGTAGGCGCCGCGCTGCTCGCGGTCCTCCACTTCGGCCTGGGCCACCGCGGTCCGGAAGTCCACGTCCCACTGCGTCGGCGCCTCGACCTGGTAGACGTGCCCTTTGCGGAACAGGTCGATGAAGCTCATCTGCGAGATGCGCCGGGAGTGGTCGCTGATCGTCGAGTACTCGAGCGCCCAGTCGACCGACAGACCCAAACGCCGCCACAGCGCCTTGAAGGCCTTCTCGTCCTCGGCCGTCAGCGCGAGGCACAGCTCGATGAATCTCTTGCGCGAAACCTTGCGCGGGGCCGTCTTCTGGCCGGCCTCCCCCGCGGGCTCGATCGTCAGCCCGGGCTCGTAGGGGAGGGACGGGTCACAGCGTACGTTGAAGAAGTTCTGTACCCGCCGCTCGGTGGGCAGGCCGTTGTCGTCCCAGCCCATGGGATAGAACACGTTGCGCCCGCGCATCCGCTGGTGGCGGGCGAGGACGTCGGTCTGCGTGTAGCTGAAGACGTGGCCGACGTGGAGCGAGCCGGACACGGTCGGCGGCGGGGTGTCGATGACGAACCGCTCGCCTTCGCCCTTCTCGTCGAAGCGGTGCACGGCCCACTCCTCCCAGAGGCGGTCCCACGTCTCTTCGGCGGCCCGGGGATCGAAATGCTGGCTGAGCTTCGCTGGGTCGAGGGTGATCAACGGCGAGGTCCCGCGGAGGCGGCTCAGGTCCGCTGCAGCTCGGCCTTCAGGCGCTCGATCTCTTGCTTGATGAGGGCCTCGGCCAGGTCGGGGATGACCTCCCACGCGATCTCGCGCACGACCTTCTCGGAGATCTGCGCGACCACGCGCTGGGCGATCGTCTCGACCATGTCCTTGGGCACGGCCACCTCGCCGGCGATCGAGGTGGCGGCGGGAGTGGCGGCGGCCGGCGTGAGGTCCGAGAAGGAGCTGGCCGGTGAGGCCGGCGCCGGAGGAGGCGTCGGCGGCGGCGGACTGACGCTCCACCTGGGCGAGGACAGGTGCGACGGCCCCGGATTGATCGGGGCCGGCGGAGGCGGCGCCGGTGCGGCCGGGCGCGGCGGTGGCGGCGGCGGCACGGGCGCGGTCGTGCGCTGCGGAGGCAGGTCGGGCGCGCTGAAGGCCCGCGTCCCCGTGTCGTCGTCCTCCTCGGCGGCTCGGAACGAATAGCTCGCGGTCGCCGCCGGCGAGGGCGGCGGCGTCTTGGCAGGCTCTTCCTCGAACACCTCCTCGAAGAGCGACACGTCCTGCGAGGACTCGACGCCGGCCTGGGCCCGCGTCTCGAGCGGCAGCTCGACGGTCGGCGGCGACCACCCGCCGAAGTCGCTTTCCGCGGGAGCCTGACTGTCGCGCAGTGTCGCCGACTCTTCCGGCGTCACCGTGGGCATCGGCTCCTCTTCATCCGAATCCACCACGCCGTAGAGATCCTGGGGTTCCTCGGGGACGAAGGCCTCGGAGGCCGGAGGAGACGGAGGCGCGTAATGGGCCGGCTGCGGAGCCGTGAACGCCGGCGCGGGAGTGGGCGCCGGGGGCGCGTACGCCGGAGCCGGCGGCGGCGCCGCCGCGGCCGGACGCGCGGCGGGCGGCCGGCTCCCGCCCTGGTTCAACAGCTCCTTCACCTTCGCGATCAACGTCTGCGGCTCGAAGGGTTTGGCCAGAAAGCCGTCGCACCCGACGCGGCTCGCGCGCTCCTGGTCGAAGGGCTCGAAGGCCCCGGTCAGCAGCAACACGGGAATCTGCGCCGTGGCCGCGTTCTTCTTGATGAAGTCGCAGACCTCGTACCCGTCCTTCTCCGGCATGATGATGTCGCAGAGCACCAGGTCCGGCCGGACTTCCAGCACCTTCTCGATCGCCAGGCGGCCGTTGCCAACGGTGACCACCTCGAAGTCCTCGTCCGAGAAGGTCAGCTCGATCACCTTCTGGATGGTGATGCTGTCGTCGGCCAGCAGGATCTTCTTGCCCATCGCGACTCAAACCTCCCCGGACGGCTGCCCCAACATAGACCGTGGATGCCCGTCTGTCAACGACTTATCGGCGCTGACATCAGGAGAAGAGCAACAGCTGCGAGCGGAGCGGGATTCACTCCCGCGGAGCGAGCGGGGGTTCAAGGGGGTGCGCCGCTAGCACCCCCTTGCTCATTGAGGGATGGCCCCTTGGATGAGTTTGATCACGTCCTGGGTGGAGGAGCCGGGCAGGAAGACTTCAGCCACCCCGATCCGCTTCAGCTCGGGGATGTCCTGCGCGGGGATGATGCCGCCGAGGAAGACACGCGTGCCCTCCATTCCCTTCTCCTTGAGGAGCTCGATCACGCGTCGGCAGATGGGGAGGTGCGCGCCGGAGAGGATGGACAGCCCGACGGCATCGACGTCTTCCTGCGCGGCCGCGGAGACGATCTGCTCAGGGCTCTGCCGCAGGCCAGTGTAGATGACCTCCATGCCCGCGTCGCGCAGGGCGCGGGCCACGACCTTGGCCCCCCGGTCGTGCCCGTCCAACCCGGGCTTCGCGATCAACACGCGCAATTTGCGGTCAGGCAAGGCCGAATTGCCTTTCAACGCAGAGGCCGCAGAGGAAAACGAAGAGGTCGCAGAGATGAGTATGGGAACGGTCACGCCTTTCCATTATTCCTCTGCGTCCTCTCCGTTCGTTCTCTGCGTCCTCTGCGTTAAAAAATCGGAGGTTCCACGTATTCGCCCCAGACCTCGCGCAGGGCGTCGCACATCTCGCCGAGGGTCGCGTAGGCGCGGGCCGCCTCGAGGATCGGCTCCATGACGTTGCCGGTGCCGCGG
>Ga0207684_10003133_pt1 | contig 16290 bp, 16 predicted proteins | sample KBSK5501metaG_FD_184342 | JGI IMG/M metagenome (GOLD analysis project Ga0207684, IMG submission 184342) | Corn, switchgrass and miscanthus rhizosphere microbial communities from Kellogg Biological Station, Michigan, USA - KBS K5-50-1 metaG... | ecosystem: Host-associated > Plants > Roots >...
TCGAAGTACGTGCTGATGCCCTACGCCTCGACACTGGCCCCGCTCAACTTGCATGTCGGCAGCCAGCTCACGCTCACCTCCTTTGGCGCCAAAACCCCGCCGCAGACCTTTACGGTCAAGGGGTTCTACACCAGCAAGGCGCTGGCGACGTTCCTGCCGATCCTGGGCGACAACAGCGTTGTCGAGGCGCTCAGCCCACAGGGCAAGAACTATATCTACTCGCTCAAGCTGGATCCCGTGCAGGCGGACCAGAAGCTCCAGCAGATTCAGAAGGCTGTGCCGACGGTGCAGTACTTCAGCCTGGTGGACCTCAAGATCTTCATCAACACGCTGCTCAACAATCTGATCATCATGCTGACAGCGGTCGCCTCGCTGGCGATGCTGGCCGGCCTGATCATCATCGCGAACGCGGTGGCGCTGGCGATGCTGGAGCGGCGGCGCGAACTGGGCATCTTGAAGTCGGTCGGCTTCACCAGCCGCAGCGTCCTGAGCGAGGTGCTCTTCGAGAACGGCGTCGTCGGCTTTGTCGGCTCGCTGCTGGCGATCGGGCTGGTGGCGGGCGCCACGATCGGGCTGGATAAGGTCCTCTTCAAGTCTGGCCTGGGTGTGAGCCTGCCCATCGTCGGGGGGATCATCGCCGCGACCACCGCCGTCTGTGTCCTCGTCGCCGGGCTGGTGGCCTGGAACTCGACGCGCGTGCGCCCGCTGGAGGTCCTGCGCTACGAGTAGCGATCAGCAATAGCGCGCTTTCACGGGAGGGGGAATGGGCCACGCGCCTGTTCCCCCTCTCGCTTTGTTCGGTTGTCTATGCTAGAGTGCGCTACAGGAGGCTGCCAATGCTCACGCGGCGAGTCATCATGATGTTGAGACAACGACTGAAGGCGCGGTCGTACTCGAACCCATGACGAAGATCTCTGCAGATTCATAAGAAGCGGGGTGTGCCAAACATGCTGCTCCAACTTTGCGCCGGAGTCGTTGTGCTGGCAATAGGGTTTAGCATGCTTGCCACAGGGTACTCTGAGGCTAAGGGGCTGGCACAGGATTTTCGCCACTATGTACACCTGCAGAACCTGCTCACGAGTTACAACGTCTGGACCTTGGGTCGTGTAGGTTTTGCGCTATTGTTGGGTTTCGCCCAGGTTTTATCTCTCTTCGCTTCAATCCAGGTCAGACGGTGGATGGCAGCAACTTTGCCAATCATGTCCCTCGCCTTACTACTTAGCGCACTGGTCTCATTCTCCGTATTCAACAGGTACAAACGCGATGCCATTCGTCTGGAAGAGCTTCGTCCAAACGAAGATTGACCATAAGCATGCTCGACCAGCAGCAGGCATACAGATTCTGGCCGGATTATTCGCGGGCCACGTGGTCCCCTTCCCGCCCAGAGAAGGGGAACCGTGGGTCAGGTCCCCCTAGCTCGCGCCGAACTGGTTGCGGAGCGCGCCGCCTGTTGGCCGGTGTGGCTCCCAGGGCGGCGCCTCGATGATGGGCGCCTCGGGCTGCGCCTTCGGCCCGACACCCGATGACGTCACGCGAGCAGGCGCCGGTCTGCGTTGAGGCGCGCGCGCATCCTGGAGCGCCGTCGCATATGCAGCCTCCAATCCTCCCGCCGGCAAGGGCCAGGGTATGGGGCGTTCAGCCGAGAAAGGCCATGCGCGCGAGGTGCGCAACACGAGCAAGAGCAGCGGGATGCAGAGCAGCAGCGTGAAGATCGCGGTCCACTGCGCCTGTTTCAGCGGGGTGCCCCAGATGGTTGGCTCTGAGGCGCGGAAGAAGAAGACGATGAACTGCCCAATTGAATAGAGGGCCAGATAAAGGACGAAGAACAGCCCCGGCAGGCGTTTCGGCAGCCGGTAGCGCAGTGGCCACAGGATCGCCAGCGCCACGAGGTTCGCGGTGATCTCGTAGAGCGGCGCGGGCAGGAAGGGGATGTGGGTCGGCGCGAAGCTGGCCGGATTCGTGTAGACGAACGCCAGCGGATTGAAGGCCGGGTCGGCGACATAGCTGACGCAGGGCGAGGAGGGACAGACGTTCGCCGGTGTCGCGATCGGAACGATGCTTAGAGCATTACCGAGGATGTCGCCGTTGACGATGTTGCCGAAGCGCCCGAAGATCTGGCCGACAGCGGCGAAGAGCGCGCCACCATCCAGCACGAGCCAGCGATCAATCCCCACACGCGGCGCCAGGAAATAGAGCACGAGACAGGCCCCGAAGATCGCGCCAAAAAAGGCCAGGCCGCCGTTCCAGACCGCGATGATGTAGATGGGATTGAGCAGATAATCCTGCACGAGGTTGGGCTGCTGGATGACGAAGTAGAGACGCGCGCCCACCAGACCGCCAAGGGCCGCCCAGAGGAAGAGGCTCCAGATCTGGTCGTCGTGGATGCCCTGTCGGCGTGTCCAGCGCAGGAGGACAAGCATGCCGATGGTGATCGCGACGACGTACGCCAAGCCGTACCAGTGTACGGCGATGGGACCGATATGGAAGGCGATCGGGTCCATGTTGATGACGATATACGCCAGGGTCGGCGCGAAACTCGCCGGGAGAAAACTCATGCTGAACGACACTTTCGTGTGAGTGGATGCTCGGCCACGCGCCAGAGTGGGTGTGGAGGCCAATAGCCCCAGTAGCCATTATCGAAATCTATGACGGGTGTGTCAATCGCTCTGTTGCGCCGCCATGCGATAATAGGAAAAAGCCGCTGCCGCCAGCGCGTTCGGCATGGCGAATGAGACGCGGAGGGGAGACCAGGCGCGCATGGAGAGTCCGGGGCAGGGAGAGCCGCAAGTCGAGCGTATCACCGTCGGCGGGCTGGAGGCCAACTGTTATCTTGTTATCTGCCCGCAGACGCGCAGGACCTTGCTGGTGGATCCTGGCGCGGAGGCGGCGCGTATCCTTGCGGCGGTTGACGCATCGGGCGCGCAGGTGACGATGGTTTTGCACACGCATGGTCACTTCGATCACATCGGCGCTACGGAGGACATTCTCGCGGGTCTGCCTGAACAGGTTCCGCTCGCCGCGCACCCGGCGGACGCCTATCTCTATGAGGCCGAGAACCGCGCGATGGGCGCGCCGTTTGGCTACCCGCTGCCCCAGACGCCTGCCACGCCGGATGTGGCTCTCGCTGATCGCCAGACGCTGGAGATCGGGACGCTACGTCTCGAAGCGCTCCATACGCCGGGGCACACGCCTGGGAGTATCTGCCTGGTCGTTGGCGGCGTCTGCCTCTCCGGCGATACGCTTTTTCGTCGAGGGATCGGCAGGACCGATCTGCTGGGCGGGGATGAGGACGCGATCTACCAGAGCATCGCCGCGCGGCTCTATACGCTCCCGGCGGAGACGCGCGTCTATCCTGGACACGGCGAGATGACTGCCATTGGCGAGGAGCGCCGTTTGAACCCGTTTGTGCGCGGATCGCCATGATTAGGATTCAGCGTGGCGCCACAGAGCGCTAGCGATGTTACGATAAGAGATCGTGGCGGTTTCTTGTAAGGGATCAATAGCCAGCGCAATAGCGAGGGTAAGGAGACTTCTGGAAACCATTCAGAAGCGCGGGAGAGCAGATGAAGAAGATTTGTGTGGTCGGCACGGGATATGTGGGCCTCGTAACAGGGGCGTGCTTCGCCGCGCTGGGGAATACCGTCACTTGCCTGGATGTGATCCCGGAGAAGATCGAGCGGCTGCGCGCGGGCGAGATGCCAATCTATGAGCCGGGGCTAGAGCCACTGGTCAAGCATAACGTCCACGCGAGTCGCCTGCGTTTCTCTACAGAGTATGCTGATTCTGTCGCCGGGGCGGACTATATTTTCATTGCGGTCGGCACGCCCACCCTCGCCAACAGCGACGCCGCGAATATGCAGTATGTCGAATCCGCCGCGCGCTCCATCGCCCAGCATCTGACCGGCTCGGCGATCATCGTCAACAAGAGTACGATGCCCGTCGGCAGCGGTGATCTGGTCACTACCATCGTACGCGAGCATGCCAAAGACCCGGCGTGCAGCGTCGCGGTCGTCTCTAATCCGGAGTTTCTGCGCGAAGGCTCGGCGGTTGACGACTTCATGAAGCCTGATCGCGTGGTGCTGGGATCGTCTGACCGCGCCGCCGCGCAGCGCGTGGCTGAACTGTATCTGCCGCTGCGCGCGCCCATCGTCATCACCGATCTCTACACCGCCGAGATGATCAAGTACGCCTCGAATGCGTTCCTTGCCGCCAAGATCTCGTTCATCAACGAGATGGCGCGCATCTGCGAGCGGCTTGGCGCTGATGTCAAAGAGGTCGCGGCGGGCATGGGCTACGACAAGCGCATCGGCAGGCCCTTCCTCGACGCCGGCCTCGGCTACGGGGGCTCCTGCTTTCCGAAGGACGTGAAGGCGCTGGCGCACATGGCCGCCGAGGCCGGGCTGCATCCGCAGCTGCTCGAAGCCGTTATGACCATCAACACGGACCAGCGCCGTCTGGTGATCGACAAGCTCGAGCGCGAGTTGGGCGGCGCAGGCTCATTGCGGGGCAAGACCATCGCCATGCTGGGCCTTGCCTTCAAGGCGAACACCGACGACATGCGCGACGCGCCCGCGGTAGACATTGCCCACTGGTTGCTGGAGGCGGGCGTCGCCGAGATCCGCGCCTACGACCCCGTCGCGGGCGAGACCGCGCGTGCGGTGATGCCAGAGAAGGGTGTCACGTATTGCGAAGATGAGTACGAGGCGGCTAGCGGCGCCGATGGGATGCTCATCGTGACCGAGTGGGGCCAGTTCCGCCACCTCGATCTCATCCGCCTGCGCGAGGCGATGGCGCCACGGGAAGGTGGCCCCGTGCTGATTGATGGGCGCAATCTCTTCGACGAGGCCGAGATGAAGCGCATGGGCTTCCACTATGAGGGCATCGGGAGTGGTGTGATGCGCCGCAACGGCAACAGCAGTCACCTCAACGGCACGGGCGCGCACGCCACTGAGGCGGCGGACTTGCCGCAGACGCCATCCCGATGAGCGCGGACGAGCCGCCTGCCAAAGGGACAACCTTTGCGGGGATCTCGGTCGGCGTCGATCTGATCGAACATGAGCGCCTGATCGAGACGTACCAGCGCTTCGGCGAGCGCTTTCTGCGGCGTGTCTTCACCGAGCGCGAGATCGCCGAGGCGGAGGGGCGCATCACCCGCCTGATGGGCCGCTTCGTGGCGAAAGAGGCGACCGCGAAAGCGCTAGGGACGGGCATCGGCGCGGTGGCCTGGCGCGAGATCGAGGTCGTGCGCCTGGACGGCGGCAAGCCGGAGTTGCGCCTGCACGGGGCCGCCGCCACACTCGCCGCGGCGCAGGGCTGGATCGCCTTCGACCTCAGCATCTCTGACACACACCGGCACACCATCGCGCTGGTCGTGGCGTTGCGTAGCTGACATCTCGCTAGCGGCGCGCCTGGAAGATGACGCGATCGGGCAGGCGCACGGCGGTCAGGACGCCGGTGTGATACGCGCCGGTGTCCACACCGATCCTGTTGGGCGCCAGCAGTGGCTGCGGCAACTGCCAGTGGCCGAAGACAACCGGCTTGCCCCAGTCATATGCGCTCGCCAGGAAGTCGCGCGCCCCATAGCTTGATGAGCGGCGGTGTGCGCTCGAACGACATGCCAGGCATAAGGCCAGCGTGGACGTAGTAGGCGTGCTCGTCCTCATACTCGATGCGCGTCCCTTCGAGGGCGTAGCCGACCTCGAACGGCACGTGGCCATCGCAGGCGTCCCACACCTCCGGCGAGCCGTCGATTCCAGGCGGCGTGAGGAAGCGCGCGCCATCCCAGGTCTCCAGCCATTCGGAGTCGTGGTTGCCACGCAGCAGGATCGTGCGCTCATGCTCGCGCGAGAGTTGGAGCAACTGACGGACGAGCGCGATTGAGTCCTCGCCGCGATCCATGTAGTCGCCGAGGAAGACGAGCGTGTCCTGCTCGTGATAAGGCAGGATCAGCAGCAACTGGCGCAGCAGGCTGACCTCGCCATGCAGATCGCCGATCGCGTAGGTACGCGGCGCGGAAGGGATATCTGATTCACGCCGCATCTCGCCATCCTTTGCCATGACTCGTCACCTGGAGACGCCCAACGCCACCTGCTCCAGCGCCGGACGAAGCACGCGCCGGTAGAGGTTGGTCTGCAACAGGTCGTCGGGATCGTACTCGCGCTTGAGTCGCGCGAATTCGGCAAGCGCGGCGGGATCGCTCGCCAGCAGGTAGTCCTCCGGCGTGAGCGTGCTGTCCTTCGCCAAGAAGAAGGTCCCGCCGCTCGCCGCCACCAGCGTGTTCAGCTCAGCGAGCAGCTTCAGCGTCGCGGCCTCGCGTCCGGCGGGCACGGCGTAGTCGAGCGCGAGCGAGTAGCCATCGGGGAGATAGTTCAGCAGGAACGGGCTGGGGCGGTGCCGCTTCAGCACGGCGAGCGCGGGCTGGAGTCCGGCGAGCTGCGAGCGCGCCAGCAACGCACGGAAGATCTGCGGCGCCTGCTCGCGCGAGACGAAGCTCTGCTGCTGGATCAGCCCACCGGGGCGATAGATGCGCTTGAAATCGGGGATGAAGTTGAGCAGGAAGTTCGCCGGCACGTAGCGCTCCCGATGTGGCCGGCTCGCCCAGGGCAGATTCCCGCGCAGCCATTGCCCCCAGTTGGCCAGCGCGATGCCCGTCGGCGTCGCTAGCGGTCGCCCCAGCGTCGGCGCCCACGCCGTTGGCAAGACGCCCAGGATGCGTCCCGATGGCGGCTGGAACGCGGGATCGAGCGACTCCTGCGGCTTGGGGTCCTCACCCGGCGCCAACTCGCGCATCGTCTTGAGCAGGCCGCGTCCACGCGCCGCGCCGCGCGCGCCGGTATCCACCCAGGCGACGGCGTGGGTCGCGCGATCGGCGCCCGCATCTAGCGCCGCGAGCAGAGCGCCCAGTGAGGGATGCGCGGTCTGCCGCACGTCCACCAGGCCGGAGTAGATACGCCGCATCTGAATGGTGATCGCGGTGAAGCAGCCCAGCAGGCCGTAGCCGCCGATGGCCGCGTTGAAGAGGTCGGCGTGTTCGTCGGGCGCACAGGAGACGATCTCGCCGGAGGGCAGCAGCAGATCGAAGCGTAGGATATGCTCGCCGAATGAGCCGTCGCGCCAGTTGTTCTTGCCGTGGATGTTCGCCGCCGCCGCGCCGCCCAGCGTCACCGCCATCGTGCCAGGGACCACCGGCGGCCACCAGCCGTCGGCGAGCGTCGCGCGCCAGAGTTGCGCGATGGTCACGCCCGGCTCGCAGGTGATGACGCCGCTCTGCGCGTCCCAGGCGAGGATGCGCGTCATGCGCGAGGTATCCAGCGTGATCGCCTCGCCATTCAGCGCGGCGTCGCCGTAGCTATTGCCGCCTCCACGCAGCCCGACGCTCACGCCCTCCGCGCGCGCGGCGGCGAAGACCGCGGCGATCTCCGCGACCATGCGTGGGCGCGCGACACGGCTGCGGGCACGCTGGCGCATGCCGTAGCCTTCGAGCGTCTCAGTTGGGATGGCGAGTCGTTCGGCGCGCATTGATCGCATCTTTCCTGGTGGCGTTAAATTGGCAATCGGGCCATCGCGGCGGCTGGAAGCTGGCGGATGCCCCACATGATTGGCGCCCAGTAGCCAGGGACGTAGACAACGCCGGAACTCTTGCGCGCCGCCTGGGCGATACGCTGCGCCGCGCGCTCCGGGGTGATGATGAGCGCCTGGGGCAGCTTCAGTCCGGCGGTCATCGCCGTGGCGACGTAGCCCGGCTTGATCGTGACGACGCGCACGCCGGTCCCGCGCAGCCGGTAGCGCAGCGATTCGAGGTAGGTGGAGAGGCCCGCCTTCGAGGCCATGTAGGCGCTGTTGCCGCGCCGCCCACGATCCCCCCCGGTTGAGGAGACGCCGACGATCACGCCGGCGCGCGCGAGGCTCTCGGCGGCGAGATCCAGCCAGCGCATCGCGCCGAGCAGGTTCGTCTCGATCATCGCGCGTTCCTCGTCGAAGGACCACACGCCACCCTCGCCAGGTGGCATGACACCTGCGACGTAGGCGACCAGTCGCAGCGCGCGCGCTCCGCCCAGATCGTCGGTGATGCGCTGGTAGAGAGCAGGCGCGTCGTCGAACGCACGCACATCATTGGGGTAACTGCGCGCCTGTGGCGGTCCGGCGTGGTCGGCGTTGATCTCGTTGGCGAGCGCGACCAGGGCGGCCTCGTTGCGCGCAACCAGCGCCAGTCGGTATCCCTGCCGGGCAAGTTCACGCGCCAGCGCCGCGCCGATTCCGCTGGAGGCGCCCAGGATCAGCGCGCCCGGCGCAACTCTCTCCGCCATGTTTCGTCACCATCCACTGTCTCGGCGAGTCATACAAAATCTCGATCCAGTATAGTCCAGCGCGGGAGACGAGACGAGAACAGGCGACAGATGGGCGGGCAGCATAGCATCATTCCAGGCCAGCGACAGATGAGGCAAACCGACGGTCGGGGACGAGCCACATGATCGAGACGAGTGCGTAGGCGCCGTAGGCCAGCAATGGTTGAATGAAGGCCAGCGCCATGCCCAGCGCCTAGAGCGCCAGCGATAATCTACCCTTGATATCCCGTTGCAACACTGCATTGATGGCGGTGTCCTTGTTTGCATTACTAATGGTCACCGTCAAAATGGTGAACGCGACGCCCGCCATGAAGCCAATCGCGCCGTAGGTGACGACGGGCCACAGGCTACGGGAATACTTGCCGACCCATGCTGTGACCACAGGCACGAGCGAGAGCCAGAACAGCAGGTGGAGGTTGGCCCACATCACGCCGCCGCTGATGCGGCGTGTGGCGCGCAACAGGTGATGGTGATTGTTCCAGTAGACGCCGATGAACGCGAAGCTCAGCACGTAGATCAGCAGGCCCGGAATCAGCGACTCGAGCGCGGCGAGGTCGGCGCTGGGTGGCGGGCGCAACTCCAGCACCATGATGGTGATGATGACCGCGAGCACCCCATCGCTGAAGGCTTCCAGGCGGGCGGAACTCATCTCTGGTGGTGTTCGCGCAGGCGAGTGCGCGGACGGGCGCTCATGCTCCATGCGTCTTTGACTCCACAGTGGCTGGCGCGCGGCGCGCTGAATGTCCCGATCCGAGCGAATGCGTCAGCGAACGCGTCACGTCGCGGGTGTGTAGCGGAGTTGGCCGTGAGCGTAGAAGAGGACGAGCTGGTCGCCTTGCGTCTCGTAGCGGCTCGAGCTGCCCAGCGCCTTGAGGTAGGCGTCCTCGACCGCCATCTGCGGGTCTGGGCACATCATGCGCGTCCCGGCGATAGGCGAGAGCGTGAACGTGTCGCCGCTGACCGTCGCCTGCGCCGTATAACGGTTGCAGCCGCTCGCGCCGCTGAAGCGAATCGCGCCGCCAGTGTCCTCGCCGAACTCCAGCGTTACCTCGACGCCGTCGAGCGCTGGACTTGACGCGTCGCCCTCGAACGCCTCGAGCCGCCAGGATGTATTTTCGAGCGTCATCTCTGCGCCTCCCTCGTCCACGCGAACTATGCGCCGGTGGCGCGCGTATCGTAGCACATGGCCCGCTTCAGTGGGGCAGCGCCGCGATCATGTCGGCGAGCGCCTGCCCATGCGCATCCGCCAGCGGCAGGCCGGGCAGGAGGCGATGCGCCGTGTCATTCGCGGCGTAGAGCAGTCCAAAGCGATAGAGGACGTTCGCGGTTGGGCTGTTCGCGCCAGTTGATAGCCCACCCTTCAGCAGACAGCCATCGGCGGTGTTGGGCGCGCTGACGCCATCCCAGGCGTAGTTCGCCAGTTCCTGCGCGGCGGTGGAGCGCAAGAGTTGCTCGGCGAGCAGGCTCGTCGCCACGGCGCAGAGGGGCGTTGGGATGCGCGCGCTCGCGGGCGCTGTGATGACCTCCCACGCGCCGGTCCAGCGCACGGCGAAGGGCTGGCGGATATGCTGATGGCGGTCGGGCGTCGCGGCGGGCGCACGATCCAGCGCGACGGTTCCATTCGTTTGCGTGTAGCGCCACGTCACGATCACGTGCGCGACGATGGTCCAGAGGGTGGTGTCAATCACGGCGCCGGGATATGTCTCGCAGAGCGTGACGCAGGGATGCCCCGCCCACGGCCCGTCGTCGGTGGTGTCCGTGTTGAGCGTGTACCGTGGCGTGGCGTTCCAGGATTGCAGCGCAATGGCGACATGACCATCCGCGCCGAGGTAGCGTTCCCCCTGTGCGACGGTCGCAGAGGCATTGCCCAGCCCAACCATCATGCGCGCCTGCATGGCCTGCTCCAGGGCGGCGAGCTGGCTCGCGGGGAGGCGGTCGAGCGTCGCGCCTACGTCGAGTATGCGGCTGCCGTTCTGGTTTTGCAGCGGATACTTGGGCGGCGGGTCGAAGAGCGGGCAGGTGTCGTTGGCGCTGGCTGGCTGGCTGATCTGGCAGCGCAGCGACGGGAACGGGTCGGCGGTGTATTCGAGCGTGTGCTGCCCGGCGCGCAGGGTGAAGGTTGGGACAACCTCGTCGGGGACGCGCGGGAGGAGCGCGCCGTCAAGTGTCGCGATGGACAGCCCATCCAGCCGCAGCGTTCCCCACGGCACGCTATGCAACACTTGCAGCGAATCCGGCCCCAGACGCACGAGTGGTGTGCGGGTGGGTATCGCCGTCGGCGCGGGATGGGGCTGGAAATCTAGCCCACAGGCGACGAGGGCGAGCAGGAACGGCGCCGCAAAGGCGAATCGCCAGGGACCAGGAGCGGCCTTCTTCATGCGGGGTAGCGTAGCGGGCGGCGTCTCCTGTGTCAAGCGGCTGGCCCATCGCGTGACACGCCGTTTCCTTTGCGCGGGTGGCATGATACCCTATCAACTGCGCAGACGACGATGAATCAGACGGGAGAAGGCAATGAATACGGCGACGCCAACGTACAGGAACTACATCGGCGGGGAGTGGGTCGCGGCGGCGGATGGGCGCACGAGCGAGAACCGCGATCCGGCGACCGGCGACCTGCTCGGCTACTTCCCGCGTTCCGGCCAGGCGGATGTAGATCGCGCGGTGGCGGCGGCGAAGGCGGCCTTCGAGGGCTGGCGGCGGACGCCCGCGCCCAAGCGTGGCGAGATCCTCTACCGCGTCGGGGCGCTGCTCGCCGAGCGTAAGGAAGAGATCGCGCGCATCCTGACGAGTGAGATGGGCAAGGTGCTGGTGGAGGCGCGCGGCGACGTGCAGGAAGCCATCGACATGGCGTACTACATGGCCGGCGAGGGGCGTCGGCTCTTCGGCGCCATCGTGCCCTCGGAGTTGCCCAACAAGGCGGCGTATGGCGTGCGCGATCCCCTCGGCGTCGTCGCCTGTGTGACGCCCTGGAACTTCCCCATCGCCATCCCCAGCTGGAAGAGCATGGCGGCGCTCATCGCGGGCAACACCGTCGTGCTCAAGCCGGCGACCGATACGCCGCACTCATCGCTCAAGCTGGTCGAGGCGTTCGCCGACGCGGGTCTGCCAGCGGGCGTCCTGAACCTGGTCTGCGGCAACGGCTCCGAGGTGGGCATGCCACTGGTAGGGCATCCTGATGTCGCGGGCATCTCGTTCACCGGCTCGAACGAGGTTGGGCGCGAGGTCAACGTCGCGGCGGCGCGCGCCTTCAAGCGGGTCACGCTGGAGTTGGGCGGCAAGAATGCGATCATCGTGATGAACGACGCCGACCTCGATCTGGCTGTGGAGGGCATCCTGTGGAGCGCGTTCGGCACGACGGGCCAGCGCTGCACCGCGTGCAGCCGGCTGATCGTGCAGCGTGGCGCGCGGCGCGAACTGGAGGAGCGGCTGGTCGAGCGTGCGACGGCGCTGCGGCTGGGGCGTGGGCTGGACGAGCAGACGCAGGTTGGCCCGCTGATCAGCAAGGGGCAGCGCGACCGCGTGCATAGCTACATGCAGGTGGCGCGCGACGAGGGGGCGCGCATCCTCACCGGCGGCGAGATGGCGAGCGAGGGCGATCTGGCGCAGGGTGCGTTCTACACTCCGACGCTGCTGACCGACGTGACGCCGCAGATGCGGGTGGCGCAGGAGGAGATCTTCGGCCCTGTCCTCTCGATCATCGAGATCGAGACGCTGGAGGAAGCGATCGCGGTGAACAACGACACGCGCTACGGCCTCTCCAGCTCTATCTTCACGCGCGATATCAACGCGGCGCAGGTGGCGATGCGCGACCTGACGACAGGCATCGTCTACATCAACGCCGGGACCATCGGCGCGGAGATACAGTTGCCCTTCGGCGGGACGCGCGGCACCGGCAATGGCCACCGCGAGGCAGGGCTGGGCGCGCTGGAGTTCTTCACCGAGTGGAAGGCGATCTACGTTGACTACAGCGGCAAGCTCCAGCGCGCGCAGATTGACGCATAGCGGTGGGGGCGGCTCTCTTCGAGACGAGCACGAGAACTTAACGCTCCTGTGTCCAGTAGCAGGCTCCCGCAGGTGGGGCACGGAACGCTGAGGCGTCTTAGCGCCTGTTGAGCCTGGTCTCATTCCGCAGGCGCCAAGGTAAGGGAGCGTCTCATGTCGACATCACAAGAACGACAGGTCGTTGAAGACTCGCCTGGGCGGGGCGATTCGCCTTGGTCATATCGCGCAGGCATGCTTCTCGTGCTGTGTAGCCTGGCGCTGCTATTGGTCGGGGCGATCCTCCCTTGGTTCCACACAGAGTTGATCACCTCGCGCCCGAACCTTTCTGGCATCCCGCCGACCTCGCTTCTGGAATACCTGATCAGGCAGCTTCCCGCGAATGTGTCAAGCGTGCTTGGCATTGTTTTGACCTACCTCATCCTGGCGCTGGGCGCGAACTTGGCGGGGATCAGGACGCTTGCCGCTGCTGCGCGCCGCCAGGACCGTCGTGGCGAGGGGGGCGACGCGCAGGTCGGCATTCTGGCTGCCCTCTGTGGCGCCAGCATCCTGGGCCTCGCCCTCGTTGGCCTGAACGGTACGGCGACCATTGACTGGACTTCTTCTCGCGTTGTGCTCGATGCGGGCGACTTTGTGACCTTGGCGGGGTTCAATGCGGCTCTTGTCGGCAATGGCCTTATCGCCCTCACCCGCAGGAAGAACCCGTGAGAGCCGGCCTGGAGCCGACTTAGAAGACTATGGGCGTGGCGTCTCTCCGGCGGGAGGTGGAACCTCAGCCGCGCCGCCGCGAAGCTGGATGAAGACGCCGGTAATCGCGGCGCCGAGCAGGAGCAGCGCGCCGGGTAGGAAGTAGAGGCCCGCGCCGCCCAGAGACGAGAGCGTGATCCCCAGGACGAGCAACGTGCAGGTCACCAGCAGCATCAGCGCCGCCGTGCGCGCGGAGGGTTCGGGGGCGCGCTGCTGTCCGCGCGCGCCGAGCCAGCCGCCCGCGAAGAGCGCCAGCACGATGGCGATCACCAGCAGGAGGCGTCCAATCGAGGAGGGTGAGGCTGGCTCGCACGGGTTGTTGAAGGCGCTGACGCCGTAGCACGCCTCGTTCTCCACCAGCACCTGCACGATGAAGAACAGGCCCACCAGCGCAGTAAGCAGCAGCGCGGCGGCGGCCAGGCCGATCTGCAGACGTTGCAGGCGCGTAGGTTGGTTCATGGCGATATGCCTCGTTATCATAGTCAGCAGCGTTCGCCTGCGTCAGTTTTCGCCTGGTTCAACGAAGAGTATAGCTGGTCGCGGGGCGGGACGCATACACAAACGCCCGGATGTCGCATAATCGCGATTCCGGGCGTCTGGCAAGCAAGTGCGAAGCAGGCTAGGCTTTCGAGGCTGGCTGGCGGGTCCTGCGTGGACGCGCGCCATTCGTCGTCGCCTTGGTGGCGTGCCCATTGCTGTGGCCGTTGCTCGCAACGTTGTGGCCGCGGAGACGCGCCTTGACCGGGCCGTAGACGGGGGTGAGCCAGTCCATATACTCCGGGCGCATGCCACGCACGACCTCGGCGTAGATGCGCTGCATCTCGCTACCCACGGGGCCGATCTTGCCGATCCCAATGGGGCGGTGATCTACCGCGATGACCGGGGCGATCTGCGCTCCCGTTCCGGTGAGCAGGATCTCGTCGGCGACGTAGAGTTCCGTACGGTCGACAACGCGCTCGCGGGTGATGCGGTCCATCTCGCGGCGGGCAAGCTGGATCACGGTGTCGCGGGTGATGCCGACCAGGATGTTCTCCGACGGCGGTGGCGTCACGAACTCACTGCCCATCAGCAGGAAGATGTTCTCGGCGCTGCCCTCGGAGACATGCCCCTCGGAGGTGAGCATGATCGCCTCGTCGAAGCCATTGGTGAGCGCCTCGGTCTTGGCGAAGGCGCTGTTGACGTAGGCGCCGGAGATCTTGGCGCGCGCGGGGATGGCGTTGTCGTCCACCCGCCGCCAGGAGGAGACGCTGCAGCGCAGCCCGGTCGTCGAGACGTAATCGCCCATGGGGACGGCGTAGATGGCGAAGTGGTCAACGAGGTCGTTGAGCCTGACGCCGATGATCTCGTCGGCTTTGTAGGCGAAGGGGCGGATGTAGCAGTTCTCGTGGAAGTCGTTGCGGCGGATCAGCTCGCTGGTGATCTCGATCAGCTCGTCGACGCTATAGGGCAGCGTCATGTTCAGGATGCGGCAGGAACGGTGCAGCCGCTCGTAGTGCTCGCGCGCGCGGAAGACATAGACCTCGTCGGCGGTGGGATTGTAGTAGCCGCGGATACCCTCAAAACAGCCGGTCCCGTAGGAGATCGCGTGGGTCATCACCCCGACACGGGCCTGATCGGCCGGGATGATCTCGCCATTGAGAAACACGACCATATCCGATCGCTCTGACAGGGGGACGTTCGTCGGCACGCTCATTCGCCTCCTCGTGTGGCGCCTTTGCCACAACTTGAATGGGAGAACCTCATTCGAAAAGCCAGACCGGAAGCCAGACCGGAAGCCAGACAAGCGGCGCGCAGCCGATAACAGCCAGACCCAGCGCCACCCTCACGATACGCCTTGTGGGCGGAGGAAGTCAAGCCGTGAGCAGCCCCCGAAAGGGACGACAGCGAGCCCTTCTTTGTCTGCATCCGCATCCGTACGCAACATCCCATTCATGCGTATCCCTGGGAGACACACGACTGGACAAATGCGCACGCATGGCGCGATGAACAGGTACGGTGGCAGGCAGAGCCGGTGGACAGGGTCGTACCACAAGGAATATACTATCCGCCGCCATGGCGTGGTGGGGGCAGCGCCGCTCCCAGCATGCGTCGCGGCCACAGCGGAAGGCGCAGTCGCTATGAAGATTAGCCTGATCGGCGTGCCAATGGACCTGGGCGCGGACCGCAGCGGCGTGGATATGGGCCCTAGCGCGATCCGCTACGCCGACATCGCCGACAAGCTCAGCGCGCTCGGCCATGAGGTGCGCAATCTCGATACCGTGCCCGTCCCCCACCCAGATGTCCATGCCTTCGGCGACCCGAAGCTCAAATACCTGGAGCAGATCGTCACCGCGACGAACGAGCTGGCGCGACGGGTGGAAGAGGTCGCGGGCAGTGGCGCGCTGCCCATCGTCCTGGGGGGCGATAACTCTATCTCGCTCGGCTCAATCAGTGGGGTGGCGAAGGCGCGCGGCCCCATTGGCGTCCTCTGGCTGGACGCCCACGGCGACTTCAATACCTCTGAGACATCGCCCTCCGGCAACATCCATGGCCAGATCCTCGCCGCGCTGGCGGGCTATGGCGACGAGCGACTGGTGAACGTCGGTGGGCCTGGAGCGAAGGTTCATCCGGGAAATATCGTCATCGTCGGCGCGCGCGACCTCGACCCCGGCGAGCGGGCGTTGCTCCATGAGTCTGGTGTCCATGTGCGCACCATCGCCGATATTGACCGGCGCGGCATGAGCGAGATCGCCCAGGAGGCGCTGACGCTCACCACCGAAGGGACCAACGGCGTCTACGTCATGCTCGACATGGACGTGATGGACCCCTCCGAGGCGCCTGGCGTCGGCACGCCCGTCCCTGGCGGCATCACCTACCGCGAGGCGCACCTGATGATGGAGATGGTCGCCGAGAGCGGTAAGCTGCTGGGGCTGGACCTCGTCGAGGTCAACCCCATCCTCGACCGCGAGAACAAGACGGCCATCCTCGCCACCGCGCTGGCCCTCTCGGCGGCGGGCAAGCACATCTTCTGAGCGGGGAGCAGCGGTGTGGCTTGTTCATTGAGAAGGCGGGGCGGTAGAATCCAAGGGCGATGAGGAGTTCTCCTAAGCTTGCAATTTAACCAACAGCAAGAGTACGGCAGGCCCGAGTAGACAGAAGGAGACTCGAGGCGCCATCGTTCTGGATATGAACACGCCAGAATGGGAAGCGCTTCGAGCCT
>Ga0207684_10003134_pt1 | contig 16290 bp, 26 predicted proteins | sample KBSK5501metaG_FD_184342 | JGI IMG/M metagenome (GOLD analysis project Ga0207684, IMG submission 184342) | Corn, switchgrass and miscanthus rhizosphere microbial communities from Kellogg Biological Station, Michigan, USA - KBS K5-50-1 metaG... | ecosystem: Host-associated > Plants > Roots >...
CCGCCTCCAGGAGCTGTGCGACATAATCGAGCCGCTCGGCAATCTCGTCATCGCCCAACATATCGCGCTCCAATTCGGCCGATAGCCCAAGTGTGCGCGCGATGTCGCGCTGACTGTCGCCGATCGACATGAACAAGCCACGAATGACCTGCATGACGTCTTCTCGCTCGGCCGGGAGTAAGTTCGCAAAGCCCGCCGCCGTCTTCTGCTTGGCCCACAGGAGCCGCGCTTTCAGGATCGCCAGCTCTCCTTTCTGTTCGATTTCTAGCTTCTTGACCTGATGCGCCTGCTGGATCTGCTGCAACCAGCGCTCAGGGGTAAGCTGTGTCCAGGCGAGCGCCGGAATCAGAATGAAGCCGATCGAGAGGCTGATCGCGAGTGAGCGCGCAAAACCGGCCTCACGCACGCCCTGCTGTGCCCAGAGCCACAGCTCGATCATCCACTCCGCTTGATAGGTGAGGTAAAACGCGGCCGTAACGATCGCGGCAAAGCCGAAGGTGCGCCACTGCGTTTTCTGGAGCAGCTGGCCGGCGGGCGTGCTGGGCACGAGGGCTGACCACAGCAGCGGCGTGGCAAGGCTGTAGATGAGCGCCAGCACCGCCACCTGGATACTGAGGAGACTGAGGAGAGCAGGCGGGGCCAGCAGCTGCCAGAAGGCCACGCCCCAGAAACAAAAGCCACAGCCGAGAAATACAAGGGCGATCACATCCAGCGCCGATCGTGCGACCGTCGCGCGCTGGAGTTGGCGGTAGCGTCGTTCCATGTCCATTAGCACGCCTGTCCTTTCTCGCCGGCGTGCTACAATCGGCATCGTCGGCATTGCTTACTCCAATGCGGGCAACCAGCATCGAGGCCGGCGCGCGGGGAATTTCACTCCCCGCCGTCGGCTGCTGGCGATAGTCCATATCGCCGGTTATAGGTTCTGATGCGATGGCAGTTCGCACAAACCACCTCGCATTTGTCCACCTCACGCATTATGGCTTTCCAGCTAGAGCGGAAAAGCATACTGCCTACAGTTTCGCGTTTAACGTTCTCTGGAAGATGATCAAATTCTAATGCTGCGAAGTGCGCGTTGTACCCACAAACAACACATCCCTTCTCTAATTTGTAGGCGTTCAGCATCTCTTTATGCTCAACGAGCCTTCGTTTCTTATATGCATCCGAGCTTTCCGGTCGTTTATGTGTACGGTGACTGTTTCGTCGGCGTTCCTTCTCTTTCTCTATCTGCTCTGGCGTCCGCTCTGCTCTTTTCCGCCTTTTCCTTTCGGCAATGCGCTGCTTTGCGGTATCATTGATGGGCATCAGAATCTCCGTTCTGGTGTCGTGCCTGCGGATGTCTCGAGCATCGCGCGGGCCTTCTTCTCTCTACTTATTATACCGTTCAAAGAGCCGTTTTGATGCGTCCTGATGCGGTAAAGCACATTAACGGGCGCGCCGGCCGCTGGTGTTAGACCTCCAACTCGTTTTGTAGCTCCTTCTGCGTCGCCTCAGCCATCTCCCGAAGAATCGCAAGGGTAGCTCTGCAATCACCTAGGGCTGTATGATCGCCACCTGGCAACCTTTGGAATGTATAATCTTGATGGTAATCCGACCAATCTCCGATGTATTGCGCATACAGCTCCATCGCGCAGCGCCAGCGCGGTCGCCGCAGCGCCTCACGCGCGGCGTGGTAGGCATAGCGCGTATCCCATCCGCCGGCCAGCCGCAGCAGCTCATTGCGCAGGATGCCCTGATCAAACGCGGCGTTGTAGGTCACGACGCGCCGGCCGCGCAGGATGGCCAGCACATCGTCGGCGATCTGCTCGAACGTCGGCGCGCTCGCGAGCTGCTCCTCTGTCAAATGGTGAACCCGTTGCGCGCCGGTGCTGATCGGCGCCTCCGGATTGATGAGCGTGTCGAGCAGAGACGCGCCATCGTGCGCGCGGATGACCGCGATCTGCACCAGGTAGCCATCCAGGTCAGTCGTCTCAGTGTCGAGGATGACCGTGCGCTTGGATTGCAACCAGACTCGCGCCAGCCGCGCCGCATCCTCCCGATCGGCGGCACGGGCGGCGGGCTCGCAGACTGGGCAGTCGCGGAACGGATCCCAGCGCCCCGGTAGCGTGAAGCCGAGCACGGTCTTGCAATTCGGGCACGTGCGCTGCGCGTCGCGTGCTTTTTCGAGCGCAGCGGCCTGCGCCGGCGTCATCTCGCGCTTGGGCTTGGCCGCGTGCAGATCGTACAGATCGGCCCAGCGGTCACCGCGGTGCCACACCACCTGCGCGACGATTGGCCCGCCGGGGCGCAGGCCCAGCTCGGCCAGCTGGCGGCGGGTCTTTAGGTTGTCGGGCGCCTGGTCAAACCAGGGATAGGTCGGGAGGGCGGCCATTCCTACTCCTTTCCGAGCGCCGCGCGCGCGCGTTCGCCTCGATCGGTGTGCCACGTGCCCTCCTGCGGATCGAGCACGCCGGGACTGTCGAAGCCATCGTAGTTCGAGCCGTCGGCGTACCACGAGAGCGCGGCCCGGAGGCGCGCGTTCTCTTCGAGCAGCGCATTGGCTGACTGGGCATCCTCGCCGACGTGCGGGGCATGAAACATTCGGCACGCGCCGCAGTACAGGTGGAAAATATCAAGAGGATGGTAGGATGTCATGCCGCACCGATGGCATGTGATTGCTTTCCCGTCGGCGCTGATAGTGTATCCATCCGTGTTAGCCATCCGAGTGTTCCTTCAGGTACTGCTGCGCGGCTTGTATCCAGCCGGTTTTTTCGAGAAGGCCCAATGCCATATTGCACTGCCTACACAGAAGCCCTCGCACCGCGCCCGATGTGTGATCATGGTCAACCGCGAGTCGCTGGCGCGCCGGTGGCGGTTCCCTACAGATCGCGCAGACATCGCCTTGCTGCGCTACCATCTGATCGTATTCGTCGATTGTCAGTCCATAGGTTCGCTTTAGCCAGTGCCGCCGCGCGTTATTTCGCATGACAGCCCCGCCGCGCTCCCATCATGCGCGACTCCTGGCATTGATGCACGACTTACAGGTACTCCACTCTGTCTTTCCGTCCTTGTGGTAGCGAACGTAAAACTCAGAGAGCGGCTTTGTCTCATTGCACTTAGTGCAAAGTAGTGTCGTTCCGTCTGGTGAGAGTCTTTCGATGGGTAGATATACTTTCAATGGATCGCCGTTCCGACGCCAACGCGAGTAGTGTGTTCTGCACAGGCCGCGACTATTTGACGGCTTCTCGCATCCATCCACAGTGCATTGCTTCGTCATTAGTTCACCCTTATGGTATAATGGCTAGAGTAGCGTTAGTAGTGCTAGTAGCACTATTATACCATAGGAGCGTAACCTATGCCACAAGATCCGAATACGAAGCGTCTGCCGGTCTATCTCACACCAGAGGAGCTACAACTCATCCGCGTCGCGGCGGCGTATACTGGCAAGTCTATGGCTGCCTTTGCGAAAGAGCAGCTTCTAGCCGCCGCGCAGCAGGTGATAGCCACGAATACTCATCGTGAACGGACGGATGAATAACCGTCCATCGGATGATGGCTGGTCAAATGGCAGCGGTGGCACGTGATCGCTTTCCCGTCCGCGCTTAGGGTGTAGGTCGGTTCGCTCACTGGTTGCCTCCTCTCGCACTGGTACGCGGCGGCCCCGTGATCGTCGTCTCGTGACCAGGGCGCAGATGTCCGCGTGACAGATCGTCGCTGTGCCGAGCCGGTACTGCGGCGTGCCACCGTTCAGGCCCGAGCCCCCAACATAGTGCGCCAGGCCGCGTGGAGTCTGGTACGCCAGCATCACGGAGCTCACTGCTCATCCTCATGAAATCGCATATCGTGGTCGAACGCCTCTGTCAGACTCTCGCGCGGCGCCCGACCGCCCGAGGCCAACTCGCCGTGGCACGCATCCAGGATCGGCGCATTCGTCTCCAGACAGCTATCGCAGAGCACCGCGACCGCGCCGTCGTTCGGCAAGTTGCAGACGAGGCAGCCCTTAAACAAGGTCGCCCCATCGCTTCTTTCTGGTAACGATTTCATGCACACTCGCCTTACTCACCTCATATTCGGCGGCAAGCTCACGAATCAAGACGCCGCCAGCAAGGTAACGATCACGAATGGCTTGACCCTGTTCCTTCGTGAGAATGGATTTATGATTGTCCATATCCCGCGCGCCGCCGGGTAGGTCTCCGCATCCATTCTGGATGTGCTGACACTCTCGGCACCGCTTTTGCAGGCCATTAAATCGCTTGTTGGCTTTAGCGAAGTTAGCGACAGGGAGATACTGCCGACAAACACTGCACCATGCCATCCCTTTAGGGGCATGCACATTGCGATGCTGGTTTGACAATCGCGCATTTTCGCCCATCGATATGATCTGTAAGTTTCCGATCTCGTAATGCCCGTTGGGGTCGATACGATCAAGCGATGCTGTGTCCTTTGGTTTTTCGGGCAGGAACGATTCCGGGTGCTGCTCTAGGTACTCCTGGTATGCCGGGATAGCCCAGGCAAGGAACTCAGCTTGCGTCATGCGTACTTCGGTATGCTCGTATGATGGGTTGTTGCCGTCTCGATTCCCGCATCTTAGCAGCAGCGCTCGCCAAATACGCAATGCGCGATTTCTTGGTTGAGCGGCGTGGATTCGTTCGGCCAGCTTAATCTTCAGCTCACACTCCGGGCAAAGGTCGATTTCCATTCCGCGAATCTTCATCGCTCACTCCACAGTTCCTGGCTTTCTTCTCCCTACTAATGTACCGCACGAAGAGGCGTTTTGATGCGTCCTAATGCGGTAAATAACGGCAGCATCAGCACGTTGCGGACGGTGGGGCCTATCGTGCGACAGGCGCAGCACTTCCCGAGATCGATGTGGTCTTCGTCGGTCACAACAGCTCCCCTTCGTCAAAGAACTCGACATCAACGTATTTGACCTTTGGCAGCAGCCCGGACGCGCTCGCACAGCGCCGGTGAAAGCGCGCCTCTTGGTTCGTCCGAGTGTTGAACATCCTGATGATCGGCGCCTCGTCCTCGCCGATCGGCGTCTCGCACCACGAGCACAGGCACGACGGATCGCCAGCGCTGGGGCTGGTCTTGAACCAGGTGATCGTGCTCACAGCGACTCCTCTTTCAGCTTCGCCAGCTTCGCTTTCCAGCGCTCCAGGTGCTCCGTGCGATTGTCGGACATCTCCCATCGCTCCGCGATCGTAATCTTGCGCTCCAGGTCGTGCAGCTTGACCGCCGTGTAGTAGCGCCGCTTCTGCGCCTCGTAGCGCTCCAGCAGGACGGCGAGTGCCTCGGGTTCGATATAGGACGGCAGGGCGGCCAGCAGCCATTTCAGCGGGTTGTCGATGTCGATGCTCATGCGCTCTTCGCTTTCTTGGCAGACTGCCTCCCGCGCGGCGTGCGGTGGGCCGCCTTCGCCATCTGTTCCATGCCGTCCAGGATCAGCTCGGCCATATGCAGCGCGAACCGATCGCTCTGCTCTGACTCCAGAATGAGCAGCTGCATTATGCCGACCTTCAACACGAGCTGGAGCAGCTGATCGAACGCGCGATCGTCGCCGGCCAGCGCGTAGAGTGTGACCAGCAGCAGCCGCGCCTGGTCGGGGTCGGTACGCGCCTCGTCAGCAGTCGCGCGCGCCTCGTCAGGGCTGGCCGCCGACTCTTCCGCGTAGAGCTTGCGCAGTTCTTCAGGGGTCATGAATACACCTCGGTCATCTCCACTTGCACGCCGTCGGTGCGCGCGTCGGAGAGCTTACTGTAGGCCGGGTTCAGCTCGATCCCGATCGCGCTCCGCCCGTAGCGCATAGCGACCCGCAGAACGGTTCCTGTGCCGGCGAAGGGATCGAGGATTGTGTCACCTACTCGAGATCCGGATAATACGCACGGCTCGATCAGTGCCTCTGGCATCGTGGCGAAGTGCGCGCCGGAAAAAGGCTTTGTGGCGATCTCCCAGACCGATCGCTTGTTGCGGGTCAAGCCCGCGCCAACGTCGCGCATCTCGCGCCCGTCGCGGTTCGCGGGGCCGTTCTCTCCTTCTCGAAAGTGGCCTTGTCCACGAAACGCATTCTTGCCGCCCTTGCCGCGCCTTGCGAAGTTCTCCAACGTCTTACGCATGGATCTCGAGGTGTTCACGCCGGTCGTACCATAATCCTTTGGCCCGCCGGTCTGTTCGTCAAAGCTCGGCTGGTTGATTCGGTCAATGCTGGATTGTTTGACCGGCTCGGCAATCGCTAGAGCATCGTAAAAATACCGCGTGCTCTTGGCGAATAAGAACAGGTATTCGTGCGCGCGGGTCGGTCGGTCGGTGACTGATTCGGGCATGGCGTTTGGCTTGCTCCAGATAATATCTGATCGCAATATCCATCCATCGTCTTGTAGCGCGAACGCGCCGCGCCACGGCAGCCCGATCAGGCTCTTGGACGGCAGCCCGGTCTGGGTGCGGTTGCGCCCAATGTAGGTTGTGCCCTGCAATCCGCCGGCGTGCTTGCCGCTGGTCACGCCGCCCCACTTCGTATCGTTCGCGTAGGCGTCCCCGAGATTGATCCAGAGCGTGCCATCGTCGCGCAGCACGCGCCGCACCGCTGCGAACACTGCTACGAGGTCGTGTACATAGTCCGCGATCGTCGGCTCGTTTCCAATCTCGCGCGGATCATCACAATATCGGCGCAAGCCCCAGTAAGGAGGCGACGTGACCACGGTTTGCACCGAGCTGGCCGGCAGCGTGGCGAGCACCGAGAGCGCATCGCCCTGCAAGAGTTCGATCATTCCCCACCATCCACTTCCGCCCAGCGAAAACTTATGCTATGCCACACCGCGCCTTCCCGCTCGATCGTGCGCTGGCCCTCCAGCGGGAACCGCACCGCCGAACTGGGCACAGTACAGTCGCGCTTGAAGGTTTCGATTTCAGAGTCGCTGAGTCGTTTGCCCTTCCCTCGCGAGATCGTCAGGGTCACGACGCCCTCTTTCACGCGCACCGCGATTCGCGCGCCGCCGGCCAGATTCTGCGATCTGTCCTGCCCTGTGCGCGCAGCGTTGCGATGGAGTTCTGTGAAAATTGACGAAAGGCTCACTGTCCACCTCGCAGACTGGATAGCCAGCGCCGGCGCTGTGCCAGCTTGTAGTTCTGGTAGTAGACCTGGTGCTTCTCTCGATTCCTCCGCCGCGCCTTCTCGCGTGACCAGGCGGGAATGTGCGATCGGCGCGCCTTCGCTTTGGCCTTCAGTAGCTCGCGCCGCTCCTGGTAATACACTTTCTTCTGCGCGAGCAACTCATCGCGATGCGCCTGGTAGTAGGCCCGGCTCTTGGCGATTCGTTCCTCACGATGCGCCTCCGCATAGGCCCGGCTCACGGCGATCGCCTTTTCTCGATTATGAGCATCGGCCCGATGTTTCAGATTTGCCGCCTTCTGGCAATCTCGGCACATCGCAGCGTGTGGTGTCCAGTCGGCCGATCCGTGCCGGCCAGTCGAGCACCAGCGCTGACCAGCTTTCGCCAGTTCGTCAGCGCACCAGGCGCAAATCTTCGATCGCGGATACGCGCGCCCCATGATCTTCCCAAGGCCGCCGCACTTTTGGCAGCGCCATGCTGTTTTTGGCTTTGTCATGACGCGCTCCGTTGCCCTCTGAGCAGCCGCATGTCGTAGGCGATCACCGATGCGACCTGGGCGAACTCCGCGATCCGGCTGCCAATGCGTCCGGTGAAATAGACCAGCGGCACATTACTCGTGAAGATCGTCCACAGGTCAAACACGTACCGATGGTTGATGATGTTGTACACCTGCTCGGCACTCCAGTCGGTCGCGCGCTCGGTTCCCACATCGTCGAGGAGCAGCACATCGACCGTCTTGAGATCCTGAATGCGCCGTGACGCGGAGTCGTCCTCGAACCCGGCTTTGATAAATTCGAGCAGGGCCGGCAGGCTATCCGCCGCCAGCGTGTGGCCGCGCTCCAGCAGCGCATGTGCCACGGCATAGGCCAGGTGCGTCTTGCCGCTGCCATATGGGCCTTGGAAGAGCAGCCCGCCGCGCGGCGTTGCGAGAAAGGCACGCGCGAGATCGACCGCTGCTCGTAGCGATTGGCGCTGCATATCCGGCGCGTACCAGCGCATCCTGCGGTCAAGGCGCGCGAGGTCATACCACTCCACTGGCCCCGGATACGGCCTTGTTGCAACCTCGAAACTGTCGAGCGTGGCGGACGCAAAGCGCCCGGCGAGAGAGGAGAGCTGGAGCAGCCGGCTATGTGTCGCAGCCTTCTCCCGCTGCGCCCGCTGCTCCAGCTTGCAGACGCACGGCAGCGCTCTGCTGAAGTTCGGATGCCCGAACGGCACGGCCTCTTTGTAGTACCCCGCGCCGTCACAGTACGGGCAGCGCGCTTCTGTCGCCACCGCCGTCACTGTCGGTGAGCCAGGCAGGGACGCCCCAGCCGGCGGGGAAGTGGGACTGTGGACTAGCGTCACGTCGCGGATGGCGCTCAGGTCGCTTGGGGCGATTCGGCGCAGCGCCAGATTGAACGGATCGGGCTGGTCGTTCGGCTGGTCGCTCATGGCGTTCTTCCTCACTCCGCGCTTGCATCTCGGCGGCGCTGTAAATCGGCTGATGATTGAGCAGGCAGTCGAACAGGATGCGGATCTGTCCCTCGCGGGTATACTCGCGGCGGGTGCGGATTTTCGCATCCGCCGCTTTCACCGATTCGGGCGTGTGGCCAGCCTTTTCGAGCGCAGTGATCGGGAGGAACTGCGCGCCGTCGATCGTCAGGGTCGACCAATCATTTTTTTGCGACAGCGCACCAACGCTGCTACTGTTAGATTCTTTAGGAGTCTCTTCATGCTGATCCCCTTGCGTTCGCTGATCGGCAGCGTCCTGACGCGGCAAATCGAGACGAAGCGAGGGATCATGCGTGGATGATCCCCTTTTTGCTGCATCCTGATGCTCTCCATGGGGGATCATGGAGGGATCATCCCAAAGGCACAATTGCACCGCCTCGGGAGGCGCCTCTTCGATCAGCTTGGGCACGGCCAACAGCGTGATCAGATAGCCGCCGCTGGGCATGCGTTCGCGCACGATGAACCGATAGGTTTGCGGCGTGTTCAGCACGCCATACGACCAGCGGCCCGTGGTCGGCGCTTCGCCGGCCAACCAGCGCATGATCTGTGATACTTCACCTTCACTGCCGAATCCGAGTGCCTCTTTGATACGATAGTTCGAGATCGCGCGCGCTTTGCCGGGCGCGAGCTGGCGTTTGAGATAGGCCAGCACGTAGTAGATTCGGCGGGGCACCCAATGACGAGCACGGGTACGCGATGCTATGTTCGGCTTACGCATGGCGGGACTCGCTTCCATCACGGCGACGCAGGTGGGTGATCACCTGCGCAGTGCCTGAGAAGGTAATCGCAATCGCGCCGCGCCGCTCCATCTCGCGCAGGAGCGGCGGAATGATGCTCGGACGTTCGCGCATGGCCTGCCCCGAGAGCGCTGACAGCGCGTGCCAGGGCAGCTCGGGCGGCGTGAGCTGGAGTGTCACGTTGTTGCCGCTATCCTTGTTCCAAACGAGCAGGCCCGCTTGTTGTAGGATCGGCAACGAGCGCCACATCGCCCCCTTGGAACAGCCCGCGACGCCGGCGATCAGTGCGACGGACATGCGGCTCTTACTGGTGATGATCCGCTGCGTTGCATAGTCGAAGAGCAGATCGTAGATAACAGCGGCGCAGTGTTGCGCGGCGGTGTTCGGCAGGGCATCGATAACGCGGCAGAACGGATCGTCATCTTCGGCAGTCCACGTAAGCGGCGCGCTCGTGGCGGGCGGGTCGACGACGACAATCGAGGGGTGGCGCGGCGTACTCGATTCATCCGCGCCTATTGCGCCCTCTTCGTTCTCATGGTATGATTCTCGCGTCACAAGATAGTCCTTTCTGATGATCGGCCCCCAATGCGTTCACGGCGCGGGGGCCGATTGTCGTGTACATTCTTTTTGCCGGCGCACTCGGCCGGCCCTCAGTCCTCCATCCTCAGTCCTTGCAGCTCTTTTAGCCACGCCGGCGCTATCGGCATCGGCAGCACATATGCCCGCCGCCATGCCTCCATCGATGCCAGGCCATCAGCCCAGCAGCGCCGGGTGTCGTCGAGGAGCGACGCCAGTTCGGGGTCGGAAGGTGGCAGGATCGTGACGTTTGCGCCATTCGCGAAGCCGGCGTCGAACGCGGCGACCATGAGATAGCGAAGTTGCGGCTCGATCTGTTCCCAGATCTCCGGTGAAATTGACAGCATCGGTTCGCCTCGGTATGATAGACAGCGGAGCACGGCCAACCTTTTGCGAGACCTCTGGCCGTGCGACAAAGGGTAGCGCGCCCGATCGGCTTCAACCGATCGGGCGTTTTTGTTCCGTGGTAGAATGCAGCATCCCAATTCCTTTCAAGAGTTGTGGGCGGAGCGCGGTGTACGTGCGCTCCGCCCTCTTTACGTGTCCAGGTCACTCCTCCATAGGCAGCCAACCTCCCCTCTCGCGGGCCATTGCACCCCGCGCGATTGCGATAGGCCACGATTGCCGATCCCAATCGCCCGTTGTGGGACGTTCCCGCAGTGGCGCACCTGGCGCCGCTGTGGTAGTGGAGGAATGAGCATGCGAACCAACACCGCGATCGAGGTGTTCTTGGAGGGGAAGCGGCAGGCGAATTGCGCCAAAGGAACGATTAAGCTGTATGGCCGGCAGCTCGAACGCTGGCAGGCATGGATGGGCGCGCCGATACGCAATGTCGCCGATCTCACAATTGACGATCTGCGCGGGTTCTTTGCCTACCTGCGTGATGACTATGTGGCCTACGACTCCGATCGCAGCTCACGGAAGCCGAGCAAGCGGCCGCTCTCCGAAAATACCCTCGCCAGCTACCACCGATCGCTCCGCGCGTTCTGGACATTCCTCGCCACCGAAGAGCTGATCAGCCCTGAACAGCAGCGCTTTTTCCTCCGTATCCACGCGCCGGCGGTGCCCCAAGATCCCCGCCCAGTCACCGACGAAGACGCCATGCAGCGCCTGGCCGATGCCTGCGGTGATGGGCATAGTGAGGAAAGCGCCCGCAACCGCGCGATTGCGTATCTCCTGTTCGAGACCGGCATGCGGATTGGTGAGCTCTGCGCGCTCACCGATGAGGTGGTCGACCACCGAAAACGCCAGGCGCGGGTGCTGCGCGCCAAGGGGAAGAAACACCGCCTGGTGTTCTGGCAGAGTGGCGCGGCGGCGGCGCTGGGGCGCTATCTGTTGCTCAGGCGCGGGAAGATGGGCGGGCCGCTCTTTCGCGGCTGTAGCATTCGGAACAATGGCGGCGCGGTGACAACCGACCTGGTGCGCGCCACGATGAAACGTATCGCCATCGCGGCGGGATTCCGACTCCCCAAAGGCGCGCCGCTGCACTCACTGCGGCACGGATTCGCGCACGCCGCGCTCGAAAACGGCGCCCAGATCACCGACCTGGCTGACCTGCTGGGGCACGAAGATATTGAAACGACCCGCATCTATTTGCGCAACGATGACACCCGGCTGGCCGACGCCTACGACCGAATCTTTAGGCGATCGCGGCGTGAGCGTTTACGGCGTGATGATGCGGAAGAGCGCGGCTGAAACTTGACCGTTTCCGATCAGGGTGAAAATCCCCTTCACCCTGATCCGAGATCAGTAGGTTCCAGGTTCGAGCCCTGGTCGGGGAGCCATCCTACTCTACTGTGTGATTGAACAAGCCACCCCGTACCGTGGAAACACGGAGGGGTTATGCGACGATGGATCGGGTTTGCGCTACTCATTGGACTGGCGATCGGCAGTGGCGTTGGTTATGCGGCTGCGCAATGTGCCGACAACCAGTGCCTCTATCTTCCCGAAGTTCGTGCGGCCGGCGATCGGTGTACTGATATTCTTCAACCTTCGGGGGAATCGGACACGAACTGGCTAACCGAGTACACGATCGTGCCAGGCGAGCCGCTCACGGTTTGTGTTCGGGCAACGTACGGTGCCCCCGCCGGGCGCTACTACGCCATCGCACACCAACGTAGCGGCGATATCCAAACCGACGCCGTGTTGAATGATGTGCCTACGACTCCGGTGCTGCGGCTCACTGTCCCGACTGACCAGCTGACACCGGGTGAATTGGTCGAGATCAACGTGTTACGCGGGATAGAGCCATCGGTAATACGTGTTGGTCAGCTCTATGTCTTCGTTCGTGCGCCGTAGTGGCTGCGCAACAAATCAGTCGTTTGTACTACACTGTAGTACAAAGGTTCTGGTACTATTCGATTTATTAAGGTACTCTTCCCACCCCGTACCGTGGGCACATCGCTCACGGAAGGGGACACATTGAAAACTTGGACGACTCTGGGCATCGCCGCCGCGCTCATCCTCGCCTTCGTCGGCGTCGCGCTGGCGGTTCCGGATTGCGCGGTATCGCGCTGTGTGTACCTGCCGCTGATCACGGTCGATCGATCGCCAACACCGATACCGACGGCAGGCCCGACTTCGACCAACACGCTAGAGGCGACAGCGACCCGAACCAGCACGCCGACGGTGACGAATACGCCGCCGCCGACCAGCACGCCAACACTGCCGCCGCCTTCGTTCAATAATTGCCAGGCCGATCCGAACCCGAACGCGGCGCCGAATTACCCAGTTCGGATCGTGACGATCGACAAGGTGGCCGAGACGGTCACATTGCAGAACATCAGCGGCAATGCGATTGATCTCACACTCTGGCATATGTGTTCAATCACCGGCAACCAGGAGCACCCGATCGGCGGCATTTTGAACGCCGGCGCGACCCAGACCTATCCAAACACGGGCGGCCCGATCTGGAATAACAGCAGCCCCGATCCCGGCGCGCTGTATACCCCGTCCGGGCAGCTGGCAAGCTATTTCAACTCCTAATATTCATAGATGGCCTAAGCTCGAATCGCAACAGCGAGGAAGGCGATGGTCGGGCGGTTCACTGGTCAACTTAGTCGGGAGACGGTGAACCAAACACAATCAAAAACCCCCAGCTCCGCTACGTAGTGAAGGCAGCGGCTCGGCTGGGGGTTTTTGATTTATCCGGCGATTGTAGATCAGATCGATCCGCCTTGTCTACTTTCCCTGCCTTCACGAACGCAGTGATCGCCGATCCGGTGATTCTCCGCTGCGAACCCACGATCACAAACTCCAGTTTCCCCTCCTTCATCCACTTGTAGATCGCGTCCCGCTTCACGCGGAGCTTCGCGGCCGCCTCTGGAATCGTGTAGAACGTCTCTTCATCCATCTCGCCATACCTCCGTTGCTAAAAGACAGCGCCAGTATACAGCCATATGCGCGAAAATACAAATATCAAAATGTGACAGCGATTGTGACAGAACGCTACGATATCGCAACAAAATACGCTTGAATACACCATAATACTGTGCTATACTAGCATCAGTTCAGAAGCGCACATCGGAGCCACCGCAATGCAGAAAACCATCACCTATAACCGGGCCAACCACGATTTCGACATGTTCCTCGACGGCCGGCACGTCGGCAGCCGCGAGCGCCACATCGAGGCCGAAGTCGAGCTCGACCGCCTAGCCTACGAGGCCGCAGCGCACGACGCCGGCCCGGTGGATATGGCCGTGGAGGGCGCGCTGGAGCGGCTGGCGATGGAGCATAGCCAGGCGGCGCGGCTGGCCGATCAGCTCGGTGACAAGGCGCATCGCAAAGCCGAGCGCGCTGCAACCACCGCGTTCTCAGGCGCGCTCATCGAATACAAAGCCGGCGTGCGGCCTGAGCTGCTCGCGAGCGGCGCATGGCTGCTGCCGAGCCGGCGGGCTGGTGAGGCGCCGCACATCGTCCGGATGGATGGCGATTGGGTGTGCAGCTGCTGCGCCGGCGCAAATATACATTGGCCGATCGCGCTCATCGTCGGTATCGAGGTGGCGAACGATGACATGGAGCGGTTCGACGATGGGGATGCGGATGAGGAGCTGGCGAGATTGGCCGCGCCGCTGATTGACGCGCTCGACACGCTTGACGGCGACGCCGATTTCGAGGCCGACTGTGACGAGCCGGCGCAGAGAGCCTGGAGGATCGGCGCGGTGCTCGGCCGGCGCATCGCCGACGCGCGTGCTAGGGTGTACGTGGAGGCCGCGTAGATGTGGCCCTGGAACGCCAGCACGATCGGGGAGGTCTATATCCTCCACTTTCATCAGCCGCTTGGCAATCCGGCGAATCGCCGCGCGCAGGCGCAGCACTACTGCGGTTTCGCTATCGTAGCGGCGGCCCTGGCTCGCAACATCGCGTTCGATGTCTATCACTGGCCAGCCTGCCTGCTGGTCGAGAAGCTGATCAAGGCCCGCAAAGAGACCGCCGTGTTTTGCCCGACGTGCGCGAGAGCGAGTGGCCGCAAGGTGCGACCGCTGCCGATCCCCGCGCTCCAGCTGGCGCTGCCGTTCGATGACGAGCTGCCGGATGTGCCACAAGGATCGATGGACTGGTTGGAGCTGAAGATACAGGCCGAGTGGCGCGCGGTGCGGATACCGACGCCGGCGGGGATTGACGACGATTTACTGTGACGAACGAAATGCTGGTAGGTGTTCTAAGCACCTACCAGCGTGCAACCAGGGAGTATCATTCCATGGCTACAGACCACATCCTACCACAGCAACGCATCGCGGAACTTGAAGCCCTTGTCACCGCCTACGGCACGAGTCACCTTGGTATATTGTCCGGCCCGGCGATCCGTCACGAGCTCGCGCAGCTTCACACGCCGGTCGATCTGCTGGCCTTCGACTGGCGCAAGGCGCACGAGTGGATCGAAATCCTCACCTGGGACGGCGCGAACGCGCCACTCAGCCAGGCGGCGCGGGTCGATTACGCTGGCGTCGAGAAGCGCCACGCCGCGCGCACGATCGATGTGCGTGGCCAGTGGGGCGGCGATGAGATTGTGATCGCGGTCGACGCTGGCCACGGCCGCGGGCTGCTCACACGGCTGCTCAGGGAGCTGATCGCGATGAACGCGGCGCTGAGTCCGGCGCAGCACGCCGACATCAGCGACCGCACCGGCGGGCTTATTACTGGCTTCTGTGTCGCGGCCGTGCTCGTGGAAGGCAGCCGCAACCCGCTCGACGACGCGAGGCGGGCGATCGATATGACGGGCGTGCTCAAGGCCGGCGCTCAGACCGGAGAAAGGGCGAGTAGCGGCGCGCGGGGCACGATTATCGGACGACTCATTCCCTGAACGACGATCTGCGTTACAATTTGAGTAAGGGCACGATATATCGTGCCCCAACGAAAGCGAGCAAAACTATGCCCACTGCCACCACCACCACCGAAGCCGGCCGCCAAATAGTCAGCCCGGCCGCCCAGACGGTGATCAACAATGCTACTGCCGAGCGCGCCCGCAAGCTCACCGCTGCCAAGCGCGCCGCCGACGATCTGACCCCGCCGGCCGATGCACGAGAGGCGACGAAGCCTGCCAAGCCCGCGCGCCCAACCACACTGGCCGACGCCGCGCCCTGGCTGCTGCGCCCGTTCCATCGCGCCGATATCGAGATCAAGATCAGTGCGACCAACCGCGACAAGACCAAAGGACTAGCCAGCCCCTACACCGATATGCGCTGCTACTTCACCCGCCTTGACCAGATCTGCGGCGTGGAGAACTGGTCACACACCATCACCCTGAGCGAGCGCGGCGCCGTCTGCGCCCTGACCCTCTTTGGTGTGACCAAGAGCGCGGTCGGCGACTATCCACAGGCAGTCGAGGCGAACCCGGCCACCAGCGCTGAGGCGCAGGCGTTCAAGCGCGCCTGTGCCGCGTTCGGGCTTGGCAGGTATTTGTACCAATTTTCGGACACATGGGCGGAGTTGACCGCCGATGGCAAGCGCTTTGTCGATCCGACGAAAGTGGTCGCGCAGATGTACGCCAGCTTGCCGAGAGGTGAGGAGTGACCAGGGTGCTTGAGCGCCCGTCGCCCTACGCCTGGCTGTGGAAGGAGATCGCGCGCCGCTTCGGAGACGAGGCCGCGCGCCAGCTCAAGAACGATTTCGACGAACAGAACCGCGCCTATCAGCACGAAAAGTGGCACACGCCCGAGCAACTCCAGAATGATCTTGAACGGCAAGCAATCCTTGAGCGACTTGGATGGATCTTCGTTCGGGTTCGCGGCAGTGTTTTCTTCCGCAATCCCGATGCAGCGATGGCGCCGGTTTTTGCGAAGCTCGCCGATCTCGAAATCGAAGCGTTAGGCCCTGTTTCCGAATCCGAACGCGAAACTGATTCACCCTTAATTGAACGAATTAGACGCAGCGCCGAGGCGGTGCGCGCGCAATGGCTG
>Ga0207684_10003139_pt1 | contig 16270 bp, 11 predicted proteins | sample KBSK5501metaG_FD_184342 | JGI IMG/M metagenome (GOLD analysis project Ga0207684, IMG submission 184342) | Corn, switchgrass and miscanthus rhizosphere microbial communities from Kellogg Biological Station, Michigan, USA - KBS K5-50-1 metaG... | ecosystem: Host-associated > Plants > Roots >...
CACCTAAACTCGCCAGCGATGCGACAGGTCACCCTGGCCACGAAGATCGGCACGACCGCCGAGCTTCGACCCGGCACGCCCGACGTCATCGTCGCGAGCGAACCGACCCTCGGCGCGACCCTCCGTACGAAGGGCCGCTTCTATTTCCTATGCGAGGTCGCACGTCAGCAGGGGAACGCCGGCGGTGACGTCGCGAAGGAGGTCGCCGACCTCGCTCGTCAGGAGTACTACTACGACCTCTCCGCGGGAATCGAGGTCTCGCTCCGCAAGGCGCTGCGGCAGGCGAATCGCCGCGCCGCGCAGCGCCTTCGCGATCAGCGCGGACGCGTCGCGCTGCATTGCGCGTGCGCCGTCGTGGTGAACAACGAGCTCTACGCGGCGCGGATCGGCGCGGCGCAGGTCTTTCTCGTGCGGCGCGCGCGACTGTTCCTCCCCGGCGACGAACCGGGCGAGCTCGCCGACTTCGTCCACCGCACCACCACCCGCGAGGCCGAGTCGCTCGGCGGGATCGCGGACGTATTGCCGGACGTGTGGCGCCAGAGCATCGAACCGGGCGACACGCTCATCCTCGCCTCCGGCGCGCTCGTCGAGGGGCTGGGCGCGGAGGCGCTCAAGAACGCCGCGATCACGCTTCACCCGCGCGCGGCGGCGGAACACATCAACAACCGCGCGGTCGCCGACGGCGTCGTCGGCAGCGCGGCCGCGATCTTCATCGAAGTGACCGCGGGGACGGGCGGAGCCGGGAGGGTCGTCCCGGAACCTGCGTCCCCCGAGGCCACCGAGGTCCTCATCGCCGAAGGTATTCGTTCGCGATTCGAATCCATCTGGCGAAGACGTCCCAAGGTCACGGAGGCGATCGGCGCCGCGGCCGTGCCCGCCGCCAAAGCGGTAGGGAAGACCGTGGCTGTCGGCTTCGAGCTCATGCCCCGCCGAGCGCCTTCGCTGCCGCGCCGTCCGGACACGGCGCGGCAGCGCTCGCGCCGGCAACGCCGCGCCGCGTCGTTGCTGGCCGTTCTACTGCTGCTCGTGGCCGGGGGGGTCGGCGCTCTCGCCTATCGGGACTATCAACAGAACCGCGTCACCGGTGAGTACACCCTGGCCATCCTTGGCGTCGAGAGCGACATCTCCGCCGCGGAGCGGGCCGCGGACCGCAAGCCTCCCGACAAGGAGCTGGCGCGGCAGAAGATCGATCACGCTCGCGTCGCTCTCGACGATGCCGCCCGCTCGCCGGCGGCTGATCAGACCCGCGTCGCGGCGCTTGGCGATCAGATCTCCGCGCTCGACGACCGAATCACCGGAGTTGTCGTCGACCTCGCACGCGTTACCGGAACCAACGGCCTCCCCATCGCTCCGGGCGCGAAACCGTCGGCGCTCGTCGGTACCCCGAAAGGGCTCTACGTGGCCGACCCCGGCGCGGGCCGACTCTGGCAGATCTTCGGTGATCCGATGCAGGTCGCCTCCGTGCTCACGAGGGGAGCGCTCGGGGTCGCCTCGCCTCGCCTCGTCGGCAACCTGAACGAGGTGGTCTACTCGCTGGACGACCAGACGCACCTCTGGCGGAGCGAGGGCACTGGCGTCGCAGACGTCACGCCGGTGGACTCCGCGACATGGAAGACCGTCGACGCGATGTCGGTCTTCGTGGCCAATCTGTACATCCTCGACGGTACGACTGGCCAGGTCTGGAAGCACGAGTCGTTCCCGGGGACGCCCTTCCAAAAAGCCATCGGCTACTTGACGGAGCCGCTCCCGACGGGGACAGGGCGATCGCTCGCCGTCGACCAGGACATCTGGATCGTCACGACGCAAGGAGACATCCTTCGCTTCCGCCGGCTCACGACATCGTTCACGGCCTCCCGCGTCGAATTCGTTCCGCGATGGACCGGCACGCCGATAAAGCCGACCGCCGTTCAGGCGATCGACGTACAGCGCGCCATCTACTTCCTCGATGCCCCGAACAAAGTGGTCGTGCAGATGACTCGTGACGGGGGCGAGATGGCTCGCTACACGCTTCCACCAAATCTTCCCGCGCCAAGCGCGTTCTATGTGTCCGAAGGCACGCGCACGATCTTCACGGTCCACGGATCGAAGGTGGTGGCGACGGAGCTCCGCGCGTGATCCCGCTTCGCGACCAGAACCCGACGACGAAGACGCCGATCGTCAACCGCCTGCTGATCGCGGCAAACGTCCTCGTGTGGATCTACGTCCTCACCCTTGTGCGCCAGCCAGGCGCGATCGCGGCCTTTTACGACCGGTACTCGTTCGACTGGACCGGGTTCGTCGCGCAGATCACGCAGGGGCATATCGCGTTCGCGACGTTCGCGCCACTCATATCGCACATGTTCGTCCACGGTGGCTGGCTGCACGTGATCGGGAACATGGTGTATCTCTGGATCTTCGGCGATAACGTCGAGGAGCGACTCGGAAGCGGCCCGTACTTCATTTTCTACATCTTGTGCGGGATCGTGGCGGCTATCGGTCAGGGTCTGGTGCAGCCGGAACCGATGGTCGGCGCGTCCGGCGCGATCGCCGGGGTGCTCGGCGCGTATGTCGTGATGTTCCCGGCGGCCCGGGTCTCGACCCTCGTCTTCCTCGGGATCTTCATCACGATCGTGCAGCTGCCCGCCCTCGTCGTGATCGGCTTCTTCATCGTGATCCAGGCGATCGATGCGCTTGCCGAGCTTCGCCTCACCGCGCATCAAGCGACAGAGAACATCGCGTACTTCGCGCACATCTTCGGTTTCGTCGCGGGGATATTGCTCCTGCTGCTGTTGAGGCAGCGACGCCAGCAGGGTCGATTTCGTTTCGGCTAGCGCACGCACGCCCGGCATGCGGGTTGCCCAGCGGTTCGAACGGGTACGCTTGTGACGATGCTCGTGCCGTGTTCGGTCGAGTCGGTGCGCGTTCACGTGCTCACGAATCAACACGTCGTTCTGCTGCAAGCCGAGGGCGTGCGCCGCCTTCTACCGATCTGGATCGGACCGGATCAGGCGTACAGCATCGCGACGCGGATCGCCGGCATCACCAGCGAGCGTCCTCTCACCCACGATCTCATCGTCGACATGCTGACTAAGATCGGCGCTGAGATAACCCGCGTTGTCGTGAAGGATCTCGTCGCCGACGAGGCGGGCGGCGGCGTCTTTCACGGCAGCGTCTTCGTGCAGCTCGCCGACCGCGAGATCGAAGTGGATTGCCGGCCCTCTGACGCGATCGCGCTCGCGGTCCGGTGTACCGCACGGATCCTCGTGAGCGAGACCGTCCTCGATCGGTCTGCGATCACGGCCGAGTCGAACGACGACGACCAGCTCTCGGTGTTCAAGGAGTTCATCGAGTCGCTGCCCGACGACCCGCAACAGAATTCCTGACGGCGTGATCGAACGCGCGATCTGGCCTCTTCGGACGGCCGTTGGCCGCGACGGGCACGTCAAGATCGGAACGCACGATCTCGCCGCGCTCGCCAACGAGCACGGGACACCGTTGTACGTTTACGACGCCGAGACGATCCGCACGAGCCTGCGCGAGTACGTCGACACGTTCTTCCGGTACCGGCCGGTGCGGGTCGCCTATTCGGTCAAGGCGTGCGCGCTCATCGGTGTCGGCGCGGTCATCGCGCAAGAGGGTGTCGATGCGAGCGTCGCTTCTCTCGGCGAGCTCGAGGCAGCGCGCCGGGCCGGCTTTCCCGTGTCCCGGATGGAGCTGCACGGCAACGCCAAGCCCGACGACGAGGTCGCCGCGGCCCTAGAGGCGCGCGTGGGGCGCTTCGTCGTCGACGGCGCGCATGACGTCGAGCGGCTAGCTCGGCTCACGCGCGGCCGGCGTCGGCCGCAGGCCGTTTGGCTTCGCGTCGCGCCCGGGATCAAGGTGGACACGCACCCGCACCTCGTCACCGGGACGGTCGACAGCAAGTTCGGCGCGCCGATCAGCACCGGCGAGGCCCTCATTCAGGCACGTGAGCTCGCGCGCACGAAGGGCGTCGCGCTCGTCGGCATCCACGCGCACATCGGCGCTCAGGTCCGCGATGCGCGTCCTTACGGCGAGCTCGCGCGCGCCCTCGTCGCGTTCGCGAATGAGGTGCGTGCCGCGACCGGCGCGCCCATCACCGAGCTCGGGATGGGGGGCGGCGTCGCGGTCCGTCTCCGTTCGACCGAGGAGGCGCCCGAGCTAGACGATTACGCGCGCGCGGTCACACAGCCGGTTCGAAAGGATCGCGCGCTGCGCGATGCGACGGTGTATGTGGAACCGGGTCGTGGCCTCGTGGGTCGGGCCGCCGTCGCCCTGTATCGCGTCGTTGGGACCAAGCACGTGCCTGGCGTGCGCACGTTCGTCGCGGTCGACGGAGGGATGGGCGACAACATCCGGCCTGCGCTCTACGGCGCCGAGTACAGCGCGGTCCTTGCGGCACGAGCCACGGAGCGCGCGACCGAGGAGGTCACGGTCGCAGGGAGATACTGCGAGTCGGGCGACGTTCTGATCCGCTCGGTGCGTCTGCCGACCGCGCAGCCGGGCGACGTGCTCGCGATCCCGGCGACAGGGGCATACAGCGTGGCAATGTCATCGAACTACAACGAGACGCCGCGGCCTGCCGTGCTTCTCCTCGACGGCGGACGCGTGCGCGTCATCCGCGAGCGCGAGAGCGTCGCGGACATCTGGCGGCTCGAGCGCCGCTAATCGCCCGGGTGGAGCCAGAGTCGAGCGCGTAGCCGCAGTAGATCGCGGATCGCGCGGACGATGACTTTCGGCGGGGCGCCCTTGGGCTCGCCCGCGGTGCGCGGGAAGTGCCGCACCCCGACCTGCCGGACGCGCACTCCCGCCCGGCGTAGCGTGATGAGGAGCTCCGGTGAGAAGAACGCGCCGTTCGATCGCACGCGCTCGAGCGGCATGCGCGCGAACAGATCGCGGCGGAAGAGCTTGAACGCGCAGTCGACATCGCGCCAGCCGCCACCGAAAAGCAGCCGGATGAGGTGGTTATAGACCCAGGCAACGAAGAGTCGCCGCCGTGGATCCGCGCGCTTGATCCTGAAGCCCACGACTGCGTCAGCACCGTCGATGGCCGCGATGAGCAAGCCGAGGTCGTCGAGCGCGAACTGGCGATCACCGTCGGTGTAGAAGACCCATGGCTTCGTCGCGGCGGCCAGGCCTGAGCGGACCGCGCCGCCATAGCCACGGCGGGTCCCGTGATGGATCACCCGGACGCGCGGATCCTTCTGCGCCAGCTCGTCGGCGATCGCGCCGGTGCGGTCGCTGCTCCCATCGTCGACGACGGTGACCTCCAGGTCGTCTGTGAAACGCGTAAGGATCGACAGCGCCTCTTCCACCATCGCGGCGACGTGATGCTCTTCGTTCAGCGCGGGAAAGAAGAACGAAAGGCCGTCGAGCCGTGCGGGCACAGGTCCGCAAGGTTAGCGTGTTGATGTCGCATGACCGTGTCGGACCGAGCAGCCGCGATATGGATCGGTGTGATCGCGGCCGCGATCTACGTGGCCGCAGGGATCGGACTATCGACCGACTACGACTACTACGGCCGGTTGGCCGACGCGTTTCTTGGTGGCCGGTGGTGGTTGACCGAGGCGCCGCCGTGGCTCAACGAGCTTCTGCCGTGCGGCGAGGGGCGCTACTGCGTCGCGTATCCCCCGCTGCCCGCGATCCTCTCGCTCCCGTTCGTGCCGTTCTTTCAAACCGCGGTGGCGCAGGTCGTCGCGTCGCGAATCGCGGGCGGCGCGTCGGCAGGCGTCCTGTATTACGGGCTGCGGGCGTACGGTGCGCCGCGCACCTATGCGCTCGCGGGCGCGCTCCTGTCGGCGCTCGGGACGACGCTGCTCTTCTCGAGTATCGACGGCCGCGCGTGGTACGCGGCGCATTCAGCCTCGATGCTCTTTCTGGCCGGCGCATTCGCTGTCGCGGCGCGCGGTGGCAACGCCGTCGCGATAGGCGCGTTGATCGGAATCTCAGCCCTCGCCCGTTTGCCGGTCGCGCTCGCGGCGCCGGCGCTCGCGCTCGTTTGCGCACGCCGGACGGGGACTCCATACGGGCGCTCTCTCACCGGCGTTATCGCGGGCGGTGTGCCGTTCGCGATCGTGTACGTCGCGTACAACCTCCTGCGTTGGGGGACTCCGTTCGATGACGGGTACGCCCGCCTCACTCAGGGCGACGTGTTTTTCAATCACGGCCTCTTCTCGCCGGTCTACCTGCCGCGGCAGCTCCAGGCGATCTTCCTTGAGCCGCCCGATCTCATCCCGAACACTCCCTTCTTCCTGCGGCCGCGCTTCATCGGCATGAGTCTCTTTCTCACCACGCCTGCGTTCCTCTGGATCTTTCTCGCGCTCCGCGAGGTCCGCCGTGATCTCGTCGTGGCCGCGACGGGCGCGGCGGCACTGCTCGCGCTCCTGCCGGATCTCTTCCACGGCACCGTGGGCTTCCAGCAGTTCGGTTACCGCTTCAGCATCGACGCGCAACCGTTCCTCGTCGCCATCGCGATCGCGGGCGACGGCCTCTTTCGCGGGGTGTGGCGGCGCAGGCCGACGATCATCTTCGTCATCGCAATCGTGCTGTCGCTGGCCGTGAACGTCTACGCGACGATCGCGATCACGCGGTTCGAGTACTGGCAGTGAGCGAGGACCTCGAGCGCGGCGAGCGCCGTGCGCGCCTGGCCGTCGCCGGCGTCATCGCGCTCGGCGTGATCGTTCGGCTCCTTGCGGTGCGCGCACAAGGCTTTCCGACCGACGTCGGCACATTCCAGGCGTGGGCCGAGCGGCTCGCGGAGATCGGCCCGGGCCGCTTCTACGAGCCCGGATATTTCAGCGACTACCCGCCTGCATTCCTCTACGTGCTCTGGCTACTCGGCGCCATGTTCGACGGCGAGTTCCTACGTCTCGCTGTCAAGGCGATCAGCATCCCGGCCGACATCGGTATCGCGATCCTCGCGGCGCGACTCGTGTGGCGCACCGCCGGGCGCAGCGCAGGGATCGCGGCCGCGGCGATCTGGTCGCTGCAGCCGGGAGTCATCTTCGCCGGACCGTACTGGGGGCAGGTCGACGCGGTCGGCACGCTGCCGCTCTTCGGCTCCCTCGTCGCCGCAGGGTCGCGACGGTGGTGGCTCGCCGGCGCCCTCGGCGCGATCGCCGCCCTCGTGAAGCCGCAGTTCGGCATCGGACTTCTGGTGATCGTCACGGCCGCGGCTTTCGAGTTCGTCCGCGAGGCCGGGTGGCGCCCGGTGGCGAAGGCGCTCGGCGCCGCCGCCGGGACTGGGTACGTGCTCTGCGTTCCCTTCTGGGGCCTCAACCCGACTCGCATCGCGTCCGAATTCGTCGGCCTCGTGCTCAGCGCGGCCGAGTTTTACCAGTACACGTCCCTCTACGCGTTCAACGGATGGTCGGTCTTCTTCGACTTCTGGAAGCCGGACACCGATCTCGTCTTCTGGGGCGGAGTCCTCCTCGTGATCGGTCTGCTGATCTCTGTGGTTCCGCTCTGGTGGCGTCGGGACACCGCGATGCTCCTCGCCTGCGCGGTCGTCGCGGGTCTCGCCTTCTACTTCCTTCCGACACGAGCGCACGAGCGCTATCTCTTCCCGGTCTTCGCGCTCGCCCTGCCGCTCGCCGTGGCGCGGTGGCGGGTGCTGGTGCCCTACCTGGTGCTCACGCCCGCATTCGCACTATCGCTCTACTACGCCTTCACGCGCTACCAGCAGTACGTCGATCTGCGTGTCCCCGACCTTGTCGAGGCGACGCTCTTCAGTCGCAGCGGTCAGATCGCAATAGCGGTCGTGATGATGGCAGCGGCGGCGTACCTGTGGTGGCGTCTCGTCCGGGGCGACGCGCGCCTCGAGGGCGATCATGCCTGGAGCCTTCCCAGTTTCGCCTCATCCGTGGACGGGTTGTGGCGCCTGCCATCCGGGCTCGGGCCCGGCCGGCTCCCGACACGTCGGGACCTCACCGCCGCGGTCCTCGTCGCGCTCGCGGTGCTCGCGACTCGCGGCTACCGCCTCGACTGGCCTCGCGACATGTACTTCGACGAGGTCTACCACGCGCGTACAGCATTCGAGCTCCTGGCCCAGCGCGAGCCGTACGAGTGGACGCACCCGCCTCTCGCGAAAGAGATCATGGCGCTCGGCATCGTGGCCTTCGGCGACGACCGTGTGGTCGGACACGAGAACGTGCCCCCGAACACGCTCATGGCGGCGGTCGGGAACGACGGCCTGCGGGCCTACGCGCTTGCGGATGGCACGGTCGAGATCGCGGAGCGAGGGGCGAACCCCCGGACGCTCACGCAGCTGCTCGGGACGCCGCGGGGGATCGCTGTCGACGGCGATCGCATCTTCGCGGTGATCGATCAGGAGATCGACGAAATCGACTTGACGCAGGCCATTCGACTGGCACCGCCGGGCCACGTGTCCTTCACCAAGGTGCGAACCCGCGAAGGCGAGCCGGCGGTGACGTCATTCGCAGTGAGCGGGGATCGGGTCCTTGTCGGAACTGCGCGATCGCTCGCGATCTACGCAACGCTGGACGCGGCGCCCGTCGTGATCGCCGCCCCGACGGTCGCCGTGACCGCCAAGACGGACGGAAGCGAGTTCTACGCGCTCGACCCGCAAGGGATCGTGCACGTGATCTCAGCCGACACCCTGCAGGAGACGCGTGCTCTCACCGGTGGGCGCCCCGGGACGGCGATCGCGTACGCCCTCGGCCCGAACCGGCTGTTCGTGGCGCGTGCCGATGCAGCGATCCTCGATGTGTACGAGCTCGAGACCGGAGCGCACGACGCGGTCCCCCTCGCGAACGCGCGCACCGGCACGTTCTCGTCCGGCGCGACCGCGCTTGCGGTCGTGCCTCGCACCGACTTCCTCTACGCGCTCGACGACGGACGCGTCGTGGTCGTCGAGACGCACGGCACCTCACCGTATGCGTCGATTCCTGTGAGCGGGTCGCTGCTCGGGGTCGACGGAGAAGGTGACAAGCTCGTTGTCGTCGGGGCGAACGGCTCTGTCCTCATCGAGACCGGCCGACACGCGCTCGCGTGGCGCCTACCGGGTGTGCTCTTCGCGGCGCTCCTCGCGTTCGTCCTCGTCCTTCTCGCGCGGCGCCTCTTCGCTTCGGCAGTCCTGCCGGCGATCGTAGGCCTCGCGGTCTTGCTTGACGGCTCGATGTTCGCGCAGGCGCGGATCGGCATGAACGACGTCTACGTGGCCACGCTCATCGTCGCGGGCTGGTACTTCGTCGTCGCCGCCTATCGGCCGCGGCGATCCGCGATCGTCGACATCCTGATCGCGGGCGTTCTCTTCGGCCTCGCGCTCGCCTCGAAGTGGGCCGGCGCGTACACCCTCGCGGGTCTCCTCGTCGCCTCGATCGCCGTGACCGCGCGCGCGTATGAGCGCGGCCGTCCCGGTACCGGTGGCCCGCTCGACCTCCTCGCGCGCCGCGGCCTGAACGCCGGCGTGCTCTTCGTCGCGTTCGCGCTGATCCCCATCGCGATCTACCTCGCGAGCTACCTGCCCTGGTTCGGCGGTCCGACGATCCCGTATCGCTGGACGCTCGTCGAGCTGACCCAGCAGATGTACTGGTACCACTCGAGCCTGACTGCACCGCATCCCGCGGGCTCGCCGTGGTGGAGCTGGCCATTGGTGCTGAAGCCGGTGTACTGGTACTTCGGCGCATCGGGCGGTGGCGACAACTCCTACATCTACGACGCCGGGAACGTCGTCCTCTTCTGGGCCGGTCTCGTCGCGTTCTGCTGGTGCGTCGTCGCGGCGATCCGCGCGCGATCGCTGCCGCTGGCCTTCGTCGTGTTCGCGGGACTGGTGCAGTACGTGGCGTGGATCCCGATCGGAAGGGTTCTCTTCTTCTACCACTTCTTCACGGTGCTTCCGTTCTATCTGCTCGCGCTCGCCGCGGCGCTCGCGTTCCTCTGGGAGAGCGGTCGGGCCCGCCTGGTCATCGGCTATCTCGCGGCGGCGGCCGCGGCGTTCGCGTACTTCTACCCGTTCATCTCGGCGCAGCCCTTTCCCGGAGCGCAGGCGGGCATGTTCTTCATCCTTCCGACCTGGACGTACGAGTGCACGTTCTATCCGACGTTCGTTTGCAACCCGACGATCGGCTCGTCGTTCTCCATCGCCGCGCTCCTTAGCCGTATCGCGCTCGCGCTCGCGGTGGCCGCAACTGTGGCGGCGGTTATGGTGTGGAGCAGCTCGCCGCGCTTCGAGCGCCTCGTCGCTACGGTGAGATCGGGTACGCGCCGCTAGCGAAGATCAGAGCGGCGATCGTCCCGCCGACGACGAGCGCGACGAGCAGAGCGAGGACGAGGTTCACGAAATTGCGTCGGACGTCGGCACGACCGAAGCTGCGGCGAACCGCGTAGAGCACGACCGTGATGTTGTCCTCGCCGCCCCGCGATTTGGCGAGGTCGACGAGGGCGGTCGCGGCGCTGCCGAGGTCCTCTTGCCGCGCGGTCGATGCGATGTCGGCGTCGGGGACGTGTCGCGTCAGTCCGTCGGAGCAGAGGAGAAGTCGGTCGCCCGGGCGCAGCGTCTCCACGAATACATCCGGCTGCACCCCGCGGGGGTCGCCGACGAATCGCGTGATCGAGCTCTCGTAGTCGCCGGCGTGGTCGGCGGTGACCATGCGGATCTCGCCGTCGCGCAGCAGGTATGCGCGGCTGTCACCGAGGTTTCCGATGACGGCTGAGCTGCCGTCGATCGCCGCCGCGACAAGCGTGGACGCCGCACCTTTCTGGCCGCTCTCGGCCGCGGCGCCGAGCACGGCGTCGTTCGCCCCGCGCATGGCCGCCGCAAGCGCTTCGGCGGGCGCCTGCCCCGGTCGCGCGCCAAAGAAACCCGCTGCGAGTCCGTCGATCGCCGCCGCACTCGCCATTTCGCCGCCCGCCTCGCCGCCGACGCCATCGGCGACGGCGAGGAGCGTGGCGTTTCGTCCTTCGCGGACGAGGTAGCGATCTTCGTTGTTCTCACGCACGCGGCCGGTGTCGGTGCGTGCCGCCGTTTTCGCTGGCAGCTTCTAGTCTCCCTTCTTCGTGCAGTCCTTCCCCGCGATGTAGGACAAGGTCGTCGTTGCCCCGTGCGCGAGGGCCGTGCCCGCGGGCGGGTCCTGTTGCACCACCGCGCATGCGGCGCCCTGCCCCGGCCCGGGCTCCCAGGCGACGTTCGCGAAGCCCGCCGCCTGAAGGGCGCTGATCGCGTCGGAGAGCCTCTTTCCGACGACGTTCGGCGTGCCTGCCGCCGCGGCGCTCGGGGCGGCGGTCGGCGCGGTGCCCGTGAGCCCGCTCCTCTGGAACGACGAGAAGAAAAGGAACAGCGCGAACAGAATGGCGAGCACCGCGAGGATCGCCACGCTGTTGGCGAGGCGCGGGAACGTCCAGCCGCGGGCGGTGCGCCCGCCCGTGATGCGTGAGAGCGACGACGTCGGGTCGCTGTCGCGGTCGGCGACCTCGGAGAACGCCTGAGCGAACGCACCGGCACTCGCGTAGCGGCGGTCCGGCTCGGTCGCGAGCGCGCGTCCGACGATCGCATCGAGACGGTCGTCGATGCCCACCCGCGCCAGCCGAAGCGACGGCGGCGGTCCGACGAGGCGCTGGCGGACGAGCTCCTCGCTTGTCGCCCCATCGAATGCCGGCCTGCCGGTGAGCAGCTCGTACGCGACAAGACCGAGGCCGTACACGTCGGTTCGCGCCGTGACCGGGCCACCTTCGACGCGCTCGGGGGCGATGTATCGCGCGGTCCCAAGAAGCTCTTGCTCATCACGATCGCGCGCGGCGCGCGCGATGCCGAAATCGGTGAGCTTCGCGACGCCCTTCGGGTCGACGATGACGTTCGCCGGCTTCACGTCGCAGTGCACGACTCCGGCGGCGTGAGCAGCGTCGAGCGCGCCGGCGACCTGCCTGATCAGGCGACCCACCTCGTGCGGCGGCATCGGACCGCGCTCGGCGACGATCTCGCGAAGCGTTTCCCCCGGTACGAGCTCCATGACCATGAACGCGTCCGCGCCGTCGCGCCCTTCGTCGAACACGGTGACCACGTTGGGATGGACGACCGCCGCCGCGCGCCGTGCCTCGTCGGCGAAGCGCGCGCGGAACGCGTCGTCTGCGTCGGGCCCGAGGAGCTTGATCGCTACGTTGCGGTCGAGCTTCTCGTCGCGCGCCCGCCACACTTCGCCCGCCCCACCTTCGTCGATCCGCTCGAGGAGGCGGTAACGGGTGGCGAGGAGGCGCGCGGACGCAGGCGTGCGGACCTGACTGGTCTTCTCGCTGGCCATGTCATCGCCTGTCCGCAACTTATGTGCTAACCCACTAGGCGAGCTCGACGAGGGTGTCGAGCGCCTTTTCATAAGTTCTGTCGCTTCCGAGGATCGAAAGCTCCTCACCGATGAGCTCGACGATCGCCGGCGAAGGAAGGGGCATGGTGCGCTCCCAGCGCCGCTGGCCATCGAGGAGGACGGTGGCGGTCTGATGCCGCTCGTCGGGCTGGCGCTTGACGACGAACTCCGCCAGTTGTCCCCCCGCGGTCGCCTTGATGCGGATTCCGAAGACGTCGCCCTCGGCGAGCCCGCGCTCGAAGCGTGGACGCACGCGGACCATGACGCGCGCGCCGTCGGGACGCGCGATCGCGAACAAGAGCCCACCGGCTTCTGAAGGAGCGAGCGCCTCGAGTGGTCGCCAACCGAGACACGACGCCAGCCATCCCACGAAGAGCAACGCCTGCGACGGATGTATGTCACGACCATCCATATCGACTGCGAAACCGACACTGAGCCCGGTGATACCGTCAAGAAAGCGCCGCCACGCGGGAACGTCAAAGAACGCCGTCGCGATCTCGCGCCACGGCGTGAGTCGCGTCCAATTGAGGTCGGTCAACCCGAAGCGTCCGCGCGCGTCATCCGAGATGCGCGCGATGACCGGCAGCGTCATTTCGGGCCGCGCGAAGTCGGCGGAGTCGACGACGAGCCGGTCGGTCAGACGCAGGAGATCCGCGAACGAGCGCGTGCCGAGCGGCGGCGTGCCGGTCCACCAGAGGAAGACCGGAAGATCGGGCACGAGGAGCGGGATCAGCGCCGACGCGAGTCGATCGTCGACATCGCCACGCGCGCGAACGAGGATCTGCTCATAGCAGACGAGTCGCGCGCCGTCCGCTATCGGCAGGCGGCAATGCATCTCGATGCGCTGCTCGATGCCCTCGCGCGTTCCGCGATCCGCGAGCACGACGATCGCGCGCGACGGATGGCGGAGCGCGAGGTCGGCGATGCTCCGTGCCGCGCGGCGCGCGTGCGCTTCACGCTCGGCGTACACGATGAGATTGAGCACCGATGCGCGCGCGATCGGGCGTCCAAGCTCGCGGGCGTGAGCGCTCTGCGCGCGGCGTAGACGCGAAAGCTCGCGCTCGAGCGCCGCGACGCCGCTCTGGCGCGTCCCCCAGAACGACGTATCGACGGCTACGCCTTCCGCCACTTCCGTCCATCCCTTTCGATGAGCGCGTCGGCTTCGGCCGGGCCCCACGTTCCGGCCTCGTAGCTCGCCGGGCCCTCGGTCGACTCGGCCCACCCGGTGATGATCGGGTCCACGAAAGCCCACTGCTGGTCGACCTCGTCGTGTCGCGTGAAGAGCGTCGCGTCGCCGCGCAGCGCGTCGAGGATGAGCGTCTCGTACGCGTCCGGAGCGTCGACCATGAACGAGGCGCCGTAGTCGAAGTCCATGTTCACCGCCCGGATGCGGATCCCCTGCACCGGGACCTTCGCGCCGAACCGAAGCGAGATGCCTTCATCCGGTTGGATGCGCAGCACGAGAGCATTCGGTTCGAGGCCCGCCAGCGCCTCGCGTGAGAAGAGCTGGTGCGGTGCGACCCGGAACTGGATCGCGATCTCGGTCGACTGTTTCGGCAGCCGCTTCCCCGTGCGGACGTAGAAGGGGATGCCCTCCCACCGCCAGTTGTCGACCCAGAGCTTCAGCGCGACGAACGTCTCGGTCCCCGAGTCCCGCGCGACACCCTGTTCCTCGCGATATCCCGGCACAGGGACGCCCTCGATGAAACCGCGGGCGTATTGCCCGCGCACGGCGTTCGTCGCCAGGTCGTCGCCCGCGATCCGGCGGAGCGCGCGCATCACCTTCACCTTCTCGTCGCGGACCGCCTTGTCGTCGAACGCGGCCGGCGGCTCCATTGAGACGAGGGCGAGGAGCTGGAGCAGATGGTTCTGGACGATGTCGCGCATGGCGCCAGCCTGCTCGTAATAGCCTGCCCGCTCCCCGACGCCGATCGTCTCAGCGACCGTGATCTGGACGTGATCGACGTACTGGCGGTTCCAGATCGGCTCGAAGATCCCGTTCGAGAAGCGCATCACGAGGATGTTCTGAACGGTCTCCTTGCCAAGGTAGTGGTCGATCCGGAACACCTCGTCTTCGCGGAAGACGGTGTGCACGATTTCGTTGAGCTCGACCGCGGATCCGCGATCGTGGCCGAACGGCTTCTCGACGACGATGCGCGCCCATCCGGTCTCTCCGCGAAGATGGTGCTCGCCGATCGCTTCCACGATCGCCTTGTAGGCGGGGGGCGGCGTCGCGAGATAGAAGAGCCGGTTGGCGTTCGTACCGAGCGCGAAGTCGAGCTGGTCGAGCGTGCGCCTCAGTTCCTCGTACCCGGCGTCGTCCGCGGTCGCGACGAAATGCAGGTGCTCGGCGAAGCTGCGCCAGACCTCCTCGTTCAAAGGTCGCGTTCGGCTGTACTGCGCGACGGCGGTGTGCAGCTCTTCGCGGTACTCCTCGTGGCTCATCGGTTTCCGCGCGGTGCCGACGACCGAAAAGGTTGCCGGGAGGAGCCGCTGCAGCGCGAGGTTGTACAGCGCGGGAATGAGCTTGCGCTGCGCGAGGTCGCCCGAGCCGCCGAAGATGACGATCGTGGAGGGCTCGGGGATCCGTGAGAGCCGCAGTCCCTCGCGCAGCGGGTTCAGCGTCGAGGTGGCCAGCGCTTATTCCTGCTCAATCTCGGCGCTGCGCGCCGGAGACTCGCTCAAGGCTGATCGGCTCGCTTGTCGTGTCGTAGCCACTCCTCGCTCGTCCCTAGTCCTTTTTCACGGCGTGGCCGCCGAACTGATTGCGGAGCGCGGCGGCGACCTTCATCGCGTAGCTGTCGTCCTGTCGCGACACGAAGCGCGCGAAGAGGGAATGCGCGATGGCCGTCATGGGCACGCCGTGCGTGACGGCCTCCAGTACGGTCCAGCGACCCTCGCCCGAATCCTCGACGAAGCCCTTGATGTCTTTCAGGTCGCTTCCTTCCTGCTCGAAGGCGCGCTCCGCAAGCTCGAGAAGCCAGGAGCGCACAACGCTCCCCTGAAGCCAGACCGTGGAGACCGTGCGGAGATCGAGCTCGAACTCACTGGCGTGGAGGAGCTCGAACCCTTCGCCGTACGCCTGCATCATTCCGTACTCGATCCCGTTGTGGACCATCTTCACGAAGTGGCCGGCGCCGTTCTTCCCGAAGTGCGCCCATCCGTTCGGAGGCGCGAGCGTGTCGAGAGCCGGCTTGGCGATCGTGACCGCATCGGCGGGGCCGCCGACCATCATGCAGTAGCCGTTCTCGAGTCCCCAGATGCCGCCCGAGACGCCGATGTCGAGGAAGCGGAACCCCTTGGCGCCGTACTTCTCCGCGCGCCGCATCGAGTCGCGGAAGTAGCTGTTGCCGCCGTCGACGAGCACGTCACCGGGCGATGCGACGCGGGCGAACTCATCGAGCGCCTGCTCGGTGGGATCGCCGGCGGGCACCATGGCCCAGAGCACGCGGGGCGGCTTCATGTTCTTGACCATGTCTTCGATCGAAGTCGACGCGACCGCGCCGTGCGTCGTCGCCTCCTGCACAGGCTCGGGGCTACGGTTCCCCGCGACCACGCGATGCCCACCTCGCGCGAGCCGCGTGACCATGTTCCCGCCCATCCGTCCGAGTCCGTACAGACCGATTTCCATGTCGCCCTCCGCCCCAGACGGTACGCCACAATCGGACGCCCGTGAGGCGATTCACGATGACACCAAAGGGGCCGTTCGACCTCGCGCGTTCGCGCGAGTTCTTCGGCGGGTGGCCGAGCCCGCCCTCCGACGCCGAGGCGATCGTGATGGCGTTTCCGGTCGAAGGGTGGCGGACCTCGGCCGCGGTCGTCGTCAGTCAGCCGCGAGGCGGCCGCATCGTCGGCGATATCTACGGCGCCGGTGCGGACGCCGCGAAAGCTTGGCGTCAGACGCTCGCGACGCTGTCACTCGATGTCGATGGCCGAAGCTACGGGGCACTCGGTCGCCG
>Ga0207684_10003141_pt1 | contig 16266 bp, 18 predicted proteins | sample KBSK5501metaG_FD_184342 | JGI IMG/M metagenome (GOLD analysis project Ga0207684, IMG submission 184342) | Corn, switchgrass and miscanthus rhizosphere microbial communities from Kellogg Biological Station, Michigan, USA - KBS K5-50-1 metaG... | ecosystem: Host-associated > Plants > Roots >...
CCCGGGTTTGTCAATCTAGATTGACACCAGCGTAACCGTCAGTCTAGACTGACAACCATGACACCGACCAAGATATTCCCAGAACTCGTCTCCGAAGACCCCGCCGCCGGTCTGCGGGCGGTCGGAGTGCTCCATCGCCTGGCCGAGCAGGTCGAAGCGATCCACGTCGAGCTGGCCCGAAAGCAGGGCTGGTCGTGGGAACAGATCGGCGACGCCCTGGGTGTCAGCCGTCAGTCGGTACACGCGAAGTACGGAAAGTGAGGACGAAATGGTCAAGCTCCTGACCACCGACGCGCGCAAGCGCGTGTTGACTACAGCCGCCGAAGAGGCCCACCGGCGCGGCGACCGCCGAATCGGGACCGACCACATGCTGCTCGGACTGCTTCACGAACCTGCCGCGGCGAAGCTTCTGGGCGTCGGCCTGGACGACGCGCGCCGTGTTTCATCCACCCTTGATCGAGCAGCCCTCGCGGCTGTCGGCCTCGACGCGCCCACGCTCGATGCTCCGCTCCCCGTGCGGTCACGGCGGCGGCCACCGTTCACGTCGGGCTCGCGCGAGGTGCTCAAGCGAAGCGTGGACGAAGCGCGCGCGGTGAAGTCTCGGCACATCGAGGCGCGACACCTGCTCCTAGGGATCCTTTCGCGCGAGCGGCCTGACCCTGCAGCGGAGCTGCTTGCAGCCATGGATGTCGACGTTGCGGGCGCGCGCGCACGCCTTAAGCGACCGGCGAACTAGGGGTTGCTCTTCGGATCTGTGCGCGGAAGACCTGCCTCTGCATCTGGAGCCGGCGAGTTCGCCGCGAAGAGACGAAGCAATCGCTGAAGCGTGGCCGGATCGCCTCGCCAATGTTCCGCAACAACGTCGGGTCCGGCGCGCCGCAGAACGTGGCGTAGGACGAGCGCAGCAACGACTGCGTCGTCGAGGGGACCGAGAAACGGGATGAACTCCGGGATCAGATCGATCGGTGAGGTGATCCAGAGCGCCGCAAAGCCCAGAAGCCACTTGGATCTGCGCGGAACGCGAGGATCGCGGATGAGACCGCGGAACAAGCGCACCAAATTCGGGAGCAGTTTCGCCAGCTCACGTGCAGCCGTCCGCTTGCCCACCAGAACGAGCACCGCGATCAGAACGAGCCAGCACACCAGCACCGTGCCAACTGCGATCAGAAATGTATGCATGTTGCTTACGTCTCCGGGGGCGTCGATCGTCGCTCCGGGTCGACTCCTTGCGCGCATGTATGAGTCCTGTATCTAGAGTAAGGGGAAGCAAAGCGTTCTGCTCCATGAGGGAGGCACAAGATGAAATGGGTTACGAGGGAGCGGCCAAAGACCGATCGAATCGCGTGTCCGTGGCTGATCCGCCGGTTCATCGATCCTGAAGCCGAGATCCTCTATGTGCCGAAAGACCAGGTCCTTGCAGTCGCTGAAACTCACGGGGCCCGAGCCTTCGACGCTCCCCATGCGGAGTTCACACACCGAGACGGCAAGTGCACGTTTGAAGTCCTTATCGAGGACTTCGACCTGGCAAAGAAGGATCCGGCTCTTGAGACACTCGCACGGATTGTGCACGCGGCCGACATCTCCTCGGACACCGGTAGTCATCCCTTCGGTGCAGCGATCGAGGCGATCGGCTCCGGCGGGCTCGACGCGGAGCCAGACGACCACCGGCTGCTCGAAAGAGGATCCTTCGTTTACGACGCGCTCTACGCATGGTGCGAGAAGGAATCCTTGGGAGGTTGAGTCAGGGTGAAGAAGTACGCGACCGTAGAGGAGTATCTCGCCGATGTGCCGGCGAAAGAGCGTGCCGTGCTGAAGAAGATCAGGGAGACGGTTAGATCAGTCGTCCCCCAAGCCGGCGAGAAGATCAGCTACGGCATGCCCGCGTTCACCTATCACGGCAACCTGCTGTACTACGGCGCGATGAAGAACCACTTGAGTCTGTTCCCGGGAAGCAAGAGCGTCGTCAAGACCTACAGGAGAGAGATCGAGCGATACGGTACGGCGTCCGCAGGAACGATCCGCTTCATGGCCGACAAGCCGTTACCGGTGACGCTGATCAAGAAGATCGTGCGGACGCGCGCGGCCGAGAACCTAGCGCGGAAATCGTAGGGCCTGAAGCGCTCCGCTAACCCATCGCGCTGAGGAGAGAAAGCGCGCGCGCCCGAAAAACGGTGCTTCCTTTCCGGTCGAATAGCTGCAAAGCTTCTCGAGCTGCCTCGGCCCCTTCCTCGCGCCGGCCCACGAGGGCGAGAACTTCCCCAAGCGCGAGAAACGAGTTGCCGCGCATCAAGAGGTAATCGCTTTCCGACCCCCGCGCCACAGCGTCGCGCGCGATGGCTTCCGCTTCATCGAGCCGGCCGCTCTGTGCCAGCAACCTAGCCTTGAGCGAGGCTAGCCCGACTTCATCCGAGAGATGAGAAAACGATCCCCGATACTTCTCCACCAGGGTGAGCGCCTCTTCGTATCGTGCCTGGCGATAGAGAACTTCACCGAGCGCCAACACGACTTGAGCGTCCAGATCCATCTCCTCTCCTTCGAGCGCCGTGCGAAGCAGTGTCTCTGATTTCGGTAGATCGTCGGCAAGCAGCTCGACGTAGCCGGCCACATAGACACTCAAGGCAACATCTCCGAGAAGTCCGAACTCCTCCATCGGCGGTCGTGCCCGTCGAACGAGATCCCGCGCTTCGCTGAAACGCCCTCTCAGCGCCTCGAGGATCCCCCGGTTCAAAGCAACCAATGCCTCGAGGCGGCGATCCCCATTTCCCTGCGCGACGATCTCGTCGCAGCGGACGAGGGCTGCATCCATCGAAAGAGGACCCCTCCAGCCATGCTCGGCCAAGTACGTAAGATTCTCAGACTCATCCCACCGGTCTCCCGCACGGCGCCCATATTCGATCGCGCGCCGCAAAGCTTGTTCGGTCTCGGTCGCACGAGCTGCAAGGAAGAGAGGCCACCCCAACAAACGCCAGCTCTTGGCGAGGCCCGCGGCATCATCACTCTGTTCAAAGACTGCGATCGCCCGCGTCGCCGTTTCGCGGGCCACGGCAAGCGCACTATCCGGATCGGTCCGCATGCGCAGCAGGGCTGCGAGAACCTCGGTGCGCGCGATCAATCTGGGATCGCCGAGGGTCACAGCCGCCTCGCCTGCTTCGTCGACGACGACGACTGCGCGCGCCGAATCGCCGACGCCCTCGAGCGCTTCGGCGAGAACGAGTTGGGTTTCGATCCGCGTGGGGTCGTCGTCGGGCAATAACGAGACCGCACGGCCGAGCAATCGGACGGCAGCGGCTGCGTCGCCACGGTCGAACCCGCGGTGTCCTGAGCTCCGCAGTAGCGATGATGCGTGCATACCGACGGCGCGCTCGTGCTCGCCCGGTGGCCCCAGCGCAAGCGCATTGCGATAAGCCTGCTCGAAGTGATAGCCGACGATCTCTTCGTATTCGGAGAGCCTGTCTCCCGCCTTCGACTCGAGCCATGCCCCGAAGCGCTCGTGCATCTGCGCGCGCCACTTCTTCGGGATGCCCCGGTACGCGGCTTCGCGAACGAGGAGGTGACGGAACTGAAACGCAGCCTCGTCGACGAAGGTGGCCTGCGTCGGTCGGATGAAGCCACGCTCGGACAGTGACTCGAGGTTGTTTTGAACGCTTGCGATCACATCCTGCTCCGAGAGCTCGACGACGCCTCCGCGGTGGAACACCTCTCCTTCGATCGAACACCGCTCGAGTGTCGCTCTCTCGCTCTCCGAGATCTGGTCGAGCCGAGCCTCGAGGAGCGAAGACAAGGTGGCAGGGATGGCGATGCCCTCTTCTTCGTGGTCCCTTACTGACTCGGAACCTTCGAGCATCATCGCGACCAATTCCTCTGCGAAAAGGGGGTTCCCCGCGGCCGCCGTCGCTATGCGGCTGCGCTGCTTCGCCCCGGCGGCGTCTCCGATGAGACGTTCGATCAGCCGCTCTGTCTCGGCGCCGCCGAGCGGATCGAGGCGGATCGTCCCATCCAGGTCCTGTCTCGTATCCGCGAGTTCGGGGCGGGCGAGGCACACGATGAGGATCGGACCGGACGCCAGTTCCGGCATGCGAGCGAAGACCTCTACAAGCGCGTCCTCACCCCATTGAAGATCGTCGATAACGAGGACAAGAGGCTGCCGATCGGCGATCGATTCGAAGAAGCGCCGCAGCGCCCACGTGATCTCGTTCGCCGGCGCATTTCCCTGCCCAAGGCCTACCGCCTGAGCCACACGCACCCCGATAAACGAACCCTCGGCTTCGTCTTGGATCGCGGACCGGATGCGCGCGCGCGCGTCTTCCGCTGAATGCTCGTCACGGATCTGTGCTGCCTGACGCACCATCTCAACGATCGGCCAGAACGTGATCCCCTCGCCGTAGGGCAAACAGCGACCCCGAAGGATCAGGGCCGGCTGCTCGAGAGAGGATAGGAATTCGGCGACCAGACGTGACTTCCCAACCCCCGGCTCCCCGACCACTGTGACGCGCAGACAACGATGGTTCGCGATCGTCTCGTCGAACGCAGCGGTCAGCTTCTTGAGCTCCTCACTCCTGCCTTCGAACGACGAGGTGCGCCCCCGTAGGGGCGCCGCAGTTCCCTCCGACACATCGATGACCCGGAACGCGTCCAGGGGCGTTGTCTTACCTTTTACCGTCAAGGGCTCGATCGGCTCGGTCGTGGCCGCATCGCGCACGAGTCGATTGGTGACCGACCCGAGCAGGATCTCGCCCGGCTTGGCCGACTGCTCGAGCCGTGCGGCGACGTTCACGGCATCGCCGGTAACGATCATCTGTCGCAGCGATGCGTCGCCGGCGACGACCTCCCCCGTGTTCACGCCGATACGAAGCGCCACGGTCGTCCCGAACTTCCGGGCCAGCTCGACATTCAATTCCCTGAGGCGCCCTTGCATTTCCCAGGCGGCACGGACTGCTCGAAGGGCGTCATCCTCGCGCGCAACCGGGACGCCGAAGACGGCCATGACCGCGTCGCCGACGAACTTCTCGACGGTCCCTCCGTGGCCTTCGATGGCTCCGCGCATCTCGTGGAAGTAGCGGAACATGAGATCGCGCACGGACTCGGCGTCGACCCGTTCGCCCATGGCCGTGGAGCCGGACATGTCACAGAAGAGGAGCGTTGCCGTCCGGCGTCGCTCAACGGCGGCTACGGCCAGTCGGGCACCACAGGCGAGACAGAATCGCGCGTCCTCGGGATTGTCTTGACCGCACGAGCCACACTCGGGCATACCAGGAGTCTAAGTGGAAGGGCCGTGCCCCCGGTGGGGATCGAACCCACACTGAGACCCTTTTAAGGGGCCTTCCTCTGCCAAGTTGGGATACGGGGGCTCTACTCAGGCGATGCTACGCCCGGTAATCGAGCCGTGTGTCTGCGTTCATCGGGCAGCCGGCGCCGGCGTGTCACCGGCGATGTCCCCAATCACCGACGTCTCGATGATCGGCACCACCTGCGCGCCGCCGCGCCGTCCGACACGCTCGTTGCGCGCGCGGATCCACAACGCGCCCGAAGCGAGGATGCTCAGTACTGCACCGAACGCCAGGCCCATCCGTGGACCGAACGTCTGCGCCACCCAGGCTGCGGTCGGGCCTCCGACTGCCGTCCCGCCGACGAAGAGCAGCGAGTACAGCGCCATCACGCGCCCGCGCATGTTCGCCGGGGAGCTCAGCTGCAGCGTCGAGTTTGCGGTGGCGAGGAACGCCATGCTCGCGACGCCGACTGGGATTAGCAAGATCGCTTCGAGCGCAACGGTTGGCGCATAGGCGGCGGCCAAGAGCGCCACCCCGAAGACGAATCCGGTTGCGATCAAGAATCGCATCGTCGGTTTGCGGCGTCCGGCTGTGAAAAGTCCGCCACCGATCGCTCCGACCGCCATGATCGCGCTCAAGATCCCGTAGATCCCTACCCCACCGTGGAACGTCTTCGCCAAGTACGGCAGGACGATAGTGAAGTTGAAACCGAACGTTGCAACGATCGTGATCAAGAACAAAGTGTCCAGCAGTACGCGCGTCTTTACGACAAACCGCAAGCCTTCTCGGAGTTGCCCACGCGCGCGCGGAGCAAGCGGCGCCTTGTCGAGCTTGTCTCCGTCCATAGCCCATAGCGCGAAGATCACTGCCGCGAACGAGGCTGCATTGATCAGGAACGCAGGGCCGGTGCCATGGAAGATCTTGATGAGGATGACCGCGAGCGCCGGGCCAACCAACCGGCCGCCGTTGAACATCGCGCTGTTGAGCGAGACGGCGTTGGGAACCTCCTTCGACCCGACCATTTCGATCACGAACGCCTGTCGCGCCGGCATGTCGACGACCGTGACCACACCGAAGAGGAATGACAGCACATAGATCTGCCAGACCTGAATGACGCCAGCGAGCACGAGCGCGCCGAAGGCGGCAGCCAAGGCTGCCTGGAGTGCCTGGGTCCAGATGAGGGTTCTCCGCTTGTCGAAGCGGTCGGCGATGAGCCCACCCCACATCCCACCGAGGAACATAGGCACGAACTGCAAGGCCGTCGCGATCCCGAGGACCACAGGTGGCTTGTGAAGCGTGTAGACGATCAGCGAGCTCTGCGCGATCCACTGGATCCACGTGCCGGACACCGACACGAGCTGCCCGACGAAATAAAGGCGATAGTTGCGGATGCGCAACGAGCTGAACGTGCGGTCGCTTGCCTTCTTCAGACGGGGACTCATCGTTCGTCCTCCGTCATCCGTTCGAGCAGCCCTGCCGCGCGCGCAAGCACATCGAGCTCGTCGGCGTTGAGACCGCGCATCCGCGACGCCAGATAGGCCGTCTTCCGGCTGCGATTCCTGTCGAGCAGCCTGCGCCCGGCCCCAGTGATGTGGACGCGGGAGATCCTCCGGTCATCGGGGTCGACCTCGCGGCGGACGAGCTCTTGCTCCTCCAGGGCGACGACGATCCTCGTCATCGTGGGCGGCTGGACGCTCTCGAGAGCGGCGAGCTCGCCGAGGGTGACGGGGCCGTCGCGCTCCACCGAAACGAGAGCGGAGAGCTGTGACGGGGTGATGGGGTCTTGGGCCTTCTGGCGCAGGACGCGCGCGAGGCGCATGACGGCGAAACGCAGGCGGGAAGCCAGCTGGGTGTCGGTCGGTGCGGTGGCAGTTGTCATCAGCAGTAGCAACTATTTAGCACTGCTAACTATTCCCGGTCAAACCGATAAACGGACCGGCGCCGCGAGGGGGAAACGCGGCGCCGGTGGCGGGCGGTTCGCCTCGCCTTACCCCACCTGCACGATCGGACAGTTCAGAACGATCGGTCTCGGCGTGAGGGTAATCATGCCCTGGCTCGCAAGGCTCTTGACCTGGTCGTCCTTGATGAGCAGGACCGGAGTAACCCCGGGCTTCCAGGTAACGGTGATCTCCTGCCAGAGCGGCGAATAATCGTCCTCACCGGGCTGCGAGCCGAAGACCTGCGGCTGGTTGGGGGCAGCAGTTCCCGAGACCTGGTAGAGCGCTGGATACTTGTTGGCCGGAAGCGTTCGCATAGCTGCCGAGTAGTTGATGTGCGTGGCGCTCGCTTGGGCCTTGTTCGACACGTCGGTGCTGATCATCGTGTCAACGTGACCGTCATAGTAGCCATACGTCACGGGAAGGGTGATCGTCCTGGCCGCCGGAACGGTAGACGAGGAGCTCACCTTGACGATGGGGCAGTTCAGAACGATCGGCGTCGGCGTGATGGTTAGCTTGCCCTTGCTCGCCATCTCTTTGACTTGATCGTCCTTCGTCAGCAAAACGGGCATCACACCCGTCTTCCATTTCACCGTGACCTCTTGCCACAACGGCGAGTAGTCGGCTTCTCCCGGCTCGGTGCCGAACACCTGAGGCTGACCGGCGGCTGCTCGACCGGAAACCCGATAGAGCGATGGATACTTGGCGGCGGCCTGCGTGAGCATGGCTGCCGAGTAGTTGATGTGCAGAGCGGTCGCTTGTGCCTTATTGCTGACATCCGTGCTCAGCATCGTGTCGACGTGACCGTCGTAGAAGCCGTACGTGACCGGAAGCGTGATCGTCGTCGCGGTCGGGATCGCGGCGGCGCTTTCAGACGCGCTTGCCGATGCGGACGGGCTGCTCGACGTCGCCGTCGGAGTTTTCGTGGACTTCGAACAAGCAGCCGCAACCAAGCTCAGGACTGCCATCAGGGCGCACGCATACGTCCATCGCCGACCCATGCCGTATCTCCCTTCCCAGTGATCCCGGTGCGAACTCGGATCCTTCGGGTACTACGGGAGAAGAGGGACGCCGGATTGCGCGATGTCGAACACGCGAACGATGAAACCTTTCCTTAACCTGTCAGGCGCGTCCTAGTATCCGTAGCCGCTGCTCGAGCTTGGCGTCGTGCTCGGCCCGCCGACGATCGGTTGCCCCGTCGGCGCGATCGGATGCCAGACCCCGCCGAAGCTGTTGATGCCTTGACCGTTCGCCTGACCCGAACTGGAGTCACCGCTGTAGGTGTAGAGGGGCCATTTGTTGTACGTCACTTGCATGGCGCCGCTGGGGGTCTTGACTGTGCCAAGCTTGGACGCAGTGAGGCCGCTTCCCGCGACCGCACTACCGCCGGTTGGAACCAGCAGCGGTGGCCAGACGCTCGTACACGACGATGAGGTGCACGTCACCTTGGCACCCTGGTCGGCAGTGAGGATGTACAACGTTCTTCCTTGCGGATCGACCAACGCGGTGCCGAGGATCCCAACGGACGCGGCGTTCACGGTGACGCCGTTCGCCCCCGACGCTGCGGGCGATCCACTGGGCCCGGATTTTCCCGTGGAGCCTGTGCTCGCGCACGCGGCAAGCAACACCGCAAGGACGGCACCGAAGCCGGCCGACAAAAGGATGGGGCGTCTTCCGTTCATGGTCTCTCCCTCAAATATGCGTGAGATGATCCCTTTCATTGGTTGTACGTTTCTCCGCGATGGGAGGATTGCGCCTCGCAGGCATCCTAAATGTCCTCTCCGGGTCGCACCGTGGCGGTTGGGCGCCGGCGGTACGATGACCTGCGGCGTTGCAGGCAATCCCGAGCGCCTCCAATCGAGTATCTCCTATGTGGTCAGTTTCAGACGAAGCGCTGCTGGCCGGACTGGCGTCCGGCGAATCGGACGCGGCGGTCGCGTTTATCCGGAGGTTCCAACGCCGGGTCTTCGGGCTGGCGATGACGATTTTGGGCGATACCGCAGCCGCGGAGGACGTGGCTCAGGAAACCTTCGCGCGCGCATGGCGGCACGCAGGCGCGTTCGATGCACGGCGAGGACCGGTAGCGACGTGGCTGCTCGCGATCGCGCGCAACATGGCGATCGACACCCTGCGGCTGCGGCGCGCGGACCCCGTGGATCCGGACACGATGGTCTCGATGCAAGGTCCGGCGCCGGACGCCGGCCCCGAGGAGCGCGCGCTGTCGGGAGACGACGCGCACCGGTTGCACGAGGCGATGGCGACGTTGCCGGCGGAACAGCGCCGCGCGCTGGTGCTCGCCGCGTTCTACGGTAAAACGGCGCGGGAGATCGGTGAGAGCGAGAACATCCCGCTCGGCACCGCGAAGACGAGGATCCGTTCCGCGATGCTCAAGCTGCGGGGATCCCTACAGGTGGAGGACGATGAGCGAGACATGTGAGGAAACGAGGGAGCTCCTGCCGGAGCTTGCCCTCGGCATCCTCGGTGGCGAGGAGCGCGCGCGCGCGCTGGAACACCTGACGCGCTGCGCCGATTGCTCGAGCGAGCTGGCTGCGCTGTCGCGCGCGGCCGACGGGCTGCTCACCCTTGCGCCACAGCACGAGCCGCCGGCCGGCTTCGAAGACCGCGTCCTCGCGAGACTTCGTCGCGAGCGTCCGCGCCATCGGGCGCGTCGCATCACGACGTTCGCGGCCGCAGCCGCTTTGATCGCGATCGTGGCCGGTGGCGCCGTCTGGGTGGGCACCGCGCACGATCGGAACCTCGCGTCGTACTACCGAGGGGTGCTCGGCGTCGCTCATGGAACGGAGTTCGCGGCGGTGAAGCTCGAGACCGCCGACGGGATCTCCGGCGGTGAGGTATTCACGTACGAGGGGAACCCGTCGTGGGTCTTCATCGTGGTGCGCGCGCCGGTCGGCGACGGCGTCTACCAGATCGTGGGCACCGTGCACGGGACGAGCACGCGTCTGGGAGTCGTGCACGTGTCGCACGGCAACGGCGATTGGGGCGGGACGACGTCGGCCGACATGAGCAGCGTCGGTGAGATCCAGCTCGTCGATCAGAACGGGCAACAGGTGCTACACGGCACCGTGCACCACAACTAGCCCGAGCGCTTCAGCAACCGAAGGCGCCGCGATCCGTTCCCGTTGATCTTCTCTTCGATCGATATCACGTGCTGCAACAGCTCCCGGAGGAGCGCGGTCTGCTCGGCCGCGTGGTCCGGCATCGCGGGTGCTGCGGTCGCGATCTCGGTGGTCGCCTGTTCCACGACGATGGGAGCGGGCGGAGCAGCCGGCGGAACCTCAGCTGCTGGCGCGGCCTTCGCCGCCGGCGCTTTGGAAGTCACGGGCTTGCGAGACGCCTTCCGAGCGGGGGCGCGCTCCGGCTCCGGCTTGGCCTTTGCGACCTGCTTCTTCTCAGGAGCTGCAGGCGGTGTAACTTGCTCGGCAGCCGGCTTCGTTGCGCGCGGTCGCGCCTTCGGAGGAGAGACAATGGGAACTGCCTGCGCAACGGCTTGTGCCGCTGGGTGCTTTACGATCGGCTTCGTGGGCCCGGCAGTGCGACGAGACTGGATCGGCGTTACTTCGGCGACTTCAACCGAGACCCTGCGCTTCGGTCGCGAGGATCGTTTCTGGCTCCACTGGTGAAGCTCCCACTCGGTGCGCTCCTCGTGGGAAGCCCAGATCGTCGGCTGCTCGCAATTGGTGCAAAACGAAACGCCGCCGACAAGCTTTGCGTCGCAATGGGCGCACGGGACCTTCTTCAGTCGTGGCATACCTTTCGCTCCTCGCGACGATCCCTCCCCGCGGCTTCACGGGTTCAAACGAGAAACGATCGTGCGAGCATCTTCGACACGGGCTGCGTCGACGAACATCCGCACGCCCCAGTCGCCGGCGAAGAAAAGCTTTGTTAAACGCCCGAACTGCTTGTACGTCCAGGAGATCCCCGCCTCTTCGAGCGCCGCTGCGATCGCTTCGGCATGCTCGTGTGTGAACTGCCCCAGGTAGACGGTGCGCAGGTCGGTCACGGTCTAGAGGGTGTTCGCTCCCGCAAGGATCGACCACAGATTTGAGTTGGTCGTGCGGTAGTCGTAGAGGCTCGCACCGTAGGCCTTCGTGTCATGGGCGGCTCTGATGAAGTCTGTGACCCCCTGCGACGTAACTTTGTCGGCCACTCCCCCGATCAAGTGAACCAGCAGCCCCCCCGTCTTGGTGCGGGCCTCATTGATATTGCCGACGGAGTAGCCGTAGGCGCAGTGGCTCGGGTCGGTCGAGCAGTCTGTCCGGTAGGTCCAGTAACCCATGGGCATCACGACGTTCGCGTTGGTGCCGATCGAGGCCCATGGGAAGCCGCTCCAGCTCGCCGGGGCCATGTCCATCGCGAGAGGAGCGGGGACGATGGCAGCGACCGGGAACGCTGCGGTTGCGCCCGAGCGAACTCGCACTAGATGCGTCGCGATATCTCCGAACCACGCGCTCCGTGCTTGCGCCGAGGTCTTGTATTCGATGTCTATCCCGAGCCCGTCGAATCCTTGACCGGCAGGACTGCGGTACGTGGCGATCGCGACCGTGCGGCTCACGTCGGCGTTCAGGTAGGTGCCGTAGGCCGGCAGGTACCACCCGACGATCTTCATGCCGTTCGCATGTGCGGCCTCGACCCACGCGCCGATCGCCGCCGGGTAATCGAAAGCGGAGGAACTGTTGTAGCGGGCGGTCTCGATGTAAATGGTTCTGATCCCACGTGCGTGCATCGCTGGGACCGCAGTCGTGGGATCGAGCCCACTGGTGGTGCCGTAATCGTAGTGGTCCACCCACGTCCCCAAGCCTCTGAAGATCGTGAGGTCGGGCAAACGAACGAGGAACCGGTCGACCGAGGTCATCCCTCCGGACACGCTGACGATGTCGAGCCTGTGCACTGCATCGGACAGATTGCTTACGCGTCGGACCACCCCGTAGTGGGTCGTCGCAGCATAGTTATTGATGGTGGCCTTGAGGACCCCATCGACGTACATCCTCGCCGATCCCTGGTTCGGTCCCGTGATCGTGTACCAATCGATGGTTCGTCCCCGGAACACGAACTTCGCGACGGCGAAGTGCGCTCCGGTCCTGGCGTAGGCCCCGCCCGAAGCGGCGGTGGCGCCAGCCGACTGCCACCCGAATCGAAGGCTGGGCTGTGCAAGCGTCCCGTTGACCGCGAACGCATCGACTCCTACCCACGTCCCGACGCCTTTCGTCGAACCCGGGAGCCCGCGAACTTTGATGGTCACTCGGTGATAGCCGGAGCCCAAGCCTGAATAAGTGCGGCCGACGCGGTACTTCACCGTCGGGTAGTAGTTGTTCACGGTGCCTCGATTGACATTGTCGATGATGACGTAGGCCAGTCCTTGATCTGGTCCGAGGACCGTGTACCACGTGAAAGACGTCCCTGTGAACCCAAGACTCACGCGCGCGTTCGAAAGATAGTCTGCTTGATACGACCCGCCGAATGCCGACGATGCGCTGAAGCTCCGCCACAGATACGAAGCCGCCGCGCTGGTCTCTTGCTCTGATAATGAGGCGATGAAGCCGTGGCTTATCGTCGCAACGGGAGCCGGAAGCAAGTAATCGCTTACCGGCGCTGAAGGCTCATCGGGTGGATTCACGGTAACGGTGTATCGCTGGCCCGGGATGAGCCAGGACGCCGGCTTCAGTACCACAGTGCGGACCGGCCCAAGGCCGCAGCCGACCGCTTGTCCCGACGCGTTTGTGCACTGGATGGAAGCAGCCAGGTCCGTTGTGGAGCCCTGCACACGTAGGACAACGTTCTTGCCACTTACCTGCCAGACGTTCGACGAAAAAGAGACCGTGTCGGAACTCGTAAGGCTGGTCGGCGTAACGATCGACGCGCTTGCGGAGGCAGCGCTCGCGCCGTTCATCCCCGTGAACAGATCTGCGACGAGTATTACGGCGCAGAAGAGGGCGAAGCGCTGGGGAAGACGCTTCTTCATCGAATGTTGATAGTACGTGCTCGACATGACGTTGGGGACATTCAACGTCTTAGCCTGCGAAGACCAGCAAGCGGACGCCACCAACTGAGTTGCGTCGTCCCGATGTCATAGATGCTGGCTCCATCTGCGTGCGAATCAAGAGCGCCGCGGATGAATCGGTTCAACTGGTAACGATCGATGTGGTCTCCAACTCCGCCGATGGTATGGATCGGAACATGAGCGCCCGTGAGCTGCCGCGTGATCAACACGTTGTCCTTCGTAAACTCGTATGGGCAACTCAAATGGATCCGTGGGCACCCAGTACGGAAGGACCAGTAGCTCATCAACATGATCTCGCTGCTCAAACTCCCAAGCTCCCTCCAGGGAAATCCGATCCACGTCGCGGGCGCGAGTCTCATCTGCAGCGGCGGCGGCGCGATGGCCGCCAGTGGATAGCCGAGGCCGAGCGCCTGCCTGACGCCCCTCATGTGAATCACCACGTTGCGGTTCCAGATCGCGCCGTTTGGCACCGCGCCCCTGTACTCGATATCGACGCCGATGCCGTCGAACCTGACCCCTCGCGACTGGAAATGAGCGATCGAAACGGTCCGAGCGACGTCAGATCGAACGTTCGCGTAGTCTGGGAGGTACCACGCGACGACCTTCAGCCCAGCGTTGTGCGCTGCCAGCAGCCACGGAACAGAGGGCGGCACGATCGGAGCTTGCGAGCCGCTCATCCCGGTCTCCATGTACAACGTTTGGACTCCGGCTGCCTTTAACCTGGCGACCGTCCGGCCGAGCGACAGCACCGGGTAGTCGTATACGTCCACCCATGCACCGAACCCGCTGAAGATAGGACTCTTGGCAACCGTGTCCATGGCTTCAAGGCGGATAGCCGGCCACGTGACTCGTGGGGATGGTGTCAATGCCGGCCGCGTTTTCAGTTTCGGCGTCGGGAGGTGAACGCCATCGGGCAGCTCGAGCGGAATCGCAGGAGCAACACCCGCATGATGTCGAGTGGCCTCCAAATGCGCTGCCGTGCGGTGCACTCCTTGAGGCGAGAGCAGCCCTAGTAGCACGAGCGGGGCGATCACGCTCGAGCACAGACGGACGTAGCCGCGGGCGGGCGGGGTCATAGGGCGGTCGGTACTTCCTATTCGGTGTTGGGCGGCGAGTCGAGGACGCAGGGTATCGGCGGCCTCTGCATGGAACCAGCCAGTTTTCCCCAATCAGCCACATTCGATGTCGAAATGGGTCGTTTTAGCCAGCACTGCTGCGCGGTTTCTGTGGGATAGCGTCAGCGCGCGCGTACGTCCGGCGCGCGCATCACGTCGAGCGCGACACCGTCCAAGATGTCCGTTTCGCTGACGAGGCACGCATCGAAGCCGAAGCGATGCATCACTCGCTCGAGGATGACAACTCCGGCAACGATCACGTCTTCGCGGCCGGGCGGCATCGCAGGGAGCGCACGCCGCTCCTCGCTCGTCATCGCTGTGAGTCGCGCGCGCACATCCGCGATCTGCCCGGACGTGAGACGCGAGTGATGGATGGCGTCGCGATCGTATCCGTCGAGACCGAGCGCGATCGCGGCGACCGACGTGATCGTGCCGGCAAGCCCAAGCATCGTCTTGGCGTCCTGGTCACCGAGCGCGCGCGCGGCCTCCCCGAGATGGTTATCTGCATCGGCTGCGACCGCGTCGAGCTCGTATGGCTTCGGCGGGTCGTTGTGGATGTGGCGCTCCGAGAGGCGCACGGACCCGATGTCCAGAGAGATGAATCGCTCCGCGTCGGTCGTTCCGCGGACCAACTCCGTCGAGCCCCCGCCGATGTCTACGACTAGGTAGGGACCGGGCGCGGCCACATCGATGGTTGCTCCGAGGAAGCCGAGGCGGGCTTCTTGGTCGCCGGTCAGGATCACCGGCTCGATATCGGTTGCCCGGCGGACGGCGTCGACGAAGTCGTCGCGGTTCGCTGCGTCGCGCACGGCGCTCGTCGCGATGATCCGGATCGCCTCGGCGTTGTGCGCGCGGCTTCGCTCGACGTACCCGGCGATCGTTGCAACGGTTCGGCGAAGCGGTCCCGCGCCGAGCAGCCGGTCCCGATCGACACCTTCGCCCAGCCGCGTGATCGTCAGATCACGCTCGAGGTCACCTAGGGCCGTCCCGTCGCCATCGGCGACCAGGATGCGAACGGAGTTCGTTCCGACGTCGACCACGCCGACACGCATCAGCGGCGGCGCTTCTTGCCCGAGAAGCCTGGATGACCCGGCGTCCGGGTGATGACTCCGTCTGCGGCCTCACGCACGCACGGCCCCGGACAGTCGAGCGGCTCGATGCGTTGACGAACGATGCCGCCGATCGGATTCGCGTCGGCTCGCTCGTGCGCGTAGAGCGCGTGCAGGCACTTCACGCGGGACGGCATCCCCCCTGCGCTTGCGGGGTCGTCGAGCACGCCGAAGGCATCCCGCTGCTTGACATAGCGCTCGTGCGCGCGCGCGTACGCAACGCGAAGATCTTCGTTTGCGTCGAGCCTGATTTCCAACTCGCGCATCACGCCGGCAGCTTCGAGCCTGCCGATCTCCCGCACGGCGACGGGACAGACGAGGTAGTAGAGCGTCGGGAACGGGGAACCGTCCAGCAGTTTTGGCGCGGTGCGGATGACGAGCGGCAACCCGAAAGGACAGCGCGCGACGACGTCAACGTCGCCTCGCGGCTCACGGCCGAGCTGCAGGGTAACGGTCGCCCGATCGTCCATGGAAGCAAGCCTACGTGAAGCCGTAAAAACAAGAAGGCGGCCGCACGGACCGCCTTCCTTCTCCCCCTCGACGCGCCCTCTAGGAGCGCACCGAACGTTTACCCGCGCTTCGACTCACGCTGACGGCGCCAGTCGACGAGGTTCTCCTCGCTTTGCTTCATGAAGCGCTTCAGCTTCTGCTCGAACTCTGGGTCGCGGTCGCGAGACCTGCGAGGTGCTTCCGGCGTCCAGTCGGGAGCCGCTTGCTTGATCGAGAGATCGATCTTCCCGCCGTCCTTGATACCGACCACCTTGACGGTGACCTTGTCGTTCTCGCGAAGGTGCTCGTTCACGTCCTTCACGAAGTTCC